>Ga0209829_10000009_pt1 | contig 152196 bp, 145 predicted proteins | sample C_140205_EF_Meta_FD_187311 | JGI IMG/M metagenome (GOLD analysis project Ga0209829, IMG submission 187311) | Freshwater microbial communities from Lake Croche, Canada to study carbon cycling - C_140205_EF_MetaG (SPAdes) (version 2) | ecosystem: Environmental > Aquatic > Freshwater > Lake...
GGCGATTCCCTATTGGATGGAGGACCCCTATATTCGCCAAGAATACCAAGCGCTGCTTCAACAAAACGGTGTGGAAGACCGCATGAAGCCAGAGTGGTACGAGGTGCCACAAGGCTTGTCAAAGATCTTGAAAAAATGAGCGATGAGGAGGCTGGAGGCCGTGTATTTTTCTCCAACATCAAGCGCTCTTTGGAAGAAGAGGATGAGATCGTCTTGGTGAGTGTTGGTGTTGACATTGGGTCATCGACCTCGCATTTGGTGTTTTCTAGGTTGGTCATGGAGAGGCTTGATAACCGCTACATCGTGAGCGAAAGAGTGGTTTTGCATGAGTCCGATGTCTTATTGACGCCCTATGCAGAAAATCAAAGCATTGATGCCCTTCGTTTAGGTGCTTTCATTCAAGACCAATATGACAAGGCAGGCATCACATCAGAAAAAATTGACACGGGCGCATTGATTCTGACGGGGGTTGCCGTCAGAAGAAGCAATGCAAGAGCCATTGGCGAATTGTTTGCCAAGGATGCGGGCAAGTTCGTGTCCGTCAGTGCAGGAGATGCACTAGAGACCACGCTGGCAGCTTTTGGCTCGGGTGCTGCAGCCCTGTCCATCAGGCTCAATCAAACCGTCATGAACATTGATATCGGTGGCGGCACCACCAAGATGGCGGTGTGCGTTGGGGGGGAGGTGGTAGACATCACCGCCTTGGATGTAGGGGCCAGGATCGTCGCCTTTGATCAAAACGACGAGGTGTGCAGAATCGAAGAGGCGGCGAAAATGTTGGCCCAAGAATGCGGCTTTGAGCTGGAGCTTGGCAAAACGCTTTCTCCTGCCAACAGAAAAAGCTTGGTGACCCTCATGGCACAAAAAATCATTGAAGTGGCCAAGTTCCAGCATTTAAGTTCACACACCAGCTCTTTGTTGCGCTTGGATGCTTTGCAGCATCAACACACACCTAGTGTCTTGACTTTTTCAGGCGGTGTGTCTGAATACATCTACAACAGACAGTCCCAGCACTTTGAAGACTTGGGCCCAGAGTTGGCGAAAGAAATCACCACTGCACTTTTGAAGCAATGGCCAGAGATCGATGTACAAACACCCGATCAAGGCATTCGGGCAACGGTGGTGGGTGCTTCCCAGTACACCGTTCAAGTCAGTGGCAGCACCATTTTTGTAGAGCCCAAAGACACCTTGCCCCTTAAAAATGTGCCGGTGATCGCGCCCAAGCTGTCGTTGTCAGGCGAGGAGATCAAAAGCCAAGAGGTTGAACAAGAGATCAAAAGAGCTTTGAAGCGATTGGATCTTTTGGACAGTGAGCATCCGGTCGCCTTGTGCTACAAGTGGGGTGGAAGTGCGACCTTTAGACGCTTGGATGACTTTTGCCAAGGTGTGGCCAAGGGTTTTGAGAATTTGATCGCAAAGGGTCATCCCTTGATGCTGATTGGTGAGGCCGATTGTGCGGGCTTGATCGGCATCCATTGTCAAGAGGAGATCAAAGTAGGTGTACCCGTGATCTCTGTCGACGGCATCACCTTGTCCGAGTTGGACTTTGTGGACATTGGTGCCCTGCTTGAGACCTCAGGTGCAGTGCCCGTGGTCATCAAATCCTTGGTGTTCCCAGTGACCTCTGGTCTTGGTAAAACTGGCTTTCAATCAATTTGAACCGTTCCCCCATGCTTTATCCCCCTACAGAACCCTACCATCACGCTTTCCTGGATCGAGGAGAGGGGGGGCGGATTTATTTTGAAGAGTGTGGCAACGTCCGTGGAGAGCCCATCGTGATGCTGCATGGCGGCCCGGGTGCGGGTTGTTCGGCCATGTCGAGACGATTTTTTGATTTGAAAAAATACCGGGTCGTTCTTTGGGATCAAAGAGGAGGAGCACGTTCCTCTCCCAGCACAACAACGCGTGAGCAAAGGCAGAGCATGCTCAAGCATTTGAGCTTCTCAGGCATGATCGAAGACATGGAGGCACTCAGAGCGCATTTGAAGATCGAGCAATGGAGTATTTTTGGCGGCTCTTGGGGCACCACCATGGCCTTGGGCTACGCGCAAGCGCACCCCTTGAGGGTCAAAAAAATGCTCTTAAGAGGTGTGTTTACTGCAACGCCCAGTGAAATCAATTGGTTGTACTCTCCTCATGGAGCCGCCCAAATGTTTCCCAAGGAGTGGGATACTTTTCTAGAGCACCTTCAAGCGCTCAGGGAGGCTTGCCATTTGGGAGCAGGTCCTGAAAAAGCGGCATTGAAATGGCAAGACATCTTGCAAGTGTTTGATCTCGCACTTCGTCATGAAGAGCGCCAGATTCAAGAGCTAGCAGCGCTTGCTTGGGGGGGATGGGAGCAATCGATCATGAGTCTGCAAGGTGTGCCAGGCACAAGTGTTGCAGATCACAAGCGCAACCATGACATGGGCATGATTTCTTGTCATTTGTTTTTAAACGATCCTGTGCTCAACAGCAACAAGCTATGGGAAGGCATGCCAGCGATTGAATCCCTGGACTGCACCATCGTTCAAGGTCAATTTGATGTGGTCACGCCCACGCAGACCGCATGGAGGTTGAGGCAAACGCTCAAAAACTGCCAGCTTCAATTGGTGCGTCAAGCGGGGCATGCCAGCAGCGACCCTGAACTGGCCAGTGCATTGGTCAAGGTTTTGGACGCTTGGGTTTTTTAAGTCTCCTCATACAGTTGCAGATACAGCAGCAAAGGCGTGCCATGTTGAAGGTTCAAACATACATGAGTGAAATCGCAGTTCGGTGTTTCAACAGCCCTCTTTGGGGGAGAGTTTGCCGGCCAATGAGGACGCTTTTGTTCTACTTGTCTTGCTTGCTTATCTTGGATGCAAACTTTCTGCCGCTGCAAGCTCAAACGGCGTTAAGCCATGAGCAGATTTTTCAATACAAAGCAGCCGACAGATCGGCCTGGGTGTTGGAGCGAGCTAAAAAAGAGGGCAGTTTGACGCTGTACACCTCTTTGGCGCCGACGGAGGCCACGCCACTCACCAAAGAGTTCGAGCGCAAATACGGCATTCGAGTTGAAGTGTGGCGAGGTTTGAGCGAAGGCGTGCTGCAAAGGGTTTTGAATGAATCTCGGGCGAGACGATTTTCAGCCGATGTGGTGGAGACCAATGGCCCAGAGATGGAGATCCTTGCCAAAGAGCGCATGTTTGCAGAGTTCTACAGTCCCCATCAAGCAGACTTGCCTTTGGCGATGATCCCCAAGCACCGATTGTGGATGCCCGATCGTTTGAATTTTTTTGTGGTCGCCTTCAACACGCAAAAGGTCAAAAGAGATGAGCTGCCCACGCATTTGGAGGGATTTTTAAATCCAAAGTGGAAGGACAAATTGGGGCTGGAAGCCACCGATGCAGAGTGGATGGGTGGCGTGATGAACGCTTTGGGGGACCAGCGCGGGAGCATGTTTTTTAAAAGACTCTCCGAGATGAAACCGGATGTGAGAAAGGGCCATATTCTTTTGGCGCAAATGATTGCTTCAGGCGAAATTCAAGTGGGTTTGACCGTTTACAACGCCAATGCGCAGTCTTTAAAACAAAGAGGGGCGGCCATCGATTGGTTGCCGATTGAACCCACCTTGGCCAGGCCACAGGGCGTGGCTTTGATGAAAAATGCACCCCATCCCTACAGCGCTTTGTTGTTTGCTGATTTTTTATTGTCACCAGAGGCGCAACAGCTGTTGAACAACATGGGTCGCCCACCTGCCAGTAAACTCATCAAAACAGAATTGAACAATTTCAACTATGTGTTGACCGACCCCGCTTTGGTGGTGGAGGAGTCAGACAAATGGGCCCAGCAGTGGGCCAAGTTATTTTTAGTAAAGTAAGCGCCTTCAAAGCTTGCAGAGAAAAAGGGTTGACATGAAAAATTTACTATTTGTTTTGTTGTTGCTTTTGAAGTTGATGTCGCAAGAGGTGCTGGCTCAACCCATCCGTCTTTATGCTGCTGCGGGAGTTAAAAGTCCTATTGAAAACATCTTGGAAGCGTTTGAGCGCCAAACCGAGCAGCGTTTTGAATTGAATTTTGACACGGCAGGCGCGGCTCAGGCCCAGTACTTGGCTGATCCAAGGGCAGAGATTTTGATCACGGCCCAAGAAAGAATTGAGCAGTCTCAATTGAAGGGCGAATTAAAAGCAGGTCAAATGTTCCCCTTCGCTGCAACCGTGGCGGGCCTTGCATCTTCGATGGAGCCCTTGCCCGTGATCAAGACCAAGGAGGATTTAAAGGCTTTGCTCTTGCGTGTTCGTAGCGTGGCGTTCTCAGACCCTGATCGAGGTGCAACGGTGGGCTTGCATTTCATCAAAGTGATTCGCGCTTTAGGTATCGAGTCTGAGGTCTTGGCCAAGTCCAAAAAAGCACGCGAAGGTCTTCAAACGATGCAGTGGGTCAAGGAGCGACAAGTCGAATTGGGCGTGACACAGGTCAGTGAAATCGTTCAAGCCGCACCCCAAACACTGGTGGGTCCATTTCCTGAGGAGTTTGACCTCTCGACCCACTATGCTTTGTGGATCAAAACACCTGATTCAGTGGTGATGAAGCGTTTGGTCGCTTGGCTTCAGGGGCCACAAGCAAAGAAGTTGCTGTCTGAGCAAGGCCTCAGACCCTTATAAAAAAACATCGGTCCATTAGATAGCCTTGGTGACCCATTCGGCAGACGGCGGATTGGTCAACGGCTCAGCAATGATCGATAAGCTCAGACAAGTCAAGACGATCATCACAAGCGTCATGGGTAAATTTAAAATCCATGGTTTGATGGTGGTCACCTCCAACTGAAGCGTGGGGTCCTCCAGCATGGCGTTGAAGCTCAGTTGGTGAAGCTCAAGGCTGTAACTCGAAGCCACTTTGTGCGCCATGAAAACAGAGACCACATGACCCAGCACAATGGAGATGCTAGCCACATACCAGGTCACCTTGGCGTCGATCAAGCTGATGTCTGGATAAAAGTGTGCCGTTCCCCAAAGATCCCAGTGAAAGCCAAAAGGGTCTGAGGCCAAGGCGATGATGTTTTGGCCTTGAATGAAAAATGCTGAAAAATTATGTGCAACCATGTACGCTGCAGCGATGGGGATGAGGCTGCTTAGAAATGAATGGGCCAAGTCCAGTGTGCTGATCTTGAAGTCAATTTGTTGGTGTTTGAACTGCTCAACCCATAAAAACAATTGTTTCGTCAGATAGCACGTCAACAGGTACATCATGAGCAACCCAAGCCATAAACCGATGAGACCGATCCAGCCGGTGAGGTAGCCATTCACGTCTGCGTGCTTGGGTGCAAGTCGAGAGATCAGTTGTTCAAATCCACCCCAGGCTTGTCCTGCATGCAAGCCATCAAAAAGAACGCTGGTGAACATGGCAATCCCGAAAGCGACGATGCTCATGTGCAATTGAGGCTCAGAGGGTGCATCACAAAAGGCTTCAGCGCGTTCAAGTGCATCATGCCTCGACGCCTTCATGGGCTTGGTCATGAAGCCCTGGATCAGCATGTCTCTGGTTTGTCCAATCCATTCGAAATACAAAGCAAAACCGTCTGCGCGCGCAGACCATTGAGCGGGTCCGAAAAGGGACATGCCCAACCACATGTAAGCGCTGTAAAGCGCAATGAAAAGGCCCAGGCGCTCAGGCATGGCGGCAATGGGGTAAACGATTTCGAGCCCACACCAAATGATGAGCGTTAGTGCCGCAGGCCACAGTCCCCAAGACGGGGGCCACGCTATCGACCTTGCAGATGCACCTTTGGGCTTTGTTTTCAAGAGTTTGGAGCTGATGGCCTCTTTGATGTGTTGCACGCCAAGGAACATGCCCCTCCAAGGATCGACCTTGTACCAAAAATTTCCAAAAATCATGCAGCCAAAAGACATCCCGAGCCACCAAACGATCCAAATGAAGGTTGGTGAAAAATTCATCAAGGCGTCCTGAGAGCCAAAAGAGGCGCACCCCCAAGTCAATGCCAGCAAGGCGCTGGATGCAGTGAGGAGCAAGCGCTCTAGCGCACTGGCTTGAGGGGCATGCTGAAACCGTGCATCCTTGGGGCTCAGATTGAAGGTAAAAGAGGAGACTTTGCTGGCTTGGGGTTGGAGAAAGGGCGTCCACAAAAAGCTGATCAAAACCACTGTGCAAGCGGCCACGGTGATCCATCTCATAGGAACGGGCAGATCGTAGCGCTCACCAAAACCATGTGCAAACACCAAGTGGGGACTGGCCACAAGGAGCACCCACAGGCACGCCAAGAGCGCCTTCGGTAAGCGCATGGGAGCATCCTTTTTTTTGGGGTTCATGGTGGTGGTTCAACCTGAAGACTGGCCAAGGGGGGAGCATGCGCATGAGCCTGGCTGTGTGTGTTGGCGTCAGGCCGCTCTTTCTTTTTGGGGTGCCACTCGATGTTGAATTTTCCACTCGCCTTGGCTTGAAAGCTGAGCGTTTGCGTACCCGGGGACTGCATCGTCAGTTTCAAGCGGTACGCGTGGATGTGCAACTCGCCTGGCGTGTCGCTCGTGACTTGAAGCTTGACCCAGGCGTTTTGCGGTACTTTGAGAACTTGGGTCTGTTTGTTGGTGTTGTCACTGACGATGTTCAACCCCAAACGCACGTCTGTGTCGGAGATGAGCGAGGTCTGAGCTTCTTGGGCCTTAGAGTTTGTGGCTCCCAAGCTGCCTTGCCCCAAGGCCCCCAAAGGTAGCAAAGGTAGCAAAGGCACCAAAGCGACAAGTCCTATCAAAGCGATTTGCTTGGAGATTGAAGGTGTCGTTGAGGGCGTCATGGTCATGCTCCATTCTTGTTGTTCAGGGCTCTCGGACACAAAAAAATAAGTGGTCTTGAGCGATCAAGACCACTTAGGGTTTTAGGCGTTCAGTTATTTTTGAACTTGGCTCCAGTCCGCAAGGCCTCTGGCAGAGCCTGTTAACTCCAAAATGTGCATGCCGGAGTTGGCGCGGTCCACGATGTAGATGAGGCCTCGCTCATCGACCTCGACGTTGTTGGTTTGAATCGCCCGTTTTTTGGAGGCTTCGGTGAAAGGCAAAGGCGCCTCCATGCCAGGAGGCGCCAAAAGGGCCACGGTGTTGGCATTGATGGGAGGGATGAAGTAGGCAATTTCTTTGGGGCTCATCGGATTTCTGACGTCCAGGGCTCTCACACCAGCGTTAAAGTGAGCAAAGAACATGACTTTTTTATAATAAATGGGCGTCATGTTTTCATTGGAGGAGTGTGTCCCAAAACGACCGCCCTTTGCGCAAAAGTTCTCTTGGGTTTCGGGCACGGTCCAACTCGCGACACCGAAGGGTTTGGTCTCGGTGGTGATGTCGACGAACCAGACCATTTGACGGCCTTCCAAGCATTCCTTTTGGATCGCTTCATCGGTGACCACGATAAAGTCACGCACTCGGCCCAGATAATTGTGTGCGAATTCGGGAATATCAACGCCGAACATGGGAAACACGGTGTGAGCACCATGCATGGGTGGAAGGTCAAGACGAGCTACTTGGGGGTAAAGCAAGTTCTCAGGCGTGGGCTCCTTGGGGCCGTTGAGCAACTTGTCGCGGTCCACAATTTGTAAAACACCTTCGGTGTTGGTGCCATAGCCAAAGAAAACACGGTTGCCCTTGGGGCCCGTTGAGATGGGGCCATGCAAAGAAATCGGAACCGGGCCACCAGCGCCGGGTTGTTGACCGATCAGTCCAAAGTCGCGAATGAACACGGGCTTGGCTGGATCTGAGAGATCATAAATCTGGGTCATGCGGTTGGTTCTCCACTGGGGATTGCCAGAAACCAAGTAGGCAATGCCCGTGTCACATTCCCAGAAATTTTTGTGCGTACCTTTGAGGCCTTTGCCAATGGTGGTGATCAAGGAGGGTTTTGCGGGATCGGTCACGTCCCAGACTTCATGTGCTTGGTTGCCAAAGACGCGAAGCATGTAGAAACGGTTTTTATCGGCTTTGGGCAAGCTTGCACCACTGCAAATTCTCACCATTTGCGCGCCACCTTGTTCAGCCTTGCCCTCCTCACCAGGCAAATGTGCCAAATATTGAGGGTGTTTGGGATCCGTCACATCAAGGATCGATGTGCCGTTGTCTTCCAATTTGTTGGTCAAAGGATTGATCTTCTTGTCCCCATGGTGACCAATGTAGGCAATCCAACGGTTGCCTTGCTTTTGAATGGTGGGTTGATAAGCCGTTCGGCCTTGAAGGTCGCTGTAGCCGACCAGACGCATGTTCATCGATTGGGGTGCTTGCGCTTTGGCGGCCCATGCGCAGTCAAGACCGAGGGCCGTTAAAAGAAAGAAGGCCAAAAGTGCGCGTGTTTGGGGTCGAGTGCGTTTGAACATGGGAGGCTCCTTGGATAAAATGGGTTGATCAGCTCTTGATCCAGCTTAGATTTTTTTCGTTTTCAATGTTTTGAATCCGATCAAACCACCCATTCATTTGTTTCTTCTCTTGGGTCATTTGCTGCTGGGTGCGAGTCAAAGAGGTGTCAACGGTGAGCATGAGAAACTTTTCTCTCAGTGCTTTTGTATCAAGTGGTCTTTCTGGTGTACCCAAGAAAGCGGTGGTGCGCTTGGAGATGTCTTGACCGTTTTTAAGTTTGATTCTCACGATGCTGGTCATGTCAGACTTGTGGTCTGGTGCTGCAATGGTTTTCATCACGATGCGAGCAGAAAGCGACATGATTTTTTCGTCCTTCACCGCCGCTTCATCAAACGATCTGGGGTCTACTGGGTTTCTGAACATGCTCAAAGCCACGCAAAAGGGCACGCTGTACTGGGCGAGCAAGATGTCCTTGGGGCTTGGGATGTTGTTGGCTCGCATGGAACGCTCATTGCACTCAATGGTCAATTCATCAATGTCCTCAGCAGAAAACTTGAACTCCTCTTTGAGCGAGACCGCAGACTCGACGGGCGTGTGTGCGGTGATGTGACAGGCATAACGTTTGTGCATCGTGGTCATGGTCAGCCAATCGGTCTTGAGGTTCAAGGTCAATTGGTTCAAATCGTGAGAAGGGCAAAAGACGTTCATAAAACCAAAATGCCCTTCAAGCGCGGTGTTGGGTCCGGTGTAACCTTTTTGAGCCAAGCTTGCTGCCATGACGCCTGCTTGCGCTGCTCGGCCCATGTGCATTCTTTTGACCATGGCGCCTGTGCCAGATTTGGCAAACTCAAGAATGCCGCTGGCGCAAGATGCAGCCAAACCCAAAGCGTTGGTGGTTTGCTCGGCATTCAGACCCAGTAGCCTAGAGCATGCCGCGGCAGAGCCAAAGGGGCCCGTGGTGCCCGGCGCATGAAAACCGTGCTCCTCTTGGCTGTGTTGAGCAGCCCGACCAATTCGGATCATGAGCTCGGTGCCAGCAATGTAGGAGGTGATCAATTCTCGCCCCGTCGATTGATGGGTTTGAGCCAGTGCAATCAAGGGCACGTAAACCGTGGCCCCTGGATGAGAGCCGGAATTGGGCTTGGTGAGGTTGTCGAGTTCAAATGCGTGGGTAAAGGCGCCATTGGCCAAAGACGCCGCATTGGGCTCGAGTTGAAGTCCCTTCACGCCCAGCACTTGGGCACGGCCCGCTTTGCCAGATTCTTGGGCAAATTCAGTCATCGTTCGACTCCATGGCAAGGAGCTTCCGAACATGGCAACAGCCAAGGTGTCACAAAGGGTGTCTTTGGCCCTTTGGACCACCTCTTTGGGAATTTGCTCAAACTGTAAGCCGCTGGCAAAAGCGGCCAAAGTTTTGGTCTGTTGTTGGGCTTGACCTTTGCGACCCGCTTCGTGAGCAGCTGAGGCTACAGCTGGGGAAGCGTCTGCTGCAGAGCCAAAGGCGGGCGCAAGGCTAGCGGCAGCGACCGAAGCGTGAAAGAACTTGCGGCGATTTTGATTCAAATCCATGTGCTGACCCATCAGGAAAATATTTTTAAGGGAAGTTCATATTTTCCGACCTTTTGCGGTCAATCGTCCTAGGGTTTACCGCTGAGGCAGGTCGTTGCTAGCGACCTCAAAAAGAAAGGCCCCAAGCCACCGATTTGGTCAAGCGCTTGGCCAAAGGCTCAAAGCGATGAAATGCGACCTAGAGTTTGTGGGTGCTGATGCCAGCTTTTGTGTAAAGCTCCTCAATGTGCTTTTTGACTTCATCCGGTGTAGAGTCGTTGACAGGTCGGTGGGCCAGGCCTAACTTTTCTCTGGCATAGATGGCCATCTCCTCGTCTTGATCGGATGTGCCCCCGCTGATACCGTAGGCGCCAACCATCTCGTCTCCTATAAAAATAGGGGCGCATCCACCAGAGACCACCACCTTGCCCCCAGTAAAAATGGATGCATTGATCAGCATTTGAGGGTTTCTCTCCTTGAACCATTGTTGAATGGTCAACCCATCTGGAAACCTTGGGCTCATGGAACGAAAGGCGGCTACTGTAAATGCCTTGCTTTGAGCGATGTCAGGGGTGATAAATCCTGCCTCGTCCATTCGCTCTAAAGCGAGCAAATGACCTTCAGCATTGACCAAAGCGATGGCCACGGGGACTTGCATGTCAAGTGCTTTTTCTGTGACGGCTTGTATAAAGGCTCTGCATTGGGTGATTTTTAATTTAGACATGTAGTGAAGTATTTGAGGTGATAATCAATAAATATTTTCACCTAAATTTGGGAACAAAATGATGCAGCATCCAAATATATCCAGATCCTTTGTCTTGCTCATGGCCTGTATGTTTTCTTGGTTGGAGTCAAGTTGTTGGGCAGCAGACTTGAGTTACCCAAGTAAGCCCATCAAATTGATTGTCGGTTTTCCAAGTGCAAGTTCCGCCGATGTGACAGCCAGGATTGTGGCGAAAAAACTGGGTGAAATTTTACTTCAGCCCGTGGTGATTGAGAACAAACCAGGAGCGAGCAGCAACATTGCAACTGAGTTGGTCGTGCGAGCACCAGGAGATGGCTACACCTTGCTGGTCGGCTCTGTTGCCAACACGATCAATTCTGGTATGGGAAAGAGTTTGCCCTTTAACTTTTCAAGTGATTTGGCGCCTGTCGCACTCATCACCAGCTTGCCCAATATCTTGGTCGTGCATCCCTCTCTTGGCGTCTCCAGCGTTCAAGAGTTGGTGAATTTGGGCAAGTCCAAGCCCAACTTCATCAACTATGCTTCCTCGGGCAATGGGACCTCCCCCCATCTTTCTGGCGAATTGTTTAATTTAATGGCGAACATCAAAATGACCCACGTGCCTTACAAGGGGAGTTCTCAGGCCATCACAGATGTGTTGTCAGGCTTGGTGCCTGTGATGTTCTCGCCATCATCCACAGCCATTGCTCACATCAACAGCGGCGCATTGAAGGCGCTGGCTGTTACCAGTTCGCAAAGAAGTGCCGTGGATCCCAAGATTCCGACGGTCAGTGAGTCGGGGCTGAAGGGTTATGAAACCTCCGTTTGGTTTGGTATTTTGGCGCCGGTGTCCACACCCAAAGAAATCTTGGATAAATTGAACGCCAGTATCAACCTCTCACTCCAGTCCTCCGAGGTCAAGGGACAACTTTTAGCTCAAGGGATCGACGCCTTGGGGGGCAGCAAAGAGGACTTGTCCAGATACATTCAAAGCGAGACGGACAAATGGGAAAAACTGATCAAGCTGTCTGGCGCAAAAATGGATTGAAGAGCTGTTTTGCTTTGCATCAATTGAAGTTCTTTTTGAACCCAACGCTGACGCCTGAGGGCAACAAAGCCAAGCTCCAAGGGTTGCTGCGGTTGCTTGCAAGGTAGCCCATGCCGGAGCCCAGAGCCAAGCCTGCCAAAACATCGGTTTGCCAATGAGCTTGTGATTTCAGCCTGGCCATGCCCACGTAGGCAGGAAGTGCGGCCAAGCCCCAAACCATGGAGTTCTCATCTTTGAAGTTCAGGATGAAGGGGGTGACGATGGCGGTGATGTGCGTGACCTCACCACTGGGAAAGCTCTTGTCATTGGGGTTGTTGTAGAAGGCGTTGGGATTGTTGCCGTCAATGGGGCGTTGACGCTTGAAAACAGACTTTGCAAGGGCCGCTGTCAAATCCGCACTCACCATGGCGTCGATGGATTGCCAATAAGTTTTACCTAGCTTGCTTTCACTGCCCTCGTACAGCGCACCCAAGACCAAAAGACCTGCGGAACCGAGTTCGACGGCTTTTTGATTGTCTCGAGACCAGATACCGCTGTTGTCAAGAGGCAGTTTGTGGTCAATCCCTAAAAATCCTCCTGAGTCGGCCCAGCTCGCTTGAAAATTTAAAAACAAAAAAGAAAGAAGAAGGATTTTTTTCATGGAGTGCATGCTTTAAGGGAAAAGGGTTGGAGGGGATGAACCAAGAGCAACGCGTGCTTTTGGGAAAAAGGATCACGTCGATCGCAGCAACAACTGAGAGGCCAGTTGAACAAGCACCGATTTATAAACTGAGTCTTTCAAAGGGGCGATCGACGCAATGGCCTGCAGTGCTTGGTGGTGTGCCATTTCTTTGGTGGCTTGCATCGCCCCAGTTTTTTGAAGAATGGACAAAATCGGTGCCAATTCAACCTCTTCATTTTGTTCAATGGCTTTTTGAATCAGGATTTTCTCCTCAGGGGAGCAATTTCGCATGGCAAAAATCAAGGGTAAAGTGGTCTTGCCTTCTCTGAGGTCATCCCCTAAGTTTTTGCCCAAGACAGCGCTTTCACCCTCATAGTCCAAGACATCATCAATGACTTGGAAGGCCGTTCCAAGGGCAAGACCAAACTCTGCACAGGCCGTTTCAATCTCTTGGGGCTGTTGAGACAAAATCGCAGGAATTCGAGCGCTGGCTTCAAAAAGTTTGGCCGTTTTGGAGCGAATGACTTCCAAGTAGCCTTCTTCCGTGAGGGTTGCATCGTGCAAGTTCATGAGTTGTTGTACTTCGCCCTCAGCAATGACGTTGGTGGCGTTGGCCAAGACCTGCATGATCTTCATGTTGTCACAGTCCACCATCATTTGAAATGCCCGGGAGTACAAGAAGTCGCCTACCAAAACACTGGCTGGGTTACCAAAGGAGACATTGGCTGTGGCACGACCTCTTCTTAGAGTAGAGTCGTCCACCACGTCATCGTGCAAAAGGGTGGCGGTATGGATGAATTCAACGACGGCAGCCATCTCATACTTTGCGCTGTTGTTGTAGGACAAGGCCCCAGAAAATAAAAGCAGCAGAGCTGGTCGAATTCTTTTGCCACCTGCGGAGATGATGTATTTTGCGACCTCCCCTACAAGCGGAACGTCTGAGCTCAGTCGTCTTGAAATGACCCGATCAACCTCTTCCATTTCCTCACTGATGAGTTCAGCAAAGCCAGGTGTTGGAGTGGTGTCTTTGGTCAAAATAAATGCGTCGGTCGTTAAGGGTCCGATTATAAGTTGTGCTTTCTGAGCTTGTGCCACGATTGTTGCTTGGGCCCTTTGCTTACCCTCTAGGCAAGCGCTCGGTTGGTGCTCAGTTCAAACCCAAAACAAAAAAAAGACGATCGGTTTAAAATAGTGAGTACTTTTTAAGTATTGGCCATTTGATTTGTTCGACTTTGAATCACACAAAAGAGATTACATGTGGAGAGCTTGTCACGATCAGGGGCTGAATGCTATAATCTAGGGCTCTGTGGAAATTCGTCCATAGGGGTCAAAGATTACTTTGTATTCCAAGAGGTTCATATGTACGCGGTCATAAAAACCGGTGGCAAACAGTATCGTGTTGCTGCTGGTGAAAAAATTAAAGTAGAACAGATTGCTGCGGACGTTGGCCAAGAGATTGTTTTCGATCAAGTATTAGCTGTCGGCGACGGCGCTACGATCAAGATTGGAACTCCCTTGGTGTCCGGTGCGACTGTCAAAGTCACGGTTGTGGCTCACGGCAAACACGACAAGGTTCGTATTTTTAAAATGCGTCGTCGTAAACACTATCAAAAGCGCCAAGGGCATCGTCAGCAGTTCACTGAATTGCACATTGCTTCAATCCACGCTTAAGACAAGGAGCAGTTGAAATGGCACAGAAAAAAGGCGGCGGCTCTACGCGAAATGGACGCGATTCCAAGCCAAAGATGTTGGGTGTTAAAGCGTTTGGTGGTGAAAAAATTACTGCTGGCGCTATCATCGTTCGTCAACGTGGAACCAAGTTTCACCCAGGCGTGAATGTAGGCATTGGCAAAGACCACACTTTGTTTGCATTGGTGGACGGTCAAGTCTCCTTTTCAACCAAGGGCGCATTGAACAAGCACATGGTCAACATCACGCCGGCTTGATGCGGCATTGATTTTCCAAGCAAGTTCTTGCCTTAAGCCCCGACTTGTCGGGGCTTAATTGTTTAGGCCTTGAACAATTGAAGCCTTGCCTGTTGCTTGCTTGCATCCAATTGTTCTATCCGCTGTTGAAGATGTCCAAGCCAGCATCAATTGCACTATCATTTCGCAAAGAAATGTTTCTTTTATTTATTCTCAAAAAAGACAGCCATGAAATTCGTTGATGAAGCCCTGATAGACGTGTGCGCTGGCGACGGGGGAAATGGTTGCGTGTCTTTTAGGCACGAAAAGTACAAAGAGTTCGGCGGCCCCAACGGCGGCGATGGCGGTCGCGGTGGCAATGTTTATGCCGTGGCCGATGTGGCCTTGAACACGTTGGTCGACTTTCGTTTTGCCAGGCGTCACGAAGCCAAAAAGGGCCAGCATGGCATGGGTTCAGACATGTTCGGTGCTGCGGGTGAGGACATCACGCTCAAAATGCCCGTGGGCACCATCATCAGCGATGCTGAGACGGGCGAGGTCTTGCATGAATTGCTCGTGCCCGGGGAGGTGATTTTGGTCTGCAAAGGTGGCGAGGGCGGATACGGCAACATGCGCTTTAAAAGCTCCATCAACCGAGCTCCAAGACAAAAGACCATGGGCGAGCCAGGCGATAAAAAACAACTTCAACTCGAGCTGAAGGTTTTGGCCGACGTGGGCCTGCTTGGGATGCCCAATGCAGGCAAATCGACCTTGATCACCGCCATCTCCAATGCCAAGCCCAAAATAGCCGATTATCCTTTCACCACCTTGCATCCCAATTTGGGGGTGGTGAGGGTCGGGCCCAGTCAAAGTTTTGTGGTCGCCGATGTGCCGGGTTTGATTGAAGGCGCCTCAGATGGCGCGGGTTTGGGGCATCAATTTTTAAGGCATCTGCAAAGAACACGCTTGCTCCTTCATTTGGTCGACATGGCGCCCTTTGACGATGCGGTTGATCCGGCAGCACAGGCCAAGGCGATTGTGGCAGAGCTCAAAAAATACGATCCTGCTTTGTTTGCAAAACCCAGATGGCTGGTGCTCAACAAGATGGACATGGTGCCCTCAGAGGAGCGTGCCTTGCGCGTCAAAGCTTTCTTAAAAGCGTTCAAGTTCAAGGGGCCTGTTTTTGAAATTTCGGCTTTGAATCGGGAAGGTTGTGAAAGCTTGGTCCAAGCGGTTTTCAAGCACATTCAAGCGCAACAAACCGCCGAACAAGAGCCAGAGTATGTCGATCCTCGCTTCATCGAGTTGTCTGAAGTTCCTTCAGATGATCGTTAGACGGTCAATGTTCCTTTACCAGGATTTCAACACGCACTTTGTATGACAAGCCTACAGCGCAGCTCGATGGACCCAGACTTGCATAAAATCAACTTGCTAGGAGATGAAACCTCCTTGGCCAAAGCGCGCTCTACGCTCAAAGACGCTCGCAGGTTGGTGATCAAAGTCGGCTCGAGCTTGGTCACCAACGAGGGTCGGGGCTTGGATGAGCAGGCCATTGGGGAGTGGTGTCGTCAAATGGCGCTCCTCATCAAAGGGGATGGGCATGCGCCGCCAAGAGAACTGATCATGGTCTCTTCTGGCGCAATTGCAGAGGGCATGAAACGCTTGGGTTGGCAAAGCCGGCCCAAGGCCATCCACGAGCTTCAAGCTGCGGCGGCCGTGGGTCAAATGGGTTTGGCCCAAATTTATGAAACCAAGTTGAGGGAAAATGGCTTGGGCAGTGCACAAGTGCTTTTGACGCATGCGGATTTGGCCGACCGAGAGCGCTATTTGAATGCCAAATCAACGCTTTTAACACTGTTGAAAATGGGTGTGTTGCCGGTGATCAACGAGAACGACACCGTGGTGAACGATGAAATCAAATTTGGTGACAACGATACCTTGGCCGCCTTGGTGGCCAATTTGGTTGAAGCCGATGCCTTGGTGATTTTGACCGACCAAAAAGGTCTTTTTGAGTCGGATCCACGAGCCCATCCAGGTGCCAATTTCATTGAAGTGGCCAAGGCCTTGGATCCCAGTTTGGAAGCGATGGCGGGAGGAGCGGGATCAAGCATTGGCAAAGGCGGCATGATCACCAAAGTCTTGGCCGCTCAAAGAGCGGCCGGCTCGGGTGCGTCCACCGTCATTGCTTGGGGGCGAGAGCCCAATGCTTTGCTTCGCTTGGCGAGCGGAGAGTCACTGGGAACCTTGCTGTGGGCAAGCACCTTGAAGCAACAAGCAAAAAAGCAATGGATGGCAGATCACCTGCAGCTCAAGGGCTCACTGACCATTGATGAAGGGGCATGCACCAGGCTGCGCGACACGGGCAGCAGTCTTTTGCCAATTGGGATGCTGGGCGTAGAGGGCGAGTTCTCCAGAGGAGAGGTGGTTTTGATCAAGGACACGCAAGGCGTGGAGGTGGCCAGGGGCTTGGCCAATTACGCCTCTGCTGAAGCTAGATTGCTGTGTAAGAAGCCTTCCAGTGAGTTTGAGCGCTTGCTGGGTTACACGGGCGAGCCTGAAATGGTCCACAGAGACAACATGGTTCTCGCGAGAGGCTGAGTTGACCCTGGTCGCTCTAGGCTTCAAGGGATCCGTCAGGTGGCAACTCAATGTTTTTGGCTGTGGTGTAAGGCACGCGCAGCATGTGCTTGGACATGTCCAGGTTCAATTCACTCAGGACCTCGGGTCGATCGCTGGCCTGAAAACTGGTCATGTCCATGGACCTGCGGGTCAGTTTTGTTCGGATCAGGCGATTCTTGAATTCAACGCTAGGTAAAAAATGAGCCAATTCCGTCAATGCCAATTCATAAACCCCGCGCTTGAACTCAACCACAACATCCAATGGCACCCAATAATCATTCCAACGCCAAGCGTCGAATTCAGGGTGATCGGTTGCCCTTAGGTTCAGTTGCCAGTCTTGTGCGACCAGTTGCAACAAAAACCAAATTTGTTTCTGGCCTTTGTAATGACCACGCGCATCTCGTCTAATATATCGATCTGGCACCTCATAGCGCAACCAATCTCGGGTTCTGGCCAGTATTCGAACGTGCTCGGGTTGAAGACCCACCTCTTCATGCAACTCGCGAAACATGGCTTGCTCGGGGTTTTCACCTCGATCGATACCGCCTTGGGGAAATTGCCAACTGTGAGAACGAAGGCGTTTACCCCAGAAAACCTGATTTTTTTGATTCACTAAGATGATGCCCACATTCGGCCTAAAGCCATCTCTGTCAAGCATAATCAACTCTCAATTTTTACAACTGAGTTCATTATGCACAGTCCTTTTGATGTTTCAAGGGGGAAGGTGCCAATTTTTCATAAAACTTTTCAGATTTTTTATTTTTCAATTTAAGAACGGACCCACTCGCTTATGAAAGCCTCGCAATTTTTCATCTCTACTCTCAAAGAGGCGCCTGTTGACGCTGAAATCGCCTCCCATAAGCTGATGATTCGATCTGGGATGATCAAAAAGTTGGGCGCTGGAATCTACACTTACATGCCCATGGGCCTGCGCGTGATCAAAAAAGTGGAGGCCATTGTTCGAGAAGAGATGAACCGTGCAGGCGCCATTGAGTTGTCCATGCCACTCGTTCAACCCGCCGAACTCTGGCAAGAGACATCGCGCTTTGAGAAAATGGGGCCGGAACTGTTAAGGATCAAGGACCGTCACGACCGGGATTTTGTCATTCAACCCACCAGCGAGGAGGTGGTCACCGATATTGCACGGCAAGAACTCAAAAGCTACAAACAGTTACCAAAGAACTTTTATCAAATTCAAATTAAATTCAGAGATGAGCGTCGTCCTCGATTTGGACTCATGAGGGGGCGTGAATTTGTCATGAAGGATGCCTATAGTTTTGATAAAAGCATGCAAGATGCCAAATCCAGTTATCAAAACATGGCTCAAACGTACCGTCGAATTTTTGATCGATTTGGTTTGCAATACCGCGCAGTCTCGGCCGACAGCGGTGCCATCGGCGGAGACTTGAGCGAAGAGTTCCAGGTCATTGCTGCCACGGGTGAGGATGCCATTGTTTTTTGTGCAAACAGCGACTATGCAGCCAACATGGAAAAAGCGCAAAGTTTGGCACCCCTCGGCCCGCCTCCACAAGCGCTCAAGTCTATGGAGAAGGTCTTGACGCCTGGTCTTCAATCGTGTGAACAAGTGAGTGATTTTTTGAGCCAAACCTTGAGCCAAACCGTCAAGTCTTTGGTCTGGGTGCTTGAGCCCGAGCTTGCTGCAAGCCAAGCCCATACAGAGTTGGCAGTTCAAGCGACTGCGCCTGAGTTGATCTTGATTCTTCTAAGGGGAGACCATGAGCTCAATGAAGTCAAATTGGGTAAAGTGCCTGGGATGAATGGCGCATTGAGGCTGGCCTCTGCAGAGGAGATTCAAGGGGCTTTTTCTTGTGTGCCAGGGTTTTTGGGGCCAGTGGGCTTGGATCTTCAACAAAAGGGTATTCGTCTGTTGGTGGACCGAGACGTGGCGGTCATGTCGGACTGGGTGTGTGGTGCCAATGAAAAAGACCATCATTGGATGGGCGTGAACTGGGAGAGAGATCTTCCAAGCCCCAGTGAAGAACAGGTTTTTGATTTGCGCTGTGTGCGCGCTGGTGATTTGTCACCCGACGGCCAAGGTGAATTGAGCATTGAGCGAGGCATTGAGGTTGGACATATTTTTTATCTAGGTACCAAATACTCCAAAGCCATGAACGCCACCTTCTTGGATGAAAACGGCAAGCCACAAGCTCTTGAAATGGGTTGTTATGGTATTGGCATCACTCGCTTGCCAGCCGCCGCCATCGAACAAAACCACGATGAGCGGGGCATCATTTGGCCAGATGCCATCGCTCCATTTGTTTTGGTCATCTGCCCGATAGGCGCCGACCGAAGTCAAGCCGTCAAAGACAAAGCGCAAGACATCTACGACCAAGCCCTGGCCAAGGGCTGGGATGTGATGTTGGATGACAGGGGGGAGAGGCCGGGCGTGATGTTTGCCGACTGGGAGCTCATTGGTGTGCCCCACCGTTTGGTCATAGGAGATCGTGGCTTAAAGGAGGGTATGCTTGAATACCAACACCGAAGAGACGCATCGGCCACACAAGTCCCTGTCCAAGACGTGTTCACCCATTTGAGCTCACGTTTAGGCACTTGAATTGGATTAAATATTCTTAGCCTCTGGAGCTTCAGGGCCTAAGGGCCTAAGGGTCTTTAGGGCTTAGCTGTTGATGGGTCACACTACAAAGACCCTTCCAGGTCTTTGTGAACGCCAGGATCAGCTTTGGATGAGTTGCTTGAGTTCACCCGTTTCGAACATCTCTGTCATGATGTCAGAGCCACCGATGAACTCGCCTTTGATGAACAACTGGGGAATGGTGGGCCAGTTGCTGTAGCTCTTGATCCCTTGGCGAATTTCAGGCTCTTCAAGGACATTGATGGTCTTGAGCGCTTTGAGATCCACGCCACTTGCTTTTAAGAGATCAATGGCGCGACCTGAAAATCCACACATAGGAAAATTTGCATTGCCCTTCATGAAAAGCAAAATTTCATTGGTTTTAACCAGTTCGTCAATTTGTTGTTGCACAGGATCCATGGGGGTGATTGCTCCATTCAATAAAGGGTCGGCAGCTCCATACCGTGCCGTGTTCAAAAAATCTCTTGACCATTATTTCATTTTTTGCCATTGCGCGCCAGTGCAGCGCTCGATGCCCGCGAGGTCATAGCGGGATTGTATATGGATGTATCCCAAGTTCTGAAGAATCTCACGAACCCGATGACTTTGATCGTAGCCATGTTCTAGCAGCAGCCAGCCACCCGCCTTGAGATGATGTTGGGCCTGTTTACAGATATGAAGGATATCAGCCCAACCCCCGTCTTTGGCCAGCAGTGCGTCAAGGGGTTCGTGAACCAAGTCAAGCAAATGCGGATCATGGGGTGCAATATAAGGGGGGTTGGAGACGATGACATCAAAACGCTTTGGGCAGCTGTTGGCGCTTGGGGTGTTCAAGGCCTGGAACCAGTCGCTTTGAAAGAATTCAACCTCCAAGCCCAGGTCCAAGGCGTTCTTTTGAGCTACTTCAAGCGCCGCTTGGCTTTGATCCAGCGCCCAAAGCGAGGCCTGTGGTATGTTGGCCTTGATGGCCAAGGCGATGGCACCACTGCCTGTGCCCATGTCCAAAACCTGCGGTTTGGGTATGTCAAAGCCTGTCAATTGAGCCTTGATGAGCTCGATGGCCCAATCGACCAAGGTCTCGGTATCCGCTCTGGGGTCGAGCACGCGCGCGTCGACGTGAAGGGTCAACCCATAAAACTCCCTTTGACCGGTGAGGTAGGACAAAGGCACGTGATCCAAGCGTTGGTTCACGTGGTCTTCAAAGCACGCCAGGGCCTCATTTGATAAATGTTCGTTGCCGTGCGCGATCAGCCATGCCCTTTGCCCCGCTTGTCGCCCCAAGGCGTGGAGCATCAGCAGTTGCGCCTCTAAAGGCGCCAAGCCTTTTTCCTTGGCGCCAAGCAAGGCTTGATCGATGGTGCGAGCGCTGAGCATCTGGGGAGAGGAAAGAGGGTTCATGAAGGACGGTTCAAGCCGCATAGGATGCGTTATGCACCCAAGCCGCCCACTTCCAAGGCCTCGAGTTGCTCACTTTCTCTGGCGTTTTGCAAACTCAACAACACCTCTTCAAGATGGCCTTCCATGATTTGGGAGAGCTTATAAAGGGTCAAATTGATGCGGTGGTCGGTGAGTCGGCCTTGAGGAAAGTTGTAGGTTCGAATGCGATCTGAGCGATCCCCACTGCCGATCAAGCCTTTGCGAGTTGCCGCTTCTTTCAGTGACCTCTCCAGTCGATCTTTCTCTTGGATGCGAGCGAGCAGCACCTGCATGGCTTTGGCCTTGTTTCTGTGCTGGGAGCGGTCATCTTGGCACTCGGCCACAATGCCCGTTGGCAAATGGGTAACACGAACAGCTGAGTCGGTTTTGTTGATGTGCTGCCCCCCAGCACCCGACGCGCGGTAAGTGTCAATTCGCAAGTCTGCTGGGTTGATCTCGACACTTGCATGGGGATCGGGTTCGGGCATCACCGCAACGGTGCAAGCACTCGTATGAATGCGACCTTGTGACTCTGTGCTGGGAACGCGTTGAACGCGGTGTCCGCCAGATTCAAAACGCATGGCGCCGTAAACATTTTCACCTTCAACGCGCAAGACCACCTCTTTGTAGCCGCCAAGTTCGCTAGGTGAATCACTGATGAGTTCACAACGCCAGCCTACTTTTTCGCAATACCGGGTGTACATTCTGAGCAAGTCGCCAGCAAAAAGGGCCGACTCATCTCCCCCAGTACCGGCTCTGATTTCAAGGTAGGCATGGCGTGCATCATCGGGATCTTTGGGGAGCAACAGGCGTTGTAATTCAAGTTCGAGTTGCGAGGTTTCTTGTTGCAATGCAATCAATTCCTCCTGAGCCATAGACAGCATGTCTTGAGCGTCAGTGTTTTGACCGTCTTTGAGGGTTTTTTGCGCTTCTTCCAACATCTTTTGTGAAGCAAGGATCTCTTGTTGACAGGTTTGAAACCGCTGCCAACGTGAGGCAATCACGCCAACCTCTGCGTGCTCTCTGGACAAGGCCATGAATTGCGTCATGTCCTTCATGATGTCTTCTCGTGAAAGCAAGTAATCCAACTCGGCCAGTCGTTGTGTGAAGCGCTCAAGTTGCGCGTGCATAAAGGGTTTCATGAAAAATCGGTGGTACTAAAATTTTTTGAAAATGAACTCAAGGCAAAGTCCTTATGGGACGACAGTGGTGTGCTTGAGGGAAAGAGACGCGGGTTCAGTAAGAAAAATACCCTAAGGACTGGAATGGTTCTGTCAGCTTGGAGTTTTTGCTAACAGGCCTCTAGGCCGTGCCGGCACAGCTAATGCGTCTGGTTGTGCTTGAGAAAGAAGTGCTCAACCGATTCCTTGGCCCGCTCTCTGAGTTCGGGGTCAGTCGCGTTCAATTGGGCCATGGCGCCGTGCAGCATTTTGTGCGACAAACCTTTGGCCAGGCTCTCAAGTGCTTCGTCCATGCTTTGACCTTTGGCCAAAAGCTTTTTGGCCTTTTGCAATTCGGCCGCTCGCCACTGCTCGGCCTGTGAATTCAATTGCTGAATCAAAGGCACAAAACTTCTTTGGTCCATCCACTTGACAAAGCTTTGCACGCCAGCATCAATGATCAATTCCGCTTGAGCCACTGCAGCTTGGCGGTTGGCTTGTGCTGTCTGGACCACACCGGATAGGTCGTCAACGGTGTACAAATACACATCGCTCAAGGACTTGACCTCGGGCTCAATGTCGCGAGGCACGGCCAGGTCGACCATGAAAATAGGCCTGTTTTTTCTGCTTTTAAGCGCTCTCTCTACCGCGCCTAGTCCAATCAGAGGCAAAGTGCTTGACGTGCAGCTGATGACGATATCAAACTCATGCAGACGTTCAGGTAGATCGGCCAAACGCATGGATTCGCCTTTGAACTGTTCGGCAAGTCGCTCCCCACGCTCCTGGGTTCGATTGGCGATGGTGATGTGTTTGGGGTTTTTGGCGCTGAAATGGGTTGCACACAACTCAATCATTTCGCCGGCACCCACGAAAAGAATGTTGACCTTGGAGATGTCTTCAAAGAGCTGGCTGGCCAAGCGCACGCAGGCGGCGGCCATGCTGATAGAGTGAGCTCCAATCTCTGTGGAGGTCCTGACTTCCTTGGCAACTGAGAAAGAGCGCTGAAACAATTGGTGCAAAGTCGTGCCCAAAGCGCCCACTTCAGACGCCACCCGAACCGCATCCTTCATTTGACCCAAGATTTGTGGCTCCCCCAAAACCATGGAGTCGAGTCCACTTGCGACGCGAAAGGCGTGTCTTGCCGCTCCAGCATCTTGAAGGGTGTAAGCGTGAGCCTGCAAAACGTCAGGAGAGACACCACCAGAATGAGCAAGCCATTGAAAAGTCTCCGACAAGGCCAATTGATTGGCTGCGCAATAGATCTCTGTTCGGTTGCAAGTCGACAGGATGGCCGCTTCACCTTGGGATTTGATGATGTTTTTAAGACCCGATAGCACGGGGGGCATGTGTTCAATCGCAAAGGCAAATTTACCCCTCAAATCCAGAGGAGCTGTGTTGTGATTGAGGCCTAGAGCCCAGACTGCCATCATTCGATTATAAAATTCAAGGATGACTTGGACAAGCCTTATCAACCATCTGTTACATTTTTTCTTGCCCCAGGCCTTCATGGGCTTGGGGTTTGTGCTGTTTGAAGGGTCAAAAAGAGCTCTGAAGGGTAGACAAAATACCACACCCAAGATGCCCTTGTATGCTTTGGCAATGCTCTTTTTGGGCTTTCTGACGCAGATGGCAGTTCTTTATGCCCTGCAAAAAGACGGTACCGTCCTTGGTTACGTCTTGCTGGCACTGGTCATGGGCTTGGGGCACTTCTTTTTGACCCGCTCATGGAAGTTCAAGCGCGGCTGATACCGATCCATTCCTAGACATTGGGACAAAACAAACACACAGAAATTAAAAGGTTTGCATGCCTAGAGTAATATCAGGGTTCCCTCTAATGACTTTAAAGTCACTGACAAAAAATTACATATGAACGCTCCCATTTCAAAGGAATTTTTGTTGACTGCGGCCCAACACGGACCGAGGTTGAGAGAAATCCCCTACAACTACACCTCTTTTTCTGATCAAGAGATCGTTAATCGTGTTTTGGGCGAGCAAAGTTGGTCGCTTTTAGAGAAACTTCGCCAAGAGAGAAAAACAGGGCGGTCAGCGCGCATGTTGTACGAAGTCTTGGGGGACATTTGGGTGGTTCAAAGAAACCCCTACTTGCAAGACGACTTGCTAGACAACCCCAAAAGAAGACAAATGTTGGTGGATGCCCTCTACCATCGTTTGCACGAAATTGAGCAAAGAAGAACTCCATCCGATGACCCTACGCGCGATGCTTGGGTGCAAGAGTTGCTCGCGGCAACTCAAAAAGCCATTGAACAATTCAAAGCCCAATTCGAGCTTGTACATGTTTTGAGAAAACAAGCCCTCAAAACCTTAAAAAAGCACACCCCAACCGATAACATCAAATTTGATGCGCTCTCCAGAGTTTCGCACGTGACCGATGCAACCGATTGGCGTGTGGAATATCCCTTTTTGGTTTTGACGCCTGACTCCGAGCGGGAAATGGCGGCCTTGGTCAAAGCTTGTATCGAGCTCTCTCTCACCATTGTCCCCAGAGGCGGCGGCACGGGGTACACGGGAGGAGCCATTCCCTTGACTTGGCGCAGTGTGGTCATCAACACTGAAAAACTCGAAACCATGCATGCCCTTGAGCACTTGGTTTTGCCGGGACACAGCCAAAGCACGCCAACCATTTGGTGCGAGGCAGGCGTTGTCACACAGCGTGTCACGGACGCAGCTGAGGAGGCGGGATTTGTTTTTGCGGTGGACCCCACGTCTGCTGAGGCGTCTTGCATTGGTGGCAACATTGCCATGAATGCAGGTGGTAAAAAGGCCGTCCTTTGGGGAACCGCCTTGGACAATTTGGTCAGTTGGCGAATGGTGACCCCGGATGCGCAGTGGCTTGAGGTCACGCGCATCGATCACAACTTGGGCAAAATTCACGATGCACCCATGGCCTCATTTGAGTTGGCCTATTACCAGGCCGATGGGACCAGCTTGATTCGCAAAGAAAGGCTAGATATCCCAGGCAACAAGTTCAGAAAAGAAGGCTTGGGCAAAGATGTGACGGACAAGTTTTTGAGTGGTTTGCCGGGTGTGCAAAAAGAGGGATGCGATGGCCTGATCACCAGTGCTCGCTTTGTCTTGCACAAAATGCCCTCCCACATGCGCACGGTCTGCATGGAGTTCTTTGGTAACGCCAAAGATGCGGTGCCAAGTATCGTTGAGATCAAGGACTTTATGTTTGCCGAGCAAAAGCGCTCAGGCGTAGTTTTGGCTGGTCTTGAGCACTTGGATGATCGCTATTTAAGAGCGGTTGGCTACGCCACCAAAAGCAAACGTGGTGGCTTGCCAAAGATGGTTTTGCTTGGAGACATTGCTGGCAATGATCCCGATCAAGTCGCCCGTGTGACCTCGGAGGTGGTGAGGATCGCCAACTCTAGAAGTGGGGAAGGCTTTGTTGCCATCAGTGCGGATGCCAGAAAGAAGTTTTGGCTGGACCGTAAAAAAACGGCTGCGATTTCCAAGCACACCAACGCCTTCAAAATCAACGAAGACGTGGTCATCCCATTGCCTCGAATGGCTGAATACACCGATGGCATTGAGAAGATCAACATTGAGATGTCTCTGGCCAACAAGATTGAATTGTGCGATGAGCTTGATGCGTTTTTAGTCAGAGGACATTTACCCCTGGCTCAAGACGCTGGCAAAGGGGAAGAAGTCTCTGAAGAGATGGTTCAAGAACGGGTGGCCGAAGCCCGAGCTATCGTCTCACAGGTGCGAGAGCTTTGGCGCCAATGGTTGCGCGAATGCGATGTGTTGTTTCCCCAGTTGCAAGACCACTCGTTTCGCGCGAGTTGGAAAACGCAATTGCGCGCACCCTTACAAAACATCTTCACGGGAGACGTGTTCAAGCCGGTGCTTGCCGAGTTCAACGCCATGCATCAACGCGTCCTCAAAGGCCGCGTCTGGGTGGCTTTGCACATGCATGCAGGAGACGGCAATGTGCACACCAACATTCCGGTCAACAGCGATGATTATGAAATGCTCCAAACGGCGCACCGCGCAGTGGCCAAGATCATGGATTTGGCCAGGTCCTTGGATGGCGTGATCTCTGGAGAGCACGGCATTGGCATCACGAAGTTGGAGTTTCTAAGCGATGAAGAGATGCTGCCCTTTGCGCAATACAAGGCCAAGGTCGATCCACATGGGCGCTTCAACAAAGGGAAACTTTTAAAGCTTGACGTCACCGATCCTGACCTCAGATCTGGAGACCTCTCGCAAGCCTACACACCTAGTTTTGGGCTGATGGGGCACGAGTCCTTGATCATGCAACAGTCGGACATTGGAGCCATTGCAGACAGCATGAAAGATTGTTTGCGTTGTGGCAAATGCAAGCCCGTTTGTGCAACCCATGTGCCCAGAGCCAATTTGCTCTACAGCCCAAGAAATAAAATACTCGCAACCTCTTTGTTGATAGAGGCTTTCTTGTATGAAGAGCAAACCAGACGGGGCATTTCGATCAAACATTGGCAAGAATTTGAGGATGTTGCGGACCATTGCACGGTCTGTCACAAGTGCTTGTCACCTTGTCCTGTGAAGATCGATTTTGGCGAAGTTTCAATGAACATGCGCAATCTTTTAAGAAAGATGGGCAAAAAAAGCTTTCGACCTGGCAATGCAGCAGCCATGTTCATGTTGAACGCCACCAATCCCGAAACCATCAAGTTGGCCAGAGGGTTGATGGTCGATGTGGGGATGAAAGCACAACGTATCGCGCATGATGTGTTGGTGAATTTGGCCAAAAAGCAAACCAAGACCCCGCCCGCAAGCGTGGGCCTTGCAAGCATCAAGGAGCAGGTGATTCATTTTGTGAACAAAAAAATGCCTGGTAACTTGCCTAAAAAAACCGCTCGAGCTTTGCTAGATATTGAGGACTCCAATTACGTTCCAATCATCCGAAATTATGCATCCACCACGGCCGACACCGAGGCTGTCTTTTATTTCCCTGGATGTGGCTCGGAGAGGCTTTTTTCACAAGTCGGATTGGCCACGCAAGCCATGCTTTGGCACGCTGGCGTGCAAACGGTGTTGCCTCCAGGTTACTTGTGTTGTGGTTACCCTCAAAGGGGCAGCGGTCAATTTGACAAGGCCGAGAAAATCATCACCGACAACCGGGTGCTGTTTCACCGTGTGGCCAACACCCTTAATTACTTGGATATCAAAACCGTGGTGGTGAGTTGTGGAACGTGTTATGACCAACTTCAGGGCTATCAATTTGACAAAATATTTCCAGATTGCCGGATCATCGATATCCACGAGTTTTTGCTTGAAAAAGGCATCACCTTGAACCAGTCTCAACAAGGTGCCTATTTGTACCATGACCCGTGCCACAGTCCCATGAAGTTACAAGACCCCATGAAAACAGTGCGCTCCTTGGTGGGCGAGAACGTCCTTGCATCGGATCGTTGTTGCGGTGAGTCGGGCACCTTGGGCGTGACCAGGCCAGATGTATCGACGCAAATTCGTTTTCGCAAAGAAGAAGAACTTTTAAAAGGTGAGGCCGACATCAAGGCCTTGACGCAAAACGCCAATGCGGATGTGACGATTTTGACCAGTTGCCCAAGTTGTTTGCAAGGGCTCTCTCGTTTTGAGGGGGATTTGAAGTCTGGCCTATTGAAGGCCGATTATGTGGTGGTTGAAATGGCCAAGCAAATTTTGGGTGAACAGTGGATGGAGGATTTTGTTCAACAGGCCAACGCCGGTGGCATTGAGAGGGTCTTGCTCTAAGTCTGGGGGATTTTTGCAAGATCCGCTTTCATTCAAACTTGCTGCATTCAGTTGAAAGTTCATTCATGGCTGGCTTACAAAAAAACACACCCTTACCAACTGATTTGACCGTGCACCAAGAGTCAAAGCAGTTGGAGATCGCCTACAGCGATGGCCAAAGGTTTTTAATTCCTTTTGAGTTGATGCGCATCTTCAGTCCATCCGCTGAGGTGCAAGGGCATGGGCCGGGCCAAGAGGTTTTGCAAACTGGAAAGCGCCAAGTGGGTATCTTGAGCCTGGATCAAGTGGGTAACTATGCTGTTCAACCGCGCTTTGATGATGGGCATGACAGCGGTATTTTTACTTGGGACTACCTCTACCAATTGGGCTCAGAGCAAAGCGCCTTGTGGGCCCAATATGAATCGCGTTTGAGTGCAGCAAAGACAGATCGAGATGCGCCCATGAAGACAAAGGCCTTGAAGGGTGCGGCAGACGCGGGTTGTGGACACGAGCACTGATTGCGCCTCAGGAGATCGATCAAGCCCCAGTGGTGATGCATGCATTCGGGGGCAAGACAAAAGGCGCGACCTTAAGTGCCTCGAGAGGGGCGAGAGGTTGGGATTTTTCCAACGTTATTGCCCTTTCTTTTGAGTGCCTGGGCTCAAGTGAGTGCAAAGCAAATTAATATCGCAAGATGAGTAAAACACATTTTGGCTTTCAAAGCGTTGAAGAGTCGGAGAAATCCTCTCGTGTCCGTTCGGTTTTTGATTCGGTTGCATCGAACTACGATTTGATGAACGACTTGATGTCCGCGGGTATGCATCGGCTTTGGAAGAAGTACACCGTGACCGTTGCAGACCTTGGCTTGGGTATGAAGGTCTTGGACATTGCTGGAGGTACGGGCGACTTGGCCTTGGCCTTTGCAAAAGAAGTGGGTAGCCACGGTACCGTGGTGCACACGGACATCAATTTTGCCATGCTCAGCACTGGAAGAGACCGCTTGATCGATGCGGGCGTCTTTTTGCCGACCTTGGTCTGTGATGCGGAAAGCTTGCCATTTGCAGACAATTGTTATGATCGTGTGAGCGTTGCCTTTGGACTTCGCAACATGACTAAAAAAGACCAGGCTTTGAAAGAAATGTGCCGCGTGCTCAAACCGGGGGGTAAATTGCTGGTCTTGGAGTTCTCCAAAGTAGCCAAGCCCCTGGAGAAGATTTACGACTGGTATTCCTTCAACATCCTACCCAAATTAGGAGCCTTGGTGGCCAAGGATGAAAGCAGTTACCGTTATTTGGCTGAATCCATTCGCATGCACCCGGACCAAGAAAGTTTGAGGTCGCTCATGAAGTCTTGTGGTTTTGGCCACGTGGATGTGCACAATTTAACCGCTGGTGTCGTGGCCTTGCATGTGGGTATCAAATGTTGAACTGTTCGCCCATCAAGTCCTCTTGGGGCTTGAACTTTATGCAGATGTGTTGCTTTCTCTTGAGCGCTCTTTTGACCCTTCAAGAAAGTGAGGCGGCGAGCTCTCGACTGGGCGGCGGGCGTGCCATGGGCCACCAACGCTCATCGTTGCCCTCAGGTGAGCGTTCAAGTGTGCATCCCAATTCAAGCTCACCCGTATCAACTGCGGGTCCTATGAATCCTCTCTCGCTTGCTCAAGAAAGAGGCCCAGCATCACCTTTGAAGTCCTCGACGCCCGCACAGACGTCTGCACCTCTGCCTTCGACCTCTTGGGGCGGTGGCTGGGTTGGACGTGTGCTCATGGGGGCGGCAGTGGGCGTGGGTGTGATGAGCTTGGCGCATGCTTTGGGTCTAGGGCAAGAAGATGCCCAAGGCATGATGTCACTGTTGTTGTTGGTTTTGATGGGCACTTGTTTGTATTTGGCTTGGACCTTATGGATCAGGTGGAGAAGGCGTTTCCAGGCCCAACGCTTTGGGACAGGCATGGCAGGTCGTTCGGGTATGCAACAAACCAGTGGTGCTTTTGGGCCCATGTACAACCCCAAAAATGTGGGCAACGATGCCTCTGCCAGGCCTTGGGAGACAGGCAACGTTCCCCATGCGGATTCATCAAAAGGACTTGACTTGGCACAAAAGGCCATCTTCAAGCCCTTTGAGCCTCAGCAGTTGGGTTCACGGGAGAGCAGCCAACATGAGGCCGACGAGAGCCACCAAGCGGTGCCAGATGTTGAGGCTTTTAAAGCGATGGCCAAGGAGCAGTTTTTGAATTTACAAGATGCTTGGGACCATTTGGACTTGAACCGATTGGCGTCTTTCTTGAGCCCAGAAATGTTCGCTTTGGTCAAGGCGCAGTTTGCTGAACGGACAACTGGCCCGCAAAAGACCGAGGTGATGATGCTGCAAGCCCAGTGGCTAGGCATAGAGCAAGTGCAGGGGCAAAGCATTGCCAGCGTTGAGCTCTCTGGCATGAGCCGAGAGGCGCAAGAGGCCTCGTTCACCCCATTTAGAGAGATTTGGAGTTGGACGCGTCCTGTGGCAAAAGAGCACTCAGGCTGGTTGGTGTGCGGCCTTGAGCCTTTGCAATGAGGGGCAAGGAGCATATGTTTTCAAACCAGAGACCCTTTTTCAGTTCAAGCTTTGGCCGCTTGGGTGCCATGTCCTTTTCTAAGGAGGACTTGTTGTCATCGGTGCTGCAAAGCATCAAGGCGCTGGAAACAAAAGCCCTGCAATGGCACCCCCCTCAGTGGATGGTGCAAGAGATCATGGGACGTTTGATCTTGCTGGTCAATCATATTTTACTCAAAGAACCCCAGGCCTTGGAGCGCTTGAAGCGTCAAAAGGGTCGCTCCATTGAGATCAAGTGGCATCAATTTGCATGCAGGGTCAACTGTACGCCAGCGGGACTGATTGAGTTGACCCAGCAAGTGCCTTTGCAAGCCCAGACCCATTTACCCAAGGCGCCTGATTTGGCCATTGAGTTGATGGAGCCCTCGGTGATCTCGTTGATTCAAATGTTTGCCAATGCTGTAAAACCGCCCCTTCACATTCAGGGTGATGTTCAATTGGCAGCAGAGATCAATTGGTTGGTTGATCATGTGAAGTGGGATTTGGAGGACGACTTGGCAAAGATCGTAGGGGATGTGAACGCCCATCAATTGGGTAAAGTGGCAAGCTATGTCAAAGAATCCTTGGGTAAATTTGTGGTTCTAGCCACCGAGAGCTTCAAGCGCAACAAGCCCCATCAAGCCTCTTCCCAGGTCCCAGGCGAGGGTCCAACGCAATGAGTCGTTTTTTCAGAGGTTTTTTTATTGCTTGGGTCGTGTGGAAATACGGTCTCGATGACTTGGTGCTCTCCAGCTTTAAGCAGCCTTGGTTGCGTGCTTTTGGTCGATTGCTTCGGCTTGGAAGAGATCTCTCGTCGCCAAGAGGTGTCAGACTGCGAACCGCGCTGGAGAGTTTGGGGCCTATTTTTGTGAAATTTGGACAGGTGCTGTCCACCCGACGCGACTTGTTGCCCATGGACATTGCCACCGAGTTGGCCAAATTGCAAGACCGCGTGCCGCCATTTGCCTCAGAGATTGCTGTGGCCACCATTGAGCGTGCATTTGGTCGACCCTTGGCGCAGATCTTTAAGCATTTTGAGCAAGTGCCTGTGGCCAGCGCATCGATTGCGCAGGTTCATTTTGCTCAAATCGAGGATCGCCAAGGTGAGATCAAGGAGGTAGCTGTCAAGGTCATTCGACCGATGATGAAGAAGGTCATTGAAAAAGATCTTGCCTTGATGCGCATGATGGCCACTTGGCTTGATCGATTTTCTGCGGATGGCAGGCGCCTCAAGCCCATTGAGGTGGTGGCTGAATTTGACAAATACTTGCACGATGAGCTGGACTTGGTTCGGGAGGCGGCAAATGCAGCGCAACTCAGAAGGAACATGCATGGGCTCAATTTGGTCTTGATTCCAGAGATGTATTGGGATTATTGTCACCAAGATGTGATCGTGATGCAAAGAATGGACGGCGTGCCCATCAGTCACTTGTCGCGTTTGGTGGAGGCTGGTGTTGATATCAAGCAGTTGGCAAGAGATGGCGTGACGATCTTTTTTACGCAAGTTTTCAGGGACGGATTTTTCCATGCCGATATGCATCCAGGCAACATCCAGGTGAGCTTGGACGCGTTGACCTTTGGTCAGTACGTGTCTTTGGATTTTGGAATAGTGGGGACCCTGACCGAGTTTGATAAAGAATATTTGGCTCAAAATTTCACAGCCTTTTTCCGCCGCGACTATAAAAGAGTTGCCCAGTTGCATTTGGAGTCGGGTTGGGTGCCGGCCCAAACGCGCATCGATGAGTTGGAGTCGGCCATTCGAACAGTGTGCGAGCCTTACTTTGATCGCCCTTTGAAAGAAATCTCATTGGGGATGGTGCTCATGCGTTTGTTTCAAACGTCAAGACGCTTTGATGTCCAAATTCAACCCCAATTGGTGTTGCTTCAAAAGACGCTTTTGAACATCGAGGGTTTAGGCAGAGAGTTGGATCCAGACTTGGATTTGTGGAGCACGGCCAAGCCCTTTTTAGAGAAGTGGATGCTCGAGCAAATTGGTCCCCAAAAACTTCTAGAGCAACTCAAAGCAGAAGCTCCCCGGTACGCCAAATTGATCCCAGAGTTGCCTAGGTTGATGCACGAGTTTTTAAAAAACAAGTCAGAACCTGCTTTGAATGAAGAGGTCTTGAAGCTCTTGAAGGAGACACGTCAAACTCAAAGCACGTTGATGCGAATCCTCTGGGTCGCTATGGGTTTTGTCTTTGGCATGTTGGCCATGCAGTGGTTGTTTCAGGTCGCTTGATGGTTGTTGGCTTGCCAAAACAGCTTTTGGAATGGCACAATGGTTCTCCAAAAATAGGCCCGATAGGGGCACAAGGATGGATGAGGTATGTTGCTCTTTTTGGTCATTGTTTATTTGCTGGTCACCATTGCCATAGGCTTGTTGGCTGCTAGGCGTGTCAAGAATTCATCTGACTTTGCTATAGCGGGACGAAATTTGCCTTTGGTGATGATCGTGACGACCACGTTTGCCACATGGTTTGGTTCAGAGACCGTGCTTGGTATCCCTGCCAAGTTTGTCAACAGCGGTCTGAACGGGGTGGTTGAAGACCCGTTTGGCGCAGGTGTTTGTTTGATTTTGGTGGGACTTTTTTTTGCATCCAAGTTGTACCAAATGACTTTGATGACCATTGCAGACTATTACCGCGAGAGGTATGGCAAGTCCGTAGAGGTTGTCTGTACGCTCATCATCATGATCAGCTACTTAGGCTGGGTTTCTGCACAAGTGAGCGCCTTGGGGTTGGTGTTCAATGTGTTGTCTGAAGGTGCCATTGGTATGCCGATGGGCATGTGCATTGGCGTGGTCTCCATCTTGGCCTATACCTTGTTTGGCGGCATGTGGTCGGTGGCCATCACTGATTTTATCCAGATGATTATTTTGGTCGTGGGTTTGAGCGTGCTTGCGGTCTTTTCAAGTGATCTTGCAGGAGGTGCGGATCAGGTTTTGGCCTTGGCCAGCTCCAGAGACATGTTTAAATTCTTGCCTCCCGCTAATTGGCATGATGTGCTCTTTTTCATTGCAGCGGGCGTGACCATCATGTTTGGCTCCATCCCGCAGCAAGATGTGTTTCAAAGGGTGATGTCTGCCAACTCTGTGAAGGCCGCCACCCACGGCCCGGTGATCGGGGGGGTGTGCTATATCTTGTTTGCTTTTGTGCCCATGTTCTTGGTGGTCAGTGCATTGATCATCATGCCTGAGCAAGCCGAGCAATTGATGAAGGAGGACCCGCAGCGTATTTTGCCAACCTTGGTCATGCTAAAAATGCCCTTCGTGATGCAAGTTATTTTCTTTGGGGCTTTGCTCTCTGCCATCAAATCCACGGCATCTGCAACGCTTTTGGCGCCCAGCGTGACCTTCACCGAGAACATTTGGCGTCAATTTCACCCCAACATGAGTGATCGACAAGAGCTCAAAGCCATGCGTGTGACGGTTTTGTTGTTCAGCATGTTGGTGTTGATGTATGCCATCTCGATGCAAGGCACGAGCATTTACGAAATGGTCTCTGGCGCCTACCAAGTGCCCTTGGTCGGCGCCTTTGTGCCACTTTTGTTCGGTCTTTATTGGCCCAAGGCCAATACGCAAGGTGCCGTGTTTTCTATGGGCTTGGGGCTGCTGACTTGGTTGGTGCTTTTGATGACGCCCATTGGAGAAGAGGTGCCTGCTCAACTAGGAGGGCTGTTGTCGGCCTTTTTAGGCATGATTTTGGGAAGTCTGGGGCCTCAAATCATCCCCAACACGAGAAGCTCGCACAGAAAGCATGTGGGCATGGATGCTTGAGCCAGCTCATGTAAATCGCTCTCGCTGTGGGTTTTTGTTGCACTTTTGTGCTGGGTAGCGGTTCAATTCGGCCCTCTAGGGCTTGAAACAGTGGGTAAAAAAGTGGCCTGGGCACTATAATTGTTGATTTTCTTCACCAGTCATTGCCATGCCTATTTATGCCTATAAATGCGGATCCTGCGGCCATGCCAAGGATGTTTTGCAGAAGTTGTCCGATGCGCCTTTGAGCGTCTGTCCAGAGTGTTCCGCCTCGACATTCACCAAGCAGGTCACAGCTGCTGGCTTTCAATTGAAGGGCTCTGGCTGGTATGTGACCGATTTCAAAGGTGGCCCTCAGGCCAAGGGAGCTCCTGCTGAAGCGCAGAACAAGGACAAAGGCTCGGACAGTTCTGCTGCAGGCGCAGAAGGTGCTGGAGCAGACAAAAGCTCAACCGCTGCGCAGTCGACGGACGCTTCTGGCAAAGCCACTTCCTCATCTGCCTCAACTGCTCCATCTGCCGCCTCCAGCACTGGTAGCTCAGGAACCGCTTCCTCGGCGTCTTCGTCGTCCACGGCCTCCCCTTCAAGCACCTCTTCAACGCCAAGCGCTTAAAGTGCCTCGAAGAGCAACACATGATTGCGGTTCAAATCTCCTTGTCAAACGTTTTTTCAACTCAATTGGCCACCTAAAATGCATCTAAAAAAACACATCATTGCGGGGCTTTTGGTTTGGCTGCCCTTGGCCATCACGGTTTGGATCTTGCTTTGGCTGGTGGGCATGTTCGATGCGGTTTTTGCCGCCTTTTTGTCCGGATTGGGCTCCTTGTTATCGGACGAGAGCGAAAACAAGCTGCAGTTTTTGCGAGAGGTGCATGGTTTGGGCGTGGTGTTGGTGTTTGGTGTCTTGATCCTCACCGGTGCCTTTGTCTCCAATGTGGCCGGACGCTGGTGGGTAAGACAGTGGGACAAACTTTTTAACTTGATTCCCATCGTCAAAAGCATTTACACCAGCGTCAAGAAAGTATCCAACACGCTTTTTTCTTCCAATGGAAATGCTTTTAGAAAAACCTTGTTGATTCAGTACCCCCATTCAGGTTCTTGGACCGTTGCATTTCAAACCGGTACCCCCTCTGGAGAGGTGGCTGACAAACTAGGAGACGGCATGATCTGTGTGTATGTGCCAACCACACCCAACCCCACGAGTGGATTTTTTCTGATGGTTCATCAAAACGATGTCAAAGAATTGAGCTTGAGTGTGGATCAAGCCTTGACCTATGTGCTGTCCATGGGTGCGGTTGCACCCGATGAGGTGGTCAACACGGGTTCGCTAGAAAAAACCCTTCCATGAGCAAATCGTCCTTCAACAGGATTAAGAATGCCAACCTTAAAGTAGATTGAAATAGAAAGAGCTTTGAACATGTCTATGCGTACTCATTACTGCGGAATTGTGACTGAAACTTTGATTGGTCAAACCGTGACCCTTTGTGGATGGGTCAACCGTCGACGCGATCATGGAGGCGTGATCTTTGTCGACTTGAGAGACCGGGAGGGCAATGTGCAAGTGGTCTGTAACCCCTCTAGACAAGAAATGTTCGCCATTGCAGAAGACTTGAGAAATGAGTTCTGTATTCAGATCAAGGGTCTTGTGATGGCCCGGCCTGAAGGCTCCAACAATGACAATCTTAAAAGTGGCAAGATCGAGGTGCATTGCCATGAGGTGAAAGTTTTGAATCCTTCGGTGACACCGCCATTTCTGCTTGATGATGAGAACCTCTCAGAGACCACGCGCTTGACACACCGTGTTTTGGATTTGCGTAGGCCGTACATGCAAAACAATTTGATGCTTCGCTACAAGGTGGCCATGAACGTGAGAAAGTTCTTGGATGAACATGGGTTCATTGACATCGAGACCCCCATGCTCACCAAAAGTACACCAGAAGGTGCCAGGGATTACTTGGTGCCCAGTCGTGTGCACGATGGTCACTTCTTTGCATTGCCTCAGTCGCCTCAACTCTTTAAGCAACTGTTGATGGTCGCAGGCTACGATCGTTACTACCAAATCACCAAGTGTTTCAGGGACGAGGATTTGAGAGCCGACCGTCAACCCGAGTTCACCCAAATCGATATCGAAACTTCTTTTTTGGGTGAAGAAGAAATTCGAGGCATGTTCCAAGAGATGATCACGCATGTCTTCAAGCAAGTGTTGAACATCGATCTGGGCGAATTCCCCATCATGGCCTACTCTGAAGCCATGGCTCGCTTTGGTTCGGACAAGCCTGATTTGCGAATCAAGTTGGAGTTCACGGAACTCACCGACGCCATGGGCACGGTGGACTTCAAGGTCTTCTCTGTGCCGGCCACCATGCCTGGTGGTCGTGTGGTGGCCCTTCGTGTGCCTCAAGGCGGCCTCATGAGTCGAGGTGAAATCGATGGCTTTACAGAATTCGTCAAAATTTATGGCGCCAAAGGATTGGCTTGGATCAAGGTCAATGATGTGTCTGCAGGACGTGAGGGCTTACAGTCCCCTATCGTTAAAAATCTTCATGACGAAGCCCTCAACACCATTCTCCAAAGAACTGGTGCACAAAACGGAGACTTGTTGTTCTTTGGTGCTGACAAGGAAAAGGTGGTCAACGATTCAATGGGCGCTTTGCGCTTGAAGATTGGATTGTCTGACTTTGCTAAAGAGCATGGTCTGTTTGAGCATCGTTGGGCGCCAATGTGGGTGGTGGACTTCCCCATGTTTGAATTCGATGAAGAGTCCAATCGCTACAACGCTGTGCACCATCCCTTTACCGCCCCCAAAGATGGGCACGAGGACTGGATGGTGAGCGCCCCTGAGAAGTGCATTGCCAAAGGTTATGACATGGTGTTGAATGGCTGGGAAATCGGCGGCGGTTCAGTTCGTATTCATCAAGCCGATGTGCAGCAAAAGGTGTTTGATGCCTTGAAGATCACGCCTGATGAAGCACAGTTGAAATTCGGTTTCCTGTTAGATGCCTTGCAGTACGGTGCGCCTCCGCATGGTGGGTTGGCATTTGGACTGGACCGCATTGTGACCTTGATGACTGGCGCAGATTCGATCCGTGACGTTATCGCCTTTCCTAAAACTCAAAGGGCGCAATGTTTGTTGACCCAGGCACCTTCAGCGGTTGACGAAAAGCAACTCAGAGAATTGCACATCCGATTGAGAGCGCCTGCACAAGCCGCTTCTTGATCTGGGATCAAAGGATTTCAAAGACGTGGTAGGTGGGGCCGCTAGCGTCTCGTTGGCCAGTTGCAACGCAGACAATTTTGTTCAACCATGCGTACTTTTCGCTGCTGGTTTCAAAACTAGGGACCATTCTAAAGTAGTACTCTTTGGGATCTACCTTTTCGCCACGACCTAAACGGTCCATGACCTCTTGGGGCCCGTGTCGAACACCCTGGTAGGACATGAAGATCAATTGGTGGTCATCGGTCTCAAGCGTGAGGCGCACATCCAAGTTCAAGACCCCATCGGGTCTGAGCAGCATCCAGTCACCCCCTGGTCCTGCATGCACAGTGCCTTTCAAACGCTCTCCGGTGAAGGTGCCTCCGCTTACCAAAGCAATTTTTCGAATTCCTTTGGGTGTTTGGCCCAAGTCAACGATGCTTGGAACGTTCAAGGTCAGTTGGAAAAGCTCTCGGGTTTGGATCATTTAAAACACCTTTGATTCAAAGACATGGATGAGAAAATAAATTTCAGTTGTGCATTATCATAGCTCTTCTCGCAATCAAAACAACGCATGTTGAGCGTCGTTTTCATCATGGATACCCTTTATGAACAGTTTAAGCCGAACCGATGCTACTGAACGTGCGCATCAAGAAGAGGGTCTGTCCTCGGCCAATCGGGAGGACTTGGCGGTGGATGCGAACCCCTTGGGTTTGGAGGGCATAGAGTTCATTGAGTATGCCACCAGCAAGCCACAAGCGTTGGGGCAGGTTTTAGAGATGATGGGCTTTAGACCCATCGCAAGGCATCGCTCACGAGAGGTGATGCTCTACAGGCAAGGACCGATGAATGTGATCGTCAATGCCCACGATGCGGGCTTGTCTCACTCGGTTTCTCCAGAAGAAAAACCCATGATTGCAGCGATTGCTCTGAGAGTACGCGATGCTCAGCTCGCCTACAACCAAACTTTGGATCTGGGCGCCTGGGCTGTTCCCACCCAAGTGGCCGTGATGGAGCTCAACATTCCCGCCGTTCACGGCGTGGGCTCTAGCCGCATCTTCTTTGTCGATCGCTTCAAGGACTTCTCCATCTACGATGTGGACTTTGTTCCGATTCCGTCTGTTGATCAGCACCCGCCTTCAAGCCTAGGGTTCCACTTTTTTGGTCTCGTGCAGTACATCGGCAATGATCGACTCTTGGACTGGATGGAGTTCTACAAGGTCCTTTTTGGCTTTCAAGTCTTGCCCGTACAGGAGCGATTTGGTATTTTGCCAAAGGGAAGCATTTTAAAAAGTCCATGCAAGACCTTTTTTCTTCAGTTGATTGAACCAGAGCCGGGGGTGTTGTCTGTTGAAGAGGATGAGCGTTTGCACAGATTGGCCTTTGGAACCTCCGATGTACCTGCGGCGGTAGCGCATCTCAAGACCCAAGGAGTTGAGTTTGTGGGCGCTCACTCACCAGAAGACGTCATGAAAGGTGCGTTGACGCGTTCTTGGCTTGGAAGTCTGAGTTTTGAATTGGTCAAGGACGGCAGTGCGTCATGAGCGGCTTCAAAGGCAACGTGGATGACTTTGGCATGGACACGATATCTTTGGCGGGCCCATTGGAGGCCAAGCTCAAAGCCATCTTGGAGGCTGGGTTTTCTCAGGTGATGCTGTCTGCCCGAGATGTCGTAGGGCACGCGCAGGGACTCGAGGCGGCGCTCAAAGTGGTCAAAGACAGTGGCTTGAGGGTCACTGGCTTTCAGGTTTTGAGAGACTTTGAAGGGCTTTCAGGGCATTTGCATGCCTACAAGATCGATGTGGCCAAGTCGATGCTGGAGATGTGCCATGCACTGGGCTCCAAGGTCTTGCTCGTGTGCTCCTCCACCTCCGTTCACGCCTCACAAGACAAAGCACATTTTGCGAAGGACTTGAAAAAACTGGCCATGTTGGCTTTGCCTTTGGGGATCAAAGTCGCTTATGAGGGTTTGTCTTGGGGGCGAAGTGTCAACCAGTACGACCAAGCTTGGGAGATTGTGGAGATGGCGGACTTCCCCAACTTGGGCATCGCATTGGATTCGTTTCATATGTTGGCATCCAAGAGCAGGCTCGATGATTTGGAGTTGATGGATCCAGAGAAAATCTTTTTGGTTCAATTGGCCGATTTCATGTGGCAAGAAATTCGTTCTGTTGAAGAGGGCATCACAACGGCTCGGCACTTCAGGGTCTTTCCTGGAGAAGGGGTTCACAGCTCAGCATTGGCAGATATGGTCAAGCGCTTGTACAGCATCGGTTACCGAGGGGATTATTCCTTTGAGGTCTTCAATGACGATTACCAACAAATGCCCTTGCGAACGGTGGCTCTAAGGGCCCTCAAGTCTGCGCAATGGCTTGGAGAGGATGTGATGAAGCGCTCAGTACCGTTGCCCAATCAAATTCGACTCAAAAGAGGTTTGGCCTCACACTGAACGTAGGTTCAAGCATCCTTGTGCCAAATTCATCGCCCAAGAAAAAAGACCCTTTGAGGCAAACGTGGGAGGTCCCTTGGGTGAGGGTGGGGATGAACTGCTTTAAAATCCATCAACCATGAGTTCATCAAGCCTTCAAAAAATCCCAGAGTCTGTCTTGGTGGTGATTCATACGAAAGAGCTAGAGGTCTTGCTTTTGAAAAGAGCCGATATGCAAACCTGGCAATCGGTGACGGGATCCAAAGATTTTTTGCACGAGAGTTGGGCGGCAACCGCTCAGCGAGAGGTGCTTGAGGAGACCCAAATTGACACGCAAATGCCGGGCTTCAGGCTGGTCGACTGGGGCATCGAAAACCGCTATGAGATTTATCCAGCGTTTCGCCATCGCTATCCTCCACAGGTGAGCCACAACTTGGAGCGTGTTTTTGCTCTTGAGGTTCCAAAAGGTACTCCCGTGGTCTTGAGTCCTAGAGAGCACACGGACTTCAAGTGGTTGCCCTACCTTGAAGCCGCCGATCAGGTGTTTTCTCCCTCCAATGCAGAGGCGATTTTGAATTTAAAAAGTTTCATGCGATAAAATCAAAGAACCACGCAAAGTCTTAAGCGTGGTTGGGGCCGTGGCCCCAAGAAGCGTTTTAATCTCCTTCATTCTGTGCCTGTTTTCATAGGCTGTTAACATACGCAGTCTTTTTAACACCTAGCCCAACTTCAATATGACCCATCTCAAGACAGTTCAAGACGAGGGTGTTCCTGTGTCTGTGAAAATCAGGGAGCGAGTGCTTGCTGCGAAAAAACGCTTTCATGCCAACGACAACATCTCAGAGTTCATTGAGCCCGGAGAGTTGGAAGCCCTGCTGGATGAGGTCAAGGGAAAAATGCAAGGCGTCTTGGACAGTTTGGTGATCGATACGGACAGCGATCACAACACAGCTGACACCGCCAAAAGAGTTGCAAAGATGTATGTGCAAGAGGTGTTCAAGGGTCGCTACATCAGCGCGCCTCCTATCACTGAGTTTCCCAATGCTGAACATTTGAATGAGTTGATGATTGTCGGCCCCATCACCGTCAGAAGCGCTTGTAGCCATCATTTTTGCCCGGTCATTGGAAAAATTTGGATTGGAGTCTTGCCCAACGAACACACCAATGTGATTGGCTTGTCAAAATACGCACGTCTTGCCGAGTGGGTCATGGCCAGGCCTCAAATTCAAGAGGAAGCGGTGGTACAGTTGGTCGATCTCATCCAAGAAAAAACCCAACCCGATGGCCTGGCTCTGGTCATGCAAGCCTCGCACTATTGCATGGGTTGGCGCGGGGTCAAGGACATGGATTCATTCATGATCAACTCGGTCATGCGTGGGGCATTTTTGAAGAACGCGACCTTGCGTCGCGAGTTTTTGGCGCTTTTGCCCAAGAAGGATTGATCTTTATGTTAGTTCGTTTGTTGTATGTCAGTAAAGCGGTTGAACAACACGCTGTGAATCACACGGAAGCCATCTTGGCTGCTTCAAGAGAACACAACATCTCTAAAGGCATCACCGGTATTCTTTGCTATGGCAGTGGTATTTTTTTACAAGCCATTGAGGGCGGTCGCCAGCAAGTCAACGACTTGTACAACTTGCTGGTTCAAGACAAACGTCACAAAGAGGTGGTGTTGTTGCATTACGAAGAGATCAAACAACGCAGGTTCAGCGGTTGGACCATGGGGCAAGTCAATTTGGCCAAATTGAACGCCTCGATCGTGCTGAAGTACTCTGAGACACCTGTTTTGGATCCCTACAGTGTCTCTGGGGACGTCTCCTTGTCTCTTTTAGAGGAGCTGATGGCCACCGCCTCCATCATGGGGCGCGCCTGAGTTTGAGCTTGTTGAGCACTGAATGTCCTAGGCTGCTCGGTTGTGATTTCACCTCTAGTCCAACTGCAAAAAAACCCATCGTGATCGCTTGGGCCGACGTGTTGTCGCCCGGTTTGGTTCAGTTAAAGCAGATCCAACAGGTCTTTGAACTGAACGAGTTTGAACAAACGCTTCAAACCCACTCGCCTTGGCTAGGGGGATTTGATTTGCCCTTTGGACTGCCAAGAGAGTTGGTGATGCATTTGGGCTGGCCTTTGAAGTATGCAGACTGCTTGGCCCATTACAGCGCCATGTCTAGAGCAGACATTCGAGCGTGTTTTAAAAACTTTTGCGATCAACGCCCTGCGGGTCAAAAGTTCGCGCATCGCCAGACCGATCGAGTCGCCGACTCAAGCCCTTCCATGAAATGGGTCAACCCGCCCGTGGCTTACATGATGCACGCGGGCGTGCCGTTGCTGATCAAAGCCGGCGTGAGTTTGGTGGGGCTGTTGGAGCAAGATCCTTTGAGAAAGGCTTTGGAAGCCTATCCGGGCATGCTCGCCAGAGAAATCTTGGGCCGAAGAAGCTATAAAAGCGATGACAAGTCGCGTCAAACCCCGGACCGTTTGATCGCCAGAAAAGATGTGGTCCATGCTTTGGAGCTTGGGCAAACACGTTTGAAGCTTCGTCTAAAGCTGACCCACGGGCAACGCGAGGCTTTGATCGATGACGCGAGTGGAGACACCTTGGATGCGGTCTTGTGTGCCCTACAAGCGGCATGGGGCTGGATGCAAAACGCCGATGGGAGCGGGAGATATGGCTTACCTCTTGAGATGGACCCCTTGGAGGGTTGGATCGTGGGTGCCTAGTCGCTAAGCGGCTGGGTCGCTCGAAGTCGTGGCTTGCATCGCATGAAGCTCAGCGCAAGCAGCGCAATGGGGCTGACGCTTCAAGCGCATTTCGCTCCAACGCATCTGCCTGGCTTCTAGCATCAACAAACGCCCAACCAAGGGCTCACCGATGTGCGCAAGCATCTTGATCGCCTCCAAGGCTTGAAGCGACCCCATCACGCCCACCAAGGGCGCCAAGACCCCCAAACTTGCACAGTTGACCTCTTCTGGCGCAACGTCCTCTGGAAACAAGCAAGCAAAGCAAGGGGACTTGGGGTCTCTAGGATCAAAGACACTGATTTGGGCATCCATGGTGATGGCGCCGGCAAAGACCCAAGGGATTTTTTTCTCCAGACAAACACGGTTGATCACGTGCCTGGTTGCAAAGTTGTCGCAACAATCGATCACCAGATCGATCCCATCAAGCCAGACGCGCAAACGTTCAGCGCTGGCGCGCTCAGCATGGGTGTGCACGCGCAGGCCAGGATTCAGGCGTAGGAGGTGAGATGAGGCGGAGCTGACTTTGGTTTGCCCAAGTCCTGAGCTGTCGTGCGCAATTTGACGCTGCAGGTTCGTCAAATCCACGGTGTCGTGGTCGACCAAGGTGAGCTCACCAACGCCGGAGCTTGCCAAATACAGGGCGACGGGTGAACCCAAGCCACCCAGGCCTAAAATCAAGACGCGAGAAGCGAGGAGTTTTTCTTGGCCCTCAATGCCCAATTCGGGCAACAAGATATGACGCGAATACCTTAAAAGCTCCTCGTCACCCACGGCCTTATTTCTCCTCTTTGTCGGTGGGGCGCTCTGTTTGTGTTTTGCTGGCGATCACCGTCAAACCCTTCAGGTGGTTCAAGGCTTGTTGCAGTTGAAAGTCTTTGTCGCTGCCGAATTCAGGGGGACGGCGATCGGCCACGGGTTTCTTGGATTCTTCTTCCAAGCGCTTCAAAGCCGCCTCTCTTGCACGCTCACGTTCCTCGTCCTTGATCTCTTTGCCTTGTCCGCTGCTCAAGTGCTTTTCCAAATCGGCCTCTCTGGTTCTGAGCGCTGCAAACGGGCTACCCTCAAGCGTTTCGTCGACCATCACATCGGGCAAAATGCCTTTGGCTTGTATCGATCGGCCACTGGGCGTGTAGTACCTGGCGGTTGTGATCTTCAGGGCCGTGTCGGGGCCGAGTTGTTTGACCGTTTGAACGGATCCCTTACCAAAGGTTTGTGAGCCCAAAATGGTGGCACGGTGGTGATCTTGTAGAGCTCCGGCCACGATCTCACTGGCTGATGCAGAGCCTTCATTGACCAAGACCACCATTTTGACGGTCTTGAAAAGACCCTTGGTTTTTTGCGTGAGCTCAGCAATCGGGTCCGAGGAGGTGTTACGTTGGTAAAAATCGGAGGACGCTTTGTAAACAAATTTGCTCTCTGGGAGTTGTCCATTGGTGGAGACGACGGTGACGTTGTCAGGTAAAAAGGCTGCAGAAATGGCCACCGCAGCATCCAAAAGACCTCCGGGATCGTTCCTCAAATCAAGCACCAAACCTAGCAATTTGGGGTCTTCTTGGTAAATGCTTTCCAGCTTTTTGACCACATCCTCAACGCTCCTGTCTTGGAACTGGCTCAGTCTGAGCCAGGCGTAGCCGGGTTCCATCAACTTGCCCTTGACGCTTTGTGTTTTGATCTCTTCGCGCACGATGGTGACGGGAAAGGTTTTGTTCTCTTCTTTTCTAAAAATCGTCAGAATCACTTTGGTGTTGGGCTCGCCTCTCATGCGCTTGACCGCTTCGTTCAAAGACAGACCCTTGACGGTCGTGTCATCGACCTTGGTGATCAGGTCGCCAGATTTAAGTCCTGCTCGATAAGCAGGCGAGCCTTCGATGGGGGAGACCACTTTGACCCAGCCGTCTTCGGTGGTGATTTCAATGCCAACCCCCACAAAGCGGCCTGTGGTGCCTTCTCGAAACTCTTTGAAAGACTTTTTGTCAAAGTATTGAGAATGGGGATCCAAGCTCGCTACCATCCCAGAGATCGCGTCCGTGATCAATTTTTTCTCGTCCACCGACTCCACATAGTCGCTCTTGATCATGCTAAAGACGGAGGCGAGTTGTTGCAGCTCCTCAAGTGGCAAGGGCGTGAGGTTTCCCCGAGCAATGCCCTCCAAAGACACAGTCGTCATGGCCCCAGCAAATGCGCCAATCCCAAGCCATAACCAAATTTTAAGTTTTTGCCCCATGCTGCCCCTACAGGTTGTACCCATCAATGAAAGTGCGCGTCCCCCGTCAAGGGGGCAGCTCACTTGTAAAATTACATTATCTCCCCAATAGCGAAAAGAATGAAGTCAAGCGGGTGCAAAGACACCTACTTTTTAAAGGATTGCAACAAACGCCAAAGACCCGCCTCTTAGGGCGTGGCTTTGAGGTAATGGTGTCGGATCGGTTGGAGATCGGCATCGAGCTCGTACACCAAAGGCACGCCGTTGGGGATGTTGAGCTCAATGATGTCGCTGTCAGACATGCGGTCCAAGTATTTGATCAATGCGCGAATGGAGTTGCCGTGGGCCACGATCAGGGGCTTTTTGCCCGCTTTCAAGGCTGGCGCAATGGAGTCGTTCCAAAAGGGCAACACGCGCGCGACGGTGTCTTTCAAGCATTCCGTCAGGGGGACCAAGGCTGGGTCAATTTTTGCATAGCGCTCTTGGTGTTTTTCCGTCCTTTCATCGTCATGCGTCAGTGCCGGGGGCGCCACGTCATAGCTGCGTCGCCAAGCCAAAACCTGCGCGTCGCCATATTTTTTGGCTGTTTCGGCCTTGTTCAGGCCTTGGAGTGCGCCGTAATGGCGTTCATTCAAACGCCAGCTGTGCACCACAGGCAGCCATGGGCGCTCCATGGCATCTAAACAATGCCACAAGGTGTGGATGGCCCGCTGCAAAACGCTGGTGTAGGCCAAGTCAAAGGCATAGCCGTTTTGCCTCAAAACCTGGCCACAGTGCTTGGCTTGTTCAATGCCCAAAGGTGTCAAGTCGACGTCGGTCCATCCGGTGAAGCGGTTTTCTAGGTTCCAAGTGGATTCGCCATGACGAATCAAAACTAGTGTGTACATGGTGTTGGGTGTCTTTTATTGTGAGGAGGTTGGTAAAAAATGTGGTTCTTTCGCACAAACAGCAGCATTGGATTTTAGAATGCTTCTTGTTCAGCTATTTTACCGAGGATCAGTTTTGAAGTTTATTATCGACAATTGGATGCTTTTGAGTGTGGCCCTGGTCTCAGGGGTTTTATTGGTGACCCCGGTGCTCCAAGGGCTCATGGATTTGGGCCTGAGTCCCTCCTTGGTGGTTCAAATGATGAACAAAGAGAGGGCCCAGTTGCTGGATGTCAGAACTTACCCAGAGTACAGCGAGGAGCACATTGTGGGCTCTGAGCACTTGGCTTTGCTTGAGTTGGAGGCCAAGCTCACACAAGTCCAAAAGAACAAGCAGTTGCCATTGATCATGGTCTGCGCAAGTGGTGCGCGCGCGCAAAAGGCGGTCTCTGTGGCTAAAAAGCTTGGGTTCGAACAAGTCCACAGCCTCTCTGGAGGCCTCAAAGCCTGGAAAGAAGCCAGCCTTCCCACGCAGAAAAAGACGGTTGTGTGACATTTGGTTAAAATATCTGCAAGTCCTTTCAAAGGTGGGTGCATGGCGTGAAACGGGTGCGGCCTTTGGATGGCGCTCATCCCTTTTAAAACAAGAAAGTTCCTATGCCACCTGTGAAGATGTATACAACTGCTGTTTGTCCTTACTGCGTAAGAGCCAAACAATTTTTGAAATCCAAAGGGGTTGAAAGCATTGAGGAAGTTCGCGTGGACATGAACCCCGAGGAGCGTCAAAAGATGATGGATCTGACGGGTCGCAGGACCGTACCACAAATCTTCATCGGGCAAACCCATGTGGGGGGTTGCGATGACTTGATCGCCTTGGATGCCAAGGGTGGTTTGGCGCCCTTGTTGGTGGCGGCTTGAGACCTGATTTGTCTGAGAGGTGACTTGAAGGTGCCTTGAAAGTCCCGTGAAAGTACCGTGAAAGTACCTTGAGCTTGCTATGGAGGTCACTTTTTTGCAGATGACTTTGCCTTACTTGCTTCTCCTTCACAAAGAGCGCCCCTCTTTAAGGGATAATTCACCATGGTTCCAAGCGACGCTTGTTGGGCAAATGGGTTCACGGCTTCTCTCAGGAGCTTGTTGACTTTGAGCGCCAGCGCAAAAGCCCAAAACTCCTCTCAAGAACATCGCTTGGTCTGGGGCTTTTTCAAGGCAAAGGTTTTGTTTCAAAACCACCATTCATTTTTAGGACACTTTCATCCATGGCTGAAGAGCAAACACCAGTATTTCAAATTCAACGTGTGTATTTAAAAGATATTTCACTCGAGCAACCCAACTCACCCAGCATTTTGCTCTCACAAGAGCAACCCAACGTTGACATTCAACTCCAAGTCGGTGCAGAAACGGTCAATGAAGGTATTTTTGAAATCACGGTGACCGCCACGGTGAGTACCAAAATTCAAGATAAAACGGTTTTTCTGATCGAAGCCAAACAAGCTGGCATTTTTGAAATTCGTCACGTTCCACAAGAACAATTGGGCGCCATCGTTGGCATCGCATGCCCTCAAATTGTCTACCCCTATTTGCGCGCCAATGTGGCCGATGTCATCCAGCGCGCTGGCTTTCCTCCGGTGCACTTGGCGGAGATCAATTTCCAGACCATGTATGAGCAACAACAAAACAATGCTCAAAACCCACAAGCCACCCAGTAAGGCTTGGAGGCGAACGGGCTTCGCCTTTTGAATGCACAACTGGGCCACCTGGTTTTTTTAATGGAGTGGCGTTCATGAACATCGCGATATTGGGAGCGGGTGCTTGGGGGACCGCATTGTCCATTGCCCTGACCAAGGGCCAAGAAAGTGAGTCCTCTGCGCACGCCGTGACACTTTGGGCCAGAGACGAGGCTTGGCTCCTCGCCGCCCAGCGCACGCACTCCAATGAGCGCTATCTGCCCGGTATCGAGTTCCCTGCCGCTTTGCGTCTCTCAGCGCGTCCAATGGGTGAATGGCTCAAGGAGCAAGACTTGTTGGTGCTCTCAACCCCCACGGCCGCTTTGCGCGAGATGCTGCAGACGGTGGACGCTTGGTCCCGCGACGTACCAGTGGTTTGGTTGTGCAAAGGCTTTGAGGCTCCAAGAGCCCCTGGCACGGGCCCAGAGCCTGCGCATCAAGCCTATGGACTGATGCCTCACGAGGTGCTTCACGATGCGGCCAGTCATTTGGTCGCCGGTGTTTTATCGGGCCCAAGTTTTGCCAAAGAGGTGGCGATGGGCCAGCCAACGGCCTTGGTGGCTGCAAGTCCAAATTTGAAACTTCAAGCGTTGATGGTGCAGGCCTTTCATGGCCCACAATTGCGCATTTATGCCAACGAAGATTGGGTGGGTGTGGAGGTTGGAGGAGCGGTTAAAAATGTGATGGCGATTGCCTGTGGGATTTGTGATGGTTTGAATTTGGGCACGAATGCAAGAGCCGCACTCATCACCCGAGGCTTGGTGGAGATTTCAAGACTGGGCCTGGCCTTGGGAGCCAAAAGCGAAACCATGATGGGCCTGAGTGGTCTTGGCGACCTGGTGCTCACAGCCACAGGGGACCTCTCAAGAAACCGGCAAGTGGGCCTGGCCTTGGCCAAAGGGCTTCGTTTGACTGACATCGTGAGAGACCTGGGCCATGTGGCCGAAGGCGTCTACAGTGCAGAGACTGTTTTAATGAGAGCCAAGGTTTTGAATGTGGAGATGCCCATCACGCAGATGGTGGTTCATGTGCTCAAGCAAGTGAAGTCACCGCAAGAGGCCATGAAGTCGTTGATGTCCAGGCAAAGCAAACTGGAGTACTGAAGCACCTGTGGTGGGACCCATGCTTGGGCTTGCCCTTGCCCTTCAGGCCAGTTTTGACTCGCTCAATTGACGGGCGTGTAAGACAGTCTCACATAAATCGGCGCATACACCTCGGCTTGCGTGATTTCAATCAAGGTCTCTTTCGCCAACTCTAAAAGAGCAATAAAGGTCACCACCAAGACAGGAGCCCCTTTTTCAAGATCAAAAAGTTGCTCAAACTCCACAAACCGTTTGCCTTGAAGTTTCCTGAGCACCATGCTCATGTGTTCGCGCACAGACAGCTCTTCTCTAGAGATTTGATGGTGCTGAATCAAGCGAGCGCGTTTTAAGATCTCGGCCCAAGCTTGTTGTAATTCGGGGACGTGCACATCAGGGAATCTGGGTTGCAAGGATTGCTCAATAAAAACCTGCGCCTTGAGGTAATCACGCCCCATTTGAGGCCACTCATTGAGTTGAGCCGCAGCCAACTTGATCTTCTCGTACTCCAACAATCTCTTGACCAATTCGGCCCGAGGGTCTTGTGCCTCTTCGCCTTCGGCCATGCGCTTGGGCGGCAAGAGCATGCGGGACTTGATCTCTATCAGCATGGCCGCCATCAGCAAGTACTCGGCGGCAAGTTCTAGATTGCGATCTCGGATCTCCTCGACATAGCTCAAATACTGCCTGGTGAGCGCAGCCATGGGGATGTCAAGAATGTTGAAATTTTGCTTTCTGATCAAGTAAAGCAACAAATCCAAGGGGCCTTCAAAAGCCTCTAAAAATACTTCCAGCGCATCGGGCGGAATGTACAAGTCATGCGGCATGGAAAACAAGGGTTCCCCATAAAGCTTTGCCAGCGCCACTTGGTCGATCACACTGGGCATTTGCGCCTGAGCTTCTTCACTGCTTTGGGACAAGGCTTGGCTCAACTCTTGGTGAAGTTGTGCCATGGAGCCCTCTACTGACGTGCCCATGTGCAAGGCCTGCGCATGGGCCTCAAGCGGTGTGCTCGAGGTACCCAAGGGGTCTTCAAATGAGTCGGGTGCTTCAGACATGCGTTGTGGTCAACAAACCGGATCGTTTCAAGGGCCGTTTTTTTAAGCGTCGGTGAGATAGACGTAGGGTTTTTGTGGAACCCGGCCTTGATCAAACTCATCCCACAACTTGGCATTCATCGGTTGGTCCCACAAAAGAAGTCGTCCTTGTCTTTGTTTTTTTTCCAAGTCAGGATCTGCTTTTTTCAAAGCATCAATGAATTGACTGGTCTCTGAGCTGTAGTCGGGTCGTCTAAAAAAGGACATCGGGGCCCCTCCAGGGTCTGAGGTGTGCGGTACAAAAGGATCCCAAGGGGTCTTGGCCGAGGGTGAAACGCCTGCAAGCCAAGCCTTAGGAGCAGCGAGCTTCATTTTCTAAGCTCGTCTCGCTTGGGGCCTTCAAGCCAGCAGTTTTGATCCAGACCGTATTTTAGCGTCTTTAAAGCGCTCAGAGGCCTCTTTGGGCTGTGCGTCCTAGGGGTTTCAAAGCTCAGTTGGGCTGCGGGCGTAAAAATAGGGGTTGAAAAGCCCCAAGCATTCAGCGAATTCGCATGCCCGGTTTGGCGCCAGGCCAAGGGCTCAGAACAAATACCCCAGGGTGCTCGTTCTCATTTTCATGACTGGCGGCCAAGACCATGCCTTCGGAGACACCAAATTTCATCTTTCTTGGTGCCAAGTTGGCCACCATGACGGTGAGTTTGCCAACCAGATCCTCAGGCTTGTAATGGGCAGCAATGCCGCTGAAGACCTGTCTGGCTTGGTCTTCCCCCACATCCAAGCTCAAGCGCAGCAGCTTGGTGGAGCCTTGCACGGCCTCACAAGCGGTGATGAGTGCAATGCGCAAATCCACTTTGCTGAAGTCCTCCATCCCAATGACGCTTTGGATGGCTGTCCCCCCTGGGACCAAGGCGCTTGGAGGAGGTCCACTCGCTTCAGGGACAATGCCAGGGGGAGGCTCAAACAACTTGTCCATCAAGAGCGGGTCCACGCGTTGCATGAGATGCTGATAAACACCGATCTCGTGTCCTTGTCCCAACAGGGTCTGAGCACTGTTGAAGTCCAATGGAGCAATCTTTAAAAAGCGCTCCACTTCCGTGACGAGCTTGGGCAAGACGGGTTTGAGGTAGAGACTGAGCAGGCGAAAGCTTTCTAAGCAAGCGCTGCACACTTGGTGCAATTGAGTCGCTTGGTCCTGATGTTTGGCCAACTCCCAGGGCTTGTGGGTGTCCACATACTCATTGACGCGGTCGGCCAAAAGCATGATGTCTCTGAGCACCTTGCCGAATTCTCTTTGCTCAAAACCGTTGGCGATATGGGGGGCACTTTGCTGCAGGTGTTGGACCAGGGCGAGACCTTCTTGGCTCAAGGGGCCGATTTTGTGCTCAAAGCGTTTGCTGATAAAGCCTGCACTTCTGGAGGCAATGTTGATGAATTTTCCTATCAAGTCGGCATTCACCCGAGCAACAAAGTCCTCTGGATTGAAATCAAGGTCCTCCACCTTGGCGTTGAGCTTGGCAGCAATGTAGTAACGCATCCATTCCGGGTTCATGCCAAGAGACAAGTACTTCAAGGGGTCGATGCCCGTGCCGCGGCTCTTGCTCATCTTCTCACCACTGACCGTGATAAAGCCATGAACAAAGACGTTCGTGGGTGTTTTTCTGTGGCTAAAGTGAAGCGTTGCCGGCCAAAAGAGGGTGTGAAAATAGGTGATGTCTTTGCCAATGAAGTGGTACTGTTCGACCTTTTCATCGCTCATGTACTGCTCAAAACTTCGCGAGTCGCCAAGCGACAAGGGGCCCCCTTTGTCAAAGTAATTTTTAAGAGACGCCAAATAACCGATCGGTGCATCAAGCCAAACATAAAAATATTTGCCCGGTGCGTCGGGTATTTCTATCCCAAAGTAAGGGGCATCTCGACTGATGTCCCAGTCCCCAAGCCCACTCTCACCTTGCTCATTGGGAACGAGCCATTCGCGTACCTTGTTGGCCACTTCACTTTGAAGTTTTCCGTCTTGCGTCCATTGCTGCAGAAAAGACAAGCACCTGGGGTCAGAGAGTTTGAAAAAATAATGCTCTGAGGTTTTTAATTCAGGTGTGGCCCCCGAGAGCGTGGACCTAGGGTTTTTAAGCTCTGTGGGGCTGTAAACTGCGCCGCATTGCTCACACGAGTCGCCGTATTGATCATGGGTGCCGCACTTGGGACACTCCCCTTTGATGAAGCGGTCTGGCAAGAACATCGACTTTTCAGGGTCAAAAAATTGTTCAATCGATTTGGTGGTGATCAGCCCTTGGGCCTTGAGTTCCAAATAGATTTCTTTGGCCAAAGCATGGTTCTCAGGACCATCGGTGGAGTGCCAGTTGTCAAATGCAATGTGAAAGCCATCGAGGTATTGTTGTCGCCCTGCAGAGATGTCGGCCACAAATTGTTGGGGGGTTTTGCCAACTTTTTCAGCCGCAATCATGATGGGCGCGCCGTGGGCGTCATCGGCGCCGACAAAGTAAACGGCATGGCCAAGCATGCGTTGAGCACGCACCCAAATATCAGCTTGGATGTACTCCATGATGTGACCAATGTGAAAGTGTCCATTGGCGTAGGGCAAGGCGGTGGTGACGAACAATTGGCGAGAGGACATGTCTAACTCATTTTTTGGATCAAGTGGACGATTTTAAAGGGGTTTAAGGTAGCGGGGAGGTGTTGTGCTGGGTGGATCTTCAAAATTGCTGAGATTAAGTTCAAAACTGGAATCGCTGAAGTTGCTTTGGGCCCTTGAGGTACAGCCAGCACCAGCGCGCCAACCTAAAATCTCAAAGGTTAAAGAACTTTCGTTAGACTCTAGGAACTTGGATCGTAGAAAACAATTGGAGAATTTGATGACATTGAGCGAGCAAATGGTGTTGCAGGCCGTGAAAGAGGTGGTGGACCCCAACACGGGTCAAACGTTTGAGTCGAGCAAGTCCATCAAAAACGTGCTGGTCCGCGGTGCAGAGGTGTCCATGGATGTGGTGCTGAACTACCCCGCACAAAGCCAATGGCCGATCATGAAACAAGTTTTGATGGACAAGGTGCAAGAGTTACCGGGTGTGAAACAAGTGTCAATCCATCTGAGCACCCAAATTGTCGCCCACGCCGCTCAACGTGGTGTTCAGCTCTTGCCCCAGGTCAAAAACATCATTGCGGTGGCCTCGGGCAAAGGGGGGGTGGGCAAAAGCACCACGGCGGTCAACTTGGCTTTGGCCTTGGCCAAAGAGGGCGCGCGCGTGGGCTTGTTGGATGCTGACATTTATGGCCCCAGCCAACCGATGATGATGGGACTGAGTGCTCGACCTCAAAGCGAAGACGGCAAAACCATGGAGCCCTTAGAGAATCATGGCGTACAGGTGATGTCCATTGGATTTTTGGTCGCTCAAGACGAGGCCATGATTTGGCGTGGTCCGATGGCCACTCAAGCCTTGGAGCAACTCATTCGTCAAACCCACTGGAAAGATTTGGATTATTTGTTGGTCGACATGCCCCCAGGCACCGGCGACATTCAGTTGACCTTGAGCCAACGTGTGCCTCTCACGGGCGCGGTCATTGTGACCACGCCTCAAGACATTGCCCTCCTAGACGCTAAAAAGGGCATCAAAATGTTTGAAAAAGTGGGTGTGCCCATTTTGGGTGTGGTGGAGAACATGGCGGTGCATGTGTGCACGCAATGCGGGCATCAAGAACATATCTTTGGGCAAGATGGCGGTCAACTCATGGCCCAACAGCTTTCTATCGATTATCTGGGTGCCATGCCACTCGATATCCATATTCGCCAGCAGGCTGACAGTGGACGCCCTAGCGTGGTGGCCGAGCCAGAGGGTGCAGTTGCCCAGATGTATCTGGCCATGGCCAGGGCTTTGGCGATCAAAGTGGCAGCCAAGGCCAAGGACTTTTCCTCTTTGTTTCCCAGCATCAAAATATCCAAAGACACTTGAGCGCTTGAGAGCGGTTCAAGGCATGTTGTTGTCTTGGAATTGAAGTCTTGCCAACTTGGCATACAAGCCGTCTCGCGCCAAGAGGTCCTCGTGGTTGCCACTTTCTACCAATTGTCCGTTTTCCAAGACCAGCAAGGGGTTGGATTTTTTGACGGTGGAGAAGCGGTGTGCAATCACCAAGGTGGTTCGATCTTCCATGGCTTTGTCCAAAGCCAATTGGACCATTCTTTCGCTGTTGGCATCCAATGCACTGGTGGCTTCGTCCAAAAGCAAGAGGGGTGGATTCTTTAAAATGGCCCTCGCAATGGCGATGCGTTGCTTTTGACCGCCAGACAGTCTGACGCCTCGTTCGCCCAAATACGTGTCGTAGCCGTTGGAGAGTTGTTCGATGAATTCATCAGCAAAGGCAGCTTTTGCTGCACGCAGGACGTCCTCTTTGCTGGCACTTGGATTGCCGTAAAGAATGTTTTCATAAGCGCTGGTTGAGAAAATAACAGGCTCTTGTGGGACCAAACCAATGCGTTCTCTTAAATCCTTCAAAGCCATTTTGTGAATGGGAACGCCGTTGAGTCGAATCTCGCCTTGTTGTGGGTCATAAAAGCGCAAAAGCAAAGCGAAGACGCTGGTTTTCCCAGCACCACTGGGGCCGAGCAATGCGGCATCTTCGCCCGCTTTGATCGATACGCTTAAATGAGACAGGGCCGCTCGATCAAGACGCGAGGGGTAATAAAACGTGACGTTGTCGATGTCCAATTGGGCGCCACCGGCGTGTTGGGAAATGATGGCTGGGCTAGAGGGTTCTGTCACAGGAGAGCGCGTGTTCAAAAGCTCAATGAGACGCTCCGTGGCGCCTGCAGCCCTTAACAAATCTCCATAGACCTCTCCCAGCACGGCAAAGGCGCTGGCCAAGAGCAACACATACACCAAGCTTTGACCCAATTCACCTGCGCTCAAGGTGCCTTGCATCACCGCCAGCGCACCTTGGTACAAGCCCCAAAGCAAAGCTGCACTGGTGGTGGTCAAAATAAAGGCTACTAAAAGAGAGCGCGCGCGAACACGTTTGATGGCGGTCGCAAAAGCGAATGCGCTGGCCCCTTCGTAGCGTTGTGCCTCACGATCCTCTGCGGTGTAACTTTGAACCACGGGGATCGCGTTCAGGACTTCTTGTGCGATGGCAGAGGTGTCTGCGACCCTGTCCTGAGACGCACGCGAGAGTTTTCTCACGCGCCGCCCCAAGGCAACGCTTGGTGCGATCACCACCAGCAAAAGGGCAATGACTTGTAGCATCAAGAGGGGGTTGGTCCAAATGAGCATCAACAGTGCGCCAATGCCCATCACCAAGTTTCTCAGCCCCATGGACAATGAAGAGCCCACGACGGTTTGTACCAAGGTGGTGTCTGAGCTTAATCTGGAGAGCACCTCGCCTGTTTGAGTGACCTCAAAAAAAGCCGGGCTTTGTTTCAGTACGTGCGCATACACGGTTTGCCGAACATCGCTGGTGATGCGCTCACCCAACCAGCTGACCATATAAAACCGTGCTGATGAAAACATGGCCAAAGCGACCGACACCCAAAAGAGCATAAAGAAATGCCACGACAATTGCGCTCTTGAGCTGTTGGCGTTGAGCCCTTGATCGATCAAGAGTTTCAAGGCGTAGGGAAAGGACAAAGTGGAGGCTGCGGCCAAGATCAAAAAAACGCCCGCCCAGATGATTTGAATTCGGTAGGGTTTGACAAAGGGCATCAACCCCAAGAGCCCGGGCAAGCGGCCCTTGTTGAGCGCGTTGCCCTCCTTGTGTTGGGGCTCGGCTGCTTGATCGTCGGCTGCTTGCGCAACACTTGGGGAGGACGTGTTCGCGTTAGAGGACGTTGAAGGGGATGGGTTGGAGAGATTCATGCTTTGATTTTCACTCATTTGTCTGCGTTTGTATTTTTGAGTTCAAAAATCTTGTGAACTCTTTGAAGAGAACTTCAAGAACATGCCACAATTCGGAACATGCAACTGAACGAAGAAACCATTGAAACGCCTCCCAGACCCGCTGCGAGTGTGATTTTGTTAAGAGATGTGCAAACCCGCGAGGGCTTGGATGGGGTTGAGGTTTTTTTGATGAAACGTCACAGCAAATCTCAAGTGCTTGGGGGCGCTTATGTGTTTCCGGGAGGCAAACTCGATGACGATGACACCCAGGTCGTTTTGCACCAACTGTTGGCGCAGTCAAGGGAGCAGTTGTTTTTGCAGCTTCAAGAGCCAGAACAAGACCCTCTTGGAGCGGCGTCCCTTTATGTGGCGGCTTTAAGAGAGGCGTTTGAAGAGTGTGGGGTTCTTTTTGCCAAACAAGGGGATGCCTCCAAGCCCTTGGATGTGTTGCAGGCTGCAAAAAATTTGAGTGCGCTCGTTCAAGAGGGGAGACCTTTTTCAAGCGCCTTGGGTCAGTTGGGTTTTTTGTTGGACACCCAGGCTTTGGTGCCTTGGGCGCGTTGGATCACCCCCAAAACCCCCACGGTCAGCAACCAGCGTTTTGATGCTCGGTTTTTTTTGGGCGTCATGCCCAAAGATCAAACCGCTTTGCATGATGATTTTGAAACCACCCACAGCACCTGGATCGCGCCCAAAGCGGCGCTTGAATCCTATATTGCAAAAGACATCGAGTTGGCGGCACCCCAAATCATGACCTTGATCGACCTGGCTCGTTTCAACTCCACGCATCAAGCTTTGGCGCATGCGCGCGCGCAAAGAACACCTAAAATAGAGCCCCATTCCACGTCGATTGATGGTGTGCGAGCGGTCTGTTTCCCAGGGGATGCGTTGCACCCTGTGAGAGATAAAATATTGCATGGACCCAGTCGACTGTGGTTCAAAGATGGGCGCTTTGAGCCCACAGAGGGCTTGAACAGGTTGTTGATGGATTACTAAACCAAAAGGTGCACCATGGCTTTGTTGATGTTGGGATTGTTTGTATTTTTGGGCGTTCATTCTTTAAGGATCATCAGCGAGTCAAGGAGGACGTCTCTTCTTGAGTTGCTGGGTGAGAAGAAGTTCAAGGGCATTTACGCTGTCTTGTCCCTCCTTGGATTTTTGGTGTTGGTGGCTGGCTATGCCCAGGCTCGACTCACGCCGCAGTGGATTTGGATGCCACCCGCCGCGGCCAGACATGCCATGTTTTTATTGATGTGGTTGGCCTTTATTTTGTGGGCCGCAACCTACATCAATGGCAATGTGATCAAACAGCGCATCGGCCACCCCATGGTGGTAGGCGTCAAAGTATGGGCACTCGCACATTTGGTGGCCAACGGGCAGGCGCATCAAATGGTGCTGTTTTCTGCGTTTTTGTTGTGGGCGGTGCTGAGTTTTCGAAGCGCAAGAAAGCGTGATCGACTGGCCCTTTTGCGGCTCGAAGAGCAGGGCCTTCCCCCCGAGCCCAAAGCACCTGTTTCTAAGGCAGCCAATGGTTTGGTTTTGGCCATCGGCACCATTGCATGGATGGTTTTCATGGCTTGGGGTCACAAGTGGTTGATTGGGGTGAGTCCCTTTGCGATCAATCTGGGGACTTGAGCGCTTTTTAAAAAACAGACGGCCTTTTTTGGGCTTTCCCTCTTGTGAAAGTTTTCATTTCCAGTTCACAATGTCAAGAGAGCGGCGTGTTGATGCCTTAGAGGTGGACCGTGAAAGCTTTTTTGAAAGAGAAAAAATCATGACAAAGACTTGTTCAAGAATTCATGCACTTGCTTTGGGGATGGGCCTGGCTTGCTCGCTGACCGTTGGCGCGCAAGTGCAAAGTTATCCCACCAAAGCCATTCGTTTGATTTGTCCGTTCCCCGCGGCTGGGGCGGTCGATATTGCCTCTCGAGCCATTGCCCAGGAGTTGTCAAAGAACTTGAACCTCCCCGTCACGGTCGAGAACCGACCTGGTGCAGGAGGCAACATTGGTTCTGCGGAGGTTGTGAGGGCTGCACCAGACGGGTACACCTTGCTCATGACCACCTCTGGCATTCAAGCGATCAACCCGTTTTTGTACAACAAAATGAGCTTTGATCCCAACAAGGACTTGCAGCCCGTGTCGGTGTTGGTGTCTTTGAACAATGTGTTGGTGGTCAATCCCAGCGTCAAGATCAATTCAGTCGCTGAGTTGATTGGGCAAGCCAAAGAGCAACCTGAGAAATTGAATTACGCCTCCAGTGGCAGTGGAACGAGCATTCACATGTCAGGGGAGATGTTCAAATACATGGCTGGCGTCAACTTGAGTCACATTCCTTACAAGGGGAGTGCCCCGGCGGTCACGGATTTGTTGGGCGGGCAAGTCATGATGATGTTTGACAACATCCCCTCATCTATGCCGCACATCAAGTCTGGCAAACTGAGAGCCATCGCAACCACCGGCGCCAAAAGGGATCCTTCACTGCCCGATTTGCCAACCATTGCCGAGTCAGGTGTTCCTGGCTATGAGGCTGGCGTTTGGTTTGGTCTGATGGCGCCAATAGGAACACCCAAAGACATCATTGCCAAGTTGAACGCTGAAATTGTGAAGGCCGCCAAAGGGCCAGACTACATCAAGAAAATGAACGAGCAAGGCTACAACGTGCTTGCCAGCTCAGCCGAGCAAATGGGTGAGATGAGCCGCGCTGAATACGCCAGATGGGGTCCGATCGTCAAGGCCTCGGGTGCCAAGGCGGAGTGAGGCGACAGTTGATGGGAGGGACCAGGGGTGAAATGATGCAAATTTAGGCCCCCAGCGCATTTTGCTTGACCTGGATCAGGGCCCTTGGGCGAAGGATGGATTAAACTGTCTTTTACTGTTGATTTGCTAACCTCTTGTCCATTTTGTCATGCGAGTTCTCTCTAACGATCTTCTTTCAAGTCAACCGACTCTTTTTGCTCCCTCTTCTGCCCCCAAGCTTTCTGGGCTGAGATGCTGAGCGGCCAACAATTGGCGGCCAAAAAGGGCCGCGTGACCTTGTTTCAAAACATGGACTTTGAGTTGCCTGCAGGACAGTGGCTTTTTTTGTCAGGCGGCAACGGCTCGGGCAAAACCACTTTGCTGAGAATTCTTTGTGGCTTAGGCCTTCCAGATCACGGGCAAGTGCTTTGGAGACAAACCCCAACCCAGATCGATTGCAGCGTCTTGCATCGGGAGATGATGTATGTGGGGCATGCTTTGGGCCTTAAAGAGGAATTGAGTGCCATGGAGAACTTGCGCTTTCATGCGCAAATGACGGAACATGTTTTTGATGCGGCTCAAACCCGCGAGGTTTTGGCGACTTTGGGCTTGAAGGGGCGTGAGCATTTGTCTCTGAGGGTGCTGTCTCAAGGGCAAAAAAGGCGGGTGGCTTTGGCCAAACTGTTGCTTTATCCGGTACCACTTTGGATCTTGGACGAGCCTTTTGTAGCGCTCGATGCGCAAGGCTTGAAGGTGTTGGTCAAAGCGATGCAGACGCATTTGCAACAAAGCGGACTCTTGGTCTACACCAGCCACCAGCGGGTGGAGATCGATGCACCCGGCATGGAAATGAGCTTGAATTCATGAGGGTTTTTTGGAGTTTGCTACGAAGAGACTTGTTGCTCGCCATGCGCCGGCGCACGGAAGTGTTGACGGGCTTGTTTTTTATGGTGATTGTGGCCAGCCTCTTTCCGCTGGCGATTGGGCCAGAGATGGATTTTCTTCGTAGAATGGCGCCAGGTATTTTGTGGATTGGGGCTTTGCTCAGTTCATTGTTGAGCTTGACCAGACTGTTTGAGGCGGACTATTTGGATGGCAGCCTTGAGCAACTGGTGTTGTTGCCCTCCAATTTGGCGCTCAATGTGACTGCAAAAATGGCGGCACACTGGCTTTTGAGTGGCTTGCCCTTGGTGGTGTTGGCGCCTTTGCTGGGCTTGCAATTTGATTTGGGTGTTGATTTGCTGCTGAGTTTGATGCTCACCTTGTTGATCGGCACGCCCATTTTGACGGCGCTCGGTGCCATAGGAGCGGCCTTGACCCTGGGTGTTCGAGGTGGAAGCGTCTTGTTGTCGTTATTGGTGTTACCCTTGATGGTGCCCGTCTTGGTATTTGGCGCAGGTGCGCTAGAGGCACAGATGGGTGGACTGGGTATAGAGGCACACGTGTCGATCTTGCTGGCCATGATGTTGGGCAGTTTGGCCTTGAGTCCTTTTGCGTGTGCAATGGCCATCAAGTTGTCGGTTGAATAAGGGGCCAAGAGTTGTGGTTGGTTTTTTTGTAAATATCCCTAGATGGTCATGAACATTCATTGGTTTTATTACGCAGCACCGCAAAACTTCTTTCGCTTGAGCACCACCTTGTGGCCTTGGTGCGCTGCAGCTGCTGGCGTTTTGGCGCTCTTGGGTTTGTGGCTGGGCTTGGTGGTGGCACCCATTGATGCACAGCAAGGAGAGGGTTACAGAATCATCTTCGTTCACGTGCCAGTCTCTTGGATGTCGATGGTGATTTATTTGGCCATGGGTTTTTGGAGTGTCATGGGCCTGACCTTCAAGACCCGTTTGTCGGGCATGATGACCCAAGCTTTGGCACCCACGGGTGCAATCTTTGCCGCCCTTTCCTTGTTGACCGGTGCCTTGTGGGGCAAGCCCATGTGGGGAACGTGGTGGGTCTGGGATGCGCGATTGACCTCGGAGTTGATCTTGTTTTTTTTGTACGTGGGCTTCATTGCACTCACCTCGGCCATTGACGATGTCAAAAGGGCAGAGCGCGCTGGGGCATTGATCTCCATTGTGGGTTGTATCAACGTGCCGATCATTTATTTTTCTGTCAAATGGTGGAACACCTTGCACCAAGGGGCAAGCGTCTCCCTCACCCAGTCTCCGTCCATGGCGCGTTTGATGTTGTGGGCCATGCTTTTGATGGCCATGTCTTTATGGGCTTATACCTTGGCCATCGTGTTTTACCGGGTGAGGTGTTTGATTTTACAAAGAGAGCGCGACAGCCGTTGGCTTAAGGGCTGGTTTGAACAAGAGCATTTGGCTTTGGTGGCTGGGAGATAAGATGGAGATCTCTATTTTTTCAATCCACTGGAGCTCACTTAGCGAATTCTTTGCAATGGGCGGTTATGGTTTTTATGTTTGGGGAAGTTTTTTGACAAGTGCCCTTTTGTTGTGCATTGAAGTTGTACAAGCCAAGCGTGCTTGGCATGATGAGCTAAGAGACTTGGCACAGGCCTATGAGTTGGATGAGGGTTTGGCTCAAATGCACAAGGAGAGGTCATGAGCAAAAGGGGGAAACGCTTTTTGGTGATTGGGATTGGCGTGGTGATCTTGGCCTTGATCGTGACCTTGGTGCTCAATGCCTTCAAAAGCAATTTGGTTTTTTTCTTCACACCTACTCAGATCTCTCAAGGCCAAGCCCCCAAGGGGCAGGCTTTTAGAGTGGGAGGTATGGTCAAGGAGGGGTCTTTGAAACAACTCGATTTGAGCCACGAGTTCCTTGTGACAGACAATGAACAAGATGTTCGTGTCGTTTACAAGGGTCTGCTGCCCGACTTGTTCAAAGAGGGCAAAGGTGTTGTGGCTCAAGGCGCCCTGGGAGACAATGGCGTTTTTATAGCGTCCCAAGTGCTGGCCAAGCACGATGAAAATTACATGCCCCCTGAGGCCAAGGAAGCCATGGATCAAGCGGCTCTTCGCAAAGCTTCCCAAAGTGTTCAAACGCCCTGATGTCAGAGATGAACGTGCAATGGGACTTTTTAATTTTGATGAACCAGGGCTTGGGTTCAAGTCTTTGTTCATCCCAAGCTCACGCCGCGCTCCACGCGCAGGCAACAAGGATTTCTTATGTTAGTTGAAGTGGGTCATTTTGCTTTGATCTTGGCTTTTTTGGTGGCCATCATTCAAGGGGTCTTGCCATTGATCGGTGCTGCAAAAGACAGGGCGGCGCTACAGGCCTTGGCCAGACCCAGTGCTTACCTTCAGTGGCTTTTGATTGCCTTGGCCTTTGCGTGTTTGGAGTGGGCTTTTTTACACAACGATTTCTCCGTGGCTTACGTGGCCCAGCACTCCAATCGATTGCTGCCCAAGCCCTATCAATTTGCCGCGCTTTGGGGAGGACATGAAGGCTCTTTGTTGCTGTGGGTCTTTCTGTTGGCTTTTTGGGCCAGTGCGGTGTCTATGTTCTCCAAATCTTTGCCTTTGGCCATGGTGGCTCGTGTGCTCGGGGTCATGGGTTTGATTTCAACCGGTTTCTTGGCCTTTATCTTGTTCACCTCCAACCCTTTTGAGCGTTTGCTGCCGGCGGCCCTGGAGGGGCGAGACTTGAACCCTTTGCTACAAGACCCAGGTCTGGTGATTCACCCACCTATGCTGTACATGGGCTATGTCGGCATGTCGGTGGCCTTTAGTTTTGCCATTGCCGCCTTGTTGGCGGGACGATTGGATTCGGCCTGGGCGCGTTGGTCCAGGCCTTGGACTGTCATTGCGTGGACATTTCTAACACTTGGCATTGGCCTGGGTTCTTGGTGGGCTTATTATGAGCTTGGTTGGGGCGGTTGGTGGTTTTGGGATCCTGTAGAGAACGCCTCGTTCATGCCATGGATGGTGGGCACGGCCCTGATTCACTCGCTGATGGTCACCGAAAAACGAGGCGTCTTCAAGGCCTGGACGGTGCTGTTGGCCATTGCGGCTTTTTCGCTTTCGCTTTTAGGAACTTTCTTGGTTCGATCTGGGGTGCTGACCTCCGTGCATGCCTTTGCAACCGACCCCACGCGCGGTGTTTTTGTGTTGATTTTCTTGGCCTTGGTGGTCGGTTCCTCCTTGACGCTTTTTGCATGGCGAGCGCAGGCCGTGACGGAGCATGCCAGCATTGGTTTGCTCTCGCGAGAGACCTTTTTATTGGTCAACAGCGTCTTGATGAGTGTGGCCACCTTGGCGGTCCTTTTGGGTACCTTGTACCCTTTGATTGTGGATGCTTTGCAGTTGGGTAAACTTTCTGTGGGGCCACCTTACTTTGACTTGGTTTTTGCGCCACTGATGGTCCCCTTGATCTTTATCATGGTGCCTGGAAGCTTGGCCCGCTGGAGGCAGGCCAGAGCGCAGGACTTGTTGCCGCAGATGATCTGGCCGCTTGTTGGGGCCTTGAGTTTTTCATTGGCGTTGTCGCTTTGGATGGGGAAACTTTCGTGGGGCGTGCTGCTTGGTTTTGCCTTGGGCGGCTGGGTTGCCTCTGCAGGACTCATCCAAATGTTCAAACGACTTCATTTGCCCGGACGAATTGGGGGCTCATTTTGGGGCATGCAACTCGCGCATATGGGCTTGGCCATTGTGGTCGTGGGCATCACAGGGGTCAAGTCTTTTGAGATCGAAAAAGATGTGCGCATGGGTGTGGGTGACCAAGTCACCTTGGAGAATTATGTGTTCAAGTTGGTTGGCATGTCCGAGGTTCAAGGTCCCAATTACCGGGCAGTACGAGCGCATGTTCAAGTGCTGCATGATGGTGTTGAATTCAAGAACCTGTATCCTGAGAAAAGACGTTATGTCTCTTCCCCAATGCCCATGACTGAAGCGGCAATTGATTCTGGTTGGATGCAAGACCTTTATGTCTCTTTGGGGGACGCTTTGGCGGGGCCTACGCCGCAGTGGAGCATGCGGGTGTACTTCAAACCCTTTGTGCCTTGGTTGTGGGCGGGCGTTTTGGTGATGGTGCTGGGTGGGTTTTTAGCCGCCCTTGATAGGCGCTATCGCGAAGCGCCTGCGACGTGAAGGCGGGCTTTCAGTGAAGCAAATCGCTGAACTGAAACAAGTGCAACGCATCTCTTTGCGTGGTTTGCTGATCAATGGCTTGAAGAAATGTGTTTTGGAGTGAAGTCATGGGCCGAAAGAAATTTTTAATTCCATTGTTCCTGTTTTTGGGCTTGGTTGTTTTTTTAGCCTTGGGTTTGAGGAAAGACCCAAGGGAAATTCCCTCTCCCTTGATCAACAAGGCGGCTCCTGCATTTGAGTTGCCCACCTCAAAGGGGCCAGCGTCTTTTTCACCCAAAGACTATGCCGGTAAGGTATGGATGTTCAATGTCTGGGCAACATGGTGCGTGTCTTGTCGCGAAGAGCATCCTATTTTGGTGGCTTTTGCACAAAGAACTGGTGTGCCCATCATCGGTTTGAGCTACAAAGAAATTCAGCCCCAAGATGAGGAAAAAGGCGCTTTGTCATTGGAGGACAAGTTGAGCTTGGCCCAAAGGAGAAGTGAACTTTGGCTCAAGCGACATGGAGACCCTTATCAACTCTCGGTCTTCGATTTGGATGGGCGTGTGGGTATCGATTATGGCGTTTATGGTGTTCCTGAGACCTATGTGATTGATGCCCAAGGGATCATTCGCTACAAACACGTGGGGGCCATGACGGCTGAATTGTTGGCCAACCAAGTGATGCCGCTGATTCAATCCTTGTCGCCATCGTCTTGAAACACTTGGAAGAGAGAATATGAACAAGCCAAAATCTGTGGTTTTTTGTCTGAGCAGGTGCGTGCTTGCCGTGTTTCTTTTGTTTCTGAGCTTTGGCGCATCGTCTTTTGAAGCGCAGCCGATGGCTGAGGATCCGCTCGTGGAAGCTCGGCTTCTCGAGATCGCTCAAGAACTTCGCTGCTTGGTCTGTCAAAACGAGTCTTTGGCGGCTTCAAGGGCAGAGCTTGCCGAGGATTTAAGACGAGAGGTCAGAACCTTGATTAAAAAAGGCAACACCGACCAAGAGATCCGGGACTTCTTGGTGTCAAGGTATGGGGATTATGTTTTGTACCGCCCGCAAGTCAAACCCTTGACTTGGGGGCTTTGGTTTGGACCGGCCTTGGCACTTTTGTTGGGCCTTTGGTTTTTAATCGGTCATATCAAGCAAGGTTTGAACAACACTGCGCCCTCAAAGCACTTAAGTCGTGAGGAGCAAGAACGCTTAGACAAGATATTAAAGGATTGATGTGAGCTCAAGTTTGATTTATTTTTTGGTTGCATCCCTGGCCTTGATCCTCCTGGTGATCCTGATCTTTTATTGGCGTGCACGCCACTTCAGCGCCGAGCGAAAGGGGTTGGAAGAACTCCAGGCCAGTAGTCATCCCAAAAAAGATGACGAACCCACGCAAAGCGTCTCCAACAAGGAGCTTGTTTTGGCACAAGCGCAGGTCTTCAAAGCGCAAGTGGCTGATTTAGAGTTGGAGCGCTCACGAGGGCTCATTACCGAGGAGGAATTCGCTCAAGCCCACGATGAGCTTGCCAGAAGACTGCTGGAAGACACCTCCGTCACATCGCCTGTTCAAGAGCCAACACCCCTTGCGGGTCCCAAAGCTTACCGCTACAAATGGCTCATGGTCTCTTTGTCGGTCTTTTTGTTCGCTGCCTCTTTGGGCCTTTACTTGACCATTGGCCAGCCTTTGGCCTTGGATCCTCAGACCCTGGTCGATGGCGTTCGCGACGAGGGGGATTTCAATGCCGCACAACATGCACGATCGCCAGAAATGCTTGCCAAGATGGCGCAAGAGATGCAAGAGCGTGTCAGCAAAGAGCCCAATTCGGTGGAGGCTTGGACCCTGTTGGCAAGAGTTCAAAGGGCCCGAGAAAATTTTTCTGAGGCCAATGAAGCGTTTAAAAAATCTTTGAGCTTGAGTCGCAACGATGATGTGGCCATTGAGCGCGCTGAGGTGCTGGCGATGATGAACCAAGGTCGATTTGAGGGCGAAAGCATGCAAATCATTGAGGGAGTTTTAAAGGCAGATCCAGACCAAGCCAATGCGCTCTTGTTGGCAGGCAGTGCTGCCTTCTCACAGGGCAAGTACACACTGGCGCTTGAGCGCTGGACACGTGTTAAAAAGCAATTGGACCCCAACTCCCCTGAGGCGCAAAGCTTGGATCAAGTCATTGCCTTGTCACAAGAAAAATTGGGCATCCAGCAGCCCAGTGCGCCTGCCAAAGAAAAAGTAGTGGCAAGCAACAACGCCAATGCGAGCATCAAGGGTCAGGTGGTTCTGGCCGAGTCCATCGTGGGTCAAGTCAACAAGGGCGACAGCGTCTTCGTTTATGCCACTGACCCCCAAGGCTCTCGCATGCCGATCGCGATTTTAAAAACAACAGCCAGTGCTCTGCCTTTGTCGTTTGAGCTCAATGACGAATTGGCCATGTCGCCTGAGAGGAAACTCTCTCAATTCAAGCAAGTGCTGGTGCATGTTCGAATTTCCAAGAGTGGGCAAGCCATGCCACAAGCAGAAGACTGGGGTCTAACGACTGGGCCAGTTGCTGTGGGGGCTAAAAATATGCAACTCAAAATTGAGGGTTTGTACAAGCCCAAGTAAGGCTTGACAAGGCCAGGCAAGATAGGCGGGACAACAAAAAAGCGAGGCATCGTGTCCTCGCTTTTTTTTGACTTCACCCAAGGCGAGCCATCAACTCATCAAAAAACCGTGCATCCTGGCAAAGTGCAAGGTTTGCGTTCTGCTCTTGACCCCAAGACGCCTAAAGAGTCTCCAAAGATGGACTTTGACGGTGTGCTCACTGATGCTGAGTTCGCTGGCAATGTCTCGGTTGGACAAGCCCCTGTCAAGCATCAAAATCAATTGTTTTTGGCGTTTAGAGAGCTTGGTGTCGCTGCCAGCAGCGGCGGGCAAGTCCTCATCGTCCTCGTCATTGGACTTTTCTTCCGTAAAGAGACCGGAAATTGCGCTTGAGATGTCACTGGCCGGCAAGGACTTCTCGATAAAGAGGTCTGCGCCAGCCTCAAGGCAGGTCTCTTCCGCCTCGCCTGATGGCATCGCAGAGATCACCACGAGAGGCGTCTCCGGGTACATGGTCTTGATGTCCGTGATCGCGCTCACGCCCTTGACGCCTGGGAGCAAAAGATCAAGGACAAACAACTCTGGAGGACCATTTTTAATGATGGCCGCTTGTAGCTCGCTTAGCTTTTCAAGTTCCACCACTTTAGAGGCTGGCTTGATTCTGCGAATCAGCATTCCCAGAGCTTGTCTAAGCAACGGGTGATCATCAATGACGTAAAGACTCATGATTTAACTTCCTGGTCAATAATTCAGGCCCATGGCCTGACGAACATCCTTCATGGTTTCTTGAGCAGTTTGGCGGGCTTTTTGAGTGCCGGCATCCACTATCTCTCGAACCAATTTGGGTTGGCTTAAAAAACGCTCCGCACGCTCTAACATGGGTGCTTGCTCTATCAATATCTGCTCAATGATGGGTTGCTTGCATTCAAGGCAACCAATACTTGCATTTTGACAACCTTTTTGAACCCAGGTCTTGGTGTTTTCATCAGAGTAAATCAGATGAAACTGCCAAACGGGGCATTTGGCAGGGTTGCCAGCGTCGGTGCGCTTGATTCGGGCAGGATCGGTGGGCATTTTGCGAATCTTTTGCTCAAGCGTTGCTTTTTCTTCACGTATGGCAATGGAGTTGTTGTAGCTCTTGCTCATTTTTGCCCCATCAAGGCCGGGCAGTTTACTGGCCTGGGTGAGCAACACCTGCGGTTCAGTGAGAATCGCAGAGCCCGTGCCTTTGAAGTATCCCTCTAGTCGTTCCTTGTCCTTGCTGTTGAGGAGGGGTTCATTGCGGACAAACTCCAAGGCGCCCTCTAGGGACTTTAAATCCCCAGTTTCTTGAAACTTCTTTCTGGATTTTTCAAAGCGTTTGACTTGTTCGGGGTTTAATTTTTGAAAAGTTTCAAGCAGCTTTTCTTCAAAGTGAATCTCTTTGCCGTAAAGATGGTTAAAACGCCTGGCTGCCTCGCGCGTTAATTCCACATGCGATGCTTGGTCTTCTCCAACGGGCACATATTTGGCCTTGTAGATCAAGATGTCGGCCGCTTGCAAAAGCGGGTAACCAAGAAAGCCGTAAGTGGAGAGGTCTTTGTCCTTGAGTTTTTCTTGTTGATCTTTGTAGGTGGGTACACGTTCTAGCCATCCCAAGGGTGTTCCCATGGCTAAAAGGGTAAAGAGCTCTGCGTGCTCGGGGATACGGCTTTGTAGAAAAATCGTGCAGCGCTCAGGATCTAGTCCGGCTGCAAGCCAGTCAATGACCATTTCATAAACATTCTTCTCGATGATTTCACGGCTTTCATAATGCGTGGTGAGGGCATGCCAATCGGCCACGAAGTAAAAACACTCCATTTCAGATTGAAGTCGCACCCAGTTCTTCAAGGCGCCATGGTAGTGGCCCAAATGAAGTGCGCCAGTTGGGCGCATGCCTGATAAAACACGATCTTTCATACGGATAAATGCACCATCAAGTCAAGGGGGCTCAACAACCAAGCAATCATCTGATAGGAGACGTTCATCAAAGGTTGCATCCAGATCCTGTTGATGGCCCCAATCATGACCAAAAACATGACCACAAAAAATCCATAGGGCTCGATGCGTGAAAACGCCATGGCCGCTTTCCAAGGCAGCAAGCCCACAAGAATTCTTCCACCGTCCAAGGGCGGAATCGGAAAGAGGTTGAAGACGAACATCACCACATTGACCAAGATACCAGCTTGGCACATGGATAGAAAGAAACGCTCTTGGACATGGAAGTTACCCAATGTAAAAAGAAGTGCGCCCCATAAAAGGGCTTGAAAAAAATTAACAGCTGGGCCTGCCAAAGCCACCCATACCATGTCTTGTTTGGGGTGTCTTAAGTTCCCAAAGCGAACAGGAACTGGTTTGGCATAACCAAATAACATCGAACCCGAGGTCGCAAAATACAAAAGCAAAGGCATCACAAGGGTGCCTATCAAATCGATGTGGTTCATGGGGTTCAAGGTCACACGTCCTTGCACCCAAGCCGTATCATCGCCCAAAAACTTGGCAGCATAGCCATGCGCTGCTTCATGCAAGGTGATCGCAAATAAAACAGGCAAGGCAAAGATCAAAACGGTTTGAATGAGCTCATTGGTATCCACATCGCCATTGTGCCATCTGACATGGGATTTGTAACCAAAAGTTACACCTAATCCCTAAAAAGAACACTAAATTAACCTTTTTTTAGCTTTTTTGAAGTCAATTAGTGTGCAATGAAATACCTAAAAGAGACAAATCTCCGCCTCCTTGGCGAATCAAAACCGGTTCACCCGAGTGACCCATGGGCGTTAAATCCAGTATCGTCGTGGGTTGTTGTGAGACTGCGCCAGCATCAATGATGGTGGAGAGCAGTTGGCCGATGCGATGTCGAATCGCCTCCGGGTCATTCAGTGCTAGGGTCTCATTGGGCAAAATTAAGGTTGTGCACAACAAGGCTTGTTCATGGAGGCTTAAAAGGGTTTGAACAACGGGATGTTCAGGAACTCGAATACCGATGGTCCTTCTTTGTGGATGGCTCACTCTTTTAGGGACCTCTTTGGTGGCTTCAAGCACAAACGTGAACGGGCCAGGCGTTGCCATTTTGAGCAGTCTGTATTGCCGATTGTCCACTTTGGCGTAACTGGCCAGTTGGGTTAGATCTTTGCACATCAGGGTCAACAAGTGACGATCATCGACGCCTCTGATTTTACGAATCGTTTGTATGGCTTGGGGGTTGTCCAGTTGGCAAACCAAAGCGTAACTTGAGTCTGTAGGAATGGCCAAAACGCCTCCTTTTGACAAAGCCTTGGCTGCTGCGACCAACAAGCGCTCTTGAGGATGGGTTGGATGAATCTCCAAGTATTGTGCAGACATGGGACAATGACCAAAGATTTTAAGTGAAACTGAATTATCAGGCCTCAAAACGACGAAGCGAGAGGCCTCTTTAAAGTTCGGGAAAATAACGACACCTTGAATGCGCTTTTGCAACCCCTTCACATGGAGCGATGCCGGTAACGAGGAGCTTGCTGAAACTTTCATTGGATCGTGATAAAAAACTTCCTTCAAAATGACCTCTGTTCTTTTCAATTCACCACAACGACTTTTTCCTATGTTCAATTATTTTCTTGGATTTATTGCCAGCGTCTTTTTGTTCAGTCAATGCTTGAGCAGTGCCATGGCACAAAATTGGCCCACAGGGCCTGTTCATATGATCGTGCCCTTCCAAGCTGGAGGGTCGACAGACTTTTTGGCAAGGACCCTTGCACAACGATTTTCTGAACGTGTACAACAACCGGTGATTGTAGAAAATAGGCCCGGTGCTAACGGCACAGTTGGTGCAAGCTATGTTGCGAAGTCCTTGGGGGATGGATTGAATTTGTTGCTGGTGCAAGCGGGTTTCGCGTCCAACGCTAGTCTCTACAAAAGCAACACATTTGATCCAGTCAAGGATTTGACGACCGTCTCGCTATTGGCCTCTGGACCCTTGGTGCTGACGGTGAACGTCAATTTACCCGTCAAAAATGTAAGAGAGTTGATTGCGCTTGCAAAAACCAAGCCTGGAGAGATCAATTTTGGTTCTGCTGGAACTGGATCTTTGCCGCATTTGGCGCCTGAGTTGTTCAACTTGATGGCAGGTACCAAAATGACACACATTCCTTACAAAGGCTCGGGGCCTGCGCTCAATGATGTCATTGGAGGGCAAGTGCCCGTTTATTACATGAATTTGGTGTTGAGCTTGCCTTATTTAAAAGCTGGAAAATTAAGGGCTCTGGCGGTCACAAGTCCAACGCGTTCGGCCATAGCGCCAGAAATTCCAACGCTAGCGGAGTCGGGCTTGACAGGTTACGACATGTCAACATGGTATGGCATCTTGGTCTCTTCTAAAACTCCCAAAGGGATCGTGAATAAAATCAGTCAAGACTTGTCTGCAGTCTTGCACGAAAGTGCCATGACTGAAAAATTCTATGCCGACGGTGTGTCGGTCGTAGCAAGCACGCCGGAGCAATTTCAGGAATTTTTAACGCAAGAAACGCTCAAGTTTGCAAAAATCATTCATTCCGCTGGCATCAAGGCCAGCGATTGATTCAAAATTTTTCGGATATAGAGAATCAATTCGCTCGGCGTCATGCCAATCGGCCCCGTGCCATCTTGAAGCATTGAATCTGCTGCCATGGCATGCACCTGTACGCCCAAACAAGTGGCTTGCCAAAGACTCAATGAGTGCTTGACGCCTTGCGCAGTTAAGGCAGCGATGCAACCCGTTAAAACATCGCCCATACCACCCACGGCCATCCCAGGGTTGCCTTGAGCGCATTGGTGAATTTCACCAAGAGGTTCAAGGAGCAAAGTGTGGTGCCCTTTAAGAACAACGCTACAGTGCGCCAAATCGACCAAATCCATGATGGCTTGTTGCCTGTCGAGTTGAACAGCCTGAACGCTTCGAGAGAGCAAGCGCGCCGCTTCTCCTGGATGGGGCGTGAGCGTTGTGGCTTGAGTTCGACCCCGTAAGTCTTCAAGCAGATCTGCATGGGATGCCAACAGGTTCAACGCATCGGCGTCAATGATCAAGGGTCCATGCCAGTTCAAGCATGTACCGAGCCAAGCCTTGGCATTGGCCCCTTGACCCAAACCTGGTCCTATCGCGATCACATCGGGCGTGATCGATGAGAGGGCTTGCTCGGGTGTAGTCGTGCATGCGTCATGAACCATCAGTTCGGGTTGCTCACTGATCAAGTGCGCGCAGGCAGAGTCGAACATCATTAAGACGGTCCATCCTGCGCCACTGTGAAGGCTAGCCCTTGCCGATAAGGTCAATGCTCCCGCCATGCTGGTTGCGCCACCCACGAGCAACACTTTGCCACAGTCACCTTTGTGTGCAGTCTCTTTGCGTGTCAGAGCGTGAGCAAATTGAAGCGCATCAAGAGTTTGCATGGGAGGGAGATTGTTCAGTGGTGTTCTAATTTGGCTTTGAAGTTGAGGACTTGCTCTAAAGTGTTGTCACCTGTTTGGTCAGGAGGAAAGACAGGCCAGAGTTCTGCATTCGGGAGGAGTTCCTTCAAAGCCCAGGACGCAGATCGGGTGTGACGCGAATCGGCTCCAGACATGATCAATGCGGGGGTTTGGATGCCCATCAACTCATCACCCGACGCACCGCAAGGCATGGTATCGGTAAAAATATTGTCTCGACTTTGCTCACACATGGAAATGTACTCGTCCATATCCATTTTCAAAAGGGATTGTGCAAATTGAGGGTCGTGTGCAGAAGGGGAGCCCCAAGGACCGATTTCTGGATCGATCCAAAAGTTTTCGCCTTTTGGTGCACGATCGATGACGGCTTGCATGCCCTGCGCTTTGACAAAATCAATGTGCCGTTGAAAAAAGGTAGTGCCTTTACGCTTCCACAAAAAGCCACCGACTGGCCAATGCAACAAAAGACCTTTGCAAGCCTGAGGATGCCTGGTGGCAAAAGCTGTGGCAAGAGATGCGCCCATACAGCAGCCTAAAATATAAGCACTTTTAAAGCCTGCTAAATCAAGCAAGGCGTGGGCCTCTTTCACATACAGATCCCAAGACAAGGCTTCGACTCTACCGCCCGATAAGCCCGACTCACGCCTGTCGTAGGCAATGGTTGTGAAGTGCTGAGAGAGGGTTGCGAGTCCGTCCATTTCCTTCCACGCCTCTTTGCCCGCAGCAGCCGTCCATCTGGACATGACCGATCTCCACCCTCCGGGTGCAAACATCAGCAAGGCAGGGCCTTGTCCTTGAATTTGATAGTTGACAGATATTCCATTGATGTTCGCAAAAGGCACGTTAGATCTCCAAAAAATGAATGTAATTGGTCAGTTTTGAAAGTGGGTCAAGAAACCCACATGATGTCGTCTGGGATGTTGATCTTCTCAGTTGGGGGTCAGTTCATCTTTACCCGTTTTGAGCAAGCCCTGAGTCTACCCGTTAACGTAAGTGTTGAAAAAAAGTGTTTGCGTCGATTTTTAAAGATGGAATCGCTTTTGAAGAAATCAATGAGGTGAAAAAAACAAGGGTGTGAGCAACTAAGTCAAGAAAAACAACACTTTTCGGCACGAAGTTATTCACGGTAATAATTCGATAAAGCAGAGCCTATGCCGCAAAGGGCAATGAGTGTGATGCCAGTGCCTGCCCAAAAGTCGGGTATGTGTTGGAAGACAAGCCAGCCCAAAAGGGTTGCAAAAGCAATGCCGCTGTAGAGGTAGGGGGTGATGCTCGATGCAGGAGATCTGGCGTAGGCCAAAATCAAAAGATAATGCCCCAAAGTGCCACTGAGGCCAACCAAGATCATCAAACCCAACTGAGAGAGGGAGACATCGGTGGTCCACCACCCAATGACCAAGCAAGTTGCAAAAGCAGTGCCAATCCAACCCGTGAAGAAATGCATGCTGAGTGGGCTTTCAGTTTTTACCATGACGCTTGTCAAGATCTGAAACAAAGCGTAGAGGACCACCATGCACATGGGGTAGATGGCCGCATGAAGGGGAACATCCCCGCCGGGGCGCACAATCATGAGTGCCCCTAAAAAACCACCCATGATGAGCAGCCATCGAAGCAAAGAGACTTGCTCCTTCATAAAAAATTTAGCTAAAACAGTCACCAGCAACGGCGTTAACATACCAATGGCAGTGAACTCGGCAACAGGGATGTGCTCTAAGCTTTTGAAGCCAAAAAAACTGCAACCAAAGAGCAGCAAACCTCGCAGAAGCTGAAGGGAAAAGCGTTGGGTTTTGAACAAACTCCAACCTTGTTTAGGCAACAAGAAAGCTGTGGTGCTCAGGGCTTGAAAGGCATACCTGAACCAAAGGACCATGAGCAAGGGCACACTGGTCAGCACCACCTTGTTGGTGGTGTCAAGCAATGCGATACAACCCATGGCCAAAACGGTAAATAAAATACTCAGCGGATGGGTTTTTTGCATCAAAAGGGTCAATTGATTTGACAAAAATATGTCAAGAGTTCGAAGAGATCACTGAATTCGATCTTCTATCAATTCCCAAATTGGTTTGAGCTTACCCGGTAACCAAGGCAGGCCACCCAAGTCAATTCGGCTTTCAGTGGGGCTGTGAAAGTCGCTGCCTCTGGAGGCTACCAAGTCAAACTCAAGAGACAGGTCGGCATACGTCACATATTCGTCTGGGGTATGACTGCCAGTCACCACCTCAACGCCTTGTCCGCCATGGGTTTTAAATTCGCTGAAAAAAGCAAACTCCTCTGTTGGGGTGAAAGCATAGCGACCCGGGTGGGCGATGACTGCAACTCCCCCGCAGTCTCTGATCCAAGTGACGGCATCTTTTAGGCTTGCCCATCTGTGCTCAACAAATCCAGGTTTGCCCTCTGTCAGGTAGCGCCTAAAGACTTCGTTGGTGTCGTTACAAACGCCACTTTCAACCAAAAAGCGCGCAAAGTGTGTACGGGAAATCAACTCCAAATTTCCAGCAAATTGGAGAGCGCCTTCAAACGCACCCAAAATGCCAACTTTTTCAAGTTGCTCAGACATTTCACGAGCACGTTGCTCGCGTCCACCCCGAGTGGCCTTCAGTCCTTCGAGCATCAAGGGGTGTGAGGTGTCAAATCCAAGTCCAACGATATGAACAGTTTTGTGAGCAAAGGTGACGGAGATTTCAACCCCGCTTAAGTAAGGAAGGCCAAGAGATTGCGCTGCATCAAGCGCCGCCTGTTGCCCGCCAATTTCATCGTGATCCGTCAAGGCCCACAACTCGACACCATTGGCTTTTGCTCTATGAGCCAAGGCCTCAGGCGTAAGGGTTCCATCTGAGACAACAGAGTGGCAATGAAGATCTGCGTTAAGAATTGAATTCACTGCTCTATTGTAATCTTCTTTGTTGGCATGCAGGAGTCAAAAAAACTACCAGCAAAAGGGTTATGTTGAGCATTCTGTCAATGAGCGACAGCGTTTGAGATGGGAGCATCAGTTTGAATAAAAAGTTTAAGTTTTTCTACGCCGCGCCACGTATCGATCTCTAATTTGTAGACCAAACAGGCTTGCTTGCCCAAAGTTTCCCTGCGCCCAAACCAGATGCCATCCACCAACAGCGCACCCATTTTTAGCTTCAATGACAAGTGCTGTTCGCCGACAATGCGTTGATCTAGCACTTGCATGTCATCCATGAAGATGGGCGCCAAGAATCCTTGACCCCAAACTGTCGATTTGAGCATTTTTGCAACACTCAATTGGCAGTTGACATCACCAAGAGAGCCATCGATGAGCAATTCTTGGGTTAAGTCTTGTGGACTTAAACGCTCAAGAGCAACTTCTTGAAAAGCCGATTCAAACAAAGCGAGTTGATCCTCTTCAATGCTGCAGCCTGCAGCCATAGCGTGTCCACCAAATTGAGCGATTAAATCGGGGTAGCGCTTGCTCATCAAATCCAAGGCGTCGCGCAAATGAAAGCCTGGTATCGATCTTCCGGAGCCTTTGAGCAAATGTGTTTTGTCTGAAGCCGTGCTGTTTGCAAAAACAAAGGTGGGCCTGTGGTAGAGCTCCTTGACCCTTGAGGCCACGATACCAATCACTCCCTCATGAAAATCTGGATCAAAAATACACAGAGCTGCTGGAGCGGTCTCGTTTTCATCCAAAAGTGACAGTGCAATTTCAAGTGCTTGCTCTTTCATGTCAAGCTCAATGTTTTTACGGTCTTTGTTGATTTGATCCAAGGTTTGAGCCAGCAGATGCGCCCTGGCTGCATCGTTGGTGATCAAGCACTCGATGCCCAAGGTCATGTCTGAGAGCCTGCCTGCTGCATTGATTCTTGGCCCAATAGCAAAACCGAGGTCTTGGCTACACAGTTGTGCAGGCTCTCGAGCGCTGATGGCAATAAGAGCCTTGAGTCCCAAGGGCATTTGACCCTTGCGGATGCGCTCTAGACCTTGGTGAATGAGGCGACGGTTGTTCAGATCAAGGGTGACCAGATCGGCGACGCTTCCTAGCGCCACAAGTGGAAGGAGTTGATCCAGTTTGGGCTCTTCGATGGACTGAGCGCTGAAAAAACCTCTTGATCGAAGTTCAGCACGCAAACCTAGAAGCACGTAGAACATCACGCCAACGCCAGCTAAATTTTTACTCTCAAATGGACATCCCTCTTGGTTGGGGTTGACAATCACATCTGCGTTGGGTAAAGCTTGGGCGGGCAAGTGGTGATCGGTGATGATCACATCCAAGCCAAGAGACTTGGCTGTTTTCACACCTTCAATGCTTGCGATGCCGTTATCAACGGTGATCAAAACATCGGCCTGACTTTCTTTGACGCGCTGAGCGATGATGGGCGTCAAGCCGTACCCATCGTTGAGCCGATCTGGAACAATAAAGTGGACAAACTTTGCGCCAAGAAGTCTAAGTCCCGTCAATGCCACAGCACAAGCCGTTGCACCGTCGCAATCATAGTCTGCTACAACACAGATATTTTTTTGTGCTTGAATCGCATCGGCAAGCATTCGTGCAGCATTAGCATTGCCCTTTAATTGCGAAGGTGCAATCAAGTGCTTGAGTGACAAGTCCAATTCTTGTGCGTCCTTGACGCCTCTAGAAGAAAGCAATTGGGCCAATAAAGGGTGCTCACCTGCCTCTTCTAATGACTTGGCTACTTCTGGATTGAATTTTCGTGAGATGAGTTTCATGACAAAAGCTCCAGGGTGCTTTGTATTCCGCGAAGCTGATTCTTCAAAGTGTTGAGGCTTTGGTGTAGCCAGCTCTTGTGCTGGATGCTCCATGTCTTAAAGCCGTGTTGACCGCAAAGCACGACTTGAAGTTGTGGATGTTTGAGAAGCGGCTGAAAAATCAATTGATCTATATTTCTCAGGTCTTCAAGCCACGAATTGAAGTCATGATGGCGCATTGGTTTTGTGAGTTCATGTAAGCATAAAATTTGAGCATCTGTGGTTTTAAAAAGTTCATGCTCATGGTTTTCAGAGGCAGTGACGAGTTCAAGAGAGTCCCAGGATGCTGGGGTCACGCCTGTATCTGAAAACCATATCGAATTGACCTTGTTTTGAGTTGATAGTTGGTCGGGTTGATCGTACAAAAACATTTGAACTTCACTTTGTAGTCTTCTTAGTGTGTGTATGCTTGACTCGAGGGAGGGTTGAGTGTTGGCGGTGTCCTTTTTTGAAACACCAATGAGCCACGGCAACACATCATCGTTCATGACCTTGTTCAAGGATGCACTAGGAAGATTTTTAAAATGCTTAGAGCGCGCAAGCCAAGCATCTTTTTTGAAAGGAAACAATTCAACACCTTCGCCTTGAAACAAGGGTCCAAGTTTTTCTCGCAAAGCGTCGCTGGTTTGAAGATCGATATCGTACAAGTCGTTCAACACGACTCTGCCACCTCCAACTCGCCAATGGCAAAGATGAACCACCGCATACGCATGTGCATCATCTTCAGCGTCGTAACGCGTCAATGGGCGTGAATCGGGATAAGTGAATTTATAGCCAAGCTCGCCTCTTGCAGTAAGACCTTCCAATGCAGGTGCGTCCATGACATATGAAAAGGCAAAGTCAAAAGACGAGCTCAAAGATGTTTCCTCGCACGGGTGAAAAGCCGCTGAGCCGGCTTTTTGCAAAATGCCTTTCATGCCCTTGAGTTCGATCGCTTGAAGGGAGGATTGAAGGTGCTTATTTTGAGCGGACTCTGGGCTCAGTAGGGCGTGATCAATTAAAATTACAAGCTTGTCGTTGCTTATTTTCTCAAACAAGTTGGAAATTGAAGATTTTTGTGCGATATTCATTGCGCTATTGTGAACGATGAGACAATGGTGCATAACAAAATGATCAAAATATCCTCTATTCCCTTTGAATGTCGTTTAGGCTGGCGGTACACGCGAGCTAGGCGTGGTTCTCGAAAAAACACTTTCATTTCCTTCATCTCTGGTGTTTCAATGTTTGGCATCGCTCTTGGTGTGGCTGCGTTGATCATCGTATTGAGTGTGATGAACGGTTTTCAAAAAGAGGTCAGAGATCGCATGTTATCCGTGGTCTCACATGTGGAAATTATGTCATCCCAAGATGCAGCATTGGAGGATTGGCCGACGCTTCAAGAGAGTTTGTCTCAAAATGTTGAAGTTCTAGGTTCGGCGCCTTACGTCACCGAGCAGGCCTTGCTGGTCAAAGGAGAGATGATGCGTGGCTCATTGATCCGGGGTATTGACCCGCTTCAAGAGTACAAAGTATCTGAGTTTGCGACGCAGTTGTCAGAGCAAATGACATCGCAATTGCAAGCAGGACGCTTTGGAGTTATTTTGGGTGATGAGTTGGCTTACTCCATGAATGTTCAAGTTGGGGATTCGGTGGTGATTTTGTCGCCCGGGGGGCAGTTTTCACCTGCAGGGATGCTGCCACGGATGAAACAATTGCGAGTCATTGGCTTGTTCAAATCTGGGCATTATGAATTTGATGCATCGTTGGTGCTGATGCACATTGAGGATGCCAAAGCTTTGTTCAGATTGAGTGGGCCCAATGGATTGCGAGTAAAGTTGGTCAAGCCTCAAGAGGCTAGAAGTTTTTCACAAGAACTTCAGGCAAAGCTTGGAGGTGCATTCAGTGTTAGTGATTGGACTCGACAAAATAAGACATGGTTTGCTGCCGTTCAAGTTGAGAAAAGAATGATGTTTATCATATTGACTTTAATTGTTGCAGTTGCAGCATTCAATTTGGTAAGCACATTGGTCATGACCGTGACCGATAAATTGGCTGATATTGCGATCATGAGAACTCTGGGTGCAACGCCTGCCTCGGTCATGTTTATTTTCATGATTCAGGGTTCATTGGTGGGTGTCATTGGCACCTTTCTTGGCTTCGTCGGTGGAACACTTGTAGCTTTGAACATCGACGTGATCGTGCCTTTTATTGAAAAGTTGCTTGGAGCACATTTCTTGCCCAAAGATATTTACTTTATTTCGAGCATGCCAAGCGACCCTCAAGTGGCTGATATTGCGCCTATTGTGATCATCTCTCTTTGTATGTCCTTGTTGGCAACACTTTATCCAAGTTGGAGAGCAAGTCGGGTCAATCCTGCTGAGGCGCTGCGCTATGAGTGAAGTCAACATGGAGTTTGTTCTCCAAGCTCAATCGGTTTCTAAGCGTTTTCAAGATGGGCGACTTGATGTTCGTGTTTTGGAAGAGGTCAATTTAAGCTTAAAGCGAGGAGAAAGCCTCGCGATCGTTGGGGCCTCAGGATCGGGTAAAAGCACGCTACTTCATATCTTGGGTGGCTTAGACCGTGTGAGCCATGGCGAAGTGCAATTGATGGGGCAGTCCTTATCAAATTTAACAGCAAGTCAATTGGGTATGCTGCGCAACACGCATTTAGGATTTGTTTATCAATTCCATCATTTATTGGCTGAGCTCAATGCTTGGGAGAATGTAGCGATGCCTTTGTGGATCAGACGGGAGTCCTCTCAAAGCAGTCAACTGCAAGCGCAGCAATTGTTGTCTCAGTTAGGGCTTTCTCAAAGGCTGACACACCGGCCTTCTGAGTTATCCGGTGGTGAGCGTCAAAGGGTTGCCATAGCACGAGCGCTTGTAACAAAGCCAGCTTGTGTTTTGGCTGATGAGCCCACCGGTAATTTGGATAGACAAACAGCCAAAGAGGTTTTTGAGCTGATGCTGTCCATGTCAAAGTCGATTCAGACTTCCTTTGTCGTGGTGACCCATGATCCTGAGTTGGCCGCTCTTTGTGATGCGGTGATGAATTTAAAGGATGGCCATTTGTCGGTCAACTCAAGTGGTATTTGACAAGATGGAACACGCGCCCTAAGCATGATGAATTGGATCGATTCACATTGTCATTTGGATGCCTTGGAGTTTGAGATTGATCGTCTTGAGGTTCGCCAAGCTGCTAGACAGTTAGGGGTCAGTGCTTGCGTGATCCCATCGGTTGAGAAAGCCAATTTTCAAACGGTCAAACAACTTGCCCATCAAACCCAAGATTTCTACGCTTTAGGTATTCATCCCTTGTACACGGGTCAATGCAAGGCTGGGGATTTGGAGCATTTGCGTCAAGAGATTCAATCAAATTTGCTCGATCCAAGGTTGATCGCAGTCGGTGAGATTGGTCTAGATGGTTGGGTGACTTCGCTCGATTGGCCTTTGCAGTTGCACTATTACAAAGCGCAGTTAAAACTTGCCAAGTTCTTTAAATTACCAGTCGTTTTGCATGTCAGAAAATCAGCCGATGATTTGCTCAAGGGGTTGCGAGAAATACAAGTCTCAGGAGGTATTGCGCATGCCTTTACGGGCAGCTTGCAACAAGCCCAAAAATTCATCGACTTGGGTTTTTGTTTGGGCTTTGGTGGCGCTATCAGTTTTGACCGGGCCAATCGATTGCGCACGTTGCTCAAGAACCTACCTCTAAGTGCTATTGTTTTGGAGACAGACTCGCCTGATATGGCGCCAAAATGGATTTATGTGCAGGCTCAAGATAGAGTTCGGGGAAAAGCCCAGGCTCGAAATGAGCCCATGCATTTGCCACAAATTGCCAAAGTCGTTGCTGATATCAAAGGGATTGACTTGGAAGATTTGGCGCTTTGTTCATCGCAAAACGTTCGCCGCGTCCTGCCGAGGATGTCTGAGCCCGAAAAAAAATCCAACCTAGATCAAACATAAAAATGGGATACCAGTTTTGAAGAATAAATCAAAGTTACCAGATGTTAATTTCTCAGAACATGCTGGTGTTCGTTACCTCCATTTGGGCAGTGAGTGGGTTCAAGGGTCCATGCATTTAGACAGTCCTTTTGATATTCACCTTGAGTATGTTCAGCGGATGATGGCTTGGCTTTTGTTGATGGATCCTAAAAGCATGGAGGGTCGACAGTGCATGCAATTGGGTCTGGGTGCAGGGTCATTGACAAAGTTTTGTTTTAAAAAAATGAAATTAAAAACGACTGCAATTGAAATCAATCCTCAAGTTGTTGCCGCTTGTAGGTTGTGGTTTAAAGTACCGAATGACACGAAACTCTTGTCCGTGATTTTGGGGGATGCAGAGGAGGTGGTAGCACATGAGTTGTGGCGAGAAAAGATCGATGCGCTGCAGGTCGATTTGTACGACCAAGAGGCAGCCGCACCTGTGCTCGATAGCCATGACTTTTATAAAGACTGTCGAAGTCTTTTGACAGAGGATGGCGTAATGGTCGTTAACCTATTTGGAAAAGATAGTCACTTTGATAAAAGTTTATCAAAGATCAAAGAGATCTTTGAAGGAGGTTCGGTGTGGTGTTTCAAGCCCACCAAAGAAGGCAACACGGTCGTCATGGCTCAAAAAGCCTGCATAGAAATCAGCAAAGAATCTTTGATGGAACGGTCTGAGGTCATTCGCTCTCGCTATGGATTGCCTGCGCACAAGTGGTTGAAAGTTTTAAGTCAGACTTAGTTGGCGTTAACCCTAGGTTTAAATTTATAGTAGATAATAGAATGGTTTTAACGTGCTTTATTAGGGTATTCCACTAGTAAAGATCTTGAGCCTTGGCTCACAATTCGCCATCCGTAAGAAATGTCTAGGAGAATTTTGTGAATATTAAGAGTCAGAAAGACTTTTTCTCAGGACTCATGTTCCTGATTGTTGGTGGGGTTTTTGCATATGGTGCAACCTCTTATTCCATTGGATCGGCAGCTAGGATGGGCCCAGGCTACTTCCCTTTGCTTTTGGGCGTCATCTTGGCTATCCTTGGTGCATTTGTTTTGTTTTTCTCTTTAGTTGTTGAAAGACCTGACAGTGACCCCGTTGGAAAGTTTGCATGGGCGCCCATTTTGTACGTCCTTGGCTCAAACATCTCTTTTGGCATCATGCTCGTGGGTTTACCAAGCATTGGTTTACCTTCGTCAGGCATGATCGCTTCGATCTTTGTTTTGACGCTGATTGCCAGCAAAGCCGGTGACAAATTCATACTTCGCGAAGTTTTGATTTTGGCAACTGTTTTGTCAGTTATTTGCTACTTGGCCTTCATCATGTTGCTCAAGTTGCAAATGCCCGTGTGGCCTGTCTATATTACCGGTTGAGGAGTAGGAAACGATGGATTTATTTTCAAACCTTGCACTAGGCTTTAGTGTTGCTGCAACTCCTTTAAATTTGGTTTACTGCTTTATTGGTTGTTTGTTGGGTACTTTGATTGGCGTGTTGCCAGGCGTTGGTCCTGTTGCAACGATTGCGATGCTGTTGCCAGCAACGTATGCTTTGCCACCCGTGGCAGCGTTGATCATGTTGGCTGGTATTTATTACGGCGCACAATATGGTGGTTCAACCACCGCGATTTTGGTGAACTTGCCTGGTGAAGCTTCTTCAGTGGTGACCACCATTGACGGCTATCAAATGGCCAGGCGAGGCCGTGCCGGCCCTGCCTTAGCAGCTGCTGGCTTGGGTTCATTTTTCGCCGGTTGTATTGGTACTTTGATTTTGGCTGCTTTCGCACCCCCCTTGACAGAGTTGGCCTTCAAATTCGGGCCTGCTGAATATTTCTCATTGATGGTTCTAGGTTTGATTGGTGCTGTGGTTTTGGCCTCTGGCTCGTTGATCAAAGCCATTGCGATGATTATTCTGGGCCTTCTGATGGGCTTGATCGGTACCGATGTGAACTCTGGCGTTGCACGCTTTAGTTTAGACATTCCAGAGTTGACCGATGGTGTAGGCTTTGTTGTGATTGCGATGGGTGTGTTTGGATACGGTGAGATCATCTCCAACTTGTCCTTGCCCGAGGATGAGCGTGAAGTCTTTACATCTGGTGTGACAGGCTTGTTCCCAACGGCTGAAGACTTTAAGAACATGATCCCCGCTGTATTGAGAGGTACAGCTTTGGGTTCTATTCTGGGTGTTTTACCTGGTGGCGGTGCCTTGTTAGCGGCTTTTGCGGCCTACACGGTGGAGAAGAAAACCAAATTGCGTCCTGGTGAAGTACCTTTTGGTCAGGGTAACATTCGCGGAGTGGCCGCTCCAGAGTCTGCAAACAATGCGGGCGCACAGACTTCTTTCATTCCATTGCTCACCTTAGGTATTCCACCTAACGCGGTGATGGCTTTGATGGTGGGCGCGATGACGATTCACAATGTACAGCCAGGCCCTCAGGTGATGACAAGCAACCCAGAATTGTTCTGGGGATTGATTGCATCCATGTGGCTAGGAAACTTGATGTTGATCATCTTGAATCTGCCACTCATTGGCATGTGGATCAAGTTGCTGACTGTGCCTTATCGCTTCTTGTTCCCTGCGATCATTTTGTTCTGCGCGGTCGGTGTTTATTCAACCAACAACAACTCATTTGATATTTGGATGGTGGCTGTGTTTGGTTTCATCGGTTATTTGTTTGTGAAACTCGGTTGCGAGCCACAGCCACTCTTGCTGGGATTCATTTTGGGCCCCATGATGGAAGAAAACTTGCGCCGTGCATTGCTCTTGTCAAGGGGCGACTGGACCGTTTTTGTGACGCGTCCTTTGTCGGGCAGTTTGCTTTTCGTGGCTTTGATTTTGCTTGTGGTCGTGTTGTTGCCATCGGTCAAATCCAAGCGAGAAGAGGCTTTCGTGGAAGAGTAACAAATTGACATTTGCTTGAATTGAGATTGCCTTTAAAAATGGCGCTTGTCTTTTCAGTCAATTGAACAACCAACACCCACTCTTTTTCACAGAAGAGTGGGTTTTTTAATACCCAAAGAAAGAACCCATGTCCAAGTCATTTCTACCGAAACTTTTCACATTGCTTTTGTCGATGTACATGGGTTTGAGCGTGCAGGCTCAATCCACTTATCCCAACAAGGCCATCAACTTTATCGTGCCCTATGGTGCGGGTGGTGGCGCAGATTCACGCAGCAGACAAATTGCGCAAGGCATGAGTGTGCTTTTAAAGCAACCCATTGTGGTTGAAAACAGGGCTGGTGCGGGCGGAAATATAGGTACAGAGTTCATTGCCCGTGCGGCGCCAGATGGTTATGTCATCGGTATGGGCAACTTTGCACCCTTGGCGGTCAACAAGACCTTGTTTGGCAATTTGCGCTACGACCCTGAATCAGACCTCACGCCCATCATGTTGATTGAGAAAGGACCCTTGGTCTTGTCAGTCAACCCAAGTTCTAGTTTCAAGACCATTCAAGACATTGTCACTGCAGCCAAAGCCAAACCCGGTGCATTGACCTTTGCATCTGGCGGTATCGGGGGGTCGCATCAGTTGTCGGCTGAACTCTTTAAGCAAAGCACAGAAATTGACATGATTCATGTGCCCTATAAAAGTGGATCCGCGGGATTGATGGACTTGATGGCGGGCAATGTGAACATGATGTTTGATCAAATGTATTCGGCCATGCCCAGCATCAAGGCTGGCAAGCTTCGGCCCATCGCGATCACCAGTGAAAAGCGCTCGCCCCTGTTGCCCGATGTACCCAGTTTTACTGAAATGGGTTTGTCCAAAGTCAAAGTGTTGAATTGGCAAGGTTTGGTGGCACCAAAAGGAACACCCAAAGCGATCATCGACAAATTGAACGCAGCTGCCAATGAGGTTTTGAAGGACCCTAAACTCAGGGCGCTGATGCTTGAGCAGGGCAATGAAATGGGTGGCGGTACACCCGAAGAATTCAACGCCTTGATCAAGTCAGAGGCTGCCAAGTGGAGTGTTGTGGTTAAAGTCGCCAACATCAAGCCCGAATAAGGCCTCAATCGGCTGAGCTAGAGGTTCAGCCGATGTAATGGCTCTTAAAGGCTTGTTGTGTTGAGAGACTTTTCATCAAATGTCGGGACATCTTTTTATCAACTTGCTGACAACTTCTAATTAGATTTGATATTTGATGTCCCCTATCAACGCTGGTTATGTTTATGCCATTTTGGGAGCCATTGCCTTTAGTGGCAAGGGCATCTTGATCAAGCTCAGTTATTTGCACAAGGTCGATGCAATGACCTTGATCATGTACAGGATGTTGTTTTCTTTGCCCTTTTTTCTGTGCATGGCGATTTACGCAGAAAGACGTGCCAGGCGCCAAGGTCATTGTTTGAGCAAGAAGGACATCCTAGGCGTCATGGTCTTGGGGTTCATTGGATACTACTTCTCAAGCTATTTGGATTTCTTGGGCTTGCAATTCATCTCCGTCAGCCTTGAGCGACTGATCCTTTATTTGAACCCCACCATGGTGTTGCTTTTGGGTTGGATTTTGTACAAGCGCAAAGTAACTCCCCAGCGTTTCATGGCCATGGCCGTCAGTTATTCGGGTGTATTGTTGGTTTTTGGGTTTGAGGTGTTGTCTGCGGGCCCCGACGTGCTGACGGGCTCGGTCTTGGTTTTTTTAAGTGCCTTGCTCTACGCGTGCTATATGGTCTTTAGTGAGCGCATGCTTAAAAAAATGGATTCATTGAGACTCGTGGGTTGGGCCAGTACGGTCGCGTGCATATGCTGCATTGCTCAATTTTTGCTTTTAAGACCCATTGAGATGATGCATGTCGATGATGCTGTATTGGGTTACTCGGTGATGAATGCGTTGTTTTGCACGGTCGCTCCGATTTTGTTTGTCATGTTTGCCATTGAGCGCTTAGGCCCATCCTTGACCTCGCAAATCGGTATGATTGGGCCCATGTCAACGGTGATGATGGGCTACTGGTTTTTAAATGAACCCATTCATGCAGTGATAGGATTAGGCACTCTCTTGGTCATGGGGGGCGTGTTCATGGTTACAAAGTTAGGAGTTAAATAATGGATTTAGGGATCAAAGGAAAATGGGCTTTGGTGGGCGGAGCCTCCAAGGGTTTAGGTTTTGGCTGCGCCAAAGCGTTGGTTTTGGAGGGTGTGAACGTGTGTATCGTGGCGAGAACGCTTGGGCCTTTGAATGAAGCGATCAGTGCCTTGAAGGCCTTGAATCCTTCGGTCACAGTTTTGGGTGTAGCTGCAGACATCACCTCCGAAGAGGGGCGCGAAAGCGTTTGGAACGTGCCGCATGGCCCTGGAAAAGATTACGATATTGTGGTCACCAATGCAGGTGGACCTCCTCCAGGGGACTTTAGAAATTGGGACCGCACAGCCTGGGTCAAAGCATTGGATGCCAACATGTTGACCCCCATAGAGTTGATCAAAGCCACCGTTGACAAAATGGCCGAAAGAGGGTTTGGCCGAATCATCAACATCACCTCTGGCTCAGTCAAAGCGCCCATTGACAACTTGGGACTCTCCAATGGAGCTAGAAGTGGCTTGACGGGCTTCGTGGCTGGTTTGGCCAGAACAGAGAAAATGGCCGGCAACAACGTCACGATCAATAATTTATTGCCCGGTGCGTTTGACACCGATCGCATTCGAGAAACCATGAAAGGTGTGGTCGAAAAAACTGGTAAATCCATGGAGGAGGTCGCTCAAATGCGAGCCAAAACCATACCCAGTGGACGTTTTGGTAACACCGATGAATTTGGATCGACGTGTGCATTTTTATGCAGCCAGCACGCCAGTTACATCACCGGCCAAAACATTTTGATCGATGGCGGGGCCTACAAGGGAACGCATTGATTCGTGCTGACTTGTGGCGAGCCTTTTCGTCAACGGCCCTTCTAAGCCATACGTCAAAGCCAATTTTATTCAAATCACAGCAGGAGAAAACTTCATGACCAGAACCGTCAAAGCCATTCGCATTCATCAGCACGGTGGTGCTGAGCAGTTGAGACTTGATGACGTGCCCATTGGCGAGCCAGCTCAGGGTGAGATCCGCATCAAGCACAAAGCCATCGGACTCAATTACATCGATGTGTATCAAAGAATGGGTTTGTACCCCATGCAAATGCCCTTGAGCATGGGCATGGAGGCCTCTGGCGTGATTGAAGCCGTGGGTGAAGGGGTGACGCACTTGAAGGTTGGGGATCGTGCTGCGTACGCAAGCCAACCGCCTGGCAGCTATTGCGAAGAGCGGGTGATGCCCGCCAAATGTGTGTGCAAGTTGCCCGATGCCATCGATTTTGAAACGGGTGCTGCGATGATGCTCAAAGGCCTGACCGCACAATACTTGCTCAACCGAACCTTGCCTCAAGGCGGCTTGAACAAGGGGGACTTTATTTTGTTCCATGCCGCTGCCGGTGGCGTTGGTCTGATTGTTTGCCAATGGGCCAAAGCATTGGGCTTGCAATTGATTGGTACGGCAGGCACCGATCAAAAATGCCAATTGGCCAAAGACCTTGGCGCCTCCTACATGATCAACTACTCAAAAGAGGATTTTGCTGTTCGTGTCAAGGAGATCACGCAAGGCAAAGGCGTCAAGGCGGTTTATGACTCGGTCGGCAAGGACACTTGGGACAAGTCATTGGATTGCTTGGCGCCATTTGGCTTACTTGCCAGTTTTGGAAATTCATCGGGCCCAGTGCCTGATTTTTCTCCAGGCATCTTGGCTGGCAAGGGTTCGCTGTATGTAACGCGTCAGACGCTTTTCTCACACATCAGCTCTCGCGAAAGTACACAGGCCATGGCCGACGATCTTTTCGACAAGGTCAAGAGCGGTGTGATCAAGATCAGAATCGATCAGCGCTATCCTTTGGCCGAGATTCAAGCCGCTCACAAAGACCTGGAAGCTCGCAAAACCACGGGATGCACCATTTTGACGCTTTGACCCTGGTCACTTTGGACTAGACCGTTCTTTGTTACTGAAAGCGGTCTAGACTGGCCCAAGATCGATCGCAAAAAAGGACGTCGTGGCTTTAGTGCTGGACGTCCTTTTTTTCATCAGGCGAGTTTCCAGGATCTCTGGACTTCATGAGTTCATCCAAGATCAAAAGTGTTGCGCCCAGGGTGATGGCGCTGTCGGCCAAGTTGAATGCTGGGAAGTGCCAAGTGGACCAATGAAAATCCAAAAAATCAACCACGTATCCATACATCAAACGGTCCATCACATTGCCCAAAGCGCCCCCCGCAATCAAAGCCAGAGACCAGCAAAACAAGGCTTGGTTCTTGTTCGTGTAAATCAATCGGTACATCACTGAACTCGCAGCAACACCTAAGAGGGTAAAGAACCACCTCTGCCAACCCCCATCGGAGGCCAAAAAAGAAAAGGCCGCCCCCGTGTTGTGGACCCGAACGAGGTTAAAAAATGAGACGATCTCTTGACTTTGAGCATACACAAACTCTTGAACAACCATGTACTTGCTCAGTTGGTCCAGTGCAATCACCAGCAAAGAGAGCCCCAAGCAATGCAACACGCGAGAGGGCGGTGCGTCTTTGTCGTGATCGTTGCTCATGCAAATTGTCGGGTTTCACCGCTACTGAACAAATTGCTAAAGCACCTGGCACAAAGCCCAGGGTGCTCGGCGTGTGAGCCCACATCTTGCTGATAATGCCAGCAGCGCTCGCATTTCAGGTGGCTGCTGGTTTTGGGTGAGACTTTCAAAGCTGAGCCCAGATGCAACTGAATGCTTGATGTGATCATCACAAACTTTAAATCCTCTTTTAAAGAGCTCAGCAGCGTGTGATCTTCCGCATTCAAGGTCAAGTCCACCTCAGCTTGCAAAGAGGCACCCACCTCGCCTTTGGCCCTGAGCGTTTCAATCTCTTTGTTGACCGAATCTCTGATGTCCCGAATCCTGTTCCATTTGTTGATCAAAGACTCGTTGCTATCCATGGGTTGGAATTTTTCAGTGAAGATGCTCTCGGTGTGTCCCAAGACAGCCCAAGCCTCTTCTGCGGTAAAGCTTAAAAAGGGTGACATCAAGCGCAACAAAGACTGGGTGATGTGCCAAAGCGTGGTTTGGGCACTGAGCCTTGCATGAGATTTTTGTGCGGTGGTGTACAACCTGTCCTTGAGGATGTCAAGGTAAAATGCCCCTAAATCCTCAGAGCAGTAAACCTGCAACTTGCTGACCACTGGATGAAACTCGTATTGACCAAATAGACCGCCTTCAAAGATGCCTTTGCTCATGTCAAAGTTACCTGTGATTTCACGTTGCAATTGCGCCAAGCGCTGCAGGGCGTATTGATCAATTTCAAGCAAGTCTTGGAAGTCAACGCGCTCACTTTGAACATCAAAGTCACTGATGTTGGCCATCAAAAAACGCAGCGTGTTTCGAATGCGTCGGTAAGCATCGACCACTCGAGCCAAGATCTTGTCATCGATGTTGAGGTCCCCAGAGTAGTCGGTAGAGGCCACCCACAAGCGCACAATTTCAGCACCCAGTTTGTCGGTCACTTCCTGCGGAATGACCACATTTCCCAAAGATTTGCTCATCTTTCGTCCTTGCCCATCCGTGGCAAAGCCGTGTGTGAGCAGGCCCTTGTAAGGGGCTCTTCCGTACAAGGCGCAACCCAAAAGCAAAGAGCTGTGAAACCAGCCACGGTGTTGATCATGTCCTTCTAAATACAAGTCGGCCTCGGGCCCGCTGTCGTGAAAGGGTGCTCGGTCATAGGCGAAAGCGTGTGAACCTCTGAGCACGTGTTCAAAGGTAGAGCCAGAGTCGAACCAGACTTCTAAGATGTCAGTGCTTTTGGTGTAGAGGGGTCCTTCGTCCGCGCCCAAAATATCTACATTGCTCAAACGACTCCACGCCTCAATGCCGCCCGCCTCGATCACATCAGCAGCTTGATCCAAAATCTCAAGCGTGTTGGGATGCAGCTCGTTGGTCTCTTGGTGGATAAAAAAGGGCAAAGGCACACCCCAACTGCGTTGCCTGGAGATGCACCAATCGGGGCGATTGGCAATCATGTCCCTAAGACGAGTTTTGCCATTGGAGGGATAAAAAATGGTCTGTTCAATAGCATCAAGGGCTAAGTTTCGCAAAGTTTTTGGGGACTTGTGTTTTGTAAAAACTCCCTCACCTTCGTCCATGCGAATGAACCACTGAGCTGCTGCTCGGTAAATCACTGGCGTTTTGTGACGCCAGCAATGAGGGTAACTGTGGGTGATGGTGTGCGTTGCGAGCAGACGATTCGCTTGCCTGAGGGTGTTCAAGATGCTTGGGATGGCTTTCCAAATATGTTGTCCACCAAAGAGCGGGAAATCTAGCGCATAAACACCATTGGCTTGAACGGGATTCAAGATCTCGTCATAGCTCATGCCATGGGATTTACAGCTGTTAAAGTCATCCACCCCATAGGCCGGTGCGGAGTGCACGATGCCAGTGCCTTCGCTGGCTGTGGCATAGTCGGCCAGGTAAATGGGAGCGTGCCTCTTAAAGCCTTCATGCTCTTGAGCCAAAGGGTGTTCAAATTCAAGATCAGCCAGGCTTTGCCCTTTGGTGGTGGCCAAAACTGTTCCAGATAAAGCCCAGCGTTCAAGGCATTTCTCAACCAAATCACTGGCCACCAACATGATGCCTTTTTCGGTATCGATCAAGGCGTAATCGAGCTCTGCGTTTAAATTCAAAGCCTGGTTGGCTGGGATGGTCCACGCGGTGGTGGTCCAAATGACGGCATAGCTAGGCTTGCTGAACTTGGGCAGTCCAAAGGCCTGTGCAAGTTTCTCAGGTTGAGCGCACAGGAAGGCCACATCCAAGGTGTCACTTTTTTTGTCGGCGTACTCAATTTCAAACTCTGCGAGTGAAGATGCGCAATCAAAACACCAATAAACAGGCTTCAAGCCTCGGTAAACAAAGCCGTTTTCGATGACCCGTTTGAAGGCCCTGAGTTGACCCGCCTCGTTGACAGGATCCATGGTTCTATAGGGACGCTGCCAGTCGCCTAGTACGCCTAAGCGTTGGAAGTCTTCACGCTGCTGATCAATTTGCTCGTTGGCATATGATCGACTCTTGCTTTGCATGTCGTCTCGACTGAGTTGACGTCCGTGCAATTTTTCGATGGCGTTTTCAATGGGCAAACCGTGGCAATCCCAGCCAGGGATGTATTGCGCGTCAAAACCAGCCAGTTGCTTGGATTTGACAATCATGTCTTTAAGAACTTTGTTCAAAGCGTGGCCGATGTGCAGTTTGCCATTGGCATAGGGCGGGCCATCGTGCAAGACAAACAAAGGCGCACCGTGTCTGGCCAAGCGAAGTTTTTGATAGGTTCCCTCAGCGGACCAATTTTTAACCCAAGCCGGCTCGCGCTTGGGCAAGTCACCTCGCATCGGAAATGGCGTGTCGGGCAAATTGAGTGTTTTTCTGTAATCGGTGTTTTGAGTCATGAAAGAGGAAATGAGAGAAGGGTAGAGTTCAAAAAAATCTAGAGTTCGCGAGCTGCGTATGGAGACAAGTGTGGCTCTTTATGTGCTCGGATGGCTTTGAAACCACTCGCGTGCAAGATCGCAGTCTTCTTGGATGCCCTTTTGCAAGGACTCCAAACTGTCGTATTTCAATTCGTCGTGGAGTTTATGGAGCAATTCAATTTTGACGATTTTACCGTAGCCGCCCTCCATTGAGAGTCCTCTTGGCCAATCCAAGCAATGTGTTTCAAGCAAGATTTGTCCGCCATTGACATCTTTGGCGTCCAAGGTCGGGCGAACGCCAAAATTGGCCACGCCGTGCAAAGCTGTTGGTGCCAAGCCATGCGCTAAAACCACAAAAATTCCTTGGGTTGCCGCACTTTTGGCTTTAAAGCGAATGTTGAGGGTTCTGGCATTGAGGCTTCTGCCCAATTGACGTCCAAAGACCACATGCCCGGAGATCGCATAGGGACGCCCAAGCAATTGAGAGGCTTCGTCCATTTGTCCTTTGCTTAGAGCCAAGCGCACAGCCGAGCTTGAGACGCGAAGGGCATCGCTTTGCTGCGCTGGCATCTTGGCATCAGCAGGCGTGGGCCTTGATTCAAAAGCATGACTTCTTGGCAAGGAGATTTGATAGCTGTTCATTTTTCCCACATCCAAGCCCAAGGGTTGACCGATTTGGGTGAGCATGTGGTGGTCGCCGACCCTTTGTTTGCCAAATCGAAAGTCGTCTCCAACCAAGATGTATTGGGCGCCTAGGCCGTGGATCAAAACATCTTGGATAAAGGCTTGTGGGCTTTGATTGGCCAAACGTTCATCAAAGCGCAAGACCACGCACTGATCAACCCCACAACGGTTGAGCTCATCGAGCTTGTCCCTGAGGTTGGCAACCCTCGGGGGGGCAATGGAGGGGTTGTGTTGAAGCTGGGCAAAGAACTCTCTTGGGTGGGGTTCAAAGGTCATCACGCAACTGGGCACGCCTCTGTGCCTGGCTTCTGAGTTGAGCAAGGCCAGCATGGCTTGGTGTCCGCGGTGGACACCATCAAAATTACCTATGGTCAATGCGCAATGCTTGGCCAAGTTGGGGTGTTGAAATCCTCTGAAAATTTTCATGTTTGATGTCAAAAAGTCCAAAGATTCATGTTTGTCATGAAAAGAAGGTATATTGTCCATGCAAAGTGAGTGTGTCCCGGTCAAGAGCTCTTTTTTTCATGAATTTTGCCACCTCGTGTGATAAAAGAACTCTGGACAAAGGCCGCACTGCAGTGAGGTGGTCATTTTGGGTTTTCTCAAAGGGAGGCGTTCATTGAAAGTTTTGAAGTTATCCGCACAAGGTCTGCCACAGTCATGGATTTCGCTAGAGCAAGCGGTGATCCATTATGCGGCCAACGATGTTCGTTGGGAGGCAGGTGCCCAGATCGCTGTATTTAGAGGTGGACACAATGCGATCACAGGAAAACAATCCATCATCACGGTCAACAGCATCATTGGCACCAGAGGGGTCCCCAACATCAGCCCCTTTTCATTAAGACCAGGGCTGACCAACGGCAAGCTGTTTGCTCGAGATCGAAACATTTGCGCTTATTGTGGCGGCTTGTTTTCTGAGTTGGAATTGACCCGAGAGCACATCATTCCTTTTGCTCAACAAGGGGTCGATACCTGGATGAATGTGGTCACGGCTTGTCGCTCTTGCAACCACCGAAAAAGCAGTCGAACGCCTGAGCAAGCCAGGATGCCACTTTTGTACACGCCTTACGTGCCCTCATTGTGGGAGGATTTCATCTTGAGAAATCGTCGTATTTTGGCCGATCAAATGGAGTTTTTGACAGCACATTTGCCTAAAAACTCAAGACTCATCGATCAAACCCTCTTGAACGATTAAGCTGTTTGCGTTTTGAGCCAGTTCTCTATCACTCTGGGGTAAAGCAAGTGTTCTTGGGTGAGCACTCTAGTGGCCAAACTGTTTGGCGTGTCATCGGGTAAAAGCGGGACCAGTGCTTGGTCAATGATGTGCCCAGCATCAAGCTCCTCGCTGACCCAATGCACGCTTGCACCTGAAAACTTAACGCCTGCTTGGATCGCTCTTTGGTGCGTATGCAGCCCTGTAAAGGCGGGCAACAAAGAGGGGTGAATGTTCATCACCTTGTTGGCGTAATGGGAGACAAAAAACGGGCTCAAGATGCGCATGAAGCCGGCCAAAACAAGCAGCTCGGGCTGGTGGGGTTCAAGCCTTTGTATCAAGGCCTCTTCAAAAGCGCGGCGAGGATGGGCGTCTTGATGAAAGTGTCGATGGTCTACCACTGCGGTTGGCAGGCCTTGTTGTTGAGCCCACTCAAGGCCCTGAGCCAAGGGGTTGTTGGAAAGCACAAGGCCGATTTGGGTCTGAAAGCGTTCCAGCCATTGTGCCTTTTGAGCCCGCTTGACGATGCTTTTCATGTTGGATCCCCCGCCGGAGATCAAGATAACGATATTTTTCATGAGAGATGAAACTGACGGTTGGGACTTGGAGATAAAGACAAAGTTTCAGGGGTTCAAGGCGTGTTCAAGTGTCACTTGGAGGGTGTTGTTTTTCTGAAAAACTCAAGGGACATGGATTCTTTCAAACCTTTGAACAGATTGTCCATCAATTTCAACGCTTTCTAAAAACATCGCTGCGGGTCGCACCCATGTGCCACCCTCGTTTTTCAAGGCCTCATAGACCACCATGGTTTCCAACGACTCGCTGTGAAGCGCCATGGAGAGGACTTTGTAGAGTCCGCCCTTGTAGTGTCGGTAGGTGCCAGGATCGATAAAAATAGTGGGTTTTGGCATTGGGTCGCTCATGGGTGAGAGAATACACCCATATGCATCCAAAATTACTTCTCCAAGCTTGTAGCGACCTGGTTCGTGCGGTGATCCAATTTGATCACCCAGCCGACGCCGTTGTTTCCAAATTCTTTCGTGATCATCGTAAAACTTACGCCCTAGGCCAAAGAGAGAGGTCGTTGTTGGCAGAAACGGTTTACAACGTTTTGCGTTTTAAGCTGCGCTACGATCACTTTGCCCCCTCGGGCTCTGGTCCTAAAGAGAGACGATTGGCGATCCTGGGTTTTGCTCAGTACTTGATGGACCAGTCCCCCACAGGCGCTCCCAAAATGAGTCTCAGACCCTCAGAGGTGCCGAAGAAAAATCCCAGCAAAGATGCGCAGCGCTACAAAGCCAATGAAGCCGCACAAAAAAACAGACACTCTCCTAAAGAAGAGGGACCCATTGAGTTTTTGAAGGCCGCATTGACCGAGCCCGAGATCCGGTGGATAGAAGACTGTTTGAAAATCAACACAGCTGACTTGTTGGATCGCCATCGCCACAATTTGCCTGAATGGCTGGTGGAGCCTTTGAAAGCTCAATTGGGCGAAGAGTTTTGGGACTTGGTCGATGCCATGAACGCATCTGCACCCTTGGACTTAAGGGTCAACACCTTTGTGGCCAAGCGAGAGGACGTCCAAGCGCAGTTAAAGCTTGATGGTATCAAGGCGGTGTTCACGCCTTTTAGTCCTTGGGGTTTAAGAATCTCCGGTAAACCCAGCTTGAGCGACTTGACGTGTTTTAAAAATGGATCGATCGAAGTTCAAGATGAGGGTTCACAATTGTTGGCTTTGCTGCTCGATGCCAAACGCGGTGAGATGGTGGCGGACTTTTGTGCGGGTGCAGGGGGCAAAACCCTGGCCATTGGAGCTGGCATGAGAAACACGGGGCGTTTGTATGCTTTTGATACCTCGGCCCACCGTTTGGATGCTTTGAAACCTAGGCTTGCAAGAAGTCAACTCTCCAACGTACACCCGGCCGTCATCGCTCACGAGCGCGATGAGCGCATCAAGCGACTGAGTGGCAAAATCGACCGTGTTTTGGTCGATTCCCCTTGCTCGGGATTGGGCACGCTCAGAAGAAACCCAGATCTCAAGTGGAGGCAGTCTCCTCAGGGCATTGAGCAGTTGTTGGTCAAGCAAAAGGACATTCTCACGAGTGCGGCTAAATTGATCAAGCTAGGCGGTCGATTGGTCTATGCCACCTGCAGCCTCTTGGAAGAGGAAAATGAAAAGATCGCGCAAGCCTTCTCATTGGCCCATCCAGGTTTCAAGGCCTTGCCCGTCGCCGATATGTTGGAGCAGTTGAAAATTCAAAATGCCAAAGGCTTGTGTTCAGCCGATGGATGGTATTTAAGGCTTTGGCCTCATCGACACCATTGCGATGGATTCTTTGCAGCCATTTGGGAGCGAGCGTCTTGATCTGTAGTTGATCGGGCAGCCCACGATCTTGAATCGCTTGGTCCATTCAAGGACATAGGGACGTTTTTTGACCTAAAAAGCTTCGCCGGCGTTAAAATGGAGTTCGCGTGACATTATTTTTAGGTATTCATACTTTATGACACTGATGACGAACCCCCTCTTTTATGAGGTGTTGACTTGGGCTGACCAAGGACTTTTGAATTTAAGCGCTTGGGCGCTCGTGCTGGTGACTTTGCTGCTCACGCACATCACGATTGCAGGGGTCACGATCTACTTGCATCGACATCAAGCACACAGGTCATTGGATTTGCATCCTGGTGTTGCCCACTTTTTTAGAGCTTGGTTGTGGTTGACCACGGGCATGCAAACGAAAGCCTGGGCCGCCATTCACAGAAAACACCATGCCAAATGCGAAACCGAGGAGGATCCACACAGTCCTCAAACGCGCGGGCTGAAGACGGTTTTTTGGCGAGGTGCGGAGTTGTACCGTGCAGAGGCGAAAAATCAAGAAACACTTGCAAAATATGGACACGCCACGCCCGATGACTGGATAGAGCGCCATGTGTACAGCCGTTTTGCTTGGCATGGGCTGGCCATCATGCTGATCATGGACTTGGTGCTGTTTGGGGCTGTTGGCTTGAGCATTTGGGCCATTCAAATGCTTTGGATTCCCGTCACAGCTGCAGGCATCATCAATGGTGTTGGTCATGTCTGGGGCTATCGCAATTTTGAGGCGCCAGATGCCAGCACCAACATTGTCCCATGGGGTGTTTTGATCGGTGGTGAGGAGTTGCACAACAATCACCACACCTATCCAACCTCAGCCAAATTATCGATCAAGCCCTATGAGTTTGATATTGGGTTTGTCTATATTCAGGCCTTGGCTTATGTGGGGTTGGCGAAGATTAAAAAAGTTCCGCCCAAACTTGCACGTGGCAACATCAAACCTGTGGCGGACGCCAAAACTTTGGAGGCTTTGATTGCCAACCGATACGAGGTCATGGCCAATTACGCCTTGAAGTTGAAAAGCGTTTATCAGCAAGAGTTGAAGAATTTGAACAAACACCTTGATGACTCTGTTCAAAAAACAGCCAAGAGATGGGTCCACCGTGATGTTGAGAAGATCCCACTTTCAGCGCGTCAAGCCTTGCAAGCCGCCAGAGAAGCCATGCCCAATATCGATACCATGATCAAGATGAGAGAAGAGTTGAGATCTCTTTGGCAAACCACGTCCTTGTCCTCTGAGCAATTGACCTTGGAGCTTCAAACTTGGTGCACCAAGGCTGAGCAAAGTGGTATTTTGGCATTGAGAGAATTCTCTGCCGTCTTGCGCTCAGCTAGAGCTTGATCCATTCAATTGACCTGGGTGGTGTCCGTGGTTTTGGTGATTGAACGGGACATTGCATGAAAAAAGCCTGACCATGTTTGCATGAGCAGGCTTACTTACTGTCTGAACTCGGTTCAGCGCAAAACAGGGTCCCCAGCTAGCAGCGGGGACAAGAGAGATCACTTGAGTTTGGTCTCTTTGTATTCCACGTGTTTGCGTGCTTTAGGATCAAATTTCATGATCGTTATTTTTTCAGGCATGGTCTTTTTATTTTTACTGGTGGTGTAAAAATGTCCGGTGCCTGCAGTTGATTCGAGTTTGATTTTCTCGCGTCCGCCTTTAGAAGCCATGATGTCGTCCTTTCAATGGGTAGGGGATCAAGCTTGACCGCGAGCGCGCAAATCAGCGAGCACGGTGTCAATGCCTTTTTTGTCGATTAAGCGAAGAGCTGCGCTGGAAACGCGCAAACGAACCCAACGGTTCTCGGTTTCAACCCAGAAACGACGGTATTGTAAATTCGGTAGAAATCTACGCTTGGTTTTGTTGTTGGCGTGGGAGACATTGTTCCCAACCATGGGGCCTTTGCCCGTTACTTCACATACACGTGCCATTTTGAACACTCCTTAAACGGTCGTTGCTGACGCAAGGACCTCACCTCGCCAAGTACGGGGGCGGTATCCCGAAAATGACAACTCTTTTTTGGAGTCAAAAGTTGCCAAGCTCTCCATTATAGCTTGGCAAAACGCCTTTAGCAAACCCCAGGCAACATGGGTTCAATCGATCTGGCGTCAAATCTTTAAAAATAAATACTAAAGATTTAATTTTTTTCTAGAAAGCGATGTGCATCAAGTGCCGCCATGCAGCCTGTGCCTGCACTTGTGATGGCTTGGCGATAGACATGGTCTTGGACGTCGCCGGCAGCAAAGACGCCTGGAACGCTGGTCATGGTGGCAAAGCCTTGTAAACCGCCTTGGGTGATGATGTAGCCATCTTTCATTTGCAGTTGATCGGCAAAAATTTCTGTATTGGGTTGGTGGCCAATCGCAATGAAACAACCCTGAACACTCAAATCCTTGGGGGCCTGGGGTGAGCTCGCTGTAGATTTAAGACGCACACCGGTAACGCCAGAGGGGTCGCCCAAGACCTCTTCAAGTTCGCGGTGAAGTTCCAAAATGATTTTGCCACTTTGGACTTTCTCCATCAGTTTGTCAATCATGATGGGTTCTGCGCGAAACTTGTCTCTGCGGTGGATCAAATGCACTTGACTGGCGATGTTGGAGAGGTACAGAGCCTCTTCGACCGCTGTGTTGCCACCACCTACAACGCAGACCGCTTGTTCTTTGTAAAAGAAGCCGTCACAAGTTGCGCACCCAGATACGCCTTTACCCATGAAGGCTTGCTCACTGGGAAGTCCCAAATACTTGGCGGATGCGCCGGTGGAAATGATCAAGGCATCACAACTGTAGTGACCTGAGTCTCCTTGAAGGGTGAAGGGTCGTTTGCTCAAGTCAACATGATGGATGTGATCAAAGATGATGTCTGTTTTAAAACGCTCGGCATGCTCTTGAAAGCGTTGCATCAACTCAGGCCCTTGGACCCCGTTCACATCGGCGGGCCAATTGTCGACATCGGTGGTTGTCATGAGCTGGCCACCTTGAGCGATGCCAGTGATCAATAAGGGTTGAAGGTTGGCTCTGGCTGCATAAATGGCTGCGGTGTAGCCGGCAGGGCCGGAGCCCAAGATCAGTACTTTTGCGTGTTTTGTGGTGTTGGACATAGTGGCAGGTTGGCTTGCAAAAAATCGGAGGTGAATCTTAGAGCATTCATGCCTAGCATGGATGCGTCTTCCAGCTCCTATTGTAGGTTCTTAGGCAGGCTTGGCGTTTGCTGAAGATCAAATTCTTGAATGAGGTTGAGAAAAAATACGTGTGTTTCCTTAATACAATGGTCTTGCATTTAACTGGACCACTTAAGTCACGCTCACCCTTTTTGGGTTAAGCTATTCTCCCAACATGACCTACTCCTTGAATACATTGCGAAACGACCCCTCAGAGCCCGATCAAATGACGGGTTTTAGACGTTTTACCCAAGAAATTGCACTGACTGTAGGATTCGTCTTTCTGGTTTTTTGGTTGATCTCAATGATCACGCACCAGACCCAAGACCCCGCTTGGACCACCTCAGGGTCTTTGAGCAAAACGCTCAATTGGGGTGGAAAGATTGGCGCTTGGTTGAGCGACATGAGCTTCTTTCTTTTTGGTTACTCCGTTGTTTGGTGTTTTTTGGCAGGTCTTTCATCTTGGTTTTCTGCTTTGATGGGCAAAATTCACCATGAGCGATTGAGAGCGGCAAAAGAGTCTGAAAAAAGGCGCGATGGTGCCCAAAACCTGTCTTCGCATCACTGGCTGGATACGCCTTGGTCCTATTGGAGCGGATTGGTCCTTTTGATGGTTTCGAGCACCGGCTTGGAGTGGACCCGACTCTACCGCTTTGATCACCACTTGCCCGGTCACTTTGCTGGAGGAGTGTTGGGCTATCTGACGGGCTCCTTTGGTGTGCAGTGGTTGGGGTTCAATGGGTCAGGATTGATATTTATCATTTTTATGATAGTTGGGTGTGCCTGGGTGTTTCGATTTTCTTGGGTTGAGTTGGCCGAGAGATTGGGTGCGCAACTCGATGATTGGTTTTTGGCCTTCAAAGAAAAAAGAGAAATTGCCCAAGACTTGGCCATGGGTCAGGCTGCGGCAAGGGAGCGAGAGGAGGTCACGGTGGTTGAGCGCATCGAAGCCATCGAGCACCCGCATGTGACCAAGTTGGTCTATGAGAAAGAAACATTGGATGTGCCCATGAGCACGCGCATCGCAAGAGAGCGTCAAAAACCACTGTTCACAGATTTGCCAGACTCCAATCTTCCTCTGGTGGATTTGTTGGACAGCTCGGCGGCACGCCAAGACACGGTATCGCCTGAAACGCTTGAAATGACAAGCCGTCTTATAGAGAAAAAGTTGAAAGACTTTGGTGTTGAGGTCAGGGTGGTGGCCGCTGCGCCAGGCCCGGTGATCACACGCTATGAAATTGAGCCCGCCATTGGCGTCAAAGGTTCCCAAATCGTCAACTTGGCCAAGGACTTGGCCAGGTCATTGAGCTTGGTGTCCATTCGCGTGGTGGAGACCATCCCAGGTAAAAATTTCATGGCCTTGGAGTTGCCCAATGCCAGAAGGCAGTCCATCAAATTAAGTGAGATTTTGGGTTCTGACATTTACAACGAAGCCAAGTCCATGCTGACCATTGGTCTTGGAAAAGACATCGTTGGTAACCCCGTCGTGGCCGATTTAGGCAAAATGCCCCATGTGTTGGTGGCAGGTACCACCGGGTCGGGCAAATCGGTGGGTATCAACGCCATGATCTTGTCTTTGTTGTACAAAGCCGAGGCGAGAGATGTCAGGCTGTTGATGATCGATCCGAAGATGCTTGAGATGAGCGTCTATGAAGGCATCCCACATTTGTTGGCACCCGTTGTCACGGACATGCGTCAAGCCGCGCATGCCCTGAATTGGTGTGTCATTGAAATGGAGCGTCGATACAAATTGATGAGCAAATTGGGGGTCAGAAATTTATCGGGCTACAACGTCAAAATTGACGAGGCCTCACAAGAGGGCAATTTCATCTACAACCCCTTTAGCTTGACCCCCGATTCTCCAGAACCCCTCACTCGCTTGCCGCATGTGGTGGTGGTCATCGATGAGTTGGCTGACTTGATGATGGTCGTGGGTAAAAAAATTGAAGAGCTGATTGCGCGTTTGGCGCAAAAGGCCAGGGCAGCGGGTATTCATCTGATTTTGGCCACCCAGCGACCTAGTGTCGATGTGATCACAGGTTTGATCAAAGCCAACATCCCCACACGCATTGCCTTTCAAGTCAGTAGCAAGATCGACTCCAGAACCATTTTGGACCAAATGGGCGCGGAGGCATTGCTTGGCATGGGTGATATGTTGTACATGCCAAGTGGGACAGGTTTCCCAATTCGAGTACATGGAGCGTTTGTCAGCGATGAAGAGGTGCACCGAGTGGTCAATTATCTAAAAACCCAAGGCGCACCCGATTATGTGGAAGGGATCCTTGAAGGAGGCATTGTTGATGCGGAGACGGGAGAGATCGATCTTTTTGGTGAGAGTGCAGGCGAGAAGGATCCCTTGTACGACCAAGCCGTTGAAATTGTCTTGAAGAACAGAAAAGCCAGCATCTCCTTGGTTCAGCGGCATTTGAAAATTGGATACAACCGAGCTGCACGTTTGGTTGAAGACATGGAGCGTGCGGGGATGGTCAGCGCCATGAGCAGCAGTGGGCACCGAGAAATTTTGGTACCCGTGGGTAGCAACGCTTAAGCACCTGAGGGACATCTGCTCATGTCACCCTCTTTGCGTTTCTTGTTGGGAGTGGGTCATTCACTGGCCTTGAGCAGCATCGGTGGGGTCTGTGCAGTGCTTGGGGTGCTGTTTTCCTGTACCGCTCACGCCGACGCGATTGATACGCTCAATGCATTTTTAAAAACTTCTCACAGTGCTCAAGCCTCCTTCACCCAAACCGTGACATCACCGCAACGAGAAGGTCAATCGATCAAAAGAAAAGTCTCCAAGGGCGTTTTTAAATTTATTCGGCCTCACCAATTCAGGTTTGACTACACCACGCCTTTTGCGCAAATGATTTTGGCCGATGGGCAAACCCTTTGGGTCTATGACAAAGACATCGCGCAAGTCAGCACGAGAATGCAAGCGCAGGCCATGGGCAACACGCCAGCGGCCTTGATCGCTTTGGCCACTGATGTGAGCTTCATACAGCGAGACTTCACGCTTGAAGCCTTGCCCAATTCAGAAGGACTTGAATGGGTCAAAGGCACGCCCAAAAAGCCCGATGGCCCCTTGTTGTGGGTGCGCTTTGGTTTGAGGCCAACCGATCAAGGCGTGGTGCTCTCTCGCTTAGAGATGAGAGATGCTTTTTACCAAGAGTCGTCTTTGAGCTTCACTGAGTTTTTGATCAATCCCAAATCGTTGACTGCTGAGCAATTCAGCTTCAAGCCCCCACAAGGCGTGGAGGTGATAGGGCAGTGAGCAACGATTTGTCCCAACCCAGTCCTTCATGGCTCGAGCCCTTGGCAGAGCGATTGCGCCCAAAGACGCTTCAAGAGCTGATAGGGCAAAGGCATTTGCTGTCTGAGGGGATGGCACTTCGACGGGCGTTTGAATCGGGCGTGCCACACAGTTGTATCTTTTGGGGGCCGCCAGGGGTGGGCAAGACCACCCTTGCGCGCTTGATGGCAGGCGCCTTTGACGCGCAATTCATCATGATCAGTGCGGTCTTAGGTGGGGTCAAAGAAATTCGCGAGGCAGTTGATCGAGCCAAGGCTTTTGAGCTGTCCCATCCGGGTCAAAGAACCCTTGTTTTTGTGGACGAAGTCCATCGGTTCAACAAAGCCCAACAAGATGCTTTTTTGCCTCATGTCGAGTCGGGTCTGTTGACCTTCATTGGCGCGACCACAGAGAACCCCTCCTTTGAAGTCAATTCTGCTTTGCTCTCACGCGCACAGGTCTATGTCCTCAAGCCCTTGGATGAAAGCAGTTTGATGGCATTGATCGACAAGGCCAAAACGCACATCTCGCTTCCCCCTTTGAGCGAGGAGGCCAGCGCCAGGTTGGTGAACTATGCTGATGGTGACGCAAGAAGGCTGCTCAATACCCTTGAGATGCTCAGTTTGATGGATCAAACAACACCTTCCCATCAAAGTGATGAACCCAAAGATTTGGCCTGGCTTGAACAGGTCTTGGGCGAACAACTTCGCAGGCACGACAAAGGCGGAGAGCAGTTTTATGACACCATCAGCGCACTGCACAAGTCAGTTCGAGGGTCGGATCCGGATGCGGCACTGTACTGGATGGTTCGCATGTTGGATGGTGGCGTGGATCCCAAATACATTGCCAGGCGAATGATCAGAATGGCCAGCGAGGACATTGGTCTCGCCGACCCCAGGGCCCTCAGCATGGCTTTGGATGCCATGCAGACCATGGAGCGGTTGGGCTCACCCGAGGGAGAGTTGGCCATGGCTCAGTGTGTGGTGTATTTGAGTGTCGCACCCAAATCCAATGCGGTGTACAAAGCTTTCAAGGCGGCCAAGCAGTTTGTCAAAGAGGACCGCACTCGAGTTGTTCCCTTGCGCTTGAGAAACGCACCCACCCAATTGATGAAAGATTTGGAGCATGGACGAGGCTATCGGTATGCTCACGATGAGCCGCAAGCCTTTGCAGCAGGGGAGCACTATTTCCCTGATGATGTGCCAGCCCAGCAGTTCTACCATCCTGTGCCGCGTGGGCTTGAGATCAAAATTGCAGAGAAGTTAAAGAGCCTGCAAGATTTGAACCGACAAGCGCATGCACAAGCGCATGCAAAAGACGCTTTACGCTCACACGTCAAAGACGCGTTCATCCCCACCCAAGAACCATGAGCATGGACGTCCTTCTTCAACAAATCATCAATGGCTTGGTTTTAGGAAGCATGTATGCCTTGGTGGCCCTTGGCTACACGATGGTCTACGGCATCATCAACTTGATCAACTTTGCGCATGGCGAGGTGGTCATGGTGGGGGCCTTGATCAGTTGGAGTGTGATGGCCTATTTGGGGCAATCGTTTCCAGCCTTGCCGCAGGGCCTGGGTTTTGTGATTTCCTTGCTGCTGTCTTGTGGGGTCTGTGGCGCTTTGAACTTCTTCATTGAAAGACTCGCCTACAGACCCTTGCGAAAAGCCCCCAAGTTGGCGCCCTTGATCACCGCGATTGGTTTATCGATCTTGCTTCAAACCCTTGCCATGATGATTTGGAAGCCCAACTACAAATCCTATGCAAGTCCCCTAGACAACCAACCCATCGATCTCTGGGGTGCGGTGATTTCACCCACACAAGTCATGGTTCTTTGTGTGACGGTCTTTTTACTGTGTGCTTTGATGTTTTTGGTGCAAAAGACCAAATTGGGCCGTGCCATGCGCGCATGCTCTGAGAGTGCAGAAATGGCCTCCTTGATGGGTGTCAAGCCCGATCAAGTGATCTCTTTGACCTTTGTGATTGGTGCGGTGTTGGCCGCTGTGGCGGGCGTGATGTGGGCGGCCAACTTTGGCACTGTTCATCACGCCATGGGTTTTTTGCCGGGTCTTAAAGCCTTCACGGCGGCTGTTTTGGGTGGCATTGGCAACTTGCCAGGCGCGGTGGTTGGGGGGCTGTGTTTGGGCCTGATCGAGTCGATCGGTTCCGGGTATTTGGGTGACGTGACGGGTGGAATTTTAGGCAGTCAGTACTCGGACATCTTTGCTTTTTTGGTCTTGATTTTGATGCTCACCTTGAGGCCCTCGGGCCTCTTGGGCGAGAAACTCGCTGAAAGAGCTTGAGCATGAACTTTCCCAAGAGCCCCTGGTTCGTTCAACGCATGGAGCAGCGTTCTTACCTGTTCCTCGGATTGGCTTTGTTGGTTTTGCCCCTGATCTTGCAGCCCTTTGGCAATGCTTGGGTCAGGATTTTAGACATGGCGATGATCTACACCATGTTGGCATTGGGTTTGAACATTGTGGTTGGGTTTGCTGGTCTTTTGGACCTGGGGTATGTGGCCTTTTTCGCTTTGGGGGCTTACTTGTATGCGCTTTTGGCCTCTCCTCAATTGATGGAGCTTTTGAGTGCATATCCTTTATGGGCGTCACTCCTGAGCGCTGGCATGCACGTGCCATGGTGGTTGATTTTTCCCATGGCTGCCTTGCTGGCCGCTGGGATGGGGGTGTTGCTGGGTGCACCCACCTTGAAACTTCGAGGCGATTATTTGGCCATTGTGACTTTGGGTTTTGGGGAAATCATTCGGGTTTTTTTGAACAACTTGGACCAGCCCATCAACATCACCAACGGTCCTAGGGGCTTGGGCTCCATCGACCCCATTCAAATTGCGGGCCACCCCTTGTCTAGGAAGTTGATGGTGGGAGGGTTTGAGTTGGCTGGGGTCACTCAGTACTATTATCTTTTGCTTGTGATGGTCGTGTTGAGTGTGTTGCTCTGTTGGAGACTGCAACACTCCAGAATTGGACGAGCTTGGGTGGCCATTCGAGAAGATGAGATTGCGGCGCAGTCCATGGGACTGAACACGCGAAATTTAAAGCTCTTGGCTTTTTCTTTGGGGGCCACACTGGGTGGCGTCTCTGGCGCTTTCTTTGCCGCTTTTCAAGGTTTCATTTCCCCCGAATCTTTTGGCTTGGGCGAGTCCGTGATGATTGTTGCGATGGTGGTCTTGGGAGGTTTGGGGCATGTGCCGGGTGTCGTTCTCGGTGCTTTGTTGCTGTCGACCTTGCCAGAGTTGCTGCGCTATGCAGCAACGCCCTTGCAAGACCTCACGGGTGGTCGAATCGATGCCGCCATTTTGCGTCAATTGTTGATTGCTTTGACCATGATTGCGGTGATGCTGGCACGTCCGCAAGGTTTATGGCCTGCGCCAGAAGATCAACATCAAAAAGACCCAAGATGACGCCAGCTCCTTTCATTTTGGAAGTCAAAGGAGCGAGCAAGCGCTTTGGTGGTTTGCAGGCCCTTGAACATGTCAACTTGAGCGTCAAAAAAGGTGAGATTTATGGCCTCATCGGACCCAATGGTGCAGGGAAGACTACTTTTTTCAACGTCATCACCGGTTTGTACAAGGCCGATCAAGGGGACTTCTTCATCAACAATGTGCGCTATGAGCCCAGTGCAGTGGACTTGGTTGCAAAGGCAGGTATTGCCAGAACGTTTCAAAACATTCGTTTGTTCAAAGAAATGACGGTTTTGGAAAATGTCATGGTGGGCGAACACATTCAAACCCATGTGGGTGTTTGGGGTGCACTTGTTCGAAGCCATGCGTTCAAGCTTGAGGAGGCGCTCATCCAACGTCGTGCACAAGAGTTGTTGGCTTACGTGGGCATTGAGAAGTTTGCCGACAAAAGAGCCAAGACCTTGAGCTATGGCGACCAAAGACGCTTGGAGATTGCGCGTGCTTTGGCGACCGAGCCCTTGGTGTTGGCCTTGGATGAGCCGGCAGCGGGAATGAACGCCACTGAAAAATTGGCGCTCAAAGAGTTGATACAAAAAATTCGTCAACGAGGGGTGAGCATTTTGCTCATAGAGCATGACGTGAAGTTGGTCATGGGCTTGTGCGACCGCGTCAGTGTCTTGGACGAGGGGCATTTGATATGCGTTGGGCCACCTCAAGAGGTTCAGACGAACCAGCGAGTGATTGAGGCCTATTTGGGTCTTGGAGCCCCTGTCCATGGATAAGCTTCCTTTGTTGTTGGCAAAAGACTTGTGCGTGAGTTATTCAGGCATTCAAGCCGTCAAATCGATTGGTTTTGAAGTCCATGCGGGTGAATGTGTGAGTTTGATTGGCTCCAATGGCGCTGGAAAAACCACCACCTTGAAAGCGTTGACAAGGCTGCTGCCCTTGGAGCGCGGCAAGCTTGAATTCATGGGCCAGTCCATCGTGCCATGGTCTGCATGGGACTTGGTCGCCAAGGGGGTCGTGATGGTGCCCGAGGGGCGAGGGGTGTTTGCGCGCATGAGCGTTCAAGAGAATTTAAAGATGGGTGCATATCTCCGAACTGCACCTAAGGAAATCGATCTCGATCAGGAAAAAATGTTGACGCTTTTCCCTCGTTTAAGGGATCGACTCAAGCACTTGGCCGGTCATCTCTCGGGTGGGGAGCAGCAGATGCTCGCCATCGCTCGTGCTTTGATGGCAAAACCCACCTTGTTGATTTTGGATGAACCCTCCATGGGCTTGTCTCCCATCATGGTAGAGAAAATATTTGAAGTCATTGGCCAGTTGTCCAAGGACGGCATGAGCATTTTGTTGGTCGAGCAAAACGCAACCCAAGCCTTGATGTTGGCCCATCGCGCTTATGTGATCGAATCAGGCATGGTCACCATGAGTGGCTTGGCGTCAGACTTGTTGCTTGATTCTTCTGTGCGTCAAGCGTACCTGGGCGCCTAGGCGAACGCACTTGCGCTTGCCAATCTGCTCAAAGCGCCTTCAACACACGAGTGCGGTAAGCAAGTGCATCAAGCAAGTGCATCAAGCAAGCACCTCATGTCTTTGCCGTTTTCAAGTGTCAGCCAGCGACAAAAATGCATCAGCAAAAAAATCATCTTCTGAGAGTTGTGCTTGCGTTGTGAAGTCTTTCTTCGCGGCGTTCACCATCACTGGAGCGCCACAGGCATAGACCTGATGCTGAGACAAATCGGGGTGATCTTGTAAAACTGCCAGGTGCACAAACCCTGTTCGACCTCCCCAATCGTCTTGGGCTGTGGGCTCTGATAAAACCGGTATGTAATTCAAAGCTGGCCAATCTTCGCTCGCCTTCACGGCCCAGTCGTGCAGATAAAGATCAGCCAAAGACCTCGCCCCCCAATACAAGTCAATGGGCCGCTGTTGGAGGCTTTCATCGGCCGATGTCATGACGTGTTCAATGAGGGCTTTGATGGGTGCAAAGCCAGTGCCAGACGCTAAAAAAATCATGCGTTTGTTGCTTGGGCGCAAGAAAAACCCACCCAAAGGACCCTCGATGCGAAAGATCTCTTTGTCCTTGAGGCTTTGGAAAACATGGTCGGTGAACAAGCCACCTGGCATGTGACGAACGTGCAACTCGATGCATTTGAGGACATTGTTGTTGGCGTCGGTGAGGTGAACCAGAGGTGTCGCATTGGCAATGGAGTAACTGCGCTTGTGTCCGTCTTTCAAAAGAAAGTCAATGTATTGACCCGCCAGGTACTCAAAGGTTTCGGTTTGTGGGAGCTGCAGCTTTAAGAGCATCACATCCGGTGCTTTTCTCTCAGCTGAGATCAATCGCACCGGCATTTTTTTCACTGCCGGCATGCCCACATCCAACACTTGTTTGGACTCCAAAACCAGGTCGCTGTGTGCAGTTGCGCAACACGTCAAAATAAAGCCGTTTGCTGCATCCTCTGGACTCAAAGCGCGCGCTTGATGTTCGCCTTGGGTCACCAAGCCGCTGATTTTTTTGCATCGACAAGATCCACATGCGCCGTCCTTGCACCCATAGGGCAGGGAGACGCCCGCCTGAATGCCGGCCAACAAAATGTTGTCCCCCTCTTGGACATTGAATTGACGAGAGCTGGGCTCAATGGTGACGGTAAAGGGCATGGCTTGTTTTAAGGAAGGTTGAAGATCAGCACGAAGGATAAGCTCTCCTCCTATTTTAAGCCTTGTAGCCCTTGGGATCGTTCTTGGGTGCGTGCATTTTTTGGGGGTTTGTCATGGGTCTTGATTATTGTGAGAAAATTTCCAAGTACAGAGGTCATCCATGGCATTCGCTTTCATGGCCTTTGGTCTTTCATTTACTTTTTTAAAAGACTGTTCGTGCCCGTCCATTCATCCTATTTGGGCGCTCTGCCTGCGCGCTTTAGACGCACCCAAGTGTTGATCGTGGGGTGTGGTGATGTGGGCATGCGAACCTTGCCTCAATTGATCAAGCATTGCCGGGTCGTGGTGTTGACTTCAAGCACTGAAAAAATCCAAGCCTTGAGGGATGGGGGTGCGAGGCCTCTTTTGGGCGACTTGGACGACCCCAAAACGCTTTATCGACTAGCGGGCCTGTCGCACAAGTTGCTCCATTTGGCACCACCTGCAGCCCAAGGCCGTGAAGACCAAAGAACAAGATCCCTGCTCCGTGCTTTGGCGCTCAGAAAGCCACCTGAAAAAATAGTCTATGGATCGACAACGGGGGTGTATGGCAACTGTCATGGACAATGGGTCAAAGAAACGCAACTCGTCAATCCTCAAAGTGAGCGTGCGCTTCGGCGGGTGGATGCCGAGCAGCAACTGCGTCTGTGGGTACGCCGTTCTTTGCAGGGGGTGCAACTGAGTACGCTCAGAATTCCAGGCATCTATGCTTTGGACCGAGAAGGGGGAACGCCGATAGATCGTGTTAGAAAGGGGATGCCTGTTTTAAGTCCCGCAGACGACGTCTACACCAACCACATCCATGCAGACGATTTGGCCCGCGCCTGTGTCCTTTCTTTGTTCAAAGGTCAGAACCTACAAGCCATTCATGTGAGCGACGATGCACAAATGAAGATGGGTGACTACTACGCCCTGGTGGCGCAATGGTTCAATTTGCCCCAACCTCTTCGAATGTCTTTTGAGGAAATCAAGGGGCACCTGAGTCCCATGCAGATGAGTTTTTTGTCGGAGTCTAGAAAGCTCGACAACAAAAGAATGAAAAAATCTCTGGGACTAAAACTCTGGTACCCAAGCCCCAAAGAGGGTCTGGGTGTTTAAAAAAGTAAAGACGCAGGGTTAAGCGTTCTTCATCGCCCAAGCGTGAGGCTCAGCGTTGCGTGTTCTGGCGAACGCTGAAAATGTGCTGCGCCTCTCTAGGCAAGCATCTCCAATAGGGTTTGCTCGCTTGAACCTGTCCATTCAAACTCGCTGCCGCCTCCCAGGTCCATCTGGGTTTGTACAAAAACGCTCTGGCCAAAGCGACCAAATCCGCTTGACCCGATGCGATGATGTCTTCGGCTTGTTGCGCTTGCGTGATCAAACCCACGGCAATGGTGGACAAAGCCGATTGCGCTTTGACGCGAGCCGCGAAGCCGACTTGGTAATTGGGAGCGACCGCTATTTGTTGCGCGCTTGAGACGCCACCCGAAGAGATGTGCACAAAATCTGCGCCCAAGGCCTTGAGTTGAACCGACAACTGTGCGGTTTCCTCAGGTGTCCACCCACCTTCCACCCAGTCATAGGCGGAGATGCGTAGGCCAAGTGAGCCAGCGAATTGTGCTCGAACAGCTTTGAAAACTTCCAAAGGAAAGCGAATTCGGTTCTCAAAACTGCCACCATACGCATCGACTCTGTGGTTGGAGATGGGCGAGAGAAATTGGTGCAACAAATAGCCATGCGCCGCATGCAACTCGACCGCTTCAATGCCCATGTCTTGGCTTTTCTTGGCGGCCTGCGCAAAGGCATCGCATATGTCCTTCAGACCCTCGATGTCCAAAGCCAAAGGCGCACGTTCTTGGGCTTGCTGCGGGATGGCGGACGGGGCATGGGCGTTCCAGCCACCTTGCTCAAGGCTTAACAAAGCACCGCCGTCCCAGGGGGCAGCGCTGGAGGCCTTGCGGCCAGCGTGACTGAGTTGAATGCACACAGGCGTATAGGGCGCTAGTTGCCTTGCTCGGTGGAGCTTTTCTTCCAAGGCGCTGGCGGTCGTATCGTCCCACAAGCCCAAACAGTGCGGGGTGATGCGACCGTCTCGCGTCACGCCCGTTGCTTCAAGGATCATCATGGCCGAGCCTGAATTCAGCAAGTTGGCCCAATGCATCAAATGCCAATCGCTGGCACAACCTTCCACGGCGGAGTACTGGCACATCGGTGCGACAACGACACGGTTGGCAAGTTGGAGAGGTCCTTTGGGTGAACTCAGTTCATAGGGGCTGAACAAAAAAGACATGGTTGAGGCTCAATGGAGATAAGAAAAATAAGACATGCAAAGCGTACCTAGCACCTGAGTCAAGGCTCAAGTGAACGCCCACCTGAACGCTTTACTGGGCTTCAATTTTGGCGTCGTGAATGGCTTTGGCCCACTTCGCCGTCTCCAGCTTGCTTCTTTGAGCCAAGGCCTCAGGCGTGCTCGGATCCGCTTCAAAGCCCAACTCCATGAAGCGCTCTTGGATTTCTTTGCTGGCTGCTGCGTTGTTGGAGGCTTTGTTGAGTTTCAAAACAACGTCTCTGGGTGTGCCTGCCGGTGCAAAACTTGCAAAGTAAGCAATCAACTCGTAGCCCTTGATGCCCAAGGCTTCGTTGACCGTGGGTAAATCTGGAATCGCTTTGGAGCGTTGCGTGGAGGTCACGGCCAAGCCGCGTATTTTGCCGGCTTTGACTTGGGGCAACATGACGGCAAAGTCGGCAGTGAACATCATCACTTGACCACCAATCAAATCTGTCATGGCGGTGGGGCCGCTTTTGTACGGGATGTGGTTGAGCTCTATGCCCACCATACCTGCGAGCATGGCTGTTGAGACCAATTGTGAGGTCGACGCACTGGCAAAGGTCAACATGCCAGGTTTTTGTTTGGCCATGTTGACCAAATCTTTCAATGTTTTGGCGCTCACGTCGTTGTTGACCGCAACGATCAAAGGAACAGAGCCCATGTAGGCCACTGGCGCAAACGCGGTGTCTTGGTCGTAGGGGAGCTTTTTCATCAAGCTCTTCAAGGCCGCATTCGTGCTGTTGGTGCCAAAGAGCAAGGTGTAGCCGTCAGGACTTGCTTTGGCGACAAAGTCAGCCCCTAGCATTCCGTTGACCCCCACTTTGTTGTCAATCACCAGGGGTTGCTCGAGTTCCTCGGACATTTTGGATGCAAAGGCTCGCCCTATTTGATCGGTGGCAGAGCCTGCTGCAAAGGGAATCACCACTTTGATGGGCTTGTTGGGGTAGTTTTGAGCCAGCAAAGGCAAAGAGGTCAAGCCCAGCAGCCAAAAGGCCGCCATGCAACATAACTTTGAAGGATGCGCCAAAGCGCTGACCTTGGTTTCAAGGTGAAGGGGGGCTGGTGGAACAAGAATCATGCGATCACTCCAAGGACAGTCTGAGACAATGAAAGGTGGATGAAAAACTGCTAGGGCCAACAACTCCCTTGCGCATACAGATTGTATGACCAGTCCTTGCAAGAGCACCATGAGGTATTTACCAGAATGCACATGACCTTTGCCAAAGGGCGTTCCTATGACAAGGCACGGGTATCAGTTGATGTCGGTGGGAGCCTGGCCGTGACCCGTTAATTGTGAAGAGCCGGTAGAGCCCAGAAAAACAAGAGGCAAAGGCCGTAGAACTTGTTGAGGTACTTGAGCTCTCTATAATAAGACATTGGGCTTAGAGCAAGTAAAGCACGGACTGACCCAATGGTGCCGAAGGCCGGAATCGAACCGGCACGGTGTTTTGCACCGGCAGATTTTGAATCTGCTGCGTCTACCTATTTCGCCACTTCGGCTAAAGTGTTGAAGACCTGTATTATGACATATTCAAGAACAAAATTCCCGACCTTGGCTGACGCGATCGGTAACACGCCCTTGGTTCGGCTGCAAAGAGTTGAGCAAGCAACGCTTTTACGCCATTCCAATGTGGTTTTGGGTAAATTGGAAGGCAACAATCCGGCCGGATCGGTCAAAGACCGTCCCGCCCTTTCGATGATTGCAAGAGCCGAGGAGCGAGGAGACATCCAGCCCGGCGAGACACTCATTGAGGCGACATCGGGTAACACGGGCATCGCCTTGGCCATGGCCGCGGCCATCAAAGGTTACCACTTGATTTTGATCATGCCTGAGGACTTGTCCATTGAACGCGCACAGACCATGAAGGCTTTTGGGGCTCAACTGATCTTGACGCCTAAAACAGGGGGCATGGAGCACGCCAGGGATTTGGCTTTGAGGATGCAGTCAGAGGGACGGGGACGGGTTTTGGATCAATTTGGCAATCCTGACAACCCCAGGATCCATTATGAAACAACCGGGCCAGAGATCTGGAGAGACACGCATGGAGAGGTCACTCATTTTGTGAGCGCCATGGGCACGACGGGCACCATCACAGGCGTTTCAAGGTATTTAAAAGAACAAAATCCCCAAGTAAAAATCATTGGTGTACAACCTTCTGAGGGCTCGAGAATTCCTGGGATTCGAAAATGGTCCAAGGAGTATGTGCCTTCCATCTATGATCCAAGCCACGTGGACGAGTTGGTGTATGTGAGCCAAAGCGACGCTGAACAGATGTGTAGACGCCTGGCCAAGGAGGAGGGCTTGTTTGCCGGTGTGTCGGCCGCAGGTGCGTGCTGGGCTGCTCTGGAAATTGCAAAGAAAGTTCACCATGCCACGGTGGTTTTCATCGTCTGTGATCGAGGAGATCGCTACTTGTCTACGGGGGTCTTTCCCGCATGAGTGATTACACCTACTGTCCCATGTGCAAAGAAGCCTTGTCCATGATCGCTCGGCAAGAGGATGGACTGGCGGTCACGCGCCTCAGATGCAAAGCGTGTGAGTGGACCCATTGGAACAATCCAACGCCCGTGTTGGCGGCGATTGTGCAGTGGGAGGGGAAAATTTTGCTCGCAAGAAATGCCGCTTGGGCCCAAAGGCGCTTTGCTTTGATCACGGGCTTCATGGAAGCCCACGAGACGCCCGAGGGCGGTATCACCAGGGAGATCAAGGAGGAGACCCATCTAGAGGTGCAAGATTTGAGTTTGGTTGGGGTCTATGACTTTCAAAAGAAAAATCAAGTGCTGATCGTTTATCATGCGCACACACAAGGTGTGATTCAACTCAGTGAAGAGTTGCTGGAGTACAAACTCTACGAGCCTCATGAGATCGTTTGTTGGCCCTCAGGCACGGGTTATGCTGTTGCGGATTGGCAAAGGAAAAGAGGCATAGAGCCCGTTTTTAAAGCCTGGGAAGATCGCAGCGAGAACGAATGAAACACATCTTCAATGAAATGACCAACCAAACATCATCATCATGCACGTTCACCAAGAATTAGATACATCTGGGCTCAATTGCCCTTTGCCTATTTTGAAAACCAAAAAAGCCCTCTCCAGCATGCAAAGTGGAGAGATTTTGAGGGTGCGCTCAACGGACCCAGGTGCGAGCAGAGATTTCCAGGCCTTTGCCAAGCAAACGGGGCATGTGCTTCTCGAGAATTCGGCGAGTGGTCAAGAGTTTGTCTTTGTCTTGCAAAGAAAATGAGCCTCAAGCCTGGACTTCAAACAGAAGTCTTGAACGCATTCAAATACGCTTTGAAGTCTTGAGCCACCTCGGGGTGTTTCAAGGCCAACTCCACGGTGGCTTGAAGAAAGCCTAACTTAGAGCCACAGTCAAATCGCTTGCCTTGGTAGTTGTAAGCAATCACGCCCTCGTGCTTTAACAACTCAGAAATGCCATCGGTCAGTTGAATTTCTCCAAGCGCCCCTTTGCCTGCGGTTTTGATCCGGTCAAAGATATGCGGGCTCAAAATGTAGCGCCCAGCCACGGCCAGTCGTGAATCGGTTTGTTCGGCCCTGGGCTTCTCTACGATGCGTTTGACTTGCGTTTTGCCTTCGCCAAGCGCGTCACCAGAGACGATGCCATAGCGGTGCACTTGTTCACTTGGAACCTCTTGCACAGCCAAAATGGACTGCTGGGTTTCAAAAAAGACCTCTGCCATTTGGGTCAAGATGCCTTTGCCGTTCTCAAGCCCAATCATCAAGTCATCGGCCAATAAAACAGCAAAGGGCTCATGGCCCACCAGCTTTTCTGCGCAAAGCACAGCGTGTCCAAGACCCAACGCACGGGGTTGACGGATGTAAGAGCAAAGCATGTCAGCGGGTTGAACGTCTCTGATCAAGGACAAGAGAGATGCTTTGCCGGCCATTTCAAGTTCATTTTCCAATTCGTAAGCCGTGTCAAAGTGATCTTCAATGGCACGCTTACTTCTTCCGGTGACAAAGATCATGTGCCGAATGCCCGCCTCATACGCTTCTTCGACCGCGTATTGAATGAGGGGCTTGTCAACAATGGGCAGCATTTCTTTGGGTTGTGCTTTGGTGGCAGGCAAGAATCGCGTTCCCAAGCCTGCAACGGGAAACACAGCTTTGGTTAAGGTGGAAGGGTTCAAAGTTTTTGCTCCAAAGTAATTGATTCATCAAAGCGACGCATCAAGGCTATTCATCAAGCCTATACATCAAGGCGATTCATACAGCTGATATGCGCTTGAGTTGATCTTTGACCTTGGCCAAAGTCGATGTGAATTCCTCAATCCTCAGTTGCTCTTGCTCGATGACTTTGGCCGGTGCTTTGGCGACAAAAGCCTCGTTGCTGAGTTTGGCCTGCGCTTTGCTGAGTTCCGTCTCTAATCTCAAGACCTCTTTGCTAAGACGAGCGGTTTCAGCGGCCTGATCGATCTCGATGAACAAGCACACCCTGGACTGACCCAAAACGGCGACCGGGGCATTTTGAGCGGCGCTTTGCCACGCCCCTTCATCCTCAAAGGTTTTGATCTCTTGGAGTTTGGCCAAACTTTTGAGAACTGGCGCCATGTTTTGAATGAAACTGCTCTCCTCAGCGTTGCCCACCAAGATGTACAAAGGCACCTTGGTCGCGGGGGAGATGTTCATCTGACCTCTTAAGTTGCGGCAACCTTCGACCCAGTTCTTCAACTGGGCAATGGCGTGCTCGGCCAGAGGATCTATTTTGCCGGGTTGTGAGACAGGATAGTCGCAAACGCTCACAGATGCTCGGTCTTGGTCTTTGGGCCAAAGTCCCGCAACAGGTGCGACCTTTTGCCACAATTCTTCCGTGATGAAGGGGATCAAGGGGTGACTCAAGCGAAGGATGGCCTCAAGGGTGCGAATCAACGTGCGCCTTGTGGCACGTGCTTGCGCGGGGCTGCCTTGTTGAATTTGTACTTTAGCAATCTCCAAGTACCAATCACAGAACTCATTCCAGACAAATTCGTAGATGGCGTTGGCCACCAGATCGAGTCGATAGTCTTTGAAGCCTTGCGCAACTTGCGCTTCCACGCGTTGGAGCATGGAACTCATCCAACGGTCGGCTTGACTGAATTGCATGTAACCATGAAAGGGTCCACCAGGAGCGCATTGCTCTTTGGAGTGTTGTTCCAGACCACAGTCTTGCCCCTCGCAATTCATCAGGACAAAACGTGTGGCGTTCCATAGCTTGTTGCAAAAGTTGCGGTAGCCCTCGCAGCGCTTGGTATCGAAATTGATGCTTCTCCCAAGGGACGCCAAGGCTGCAAAGGTGAACCTCAACGCGTCAGCACCGTACGACGGGATGCCCAGTGGAAACTCTTTCTCTGTGTTTTTCTTGACCAAGGGTGCGGTCTCGGGACGGCGCAACCCCGTGGTCCTTTTGGCAAGCAAGGGTTCGAGTTCAATGCCATCAATCAAGTCGACGGGGTCAAGAACGTTGCCCTCAGACTTGGACATCTTCTTGCCTTGTGCATCTCGCACCAAGCCGTGGATGTACACATCTTTGAAGGGCACTTTACCTGTGAAGTGGGTGCTCATCATGATCATCCGGGCCACCCAAAAGAAGATGATGTCATAGCCCGTGACCAACACGGAACTGGGCAAGTACAAGTGAAAGTCCTCGGTCTCTTTGGGCCAACCCAATGTTGAAAAAGGCACCAAGGCGGAGGAGAACCAGGTGTCCAACACATCGGCGTCTTGGGTGAGTTGACGACCTGGGCCTGCTTCATCTTGAGCTTGAGTCAAACTTTCTGCCACATAGACGTGACCGTCTTCGTCGTACCACGCGGGAATTTGGTGCCCCCACCAAAGTTGTCGGCTGATGCACCAGTCTTGAATGTTCTTCATCCACTGGTTGTAAGTGTTGACCCAGTTTTCTGGCACAAAACGAACTTCACCCGATTCAACCGCTCGGATGGCCTTTTCTGCAATGGACAGTCCCTTGGGATCCAACTGGCTTTTTTCAGTCATGGCCACAAACCATTGATCGGTCAGCATCGGTTCAATGATTTGTCCGGTTCTCTCACATCTTGGGACCATGAGGGTGTGGGCTTTGACGTCGACCAAGAGACCCGCTTCTTTCAAATCTTGCACAATGTGCTCGCGTGCTTTAAAGCGGTCCAGTCCCTGATAGGCCTTGGGGGCTTGGTCATTGACACTGGCATCCAAATTGAAAATATTGATTTGCGGCAACTGGTGACGCACACCGACGGCAAAGTCATTGGCATCGTGTGCAGGGGTGACCTTGACCACGCCCGTCCCAAAGTCCTTGTCCACGTAGGCATCGGCAATCACGGGGATCAATCGCTCGCACAAAGGCAAATGCACCCGTTGACCGATCAAGTGTTGGTACCTGGCGTCTTCGGGGTTGACCATGACCGCCACGTCGCCCAGCATGGTCTCTGGGCGGGTGGTCGCCACCACCAAGCGTTCATTGGAGTTCTCGATGGGATAGGCGATGTGCCACATGAAGCCTTTTTCTTCTTGGCTTTCCACTTCCAAGTCGGAGACAGCTGTTTTAAGGATGGGGTCCCAGTGAACAAGGCGTTTGCCCCGGTAGATGAGGCCTTCCTTGTAGAGTTGGACAAAAGCCTTGGTCACGACCTCGCTTCTTGGCTCATCCATGGTGAAGTACTCGCGACTCCAGTCCACGCTGTCACCCATGCGGCGCATTTGTTGGGTGATGGTTTTGCCACTTTTCTCCTTCCATTCCCAAACTTTAGCGATGAAGTTTTTTCTGGAGACCTGCTCTGTGGGGCCAAGGGTGTGCTTGGACAGGCCTTGCTCTTGGAGTTGCCGCTCAACCACAATTTGAGTGGCGATCCCCGCATGATCGGTGCCTGGGATCCATGCGGTGTTGGCGCCAGACATGCGGTGATAGCGGGTCAAGCTGTCCATGATCGTTTGATTGAAGGCGTGCCCCATGTGCAAAGTACCCGTCACATTGGGAGGTGGGAGTTGAATGCAAAACCCAGGCGCACCAGGCTTTGCTATGTGTGTACCTTTGAAGCCAGCCACACCGTAGCCACGGGCTTCCCATTCTGGGCCCCAGTGGGCTTCAATTTCAGCGGGTTCAAAGGATTTGGACAGGCTCTGTAAGGCGGGCTGGTTGATGGGCGCAACTGGTGCAGTCGATTCTTTGGAGGCAGAGTTCATAAAGACCCATGAAGGCGGAAAAAGAAAAGTACAAAAAGTACAAAAACTACAAAAGGACCGTATGGGGGTTCTTTTTGTAAAAGATCATGTCATTTTAACCGTGCTTCATGCACTTCAAGAAGCGCTCAGAGAATGGGCCTTGGTGTGGGTCCAAGGCGCAGGCTCGCCAAAGGTTTTGCGCAGAACCTTACTTTTTAGAAAATTCAGGCCTGTCGTTTCTCTCAGGTTTGAGCTTGCCTTGAACGCCTGAGCTTGCTTTCTCGGCTCGCCAAATTTCTTTTCTTTGGGTCCAAAGTTTCAGCCTCTCGTGGGCATCCAGGCTTTCTTTGTGCATGGTCTCTTTGCTGCCCGTTTGAACGGTCAATTCAAGACGGATGCCATTGGGGTCAAAGAAGTAAATGCTTTGAAAGACATGGTGATCGGTCACGCCCAACACCTCAATGCCATGGGCTTGCAGCCGCGCTTTGGCGCGCTCGAGTTCCTCGATGGTGTTGACCCTGAACGCAATGTGATTGACCCAAGCTGGCGTGTTCGGTGAGGGCAGCGCCGCTTGGTCGTCTCCCAAGTCAAAAAAGGCGATGAAGGAGCCGTCCAGCAGTCTGAAGAAAAAATGCGTGTAGGGGCAATACTCGCCAGTGCTCGGCACATGATCGCTTTGAATGATGTGGTACAAAGGCAAACCCAAAATGTCTTCATAAAAATGTCTCGTCTCTTCTGCATCCCTGGCGCGATAAGCGTAATGATGCAATTGCTGTATGTCAGCCGCCTTTGGTAAGGACTCCAAATGCGGGGTGCTCAGTGTGAAGGGGACCGTTTGAGAGGACATGGTGTCTCCGAATGTTAAATTCATGTCACGCAAGTGTAAGGCGGCTTGAGCTTTTAAGGGTGTAAAAAAACACAAGAAATGAGTATAAAACACTTACATAAAGCTTGGGCATCGTTTTCTTGTCTTGGATGGGTTAATCTATCGACTTGGATCAAGGAGAGACTCTTTTCAGTGGGGGTCCTAAAAAAATAGAAATCGGTGCCCATGTCGCGCGTTCATTACAAGGAAAAATAGATCATGTCCACACTCAAGGGCTCCAAGACCGAAAACAATTTGAAAGAGGCTTTCTCGCAAGAGTCCCAAGCCAATCGGCGATATTTGTACTTTGCAAACAAAGCCGACATTGAAGGGCAGCAAGATGTTGCGGCCTTGTTTCGCTCTACCGCAGGAGGAGAGACGGGACATGCACACGGCCACTTGGAGTGGCTCGAGCAGTGCTCAGACCCTGTGACAGGCTTGCCCTTTGGCTCCACGCGCGACAATTTGGCCGCTGCCGTGGCCGGAGAAACGCACGAGTACGCTGACATGTACCCTGGCATGGCCAAGACCGCTCGGCAAGAGGGTTTTGATGAAATTGCAGACTGGTTTGAAACTTTGGCCAAGGCAGAGCGCTCGCATGCGATGCGCTACACCAAGGCTTTGCTTGAGTTCAAAGATTGAGTTTAAAAACGGGTCTGCCTTGGTGCTGCATGGCGCTGGCGATGAAGCATGGTGATCAAAGGGCGTGCCACATGAAAAAACTGGGATACATTGGACTTGACAATTTGATGACGCTAGAGGCTTATGCCAAGTACAGGCAGCAGCACCGTGCGGATCTCATGGCGCACAGGCAGCTCAGAAGCATCTCTTTGGGAGAGCACATGACGGTTCAGTTTGAGAGTGAACTGACCCTTCGATATCAAATTCAAGAGATGCTCAGAATAGAAAAGATTGTTGATGAAATCGGTGTTCAAGCACAGATCGACGCCTATGAGCCCCTGGTGCCCAAGGGCAACAACTGGAGTGCCACTTTGTTGCTGCAGTATCCGGACCCCCTGGAGCGCAAACGCGCTTTGTCCAGTCTTCTTGGAGTTGAAGAGCGCTTGTTTGTTAAGCTTCGGGGCCAAGAGAGGATTTATGCTGTTGCCGATGAAGACTTGGTGCGTCACAACCCTGAAAAAACATCCGCAGTTCATTTCCTTCGCTTTGAATTGCCCCAGGAGATGATTGCGTCTTTGAAGGGCGGGCAGTCGCTTGAACTGGGCTGTGACCATGTGCACTACTCAGCACATGTGAGCATGGCCTCCAATGCATTGGCCAGTTTGCTTGAGGATTTCAGTTGACCGAAATCTTTTTTTAGCTTTGAAATAAGCCCGTGGACATGGGTGAATTCAACCTAAAATAACGACATCATGTGTTTGTTTGAAGTCCCTTAAAGCCATTCACCACCCTGCTTGTCAAGATGCTTTTTTTACTCTCTCCAGCTAAAACCTTGGACTTTGAGACCGCGCTCTCCAAGTCGGCGCTTCGCTTTGAGCCACAAGTGCCTGTTTTTGTTGAACAGACCATGAAGTTGGTGTCGCACTTAAAAAAATTAAAACCGCAAGAGCTCTCAAGCCTGATGTCGATCAGCGAGCCTTTGGCTCAACTCAACGCGCAACGTTTCAAGTCCTTCGGTGCTCAATTTGATGTCAACAACGCAAGGCCTGCTTTGTTGACTTTCAATGGCGACGTGTATGAGGGACTTGATGCCAAGAGTTTGGATCTGAAGGGGCTTCGATTTGCGCAGTCGCACATCGTGATCTTGAGTGGCTTGTATGGTGTTCTGAGACCCATGGATCTGATGCAAGCCTACCGTTTGGAGATGGGCACGTCCTTGGTTCAAGGAGGCTTTAAAAATCTCTACCAATATTGGGGCTCACGCATCTCTGAGCATTTGAATGAGTTGCAGGGCGGACATGGTGAGCCGACCATCATCAACCTGGCCTCGCAGGAGTATTTCAAAGCGGTCGATCGCAAGGCTTTGAAGTCCAGGGTGATTGAGTGTGTGTTTGAAGACGAAAAGGATCACAAGTACAAGGTGATCAGCTTCTTTGCCAAAAGAGCTCGCGGTCTCATGGTGCGTTTTGCTATCGATCACCACATCAAAAGCCCCCAAGACCTTCAAGCTTTTGACTACGAGGGTTACAGCTTCCATGCCCCATCCTCTTCAAAGGACCAATGGGTGTTCAGAAGGCCGCAAAAAAATTAAACCCTGGATGTTCTTCTTCTAGGTTCAGAAGCTCAACACTGGAGTAGCCTCTCAAACATGAAAACCCATTCGCGTGGCGTTGATATTGAATATGCCGATTACGGTAGCAAAGAGCACGAGCCCTTGCTCTTGATCATGGGCTTGGGGCTGCAGATGATTTCTTGGTCACCCTTGTTCATCGAGTCTCTTTTAAAGGCCAAGTACCGGGTCATCGTGATGGACAACCGAGACAGCGGCTTGTCCACAGAAATGAAGCACGCCAAAGCGCCCAATTTGCTATGGATGGGATTGAAGGAGCAGTTGGGTGTGAGCTCCAAAGTGCCTTACACCCTGAGCGATATGGCTTGGGATGCCTTGGCGGTTTTGGACGCGTTGCACATCCCAAAGGCACATGTGTTGGGTTTGAGCATGGGGGGGATGATTGCACAGCGCATGGCCATTCACCATCCCGAGAGAGTTGCCAGTTTGATCAGCATCATGAGCACCAGTGGGGCCAGTGGTCTGCCCAAGCCCAACCCGCTTTTGTTGCAAAAGCTGTACACGCCCGTGAGCGATGCACAGGGCTTTGAGGGCTTTGTGGACAAGGCCATGCAAGCCTTGCAAATGATTGCGAGCCCACGCTTTCAAGACGATCTCGCCGACGTCAAAGCGCGGGTTGAACTGGCCATCGCGCGCAGTTACCGACCGATGGGTATCTTGCGACAAACTGCTGCGGTGATGGCCGACGCTGATCGGGCTGATCTTTTGCACCTCATTCGAGCCCCCACCTTGGTGGTTCACGGCACCCATGATCCCTTGGTGCCCGTGGCATGTGGTCGCGACACGCACAGAAGAATTTTGGGTTCTCTTTGGCTTGAAATTGAGCACATGGCCCATGATTTATCTGACAAGTTGACGCCGGTTTTGATGCCTGACTTGTTGGCTTTTTTGCAATCCAATCCCTTTAAAGTTCCACCTGTATAAACCCATGAATTCACCCGAACAATCTGCACTTGGACGACCCACCTTGTATGCCGATCGCTACGATCCGGGGCTGCTGTACCCCTTGGCTCGGCAAACCAAAAGAGACGAACTAGGGCTGCCTCGCTTGCCCAATGGCTCAACTGCTTTGCCCTTCATGGGTGCAGACATCTGGAATGTGTACGAGCTCAGTTGGCTCAATGCCAAGGGAAAGCCACAAGTGGCCTTGGCCCGCTTGGTGGTGCCTTGTGAGAGTCCCAACATCGTAGAGAGCAAATCCATGAAGCTGTACTTCAACAGTTTCAGTCAAACGTGTTTTGCAAACGCTCAAGAGGTCCAACAAAGAATCGTTCAAGATATCTCACGGGCGGTTTGGCAGTATCCTGCGCATGAGCCTGAGCGTGCTGATGTGACCCCCCCTTCTGTCTTGTTGGAGATGATCGAGACCAAAGACTTTCACATGCAAAAAATTCAAGAGCTCGATGGTTTGGACTTGGATCGATTGGACATCGAGTGTGACCTCTACCAACCAGCCCCCCACTTGCTCACGGCGCAGTTTGATCGAGCGCCGGTGAGCGAGGTCTTGTGCTCGCAACTTTTAAAGAGCAACTGCTTGGTCACGGGTCAGCCCGACTGGGGCTCCATTCGCATTGCCTATACAGGACCCGCCATCGATCAAGCCGCTTTGTTGGCCTATTTGGTCAGCTTTAGAGAGCACCATGAATTCCATGAGCAGTGCGTTGAGCGAGTGTTTATGGACATTTGGAGCAGGTGCAAGCCCACCAAGTTGAATGTTTATGCTCGCTACACGCGTCGCGGGGGTTTGGACATCAACCCCTTTCGAACCAGTCACCCGCAAGAAATGCCAACGTTCAACAGAACGGCAAGGCAATAATTTTTCAAGAGTCGCAAAGCAAAGAGCCTTGAACGGGTTGATCAAGGGGAGAGCTGTCAGAGTGCATCAGTGAGCTCTTGGGTTCCAAAGAAGAGACCCTCACGCCCAAGAGTCGAAATCGTCGACCTAGGTCAATGCGTTTTAAGCACTGAGAGGCGACGCGGCGGATGTCAAGCGCTTGATCAACGGGGACATCAAGCGTTTGATCTCTTGTGACGGTTTTGAAATTGTCGAATTTGATTTTGACCCCCACCGTTTTGCCCATCACGTTTTTTCTTTGCAAATCTTCGCTGACTTTTTCACACAAGCGCGTGAAAATTTCCCCCAGCTCTTTTTTGTCCAGCGCGGCCAAGAGGTTGCGTTCAAAGGTCGTCTCTCTGCTCATGGAAACCGGCGCGCTGTGTGTTTCTAGCTCTCGATCGTCTTGACCTCTGGCCACGGCATACAACCAGGCCCCATATTTTTTACCAAAAGCTGAAATCAACACATCCAAGGCTTGTTGTGCCAAGTCACCGATGGTCTTGATGCCCATGGCGTTTAACTTTTCACTGGCTTTGGGGCCAATGCCGTTGACCTTTTGACAAACCAGAGGCCAAATTTTTGACTCTAAATCCGCTTCAAGCACAATCGAGATGCCATTGGGTTTGTTGAACTCGCTGGCCATTTTGGCGAGCAACTTGTTGGGTGCTACACCTATCGAGCAGGTGAGCCCAGTGCCCTGGAAAATACTCCTCTGAATCAGCTTGGCCAAAGACAATCCATCTTCTCGCTGGCCACCCGGCACGTGTGTGAAGTCCAAATACACCTCGTCCACCCCAGTGTTTTGCATCACCGGGCAGATGTCTAAAACAATCTCTTTGAACTGCTTGGAGTAATGTCGGTATTGATCAAAGTCCACGGGCAACAAATAGGCCTCTGGACACAATTGGGCCGCTTTCATGAGGCCCATGGCTGAGCCCACACCAAAGCGGCGCGCTGCATAGGTCGCTGTGGTGATGACCCCTCGGCCCGCATAGTTTTTAAGTTGAGGAAATGCGCTCAAAGGGGTTTGAGCATCCCAACTGCTGGGGTCCACCCCATGGAGTTGTTGGGCCAGGCTTTTTTTGCCCCCACCAATCACCACAGGCAGGCCTTTGAGCTGGGGGTAGCGCAGCAACTCAACGGATGCGTAAAAGGCATCCATGTCCAAATGTGCAATGCGTCTTTTGAATCCGCCGGGCTCAGCGCTTGGCTCTCTGGGGTGAGCGTTGCGATCTTCCGAAGAGCTTTTGGGCGCTAGGGCGGGTGGGTCAGCTGCGATGGGCCAAGCAAACACCTCTTCAAAACTCTCGGCCAAGGCAGGCGCTGCAAGTTCAGGCGCGGTTGGTGAGGGTGTGCTTGGCGATGTTGTGCTTGGCGCTGCAGTGCTCATGGGCAGTACCGTTGAAGAGGCGCATGGTGTTGGATTGGAGGCCATTTGACCAAGATGCATGGGTTGGCTTTGGGCTTTGATGGCCTTGACTCAATTCAGTGGAGCGCGTACAAAAAAGGAGATCAAACCCAAGGCGGAAAACTGCCAGGTAGCAAAATCGACCGGTCCACATCTTTGACGTTGGTGCGACCGCAAAACGCCATGCTGAGAGAGAGCTCGTTGTGAATGATCTCAAGCACTTTATCCACCCCATGTTCTCCCATGGCGCCTAAACCATAAAGCATGGAGCGACCGATGTAGGTGCCCTTGGCGCCCAAGGCCAAGGCTTTCAAGACATCTTGGCCCGAGCGTATGCCGCCGTCCATGTGCACTTCGATGTCCTTGCCCACCGCTTGAACGATTTTCGGCAAAGCATGGATGCTGGACTCTGCACCGTCGAGTTGACGCCCGCCATGGTTGGACACAATCAAAGCATTGGCGCCCGAGTTGACGGCCAAATGGGCATCTTCAACGTCTTGGATGCCTTTCAAAATCAAGGGGCCTCCCCATTTCTTTTTGATCCACTCCACATCCGACCAGTTCAGCCTGGGGTCAAATTGTTCGGCCGTCCAAGAGGACAAGGAGCCCATGTCTTCAACGCCTTTGACGTGTCCCACGATGTTGCCAAATTGACGCCTGGATGTGTTGAGCATCTCAAAGCACCAACTGGGTTTGGTCATCAAATTCAAGATGCTGCTCAGCGTGAGCTTGGGTGGTGCGCTCAAGCCATTTTTGAGGTCTTTGTGCCTTTGCCCCAAAATTTGAAGGTCCAAGGTCAAGACCAAGGCCGAGCAGTTGGCTTGCTGGGCGCGCTCGATCAAGCGCTCAATGAAGTCCCGGTCTCGCATGACATAGAGTTGAAACCAAAAAGGGTGCCCATCTGTTTCTTTGGCAACGTCCTCGATGGAGCAGATGCTCATGGTGGACAAGGTAAAGGGGATACCAAATTTTTTGGCACTTTTGGCCGCTAAGATTTCTCCGTCGGCATGTTGCATGCCAGTCAAGCCCGTGGGCGCGATGGCCACGGGCATGCTCACCTTTTGTCCAATCATGCTGCAATCGGTTGAGCGGTTTTCCATGTTGACCGCCACGCGTTGGCGAAATTTGATGCCCTTGAAGTCTTCTTCGTTGGCGCGGTAAGTGCTCTCAGTCCATGAGCCTGAATCCGCGTAATCGTAGAACATTTTTGGAACGCGTTTTTTTGCAATCCGTCTTAAGTCTTCAATGGTCGTGATCACAGGCATGCGGATTCTTTCTGGAGGCGAAGAGCGTGGCGCTGAATTTGAGTCTTGATTTGCTCAGGAGCGGTGCCGCCTAGGCTCATTCTGGAGTGAAGGGATCCCTCTAAGCTTAACACCGCATAGACGTCGGCTTCGATGCTTGGGTGAAAGCTTTGAAGCTCCTGCAGGGTGAGGGCGCTCAAGGCCTTGCCGTCCTTCATACTTTGCTTGACCGCCAGGGCGACCGTTTCATGGGCATCTCTAAAGGGCAGTCCTTTTTTGACCAAATAATCGGCCAAATCGGTCGCTGTGGCATAGCCTTTAAGGGCCGCCGCTTGCATGGCCTCTTGTTGAACACGTAGGCCACCGCTGTAAACCCCCGTGATCGGGTCTTTTTCGCCCGCGATCATTTGCGCAAAGATACGTAACGTGTCTTTGACCGTGTCAACGGTGTCAAAGAGGGGCTCTTTGTCTTCTTGATTGTCTTTGTTGTAGGCCAAGGGTTGCGCTTTCATGAGCATCAACAAGCCCATCAAATGGCCCACCACCCTGCCGGTTTTACCACGAGCGAGTTCGGGGACGTCGGGGTTTTTCTTTTGCGGCATGATGGAGCTGCCCGTGGTGAAGCGATCCGCAATTTGAATGAAGGCAAAGTTTTGACTCATCCACAAGACCAACTCTTCACTCATGCGGCTGATGTGCACCATCAACAAGCTACAAGCGCTGGTGAACTCAATGGCAAAGTCACGGTCACTGACAGCGTCAAGGCTGTTTTGGCAGACTTGGGGCTCCCCAAAAGCGTTGACCATGCCCAAGAGCTCTGCCACTCGCAAGCGATTGATGGGGTAACTGGTGCCCGCCAGGGCCGCTGAGCCCAAAGGCAAGCAGTTCGTTCTGACCTTGATTTCTTGCATGCGTTGGGCATCGCGCGAAAACATTTCAATGTAGGCCAGCAGATGGTGCGCAAAACTCACGGGTTGTGCCACTTGCAAGTGGGTGAATCCAGGTAGGATCACGTCGATGTTTTTTTCTGCCAAGGCCAAGAGAGCGGCCTGCAAGTCGTTCAAAAGCAATCGAATCAAATCGATTTCTGCGCTGAGCCACAAACGCACATCTGTTGCCACTTGATCGTTTCTAGATCTCGCGGTGTGCAGCCTCTTGCCTGCATCTCCAACCAACTGTGTGAGCCTGGCCTCGATGTTCAAGTGCACATCTTCTAGGGCCAGCTTCCATTCAAAATCGCCACCTTCAATTTCCGCGGTGATCAGCACCATGCCACGTTGAATGGAGGCGAAGTCCTCGGCGCTTAAAATGCCACATTCGAAAAGCATTTGAGCGTGCGCCAAAGAGCCTTGGATATCGGCTCGCCATAAACGTTGGTCAAAGAAGACGCTCGCTGTGTAGCGTTGAACCAATTCGCTCATGGGTTCAGTGAACAGGCCTGACCAGGCCTGTGATTTTTGATCAAGGGAATTCGTAGTCATGGACCTATTTTAGCCGTTGCAGGCCTTGTGTGAGTGCCAGTTGTGGGTGAGCGTTAGGTGCAGACCCTTTAAAATGTCTTAAAAGCGGGGTCAAAGAGGCCTATGATGTCATTTTCGCTCCTCTGATGAGCAACACTTTAGGAATTCAAGACATGGGCAAAGACTCCATTGTGGTCATAGGTGGTGGACATGCAGGCGCACAAATTTGCGCCTCATTGGCCGAATTGGGTCAAGGACAACGGGTGCATTTGGTCTGTGAAGAGAGTGTCTTGCCCTATCAGCGCCCACCCTTGTCCAAAGCTTTTTTTAAAAAGGACGACGAAACGGTCCAAGTCATTCGAGCCCAGTCGTGGTTTGATCAACAAGGCATTCAAGTCCACTTGGGCGATGCGGTCAAAAGCATTGATTTGACGCAACAAGTGGTGCATTTGAGCTCTGGACAAAGTGTCGCCTTTTCCAAGCTTGTTTTTGCGACCGGTACGCGCCCTAGGCGCTTGCCTGAGTTGGGGCCAGAGCTAGAGAATGTGCATTTGCTCAGGACCGCACAAGATGCTCAAACACTGAGGTCACAACTGGCCAACACCCAAAGTGTGACCTTCATCGGAGGAGGATTCATAGGCCTGGAGTTGGCCGCAACGCTCAAAGCCCTAGGAAAAGAGGTGACCGTCTTAGAGGTCGGATCCAGGTTGCTTGCCAGATCCATTTCGATGGAGTTGTCAGCTCATGTGTTGAAGACCCACAGGGCTGCGGGCCTGGACATCCGCTTGCAAAGTGTCATTTCGGGCTACAAGACAGAATCCCATCAGCTCACACACCTTGCTTTGCAAGACCAAGAGTTGAAGGTGCAACGCGTGTTGCTAGGCATTGGTGCGCAAGCCGATACGGCGCTGGCGCAATCGATTGGATTGGCGTGCGACGGCGCAATTGTGGTGGATGATCAAATGAGAACCTCGCTGCCCAATGTTTGGGCCATCGGTGACTGTACGGTCTTTCCTTACGGGCCGACTGGTGCGGGCCTGCGCCTGGAGTCGATCCAAAATGCCAACGACCAAGCCAAAGTGGCGGCCCAAAGCATCATGGGTCAGCCCGTCTCGTACAAGCCTACGCCATGGTTTTGGTCTGAACAAGGTGCCATGCGACTTCAAATGGTTGGGCTCTTGCCGCCCTCACCCAAGACCATCAAGCGCCCAGGTGCGAATGAGCAAAGTTTTTCACTTTTTCACTACGATCAGGATCGCCTGGCCTGTGTGGAGAGTGTGAATGCGGTGATGGATCACATGATGGCCAAGAAGTTTTTTGAGCTTGGGTGCAACCCAAGCCCTGAAGAAGTTGCCAACCCAGAGCTCGCCTTGAAGAGCCTGGCTGTCTAAAGCCCATAGATGAACGTCGAGTCCGTTTTGGGGTTTGGACTAAGGCTTCATGGACCATCGCCGTGCTAGGATCCCAATCAATTCTTTTTATGGTGTTTCATCAATCGTGAATTCAGACGCAAAACAACCTCTTCGCACCTTGACCATAGCCACTCGCGAGAGCCGCTTGGCGCTTTGGCAAGCACAGCATGTTCAATCTCTTTTATCCGAGCGCGGTTTGGACGTGAAGTTGCTTGGCATGACCACGCAGGGGGACCAGATTTTGGATCGCAACTTGAGCCAAGTGGGCGGCAAGGGTCTCTTTGTCAAGGAGCTTGAGGTGGCCTTGGAAAATGGTCAAGCGGATTTGGCGGTGCACTCCTTAAAGGATGTGCCCATGGATTTGCCTGAAGGCTTTCACTTGGGGTGTGTCATGGAGCGAGAAGACCCCAGAGATGCCTGGGTGTCCTCACACCATGCAAGTTTGCAAGATTTGCCAAGGGGTGCCACGGTTGGCACCTCAAGCTTGCGCAGAACAGTGCTGCTTCGTGCTCTGCGCCCAGATTTAAAGATTGAGCCTCTTCGCGGTAACTTGGATACCCGGTTGAAGAAATTGGACGAGGGTTTGTACGCCGGTATCGTGTTGGCTGCAGCGGGTTTAAAGCGCTTGGGTCTGCAAGAGCGCATCAGGCACATCTTTGAAATCACAGAGATGCTTCCTGCCGCCGGTCAGGGCGCCTTGGGCATAGAGATTCGGGCCAATCGAGGGGATGTGCAAGAGGTGCTCAAGGCCTTGTCCCATCAGACCACTTGGCTGGCGGTTGCTGCGGAACGTGCGGTCTCTAGACGCATGGGCGGGAGCTGTTCGATGCCTTTGGCTGCACACGCGACCGTTCAAGGGGAGTATTTGACCCTCAGCGCTGCTTGGGGAGAGTTGGAGGCGGCAAGCCCCTTGGTCACTGCAAAATTGACCGCCGAAGTGGCCGACCTCTTGGCTGCTGAGGCACTGGGTGAGCAGGTTGCTCAAATGCTGATCGATTCAGGCGCTAGAGTGATGAAGCCTGTGTAGTGCTTTCTTTGTGATCGAGTTGATCCAGAATTAATTTTTTTCATGATCCAACAACTCTTGCGCGACCCAAGCCTTGTGCGCACCGTGGTGATCACTCGTCCTCAGGCTCCGTCCGAGGATTGGCTCAGTGCATTGAGAGACAAGGGCTTAAGAGTCCATCATCTGGCCTTGATTGAAATCGAGGGTCCTCCAGATCCAAATGCCCTGAAGACAGTTGGTTCTCAAGTGGATCACTACCAAGCGTTGATGTTTGTGAGCCCGCAAGCGGTGGCTCAATTCTTTCTCCACCTTCAATTCGATATGAGTGCTTGGCGCACACCGTGTTGGGTCACTGGGGGTGGCAGCAAAGCGGCATTGTTAAAAGCGGGGGTCGGTGAACCTTGCATCTGGATGCCACAAGATGAGTCTGGACTATGGGACAGTGAGCATCTTTGGTTGCGTGTCCAACACACGGTGAAGCCCGCTCAAAAGGTCTTGATTGTGCGAGGTACGGATCAACACGCGGGTGGGCCTGAAGATTTGTCCCATGGCATGGGACGAGAGTTTCTCAGTCAACAACTCATCGCGCATGGACTTGAGGTGAACTATGTGGTGGCCTACCAAAGGCGTTCACCCATTTGGCGTGAAGAGCAGCGTCAAAGGGTCCAAGAATTTTTAAAGCCCACCCATGTCTGGGTTTTCAGCAGTTCCCAAGCGGTCAGCAATTTGGCCGAGCAGTTAAAGGGGGCCGATTTTTCCCAGGCTTGTGCCATTGTGACCCATGAAAGAATTGCCACAGCACTTCGTGATTTGGGTTTTGGTGTTGTTCTCCTGTCACGACCTGATGTGAAGGATGTGTTGCGGTCACTAGAATCCATCTCATGAACAAGAACGAGACAACGCCTAAACCCCCAGAAAAAGAGCTTGCGAGCGTTGAGTCGGCCAAGGCATCTGTTGCACCCAGTCTCACCTCTGACCAAGACAAGGCTTCAGAAGCTCCACCCTCAAGGGTGCATTCAGGTGAGGCGCGAACAACACATGCCCATCCATCACTTGAGCGGGCAAAGGCCAAAGCCGTGCCTGAGTTTCTTAACAACATGTTCTTGAAGTCTTTTCTTGTGCTTTGGGCTTTTTGCAGTGTTCTTGCGGTCGTGGTGGGTTTTTATCTCTGGGACAAACTCTCCCATGTACAAGAACTGGTCGCTAGACAGAGCGCAGACACCTCCTTGGCCTCTTTAGAGGCCAAGAGCTTGGCCAAGGAATCGCTTGATTTGACACGGGATACAGCAGCGAAACTTGCACTGACACAAAACAAGTTGAGTGAAGTGGTTTTACAAAGAGCGCAATTGGACGCCTTGATGCAAAGCCTCAGTCGCTCCAGAGACGAGAACTTGATTGAAGACATCGACGCTTCCCTGCGTTTGGCTCAACAGCAGGCCCTGCTGACAGGAAGTTTGCAACCTTTGCTGTCTGCCTTGAAGGCGTCTGAAGAGCGTTTGGCGAAAATCTCGCAACCTCGACTAAGTGGTGTGCAACGTGCCATTGCCAAGGACATTGATCGCGTCAAAAGTTCGTCTTTGGCCGACACGCCGAATTTATTGATTCAGTTGGACGAAATGATTCGCTTGATGGATGAGCTGCCACTGAGCAACGATGTGCTCAAGAGCAAGGAAAGTGGCTCATCAAGTGGCTCCTCAAGCGCTTTGTCCTTGGGTACAAGCTCAGCTCAAACACCAGGCCCGGGTCACAAAGAGGGCTCCCAAGTGCCTGCGCAAGACGTGTCCCTGTCTTGGGCGCAACGCATCACCCAAGGGTGGTGGCAAAAGGCATTTGCCTCGGTCTGGCTTGAGCTCAAAGGTCTTCTTCGGGTGAGTCAAATCGATCATCCTCAAGGGGTGTTGATCAGCCCAGAGCAAGCTTTTTTTGTACGTGAGAATTTAAAATTGCGTTTGCTCAACGCCAGGATGGCCTTGTTGGCCCGGCAAGTGGATACCGCCAAAGCTGATACAGCGGTCGTACAAAAAGAAATCAATCAATATTTTGACTTGCATCAAAAGAACACAGCAGTGGCCATTGCTTTGCTGCAAAGCATTCAAGTGAGTTTAAAGCAGTTGCAGTTGCCAACTCTATCTGAGAGTTTGACGGCCCTTGCGCAAGCGCAGGCAGGGCACTGAGATGCGCGCTGCCATTTGGTTTTTGTTTTTGTTTGCAGTGGCCGTGGCTTTGTCTATTTTTTTGGGTGCCAATCAAGGTGTGGTCACACTTTTTTGGCCACCCTACAGAGTCGATCTCTCGCTCAATTTGGTCATTTTGTTATGGGGTTTAAGCTTTCTTGCCTTGTATCTCACCTTGAGAGGCACCCAGCTTTTGGTGGACTTGCCCCAAAGGGCTCAAAGGTGGCGATTGCTGCAAAAGGAAAGGGCCGTTCAGCAAGGGCTCTTGCAATCGATTTTTCAGCTCTCTTCAGGTCGCTATCTTCGCGCTCAAAAGTCTTCAAACAAAGCCTTGGTGCTTTTGCAAGATTTGAACTCTGGGCGCATGGAGCATGCGCTCTCAGAAATTTATCTGTCTGAGCTTCAATGCATGCTGCATTTGATTCACGCCGAGGCGGCACACGCCTTGAGGGACCAAGTCGGGCGAGAGTCTCACTTTGAAAAAGCCCTGTCGTGGTCAAGAGCCTTGCAAGTGTCGTCTCATGTCGAGCCCATGGAGACCAGTCAATTGTTGGCGACTCGGTGGCATTTGTCGGACAAGGACCCGCAGGCGGCCTTGTCGAGTTTGGCGCAATTGTCCGCTGGTGCAGCTCGAAGGACGGTGGCTTTGAGGTTAAGACTCAAGGCTGCTCGCTTGAGCGAGCACCATGAACTCGCCCTGGAGACCGCCAAGCTCTTGGCCAAGCACGGCGCCTTCTCTGCAAGTGTGGCCCAAAGCTTGTTGAAAAGCCTCATTGCATCTTGTCTTTCACAAGCCAAAGATGAGGCGCAGTTGCTCAAAACCTGGGGTCGCTTGGAGGCCAAAGAGCGCCAACTACAAGGCATTGGCATGTTGGCGGCCAAGCGTTTGTTGAGCTTGGAAGGCTCGGCTGAGATGGCCAAGGAGTGGCTTGACCATGACAGGGCGATCTTGTTGAAAGAACCTCAAAGCTTGTCTCCTGAGATGCGCGAAGAGTTGGTTTTATTTTTGCAAACCGTGATCTTGGCATTGGCACCGAATTCACAAGACTTGAACCTCTTGGAGCAAGCGGTACGTTTGTACCCGCAAGTGAGCGAATTGCAGTACTTGTACGGACAAACATGCATGCATCATGCTTTGTGGGGCAAAGCGCAGCAACTTTTAGAGTTGGCCAGTCATAGAAACATGGCCCCCAGTCTTCAACGACGCGCTTGGATTGGATTGGCTCAGTTGATGGAGCAAAAGGGTGAGCACGCAAAGGCGCTTGAACTTTGGCGCCAGGCGGCCTTGCTTCAGCACTAGACCCTGAGCGAGAGAGCGAGAGCGTCTGGCCATAAGCCTCAAGCGTCTGGCCTCAAGCCTTGTCAGCTCACCGTCCCTAGGTTCAAGGTTCTAGGAACCCTTTGTCCTACCTTTAGAACCCCTTTGCTCAAGCAAACCGCGCTGTTGTCAACGCGGTCTTGCCTGAGGCCCCTCTTATTTGGCGTCGCTTGAGAAGGGCAAGTTCAATTGGCTGAGACTTTTTTTCGTCTCCACCAACACCAGAGGACCTTCATGAAGCTCCACAGGAGCAGGACGCAAGCGGGGAACACGCACTGCACGAGGCTCATTGGCAATGCTTTCTTTGACTTGTGCGACTTTGATGGGGTCCGATTGGACCCACTGCAAGTTGGAAGACTGCGTCAAAGAGATCAAGGACTCTACGGGCAAGTCATAAGATGCAATGCTGGGCATGGCGATCTTGCTTGCCTGCGCAGGCTTTGAAGGTGCTTGGTCAAGGGTCGGTTCGGCTTGGGCGTTGTCACTTGTTGCAAGGGCTCTTTGAGGTGCGCTGGGTGGCGCGTCAAAGTAGGATCCTTGGCGAAGTTGTGACGTTTTGTCAGCGCTCTCATTGGATGAGGAAGCCGTGAGATCTTGGGTCAGCCCTTGATCGATGGAAGCGCTGTCGGTGTCACGAGGTGCTCTTTCTCGACGGTCTCTGCCATAACGGTCACGACCTCTTCTCTCTTTGTTTTCAGGAGGATTGGCCGAATTCGATGAGCCTGCGCTTGAGTCGTTGTTGTTCAGCGCATCACCTTGAGCCAGGTGCTGCTCGGGTGTGGCTTGGGCAAGGTTGTCGTTGCTGCTGCGGCTTGGCGTGTCTTCACCTTGGAGGGGTCGATCAGACCCTTTTCGAGGGCCCCTTTCTCGTCGGCCATCGGTTCGCTCACCGCGTTCACGTCTGCTTGGACGCTGTTGCTCGGTCTCTCCCCGCTCAAGTTCTGCGTTGTTCAGGGGTTCAGTGCGTGTCTGAGGATCTTGCGAGCGGGTGTCCGTTGCGCGGTCATTTTGAGCGTTGCGTGAACCACCTCTTGCATTGCGGGGGCGCGCGGCACGTGGCTCGGCGTTCCCGTTGTTGACGTCAGTGCCTTGCTCGGAGGGGTTCTCCGACCTGGAGGCTTTTTCGCCGCGTTCGGCGCGCTCAGGACGCTCAGCACGATCTGCACGATCTGCACGATCGCCTCTGCGTCCCCCGCGCCTAGAGTCCCTGGGGTTTCTGCCCTCTTTGGTATCGCGCTTGTCTTCTTTTTTGGCGTCACTGGATGTCTTGGATGTGGCTGGCGTTTCTTTTTTGGCTTCTCCTGCGCCAAACAAAGACTTGATCCAAGCAAGCACCCCACCAGAGCCTTGGGTGGCGACGGGTTGGGGCGGTGTTTTGGCTGCTGCAGCAACCGCTGGTTTCGTTTCGTGTTTAGGTGCGGGTGCATCAGGCAAGACGCCTTTGATCACCGGTGTTTGGCGGTTGGTGGGTTCTTGAGAGCGACGTGTGACGGCTGTCACGTCTTCGATCTCATCGACCATTTTGTAGCTCGCCTCCATGTTGTCCAAACGTGGATCGTCGTGCTTGAGGCGATCGAGTTTGTAGTTGGGCGTCTCAAGGGCCTTGTTGGGCACGAGCAAGACGCTGATGCGTTGCTTGAGCTCAATTTTGGCAATTTCAGTGCGTTTTTCATTGAGCAAAAAGGAAGCCACTTCAACGGGCACTTGAGCGTGAACCGCCGCCGTGTTGTCTTTCATGGACTCTTCTTGAATGATCCTTAGAATTTGAAGGGCTGAACTCTCGGTGTCTCTGACATGCCCTGAGCCGCCACAACGCGGGCAAGGAATAGAGGCGCCTTCAGACAAGGCGGGTCGCAGGCGCTGGCGGCTCATCTCCATCAGGCCAAATTTACTGATCGTGCCGAACTGCACACGAGCACGGTCTTGTCTCAATGAGTCACGAAGTCTGTTTTCTACATCTCGGCGGTTGCGGGACTCCTCCATGTCAATGAAGTCGATCACAATCAAACCACCCAAGTCACGCAAGCGCATTTGACGTGCGACTTCCTCGGCGGCTTCTAAATTGGTGCGCGTGGCAGTTTCTTCGATGTCACCTCCACGGATGGCTCTAGCGGAGTTGACGTCCACAGAAACCAAGGCCTCTGTGTGGTCAATCACAATCGCGCCTCCACTGGGCAAGTTCACCGTTCTTGCATAAGCGGATTCAATTTGATGTTCAATTTGAAAGCGGCTAAAGAGGGGTGCGTCATCTCTGTAGCGTTTGACACGGGCCGCGTGCTCTGGCATCACGTGGGACATGAACTGGTGAGCTTGATCAAAGATGTCATCGGTGTCGATCAAGATGTCGCCAATGTCATTGTTGAAATAGTCGCGAATGGCTCGGATGACCAAACTGGACTCTTGATAAATCAAGAAAGCCCCTTTGCCACCCTTGGCGGCGCCATCAATGGCCGTCCATAATTTGAGCAAATAGTTCAAATCCCATTGCAATTCAGGCGCAGATCGACCGATGCCAGCGGTTCTGGCAATGATGGACATACCGTTGGGGTATTCCAGTTGGTCCATGGCCTCTTTGAGTTCCGCACGGTCATCTCCCTCAATGCGCCGACTCACGCCGCCACCTCTGGGGTTGTTAGGCATCAAAACAACATAACGGCCAGCCAAGGAGATGAAGGTGGTGAGCGCGGCACCTTTGTTGCCTCGTTCCTCTTTCTCCACTTGGATCAAAAGTTCTTGTCCTTCGCGAATCACATCTTGTATGCGAGCTTGGCTAGGAGAGATGTTGGAGCTGAAAAATTGTTTGGATATTTCCTTGAAGGGCAAGAAGCCGTGGCGCTCTTCTCCATAGTCAACAAAGCAAGCCTCTAGGGAAGGCTCCACTCGGGTCACAACAGCTTTGTAGATGTTGCCCTTTCGCTGTTCTCTTCCTTCGATTTCAATTTCATAGTCAAGTAATTTTTGACCGTCTACGATCGCTAAGCGTCTTTCTTCAGCTTGCGTGGCATTGATAAGCATCCGTTTCATTGATGCGTTCCTTTACATATATATAACTAAACATCACAGGCCCATGACGGACCAACGATGCCTGAAACGACGCCAAGAACGAAAGGAATTGCCGCTAAGATTCGCCTGTGAGGGCGACCGTTTTAAGGTCGCTGGCGAAGACTGGGCACGTGGACAGGAGCGAGTTGCAAAGGAGTGGGTGACGCTTTTGTAAAGCGGGCCATCCGAGTGTGCAAAGACAATGGGGTGTTGCGTGCGAACCCAAGCGCTGTCATGGGGAAAATCCCATACAGAAAGAGGGGCAACATGAAAAACACCATCAACATCTTAAATTTCTTTTCTCGCTGTGATCCGTTTGACTTGTCTTGGACCATAGGTTCATTGAGGCAAGTCAAACTCTGTATATTCCGTATCAAAGTTCAATGGATGTCGGCTCAACCGATGGGGGGCGCACCCCTCACACTTCATAGGAGGTGAGTCTGTGTCGCGGGGCCTGTCGGGGCATCGACCGCCAGCTTGGGGTGTTTACGTGATCTAATTGACCAAATGACAAAACAAATCAAGTACTTGGAATCCAACGCTGGTGAATAACATTATACGACCCTTAGGGCCTGAGAAGCCATTTCAGGCAAAACTAATCGAAGTGGATGAGGAGTCTGCTGGCCAAAGGTTGGATAATTTTTTGATGCGCCACCTCAAAGGGGTGCCCAAAACCCACATTTACCGCATCATTCGCTCTGGCGAGGTGCGGGTGAACAAGGGGCGAGCATCGGCAGACAGCCGAATTCAAAGCGGGGATGTCGTGCGCCTGCCGCCTTTGCGGACCTCAGAGCAAGCGCAAATGAAGGAAGAATTGGCCCTTTCTGGCGGTATTCCTGCCCGGGAATTTCCAGTGTTGATGGAGGATGAGCACTTGATGGCCATCGATAAGCCTGCCGGCATCGCGGTTCATGGGGGCAGTGGTGTGAGTTTTGGGGTGATTGAGCAACTCAGGCAGGCCCGCCCGTTGCTCAAATCATTGGAGTTGGTCCATCGAATTGACCGTGAAACGTCGGGCATCTTGCTTGTGGCCAAGAAAAGGAGCGCACTCAAGCACCTACAAGACCAATTCAGAGAGCGTGAGACGGGCAAAACCTACCTGACCATGGTACACGGCCAATGGCCCTCCAACAGAAAGGTCATTGATTTACCGCTCAAGCGGTTTTTGCTCAGCAATGGAACCCAAGAAGGCGAAAGGCGGGTGAAGGTGGCGCCCAAGGATGACCCCTCGGGTTTGAGGGCCATTACCTTGGTGAAAGTAGCGCGCCTTGTGGGCGCTTATTCCTTGCTGGAGGTGACCATCAAAACGGGTCGTACGCATCAAATAAGGGTTCATTTGGCCAGTCTGGGATATCCCATTTTGGGCGATGAAAAGTATGGAGACTACGATCAAAACAAAGCCCTCCAAAAGGTCGGTCTCAAGCGCATGTTTCTGCATGCATGGCAATTGAAATTTTTTCACCCCAACATCGCCAAACCCGTGACCCTAGAATGTGCTCTCCCCCAAGAATTGCAAGAATTCATTGACAAGCAGCAAGGCTTGGAGAGCCAGGCTGTGAGGCCAGGAGCTTGAGGAGCTTTAGAGACGGACCATGATTTCAAACCCCCAACGACCCTTTGATTTGATCGCATTTGACTGGGATGGGACTCTTTTTGATTCCACTCAGTTGATCACGCGCTGCATACAAGCTGCGGTGGAAGATGTGGGGGGTCAAAGGCCCCACGCAATACAAGCTTCTTATGTGATTGGTATGCCATTGATGGCTGCTTTGGCGCATGCCGCACCTGATGTGCCCGAGCACTTGTATCCGCAGCTCGGTGAGCGATATCGCTTTCATTACCAAAAAAAAGAACACGAATTGGCCCTTTTTGATGGGGTGATTGACCTCTTGGAGTGGCTCAAGTCAGAGCATTACGTGATCACCATTGCCACTGGAAAGAGCCGCGCAGGTTTGAATGCTGCGCTTCACTTTAAAACCCTCAAGGGCTTGATCGATGACTCAAGGACAGCCGATGAGACCGCTGGCAAGCCCGATCCGCTCATGCTCCATGAATTGATGTCCCTGTATGGGGCCTTGCCCGCTAGAACCTTGATGGTTGGAGACACCTCCCATGATTTGGAGATGGCCAAGAGAGCGGGTTGTCCAAGTGCCGCGGTCACCTACGGTGCCCATGAGGACCGGGAGCTTAAAAAGTACACCCCTTTGATCTTTGCCAACAGCGTGCAAGATTTATGGGATTGGTTCAAGTCGTTTGACAAGTAGGCGAGGATCAGGGGTGGAGAAGTTTTTTGCAATCAACCCGGCAAGGGCAAAGAGGTGAGCTTGTGACCCATCAGATTCAATACCATTTGTGTCGGTCTGAAGCGCTTGAAAATGGCGGCAAGGCGGTGGTCTTTGATGTGATTTATGGCGGACAAACTTGCCGAGCATTTGCCATTCGATTTGAGAACCAGGTGCATGCCTACTTGAACCGTTGCACTCACGTGGCCATGGAAATGGATTACCAAGAGGGCCACTTCTTTGATCGGTCCAAAACATGGTTGATCTGCGCAACCCATGGCGCGGTTTACGCGCCACAGACGGGGCTTTGCACGGGGGGCCCATGCAAAGCGGGCTTGATCAAAATAGAAGTTTTGGAGAATGAAGGCAACGTTTTTTGGCGAAGTGCGTACAATCTGATCCGTAAAGACCCTATATGTGAATGAAAGGGCCCTTTGATTTAGGGCCTTTCAATTGGATTTTGAAATAATTTTGTATTGCAGCCGTTTATGAACTCCTCACCCCAGCCCCCATCATCAAAATCCGAATCGACGCCAGACAGCGCTCAGGCACCGGTGGTTGAAGATGATCTTCCAAGCTCTGGTGCTTTTGAGTCCCAGAAACCCCAGCCTGCCAGTCCAAGCCCTGATGCGCTTCCCACCAGCACGGGGACTGCGCAAGACATCCCTTGGGAGCGAAAAACTTTGGAGCAACTGGCCTTTGCCAGCTTAGAAGAGCAAAAAAAGCAAAGATGGTGGCGCAACTTCTTTCGCTTTGTTTGGTTGGGCCTGTTTTTAATGTTCATTGTGATGAGCATGCACAAAGGTGGCGTGTCTTCTAGCAACAGTCAAGCCCACACGGCGGTGGTTGAAATCAAGGGAGAGATTGCTGCCGATGGCGATGCAAGCGCAGACACCGTGATCAGTGCTTTAAAAGATGCCTTTGAAGAGGACAGTGCAATTGCGGTTGTGCTGTTGATCAATTCACCGGGTGGCAGTCCTGTGCAAGCGGGCATGATCAACGATGAAATTCGGCGTTTAAAAGACATCCACAAAAAACCCGTGTATGCGGTTGTTGAGGAAATGAGCGCATCTGCGGCCTATTACATCGCCGTGTCGGCCGATGAAATTTATGTTGACAAAGCCAGCATTGTCGGCAGCATTGGTGTCTTGATGGATGGTTTTGGTTTTACTGGGCTGATGGACAAACTAGGCGTTGAGAGACGACTGCTTACCGCAGGTGAGAACAAAGGGTTCATGGACCCCTTCAGTGCCCAATCCAAATCTCAAAAGGCCTATGCATTGAGCATGCTTGACCGCATTCACCAGCAATTCATCAAGGTCGTGAGAGACGGCCGAGGAGACCGTCTCAAAGAGACGCCTGAGATGTTCTCCGGGCTCTTTTGGACTGGAGAGGAGGCGGTTGAAATGGGCTTGGCCGATCATTTGGGCAACCTAGACTTCGTGGCCAGAGAGGTGGTCAAAGCCGAGGTCATCATCGATTACACGAAAAAAGACAGTGTGGCCGAGCGCTTGGCCAAGCGTTTTGGTGCGGCCTTGGGAGAAGGCGCGTTCAAGTCTTTGTCTCGGCCTGCGGTTCTTCGTTAAGTATGCTCCTCAAGCTCCCAGCAAGAACACGCAGGGTTCTTGCAGAGGTGGGAGTGTTTTGAAGGTCTTCCATTTTTCTATTTGGTGAGATTGAATCCATTGTTTGGGGCCAGACAAGCCACAAGCCAAGGCCAGTCGCGTTTGGGGGTGAAGAGTCTCTAGCATGCTTCGTACGAGGCTTTCATTGCGGTAGGGTGTTTCTATGAAAATTTGTGTCTGCCCAGATTTTTTGATCCACTGATCCAAGTATTTGAGGCGTTCAATTTTGCTTTCCTGAGCCTGAGGCAGGTAGCCAATAAAGCTGAAATTTTGTCCATTCATGCCGCTGCTGGCAAGGGCCAGCATCAGTGAGATGGGCCCGACCAAGGGCGCCACCGTCAGGCCCATCAAGTGGGCCGCTCGGACAACCGATGAGCCGGGGTCGGCAATGGCTGGCATACCGGCCTCGCTGACCAGACCCATGTCTCGTCCCTCTAAAAGTGGTTGAAGAAGGTCCTTGGCATTGAATTCACCTTTGTGGTCACCTTTTTTGTGAACTTGGTGAGGCAACTCTATCATCACATGTTCTTGTATGGGTTGTTTTAAAGGTGTGACTTCGTTCACACGTTTTAAAAAAGCCCGTGTTGACTTTGCGTTTTCACAAATCCAATGCGTGAGGTGAGCCGCTGTGTCAATGCTTGACTGGGGAAGGCTTAGTGCAAGTGAGCTTGTGTGCGCCGAACCAAAGTCCAATGGCGTTGGGACCAAATAAAGTGTGCCGTTGGCCATGGGTGGTCCTTGAGATGAATTTAAAGTTGGTGGTGATGTTTGGCAGGACTTGATGTCAGCACATCAAGTCCTGCAAGAGCCAACAAAGCGGTGGTTTTGATGAGGGGCAATCCAATCAAGGAGGTGGGGTCGTCGCTTTCGATTCTCTCCAAGAGGGCCACACCCAGGGACTCGCTTTTTGCCGAGCCAGCGCAATCGTAGGGCTTGTCCTTGAGCAAATAAGATTCAATCGTCTGGCGTGAAAGTGTTTTGAAGACCACTTTCACGGTGGAGACAAAGACATTTGAAAACTCAGTTTCTTTGCAACACACGCAAACGCTGGTGTGAAAAAGAACCGTTTGTCCACTCATCCTCTCCAATTGCGAGACTGCTATGTCGTGGGTCAAGGGTTTGCCAATCGATTGGCCATGAAGGTCTGCGACCTGATCTGAACCTATCACGATGGCCGAGGGGTGGTGCTCAGCCACGGCATGGGCCTTTTGCAAAGCGAGTCGCAGGGACAGTTCGATGGGTTGTTCGCCCTCCAAGGGCGTTTCATCAATGTCGGGGCTCACAGTTTCAAAGGGCCACTGCAAGCGAGACAAAAGTTCATGGCGGTACTTGGAGCTGGACCCTAGGATGAGTGTTCGAGCCTCAAGCGAGTGGTTGGGGTTGATGGGCTTGGGGGACATGTGCTAGAGCAATTTTGAAATCAATTTCATTGGTCTATGATAGAGGCAGTTGAGCGGTTTTGCGAAAGCACCAAAAAAAACAGTTCTGCGTTCATCCTCGGTACATCCCGGTCCCTTTCTCCATTGTTTTAAATGACCAAAGACTTCGATCTCACCAAACTGCAAGTGCTTAAATTTGCTCAATCCGCTGGCCACGAACAGGGACGTGAACGCATGGAGCGATTGCATCGATTGATGGCTGAGCAGAAAAACTCACTGAATGGACAAGACGCTTTGATGGACAACCCAGCTAGCCAAGTTTTACAAGCAGAGTTGGGCAAGTGGGTGGATTGGAGCTTGGCGGGTTTTTGTGATCCTCAGGGTCCACACGCTGCCTCTTCCTTGGACGCGAAAGCGGGTTTCATTTTGCAAGCTCACGCGCTCATTCAGTTGACTTGTCAGCGCTGTCTGGGGTTGAGCATACAAAAGCTGGATGTGCACAGGACGTTTCGTTTTGTGCGTGATGAACAAACCGCCATGGCTATGGACGACGAGTCAGACGATGAGTTTTTGGTTCTCTCCAATGCATTTGATGTGCTGGAGTTGATTGAAGATGAGCTCATCATGGCGCTGCCTTTGGTGCCCTTGCATGAGCTTTGCCCTGTGCCATTGACGCAACAACTAGGTCAAATAGCTACCACCGAGGCTCAAAATGAGGAGGAAAGGCCGCATCCTTTCGCTGCCTTGTCGGTATTGAAGTCCAAAAAGCAGTAAAAACTGGACTTTAGGCTATAATTCTCGGTTCTGCGAGAGACGGGGCTCAGTCAGTCAGCCTTTCGCACACAATTCATTTTTTACCTTTAACGTCTAGGAGCCGACCATGGCCGTCCAGCAAAACAAAAAATCACCGTCCAAGCGCGGTATGCACCGTTCACACAATGCATTGAATGTTCCAGGAATCGCTGTCGAGCCAACCACTGGTGAGACACACTTGAGACATCACATCAGTCCCACTGGTTTTTACCGTGGACGCAAGGTGTTGAAGACCAAATCTGAAGCTTGATTTTTGCTTAGACGCATTGGCCCGTTGCTGATCCAATTAGCGCGGGCCTTTATTTTGATGCTTCGCAGATTCAGCATGCCTCTTCTTTCATCAGAAGCCTCAGGCCCATGATTACGTTGTCTGTTGATTTAATGGGCGGAGACTTGTCTCCTCAAGTCAGGCTTGAGGCATGTGGTAAATTCTTAAGCCGTCACCCCCAAGCTCATCTCCTGTTGGTTGGACTCAAAGACTCCTGTGGTTCTTGGTCGCACGCCCGTGCTTCTTTTTTAGAGTGTTCGGAGGTCGTGCACATGGATGATGCGGTGGAGGTCGCCATGCGCCGTAAAAAAGACTCTTCCATGCGTGTGTGTCTTGAGCAAGTCAAGAGTGGCGTAGCACAAGTGGCTGTCTCTGCGGGCAACACGGGTGCACTCATGGCCATTGCGCGTTATGTTCTTAAAACCATAGAAGGTATCGACCGTCCAGCCATTGCTGGTCAGATGCCCAATGTTTCTGGGGGTGCTACCACCATGTTGGATTTAGGTGCCAATGTGGACTGTACCCCCGCACATTTGTTGCAGTTTGCAGTGATGGGTTCGGCCTTGGTCTCTGTGCTACAAAACAAGGACCATCCAACGGTCGGATTGCTCAACATTGGGGAAGAGGCCATCAAGGGAAGTGAGATGATCAAAAGAACCGCGGAGCTACTGAGGGCAGCGAGCGAGGCGGGCGATTTGAACTTTTATGGCAACGTTGAGGGCAACGACATTTTCAAAGGCACCACCGACATTGTGGTTTGTGATGGCTTTGTAGGCAATGTGGCCTTGAAGGCCAGTGAGGGCTTGGCTTGGATGGTGAGCACCTTGCTCAAAGAGGGTTTTGGAAAAAATATTTTTACCAAGATAGCTGCCGTTTTAAGCTATCCTGTTCTCGCTGGATTTAAAAAAAGGGTCGATCATCGCAGGCACAATGGCGCTGCTTTGCTTGGACTTCAGGGATTGGTGTTCAAGAGCCATGGCTCTGCGGATGCGTTGGCTTTTGAGACGGCTTTGAATCGAGCGTATGATGCGGTTCAAAATCATTTATTAGAGAAAGTGCAATCTCAGATCTTCAAAGCTCGTACCTTGCTTGAAGCGCAAGTGCAAGTGCAAGCTCAGACAATGCAATAGCCACCCATGAGCAAATTTTCAAGAATCATCTCCACGGGCAGTTTCCTGCCCCCAGAACGCGTGAGCAACGCTCAACTGGTGAGCGACTTGGCCAAGCAAGGCGTCGAGAGCTCAGACGAATGGATTGTGGAGAGAACGGGTATCAGCGCCAGGCATTTTGCGCAAGCCAATGTCTGCAGCAGCGACTTGGCCTATGAGGCCTGTGTGCAAGCGCTGAGAGCGGCCAACTTGGGGCCTGAAGACATTGATTTGATCATTGTGGCAACTTCAACGCCAGATATGGTATTTCCGTCCACCGCTTGTATTTTACAAAACAAGCTCGCTCAATTGAGTCCTCAAGCGCAGGTCATTTTGGGATCTCCCGCCTTTGATGTGCAAGCAGTTTGCAGTGGGTTTATTTATGCATTGACCATCGCAGATGCGATGATTCGTGCGGGCAATGCCAAGCGCGCTTTGGTGGTCGGTGCCGAGGTGTTTTCTAGAATTTTAGATTTCAAAGACAGAACCACTTGTGTGCTCTTTGGCGACGGCGCAGGTGCGGTGGTGTTAGAAGCTTCGAATGAGCCTGGCATCTTGTCCACCGACATCCATGCCGATGGTCGACACGTGGGGCTCTTGTATGTGCCAGGGTATGCCAAAGCAGGTGGCGTGCTTGAGGACCCTGTGGTCAAAATGGATGGTCAAGCCGTTTTCAAGTTGGCGGTGGGTTTGCTTGAAGGGGCGGCAAAAGCGGTCATTGAGAAAGCCAATTTAACCGCCGCGGATGTCGACTGGATGGTGCCGCATCAAGCCAACATCAGGATCATTCAGGCCACTGCCAAAAAATTAAAATTACCCATGGACAGGGTCATTTTGACGGTGCAAGACCATGGCAACACGTCGGCCGCATCCATTCCCTTGGCCTTGGACCAAGGTGTACGCTCTGGGAAAATCAAATCTTCTCAAACCGTCCTCCTCGAGGGCGTGGGTGGGGGATTTACCTGGGGTGCGGTTTTGTTCAAACTCTAGGACCCCAGGCAAGATGAGTCACCAACAACACTATGCATTCGTTTTTCCAGGTCAGGGCTCACAAAGCGTGGGGATGCTGGATGCTTGGGCATCTCACCCCCAAGTGAAGTTGACCCTTGAAGAGGCCAGTCAAGCTTTGGGCGAGAATTTAGAAACCTTGATCAAAGAAGGTCCAAAGGAGACCTTGGCCTTGACCACCAATACCCAGCCCGTGATGCTGGCTGCGGATGTGGCCATTTACAGAGCTTGGATCGCTGAAGGTGGTGAGCCACCTGTTGTTGTGGCGGGGCATTCTTTGGGTGAGTACGCTGCACTGGTTGCATCGGGTGCAATGAGCTTGTCTCAAGCCATTCCCTTGGTTCGCTTTCGCGCACAAGCCATGCAAGACGCTGTGGCGGTTGGCACCGGCGCCATGGCGGCCATTTTGGGCATGGACGCACAAGAGGTCACGCAAATTTGTCAAGAGCTCACACAAACACAAGATGCACAAGAGCTTGTCGAAGCGGTCAATTTCAATGACCCCCTGCAAACCGTCATTGCCGGCCACAAAGCACTGGTTGAGCGGGCCTGTCAGGTGTTAAAGGAAAAGGGCGCCAAGCGTGCTTTGCCTTTGCCAGTCTCTGCACCCTTTCACTCCACATTGATGCGACCTGCAGCCAACAGTTTGAAAGAAAAATTGAACTCGATTGAATTGAGCGCTCCATTGATACCCTTGATCAACAACGTGGATGTGGCTTCGTACTCCAACTCGGAGAAGATCAAAGATGCTTTGTACAGGCAGGCTTACATGCCTGTGAGATGGGTGGAGTGTGTTCAAGCACTGAAGTCCTTGGGTGTAAGTTTGGTGGTCGAGTGTGGGCCGGGTCAAGTCTTGAGCGGTTTGACCAAGCGAATTGATCCCAGTTTAGAGAGTGCAAGTTTGAAAGACCCTCAGGGTGTTCAATCCTTGAAAGATTTATTAAAGACAAACGCCTTATGACTACCTCTTCTTTGTCTGAACACGTGGCCTTGGTCACAGGTGCGACCCGTGGTATTGGTGCGGCCATTGCGCTTGAATTGGCGCAAAAAGGTATGCGTGTGATGGGTACGGCCACAACAGAGGCCGGTGCGCATCGCATCGGCGAGGCCTTGTCGTCCTTTGCGGGCTCTAAAGGCGTTGTCTTGGATGTCAATGACAAGTTGGCAGTCGAGGCTTTGATCGATGGGGTGGTCAAAGAACATGGTGCTTTGCACGTGTTGGTCAACAACGCAGGCATCACCAAAGACATGTTGGCCATGCGCTTGAAGGACGATGATTGGGATCAAGTGATCCAAACCAATTTGAGCTCGGTCTTTAGACTTTGCAGGGCTGCCATTCGGCCCATGATGAAGCAGCGATATGGGCGCATCATCAACATCACCAGCGTCGTGGGAGCCAGCGGCAATCCTGGTCAATCCAATTACGCTGCAGCCAAAGCGGGTCTGGCTGGCATGAGCCGCGCACTTGCAAGAGAATTGGGAAGCCGTCACATCACCGTCAATTGTGTGGCTCCAGGGTTTATTCAAACGGACATGACAGCAGCCTTGAGTGAAGCCCAAACACAAGCCTTGATGGCGCAAATCCCGCTGGGTCAACTGGGACAGGCTCAGGATGTGGCTTATGCGGTGAGTTTTTTGGCAAGCCCCCAAGCGGGTTACATCACTGGACAAGAGTTGCATGTCAATGGCGGCATGTTAATGCCTTAGGATTACATTTGCCCAGGAGCCCTGATTTGGGTATTTGCTCCTGGTTTTCGAGTAAAATCGATAGTTCCTTTACAACCCTCTGAGTAAAACATGAGTGATATCGAAGTACGTGTCAAAAAAATTATTGCCGAGCAACTCGGTGTCGAAGAATCTCAAGTGACCAATGAAAAGGCCTTTGTGGCCGATTTGGGCGCCGATTCTTTAGATACAGTTGAATTGGTCATGGCACTTGAAGACGAGTTTGCCATTGAGATTCCTGACGAAGATGCTGAAAAAATCACAACTGTACAAAATGCCATTGATTACGCTTTGGCCCACCAAAAAAGCTGATTTAAAAGGTTCGTTTGCATGACTCGACGTCGCGTTGTTGTCACTGGGTTGGGTTGTGTCAGCCCCGTTGGCAACACAGTCCAAGAATCCTGGAGTAACTTGCTGAGCGGACGCTCTGGTGTAGACTTCATCAAAAAATTTGATGCCACCTCCTTTGCCTGCCAATTCGCTGGTGAGGTCAAAGGCTTGGACTTGGATGCCTACATTTCCCCCAAAGATGCTCGCGGCATGGACGCGTTCATCCATTTTGGCATCGTGGCTTCTATTCAAGCGGTCTTGGACGCTGGTTTGCCCACTGGCGCAGACTTGGACGAAGAGGCCGCAGCCAGAATTGGGTGTTTGATTGGTTCTGGCATCGGTGGACTGCCCTTGATTGAGTCGATGCACACGGAGTTGACCAACCGAGGACCCCGACGTATTTCTCCTTTCTTTGTTCCCGCATCCATCATCAACATGATCTCTGGGCATGTCTCCATTCGTTTTGGATTCAAAGGGCCCAATTTGGCCATTGCCACGGCTTGTACAACTGGTCTGCACAGCATTGGTCAAGCGTCTCGCATCATCGAATTTGGGGATGCCGATGTGATGGTGGCTGGAGGAGCCGAATCCACCATTTCACCTTTGGGTGTTGGAGGCTTTGCCGCCATGAGGGCCTTGTCCACGCGAAACGACCATCCTCAACTGGCCTCACGTCCTTGGGACAAAGACCGAGACGGTTTTGTATTGGGTGAAGGCGCGGGCGCCATGGTGTTGGAAGAGTATGAATACGCCAAAGCTCGGGGTGCCAAGATCTACGCCGAGGTGATAGGGTTTGGCATGAGTGGGGATGCTGGGCACATGACTGCCCCAGATTTGCACGGCCCAAGAAGAGCCATGGTCAATGCTTTAAAGAATGCCAACATCAATGCCGACCAAATCGATTACTTGAACGCGCATGGCACCTCCACGCCGTTGGGGGATGTCAATGAGACCAAGGCCATCAAAGCTGCTTTGGGTGAGCATGCGCACCGTGTGGTGGTCAACTCCACCAAATCCATGACCGGTCATCTGCTGGGTGGTGCGGGTGGCATAGAGAGTGTGTTCACCGTCTTGGCGCTTCAGCATCAAACCAGTCCACCAACGATCAACATCGACAACCAAGATCCCGAGTGCGACTTGGATTATTGTGCCAATGTCGCCAGAGAGATGAAGATCGACTATGCCATGAAAAACAACTTTGGTTTTGGTGGTACCAACGGCACATTGATTTTCAAGCGTGCGCCTTGAAAAGGCTCTTGTTGCAAGAACTTTGTTTCCGCGAGTCATGATAGAGTCCTCCACCCTTGGGTTGCGACTTGAAGGATGGAAGTGAAAGCGTTTTGAGGTTTTTGCGATTTCTAGAGCTGAGTTTATAAAAAACAATGCCCAAGCGATGGGCTTGTATTTTTTCATGTCGACCTCATCTAAAAACCTTGCTCTTTGTCCAGAGTACCTGTGATGGTGCTCAAAAGAGATTGGGTCCATCGAGAGGCTTGTTTTTGGAGAGAAGTATGCAATTTTTGGTTCAATCATTACAACGGATTCGTTGCACATGGCTGGTGGTTTTTCTGGCCTGTTCGGGTTGGGTGTTTTCGCCTCTTGTTGCTGGTGCACAAGGGACTCGGACCTTGCCTGATTTCACAGATTTGGTTGAGTTGGTGGGCCCCTCTGTGGTCAACATTCGTACCATTGAAAAAGTTGCAACACGCGCGCCATCTGCAAGCGGCCCATCCGATGCGGACGAAGAAATGCAAGAGCTCTTCAAGAAGTTTTTTGGCGTGCCTTTTCCCGGTAACCCAGGAGCGCCCAATGCGCCACGTCAACCACGGCCCAATCGCAATGCCCCTCAAGAGGAAGAGCAACCCAAAGGGGTTGGGTCTGGCTTTATTTTGAGTGCCGATGGTTTGATCATGACCAACGCGCACGTGGTTGAAGGTGCCGACCAAGTCTTGGTGACCTTGCCTGACAAAAGAGAGTTCAAAGCAAAAATTATCGGATCTGACAAAAGGACGGATGTGGCTGTCGTGAAGATTGAGGCCACGGGTTTGCCTGCTGTTCGAATTGGAGATGTGGGACGACTTAAAGTTGGCGAGTGGGTCATGGCGATTGGGTCCCCCTTTGGGTTTGAGAACACCGTCACCGCCGGTATTGTGAGCGCCAAGCAAAGAGACACGGGTGAGTTCGTGTCGTTCATTCAAACCGATGTGGCCATCAACCCAGGCAACTCGGGGGGTCCTTTGATCAACATGCGTGGTGAGGTCATTGGCATCAACAGCCAAATTTATTCACGCTCCGGGGGGTTCATGGGCATTTCATTTGCGATACCCATCGATGAGGCTGTTCGTGTCAGCGATCAGCTCAGGCTCAATGGACGAGTTCAACGAGGTCGCTTGGGCATTCAAATCGGGCCAGTCAGCAAAGAGCTTGCTGAATCCATGGGGCTGTCCAAAGCACAGGGTGCCTTGGTTCAAAGTGTGGAGGCCAACTCGCCTGCAGAAAAAGCCGGTCTTGAGGCAGGCGACATCATCACCAAAGTGGATGGCAAGCTGGTTGAAAAATCAATCGACCTGCCAAGGTTTGTGGGGGGCATCAAGCCTGGCACCAAATCGCTGTTGAGTGTGCTCAGGCGAGGCGTGAACAAAGACATCTCGGTCACCGTTGGTGAGTTTGAGGCAGAGAAGAAAGTGGCCGCAAGCCCCCCCGCTGAAAAAGCCCCTGCTGCAACCGCGTTCGCCGCCCTGGGTTTAAGTTTGAGCGATTTAAGTGAAAGCGCCAAACGCGAGTTGAAGGTTCGTCTTGGCGTGCGAGTTGATCAAGCCGTGGATGCGGCAGCGCGTGCAGGCTTGAGAGAGGGCGACGTCATTTTGCAATTGGCCAACATAGAGATTCATTCGGTGAAAGAATTTGAGAGTGCTTTTGCCAAGTTGGACAAAACCAAGCCCACGGCAGTGCTCTTTAAAAGAGGGGATTGGTCCCAATACGCGATCATTCGTCCGGGCAAATGAAGTCCAACACGTCAAACCCTAGGGCCAATCACCCTTTGGTTTTTTGTAATTAAAAAGAATGCCTAATGAGCAAAAAATACCCTAAATCAAGGTCGGGTATAAGGGATTTGATGGAAAAAGGTCACTTTCATTGATTATTTTTAAGATATTCTGTGCCGTGAAAATGAAATGTAAAGAATATTTTTTTCTTACAATCAAGGCTTGGAATCTTCGAATGCAAGTCAGACGCCTCGATTTAGAATCCGCAAAATGCTTGTTATGCTGATACACACACAGTCTCCACAATTACTCCACAGCTCGCTCACACCTTGTTCTTTTTTTTCAATCTATCCTGTGATCAAACTGTGAATAACTTACATGTTGTTGACCTACAACGAACCCATCGGGGTCGATTAAGGGCTGTCTTTGCGGTCAATTTTGCCTACAATAAAGTTCCAACTATCGCAGTTGCCATAGATTGTTGGTTCCGGGCGCGTCAGCAGTTGACGCGCCCTTTTTTATGTCAATGATCATTTGAATTCAACTACTTAGGTCTCTCCGTTGATGAATCGCATCAGAAATTTTTCCATCATTGCTCACATTGATCACGGTAAATCTACGCTTGCCGATCGTTTGATCCAGCGGTGTGGTGGGCTTGAAGCCCGCGATATGCAGGCGCAAGTTTTAGACTCCATGGACATTGAAAAAGAGCGTGGGATAACCATCAAAGCGCAAACCGCTTCCTTGCTCTACAAAGCGAACAACGGTGAGACGTACAACTTGAATCTCATCGATACCCCTGGTCACGTGGATTTTTCTTACGAGGTCTCGCGTTCATTGTCAGCGTGTGAGGGTGCGCTTTTGGTGGTTGATGCTTCGCAAGGCGTTGAAGCGCAAACGGTGGCCAACTGTTACACCGCCCTTGACTTGGGTGTTGAGGTGATTCCGGTTTTAAACAAGATGGATTTGCCGCAAGCTGACCCAGACAATGCGAAGACCGAAATTGAAGATGTGATTGGTATCGATGCCTCAGAGGCCATTCCTTGCTCGGCCAAGACGGGCATGGGGATCGATGAAATTTTAGAGGCCATCGTGGCCCATGTGCCGCAACCACGTGGAAATCCACAAGGCCCATTGCGTGCCATGATTGTGGACAGTTGGTACGACACCTATGTGGGGGTGGTGATGTTGGTGCGTGTCGTTGATGGCGAACTCAATTGTGGAGACCGCATCAAAATGATGGCGACAGAGACGACCTACATTGCGGAAAAGTTGGGTGTCTTCACACCAGCCAATGTCCCCCGACAACAACTCAGTGCAGGTCAAGTGGGTTACATCATTGCAGGCATCAAAGAATTGCAAGCGGCTAAGGTGGGTGACACGATCACTCAGATCAAAGCTGGCACGGGTGGAGCCAGTGCTACGGCCACAGAGGCCTTGCCTGGGTTCAAAGAGATCCAGCCCCAGGTCTTTGCGGGTTTGTACCCAACAGAGGCCAACCAGTACGACTCACTCAGAGACAGTTTAGAAAAGTTAAAGCTCAACGATGCCTCACTGCAATACGAGCCAGAGGTCTCTCAAGCTCTCGGGTTTGGTTTTAGGTGTGGCTTTTTGGGCCTTTTGCACATGGAGATCGTGCAAGAAAGACTTGAACGAGAGTTTGACCAAGATTTGATCACCACCGCTCCGAGTGTGGTCTACCAAGTGGTCGCAGGCGACGGAGAGGTGCTCATGGTTGAGAACCCCTCCAAAATGCCTGACCAAGGCAAGCTTCAAGAAATTCGAGAGCCGATCGTGACCGTGCACCTGTACATGCCTCAGGAGTATGTGGGAGCCGTCATGACTCTGGCCAATCAAAAAAGAGGGGTTCAACTCAACATGGCCTACCATGGACGGCAAGTGATGTTGACCTATGAAATGCCATTGGGTGAAATCGTTTTGGATTTCTTTGACAAGCTCAAGTCTGTCTCAAGAGGTTACGCCTCCATGGACTATGACTTTAAAGAATACCGTGCATCGGATGTGGTCAAAGTCGACATCTTGTTGAACGGTGAAAAGGTCGATGCCTTGTCCATCATCGTTCACCGATCGCAGTCTCAATACCGAGGCCGAGCGGTGGTTGCAAAGATGCGTGAAATCATCTCAAGACAAATGTTTGACGTGGCGATACAAGCAGCGATTGGTGCTAATATCATTGCACGCGAGTCGATCAAGGCGCTGCGAAAAAATGTATTGGCCAAGTGCTACGGAGGAGACATCTCTCGCAAGAGAAAACTCCTTGAGAAACAAAAAGCGGGTAAGAAAAGAATGAAACAAATTGGCTCGGTTGAAGTCCCACAAGAGGCCTTTTTAGCCATACTGCAAGTAGAGGATTGACATGGCAATTTTAACGGCATTTGTTTTAGGCGCCTTTGGTCTGTACATTGGCTCTTGGTACTTGGGATACCAAGAAGGCAACTTTGCACTTTTGTTGTTTTCAGCAACGGTGGTGACGGGGATTTATTGGATTTTCGAAAAGCTGATTTTTTTGCCCCGAAGAGTTCAAGAGGCGCAGGCCCTGGACTTGGCCGAGCACAAGCGGGTCGATGAACTAGCTCGCATGGGCATTCAGCATGAGCCGATCGACATCCAAGCCAAACAATTTGACATCTTGCGTCAACCTTGGTGGTTGGATTGGACCGCAGGTTTGTTCCCTGTGATCTTGGTGGTTTTTATCTTGCGTTCATTTTTATTTGAGCCCTTTAAGATTCCATCGGGCTCCATGATTCCAACACTTTGGGTGGGTGACTTGATTTTGGTCAACAAGTTTCACTATGGCGTTCGTTTGCCCGTGATCAACTTAAAAATCACCCAAGGAGAACCTGTAAAAAGAGGTGATGTGATGGTGTTTCGCTACCCACCTAACCCTAGCTTGGACTACATCAAACGGGTGGTGGGTGTGCCGGGGGATGAGGTCGCTTACATCAATAAAAAGCTCACCATCAATGGGATTGCCGTTCAAGATGAGGCGGTCCCTGACTTTTTTGAAGAAGACTCGTTAAGGTACATCAAACAATTTGAGGAAACCTTGCCCACTGGGGATCCTAGGGTTGAGAAGGTCAAGCATCGTTTGTTGAACGAAAATGAAAGACCTGCGTTTGTAGAAGGGGCCAGCAATTTTCCCTTCAAAGAACAATGCCAATACAGCTTGGAGGGCATTGTTTGTAAAGTCCCTGAGGGGCATTACTTCATGATGGGCGACAACCGGGACAACTCCCTCGATTCTCGCTATTGGGGTTTTGTGCCGGATAAAAATATCGTAGGCCGCGCATTTTATGTGTGGATGAATTTTGGCAATTTGAAACGCATTGGTGGTTTTGACTAAGTTGTCCTCATCTTCTTCTTTGAGTCGCGCTCATCAAGAGTTGCTGGAGCGGCTGGGTTTGAGCTTTGAAAAGCCTCAATTGCTGCAGCAAGCTTTGACGCATCGAAGTTTCAGTTCAAGCCACAATGAAAGGCTAGAGTTTTTAGGGGACTCGGTGCTTAATTTAGCGGTCTCAAGCATGCTCTATGAGGCCTTGCCCGATTTGCCTGAAGGGGACTTGTCTCGAGTACGAGCTAACTTGGTGAAACAAGACACCTTGCACCAATTGGCCATGGAATTGAAGCTCCCCGCCCTCATACGCCTTGGTGAAGGAGAGATGAAATCTGGTGGGCAAAAGAGACCCTCTATTTTGGCCGATACACTGGAGGCTTTGATTGGTGCGGTCTATTTGGATGCAGGTTACGACAAAGCACAAGCTTTGGTCTTGAGGCTTTTTGAGCCGATCCAAATCAACCCCACCATGCAAGCGGCGTCTAAAGACCCTAAAACCGAATTGCAAGAGTGGCTTCAAGCCAAGCGTCTAAAGTTGCCCATCTACCGAGTCGTGGGTACCCTTGGAGCGGCCCATCAACAGACCTTTGATGTGGAGTGCGAGGTGCCCGAGTTGTCTTTGATAGAAAGAGGCATCGGCGGCTCAAGGCGTGCAGCGGAACAAGTGGCTGCTTTGGCCATGTTGGAGTCAATCAAGGAAAAAAAATGATGAGTTCGCCAAAAGAGGGCCATGAGGAGGGCGGAGCAAAGAGAAAAGTCAAGGGCCAAGAAAAGGTTCAAGAAAAGGGCCAGCAAAAGGCCCAAGCTTTGACCCCACAAAGCCGAGTCAAAGTTCAAAAGACCCCTGAGCTGCCTGCTTCTTTG
>Ga0209829_10000010_pt1 | contig 148330 bp, 108 predicted proteins | sample C_140205_EF_Meta_FD_187311 | JGI IMG/M metagenome (GOLD analysis project Ga0209829, IMG submission 187311) | Freshwater microbial communities from Lake Croche, Canada to study carbon cycling - C_140205_EF_MetaG (SPAdes) (version 2) | ecosystem: Environmental > Aquatic > Freshwater > Lake...
CGTGCATCCCACGCGCCGCCTCTCGGCGTTCTACAATCAGTCGAACAACATCGGCGCGCCGTCCTTCGCTGCGCGCATCCTCCCGCCCATCGCACCGCCTGCCAACATCAGCGCCAAGGAAACCACCGGCGAGAGCCGCGACTACGGCGCGATGTTCGACCCGTTCGGCGACGACCGTCTCTTCGTCCGGCTCACGCGCTTCGACACCAAGTATCTCGACAGCACGCCGATTCAGCCCGGCAATAATCCCTTCCAGCCTGCGCAGGGCCTCGGCCTCGGGCTCGACGCGCTCGTTGCCGCCGGCCGCATCACCGCCGCGCAGGCCGCGCCCTACCGCGTGAACCCCGGCGCCTTCAGCATCGACGTGATCTCGAAGGGCTGGGAACTCGAGGCCAACGCGAACCCCACCAAAAACATTTCACTCCGCGCGCAATTTTCCTACTCCGACCGCAACCGTGAGAACTTCATGAAGGAGCGAGATCCGTTCGTGCCCGCCCTTTACGCGTTTCTGAAAACCGTCAATGACACCGGCGTTGCGCCCATCACGCTCAACAGCCTCACGCGTTCGCCCAAGGACACCATCACCGGTGAAATTGAAAACTTTTTCGACGCCACCGGCAGCAACCAGTCGCAGGCCTTCGGCTCGCGTCCCTACAAGCTCAACCTCAACGGCCGCTACCGCTTCACCGAGAGCGCGCTCAAGGGCCTCGCTGTCGGCGGTGCCGTCCGCTGGCAGAGCGCGAACTACCTGCAGCAGGATCTCCGCACGACCGTGAACGGCATCGCCAATCCAAATCTCGGCAAGGAATTGTTCGGCCATACCTTCGAAGCATGGGACTTCTTCACGACCTATCGCCTGAAGCCGAAATTCCTCGGTGCGAAAAACCTCACGCTCCAGCTCAACGTGCGCAACGCCTTCAACCAGTCGCGTGTGCAACCCGCCCGCTACACGAACGACTTCCTCGGTCTCCGCCGCGTGTATCTGAATGAGCCCCGCAGCTTCCGCCTGAGCGCCGCGTTGGATTTCTAATCCCAGCGCGCGCCGCGCCCTTGTCGGCGCCATTACCCTACCTCTGCCCCATCGTCACCATGCGCTACTACCCTGTTTTCACACTATGCTTCGGCATGCCGGCTGCACTTTTTGCTGCGACCGCTTCAACGCCGGCGTCCGCCGACTCCACGGTTGTGCTCACACCCTTTGAAGTCTCAACCAGCAAGGACGTCGGCTACCTCGCCAACGACACCCTCGCCGGCTCGCGCCTCCGCACGAAGCTCTCCGACGTGCCCAACGCGATCTCGGTCTTCACCCCCGAGTTCATCTCCGACCTCAACGCGTTCAACGAGGCCGACCTCATGCGCTACTCCGCCTCCGCCGTGCCCGAACGCACCGACCAGACGCCCGCCGCGCAGGGCATCTCGATGGACACGGGTGGCTTCCAGTTCCGCATCCGCGGCCAGCTCGCCACCCGCTCGCGCAATTACTTCAACACCGCGCTCCTGCCCGACACCTACAACACCGAGCGCTTCGAGGAGGCGCGCGGCCCGAACGCCGTCCTTTTCGGTCTCGGCGGCGCCGGCGGCATCCTCAACACCTCGACCAAGGCTGCTCGCCCCGGCCGCACGTTCACGAACCTCGGCCTCACCGCCGACAGCGATGGCCTCTTCCGTGCCACGCTCGATCACAACCAGCGCGTTACCGAAAAATTCGCATTCCGCCTCAACGCCGTGCAGCACAACTCCGACGGCTGGCAGGAAGATTCCTTCGCTCAAAACCAGCGCGGCCATCTCGCCGCGACATGGCGGCCGTGGGAAAAAATCACCGTGCGCCTCGACGCGGAATACGGTCACGGGAAGAACTCGCTCACGCGCTACTTCGCGCCGTTTGACAATGTGTCGCTATGGAAAACTAGCGGTGCGCCGATCGTCAACGGCCTCGCTGCGGCCAACGCTGCCGTCGGCATCGGCAAACGCAACGCCACCACGCGCCTCACCTTCGTGGGCAACGACGACTCGTTCCACAATTTCGCGCAGACGGTCTTCAGCCAGCCCGCCGCGAATCGCGTCAACTCCGTCGTGCTGCCCGGCGACTGGTCCGCGTTCGATTCGAAAAATCCGTTTCCTGCAAAGGCGAGTTTTTCCGGTCCCGGCGGCACGAGCGAGTTCAAGCAGAAGAGCCTCGGCGCCGTCATCGAAGCGGAGCCGCTGAGGAATTTGTTCGTCGAGTTCGCCGCCGTGAACGACCTCCGCGACCACGATGTCTACGACACCACGCACGATGTCTACCGCGTTCTCGCCGAGCCCGCTAACACCTACCGCGAGGGCCCAGCCAATCCCTACGCCGGCCTCTACTACACCGATACGCGCTGGGTCCTCCGTCGCGCACGCGACAGTGGCGAGCGCTTCCGCCTCACCGCGTCCTACCAACTCGATCTCGGCAAGGCCGGCCGCCACAGCCTCTCCGCGCTCGCGAGCCGCGACAACACCGGCAACCCACGCCACGTCGGCTTCCTCGTCGCCGACGGCGCGCCGTTCAACGCGCAGCCGCAGAACGCCGCCAATCAGCTCTGGACGCGCCGCTACATCACCAACCCCGCCGACGCGTCGCAGTTCTCCGCACCCGATTTTCGCCGCGTGCCAAAAACGTTTTCTGTCGTCACCGATCAGGGCGTCGCGCCTCGCACCTTCAATACAGCCTGGGCCTACAACGAGCTCAACGACCAGTGGGGCCAGACCGATGCGCGGCTCGTCGCGCTGCAGAGTTACTTCCTCGGCGACCGCCTCGTCACCACCGCCGGCTGGCGCTACACCAAACTCAGCGGCTACGCGCGCCCCACGAACAATCCCAACACACAGGTCGCCGCGCGCCCCGAGTCGTTCGGCCCGCTGCGTTTCCTCGGCGATGCGCCTGCGGCCACGCCCTTCGACTTCGAGCGCCGCAGCTACGGCGTCGTCGGCAAGCTCACCCCGTGGCTCTCCGCCTACTACAACTACTCGGAGAACGCGCAGCCGCCCGGCAGCACGCAGACGCTCATCCCGGATGCCTCGCCGTTTCCGCTCAATGCCGGCAAGGGAAGGGACGCCGGTGCGATGGTCTCCCTCTTCGGCGGCCGCGCCTTCCTCCGCGCCGGCTGGTTCAGCACCAGCTCCGTTGATCAATCGAGCGCGTTTGGTGCGAGCAACGTCGCTGGGCGCAACGATCGCATCATGGATGTGCTCGTCGCCAATAACCTGATTGCCGCCGCCAACGTCGTGCGCTTCGTCGGCGGCGATTTCGATTTGGCCGACCTCGCGACCGACGGCTTCGAGCTGAATTTCACCGGCAACGTCACGCCCGCGTGGCGCGTCGTCGTGAATCTCTCCAAGACCGAGTCCGTGCAGACCAACATGCTCAAGCGCAGCCGCGCCGCCGCCGCACGCGTCGTCCCGCTCTGGCAAAACGCCGCCGCGCAGAATCTCCAGACCACCGCCGGCGTCTCCGTCGCGCAGGAAATCATCAACTACCAAAATTGGCTCGCGACCACGACCGCCGTGGAAAACTCCGGCACCGTTGGCCACCGCGAGCTCGAGGCGCGCGCGTTCACGCGCTACGATTTCCGCGAGGGGAAACTGAAGGGGACCTTCATCGGCGGCGGCCTCAGCTACGGCAGCGCCCCCGTTATCGGCCGCAGCACCGCGGGCACGCTCTTCAAGGCCAGCGTCCGTCGCGAAGCGGACGCGCTTCTCGGCTACCGCACGCGCCTCCCGCGTTTCCTGAGCGGCAAGAGCCTCGAGCTGCAGCTCAACGCGAACAATCTCCTCCAGCAAAAAGACTACACGCTCGTGCGCCGCGATCCCGACGGCCAGCTCTTCCGCGCCGCCGTCAACCCGCCGACGAATTACGCATTGAGCGCTCGCGTCGCGTTCTAAGAATGTGGCGGCTTTCGAACCGTAAATCGAATTACTCCTCTCTATGCTTCGCCTCGCACTTTTCTTGCTCGTTGCTCCCTTCTGCCTGCTCCCGTCGCGCGCGGCCGAGTCGCGTCCCGCCAATATTGTCTTCATCCTCGCCGACGATCTCGGGTGGAACGGCATCGGGCCCTACGGCAACAAGGACGTCTCCACGCCGCACCTCGACCGCCTCGCGCGCGAGGGCATGACATTTCATCGCGCCTACGCCGAGCCGCAGTGCTCACCCACACGCGGCGCCTTCTTCAGCGGGCAGTGGCCCGCGCGCACCGGGATGTTCGCCGTCACCCACGAAATGGATCCCGTCGCCGCGCCGCTCATTCCTCCGCCGCACGCGATGGTCATGCCGCCAGCGACCGCCTCGCTCGCGCTCATGCTTCGCGCCGCCGGCTACGCGACCGGTCTCTCGGGCAAGTGGCACATCGCCGACAACTACAACGCCGCCCCGCTCCGCGCCCGCGGTGGCGGAAAATACTTCGACCGCTACGGCTTCGATTTCGTCGGTTCTGCCGCCAACGGTTCGCCCGAGAAGGACAAGTCCACCGCCGGCATCACCGACGACATGCTCGGCTTCATCGAGGCCAACCGCGCGCGCCCTTTCTTCGCCTACCTCGCGCACCACGCGCCGCACGCCGCGCTCGAACCGCCCGCCGCGCTCGTCGCGAAATATGTCGCGCGCGGCCACCGCAAAAGTTCCACCCCGCTCACCGCGTATCGTGAGCGACCCACCGCCGATTACTTCGCCACACTCGAACATCTCGACACCCAGATTGGTCGCGTGCTCGCGCTCCTCGACAAACTCGGTCTCACGCAAAACACGCTCGTGATTTTCTCTTCCGACAACGGTGGTCTGAACCGCATGGCCGACATGGCCCCTCTGCGCGGATCGAAAGGCATGACTTACGAGGGTGGGGTGCGCGTGCCGCTCATCGTGCGCTGGCCCGCGGGCATCAAGGCCGCCTCCTCGAACGCCGTGCCCGTCCACTTCGTCGACTGGTATCCCACCTTCGCCGCACTCGCCGGCGCGCAGCTCCCCCGCGCACAAAAACTCGACGGCGAAAATCTCCTCCCGCTTCTCAGCGGCACCGGTCGCCCCGCGCGCGACACGCTTTGGTGGCACACGCCCACCTACACGACACCGTTCGCCCGCACGCCGTGCTCCACGATCCTCCGCGACGATTGGAAACTGATCCACTACTTCGGCGACTTCCTCGAACTCGGTCCGGACGCCGTCCCCGAGAACGAAGGCGCCTACGGCAAGCTTATCCTCGGCGCGCGCACCGAACTCTACCATCTCGCCACCGATCCCGGTGAGACCACGGACCTCGCCGCGAAAAATCCCGCGAAGGCCGCCGAGCTGATGTCCGCGTTGAAAAAACTCTGGGCCGACACCGGCGCCACGTTTCCGAAACCCAATCTCGCCTATCGCCCCGAAAATCCCAATTGGTGGAAGCGCGCCGCCGCCGGCAAGAGCCCGGACTAATTTTTCTTTTTCTCCCTATGTATCGCTTCCTCCTCACGCTTGTCCTCCTCTCTTCGTTCGTCGCACTTCGTGTTGCGTCCGCCGCGACGTCCGCCCGGCAGCCCAATATCATTTTCTTCCTCAGCGACGATCTCGCGCAGGGCGACGTCGGCGCTTACGGCCAGAAACTCATCCAGACTCCGCGCCTCGACCGCATGGCGCGCGAGGGCACGCGTTATACGCAGGCGTTCTGCGGCACGACCGTGTGCGCGCCGTCACGCACGTCGCTCATGACCGGATTGCACACCGGGCACTCGCCGGTGCGCGGGAATTGGGAAGTCCCCGTCGAGGGCCAGCTGCCCTTACCCGAGAAAACGATCACGGTTGCCCAGATTCTGAAAACTGCCGGCTACGCTACGGCCGTCGCCGGCAAGTGGGGTATGGGGATGTTCGACACCACCGGCAGCCCGTTGAAAAAAGGCTTCGACCACCAGATCGGTTACAACTGCCAGCGCCACGCGCACTCCTACTTCCCCGAGTTTCTTTACCGCGACGGCGTCCGCTTTGACCTCCCCGGCAACACCGGCAAGGGCATCGGCCCCATCTACGCGCAAAACGTGATTCAGACCGACGTGCTCCAGTGGGTCCGCGCGAAAAAGGACCAGCCGTTTTTCCTGTTCTACGCCATCACACTCCCGCACGGCAACCACGAGATCGACGACCTCGGCCTCTACGCCGGCAAGCCCTGGCCCGCGCAGCAGAAAGCCTACGCCGCGCAAGTCACGCGCCTTGACCGCGACCTCGGCCAACTCCTCGACCTCCTCGCCGAGTTGAAGCTCGACAACAACACCCTCGTCATGGTCGCCGGCGACAACGGCTCCTCCTTCGAGCCGAGTTCCGCGATGGGCAAGCTCTTCGATCAAGCCGGCAATGGTCTGCGCGGCTACAAACGCGAGCTCTACGAAGGCGCCCTCCGCCAGGCCGCGCTCGCGCGCTGGCCCGGCGTCGTGCCCGCCGGTCGTGTGACCGATGGCCCGTGGGCGTTCTGGGATTTCCTGCCGACCGCCGTCGAACTCGCCGGGGCGAAACTCCCTGCGGGTTTCAAGCCTGATGGGCTTTCGCTCGTCTCGTTTCTCAAGGGCGGCGAGGCACCGCAGCGCGATTATTTTTATTGGGAACTCCACGAGACGAACAAGCCCCTCCAAGCCGTTCGCTTCGCCAACTGGAAAGCCGTCCGCAACGGCCCCGGGCTCCCCCTTGAACTCTACGATCTCGCCACCGATCTCGCTGAATCAAAAAATCTCGCCGCGGCGAAACCCGACGTTGTCGCCCGCGCCGAGGCCTTCATGAAAGCCGCGCACACCGACGAGCCCAACTGGCCGCTCACCGGTCGCGCTGCCGCCCGCGACGCCGATCGGGCGAAGAACGCGAAGAAGAAATCGTAGCCTGTTTTTTCCTGTTACCGTCAGTTCTGCACCGTGATTTTTTGCGGCGCCACTTTGCGCCGTCGGCGCTCCCACCCCGGGCCGCCAGCTATCTTACTGTCAGGCAAGAATACGCCAAGATTCGAGTGTCGCCGCGAGTGTGCGTCGCCTATCTTAACGGTCGTTGCCCTTGAATAGCCCCGCACAGTCACTCGTGATTTTCTCCGCGCGCATGAGTGTTCGGAGCGTTCTTAAATGCGACATCCGTTTTCCAGTCTAAAACCCCGCACAAGCCGCACACCCGTTGACCAATTCCCTGCCATGAAGCCTACGACCCTCGGTGAAAAGAAAAACGCTCAGTCGCGCCCGTCCATCCGCTCTTATGCGTGGATGGCCTTGATCAGCACCGTCTCCACGGTCGCGCAGCTTGCGCCTGCTTCAGCGCCTGACGCTGTGACGTTGGCTAAATACGATACGAACCGAAACGGTAAGCTCGACCCGAACGAGGTTGTCGCGATGGAGGCCGCGCAAAAGGCGGCGGTCTCGGCCTCGACAGCGGCAGCCGCGAAGCCCGCCGCGGAGGAGGTTGTTGCCCTCTCTCCCTTCGAAGTCGTCGCCGACAACAACCGCGGCTACTTCCAGTCGAACACGATGTCTGGCACCCGTCTGAACTCAAAGATCGAAGATCTCGGCCAGTCGATCACGGTGATGACCAAGGAGCAGATGAGCGATTTCGCGATGCTCGATATCAACGACGTGTTCGACCACATGGCGAGCACCGAGGGCATCAACTCCTATTCCCAATTCGATACTGACCGCACCGGCGCAGTGGTCGACCAAGTGAGCCTTAATCCGAACAACGCCAATCGCGTGCGCGGCATTGGCAATGCCAACATCGCCTTCAACAATATCCAGACTACGGGACGCGTGCCCGTGGATCCACTCTGGATGGACTCGCTCGAGCTGAGCCGCGGCCCCAATGCCAATATCTTCGGCCTGGGCAACGCCTCCGGCACGGTGAATCAAACGCCGGCCACGGCGAATCTCAGCCGGAATTTCACCAAGGTGGAAACGCGCGGCGACAGTTACGGCGGCTGGCGCACCTCGCTCGACGTGAACCGCAAACTGACGGACAAGCTGGCCGTGCGCGCGAGCTACGCCAACCAGCACACGGGCTTTGTGCGCGAGCCCGCCGGCGAAGACGCCCGCCGGCTCAGTGCGCAGCTCAAGGCCCGGCCCTTCAAAAATACCACGCTGTCCCTCTCGTGGTATAACTACAAAAACGCGTCCGTGCGGCCGAACTTCACCACCCCGCGTGACTATTTCACGGATTGGATCAAGGCCGGGAAACCGGGCTGGAATGCCGTCACCGGCTTCGTCACCCTCGCCAACGGGCAGGTCTACGGCAATGGCAACGTCCTCGGCTCCACCACGCCTTATACGGCTGCACCGACCTCGTTCATCACCGGCGGTGCGGAGAGTCGCTCGATGTTCCAGCTCGGCGGCCCGGGCCAGACGCCCTATTGGGCCATGCCGCGCTATACCTCGGGTGCCTTGGCCACCACCGACCCGTTCGGCGCTGCTGCCACGGGTATCGGCCTTTTGACGACGGGTCCCTCGGAGAACTTCACCGCCACGCAACAGCCGCTCTATAACTCCGTGACGCGACCCATCAAGGACCGGTCCATCTACGACTGGACCAGCCTCAATCTGGCGGGCAACGGCAAGGCTTGGGACGACAACACGACCTACATGGTCCAGCTCGACCAGTTCATCCTCAACACCCCCAAGCAAACCTTGGCGGCCCAGTTCACCTTCATGCGCGAGGATGCCAAGCGGTTGGAGAACCAGCCCATGGGCCCCGCGAGTGTGAACAGCAATGTCGGTCAGCTCCAAGTCGACGTAAACCAGGTTTATCTGGATGGCACTCCGAACCCCTACTTCGGACACCCCTATTTGCGGAGCAGCGAACCGTTCCTGCGCAACAAGCCCCAGCTATGGGACACCGACCGGGCCCAAGCCGTCTATCGTCTCGATTTCTCCCAGGACAAGGGCTGGACCAAGTGGCTCGGCACCCAGCAGCTCCTCGGCTATTATGAGTATAAGGATCAGAAGAATTATACTTGGACCTATCGGCATACCGCGCTGGGCCGCGACAAGGGATGGCAGCAAAAATATGCCAACACCCTGCTGGCCCTCCAAACGGTGACCAACACCGATCCCAGATACTTGATCAATGGCACTGCGATCGTCCCCAGCAATTACGACCGGATCAATGAACAATACTATGTCGGCAATACCGTCGGCGGAGGCATTCAATATGCCCCGAGTTATTTCCCGGAAGGGGCCAGTGTTCCCTATGTCTGGGGGCCCTCGGCTGGCGCGATGATCAAGGATGTTTCGGCGGTCGGCTTTACCCCGGGTCAGGGCGGTGGTCTCAACAACCTCAATGAAATCGTCAAGACCCCGGGTGCCGTCATTCAAAGCACGTTCCTCGGTGGCCGCTTGGTCGGCACCTTTGGCCTGCGTCGCGACAAAGTGTATGACCGCAATGCTCCGCTGGCCACGATGACTGCGGACCTCCGGGACTACGACTTCGCGCCGTCGAAACGATGGGTGGGCCCCTGGCGTTTGGCTCAAGGCAAAACCAAGACCGCTTCGATTGTGGCGCGTCCGTTGCGGGAACTGACCTTTTTCCAGTCAACGATCAGCAAGGGCAGCGGTGTCGGCAAGTTCCTCGCCGAGGCGGTCAGCAGCCTGAGCCTCACCTACAATAAATCGGATAACTTCATCGCGCAGGGCCCGGCCTACGATCTGTTCCTCAAGCAGCTGCCCAATCAAAGCGGCACCAGCAAGGACCTCGGGTTGTGGACGACGATGCTCGATGGCCGGCTTTCCCTCCGCTACAATCGCTTTGTTACGACGCAGAACGATCTCCGCAATGGCGACATCAGCACGATGGCCCAGCGCATTCTGCGGTATGAGGGATTTGTCGCGACCGATTCTTATAACCTGAGGACCCAGACCACCGCCTGGCTGAACGGGCTCGCCACTGGCGGGACTGCCACCGAAGACCAAATCGCCGCGGCCATCAAGATGTCCCCAGCCCAATACAAGGGGCTGGCGGCGATCGCGTCCAACAACACCTACGCCGCAGTGCAGGACGCGGAATCGAAGGGCCATGAATTGGAAATCAACCTCAACCCCACTAGAAATTGGACGATCAGTGCGTCGGTCACCAAGACGCAGGCACTCACCACGAAGGCTGGCTCCGCGGTGGACGATTATATCGCCGCGCGCATGCCCATTTGGACCACCCTCGAGGATCCGCGCTTCACCAACACCACCCAAACCATCGGTGGTGTGACCACGCCGCTTACAGCCCTCCCCGCGACTCCTCTCCCGGTCGGCGCCACCGGCCACCTGCTCTGGTGGAATCTCCTGGGCACGCCCTTCAGCACAGTGTCCGGCTACAACGCCACCCAGTCGCCCGCGTTGAACTTCGCCGGGAATGTCGATGCGCCGATGGCCGTGTTCCGCGCCCAGATCGGCCGTCCTCGGCCTCAGATCCGCGAATACTCAGCCAAGTTCAACACCCGGTATAACCTCTCCGGCATCTTTTCCGAGAACCAGATCCTCAAGAACGTGACCGTGGGCGGTTCGTTACGCTGGGCGAGCAAGGGTGCGATCGGTTTCTATGGCCAAGGCTATACTCCGGGGATGGACCTCACCCTCGCGGCCAACAAGATCCTGCAGCTCGACCCGACCCGGCCGATCTACTCGTCGGACGAAGCCAATGTCGACGTGTTCGTCACCTATCGGATGAAACTGTTCGCCAACAAAGTCCGGGCGAACCTCCAACTCAACGTCAAGAACGTGCAGGAAGAGGGCGGTCGATTGCAGAAGACGAGCGCGTTCTTTGACGGGAGGGCCTCCACCTACCGCATCGTCGACCCGCGACAGTTCATTCTCTCGGCCTCGTTTGATCTGTAGCGGTTAACCGGTGCCAGCATCGCCTGTCATCGTCGTCACGCACCGGAGAGGTGGCGATTTTCCTCCGTGAAAGCAAATGACGTTGCGGCTTCACGCCCCCGGATGGGGTAGCAACCGGCTTGCCTGAGCCACGCGCGCTCAATTCGCTGGCCGGTGACGATGAAGCACCCGAAACACTCTCCCTCGGCCCGCGCGGATTCCGGTTCTGTGCCCGCCCGGGGGTCAGGCGATTGGCCGATGGGTGGGATCTTTGCGCTCGTCCTGGTCGTGACGCTCGCCGCCTATTGGCCGGCACTGACGGGTGAATTCCTCTGGGACGACGCGGGCCACGTCACCAATCCGAGCCTACAGTCGTGGTCGGGACTCTGGCGCATCTGGTTCGAGGTGGGCGCGACGCAGCAGTTTTATCCGCTCCTGCATTCTGCCTTCTGGATCGAACATCGCCTCTGGGGTGACGCGTCGGTCGGCTACCACCTGAGCAATGTGCTGTGGCATGCGACGTCGGCCTGTCTCCTCGTCGCGCTGCTTCGGCGCTTGGCGATTCCCGGCGCGCTGCTGGCCGCGTTCATTTTTGCGCTGCACCCCGTATGTGTTGAGTCCGTCGCCTGGATCTCGGAGCAGAAGAACACGCTCTCAACGGTCTTCTACCTCGCAGCCGCGCTAGCCTGGCTGAAGTTCGAGGAAAATCGGCGACCGGCACGCTACGCCGTCGCGAGCGCGTGGTTTTTGGCGGCGCTGCTGACGAAGACTGTAACGGCGACGCTGCCGGCCGCGCTGCTTGTGATCGCGTGGTGGCGTCACGGGCGGTTGTCGTGGCGCGGTGACGTGCGGCCCTTGTTGCCATGGTTGCTGTTTGGGGTAGCGGCTGGTCTGGGCACGGCGTGGTTCGAGTCCGCGCACATCGGCGCCAGCGGCGACGCGTTTGCCCTCGGCGCGGCGGAGCGAGGCCTACTCGCCGGGCGCGTCGTCTGGTTCTATTTCGGTAAATTACTTTGGCCGTTCGGGCTCACGTTTTTCTATCCGCGGTGGACGATCGACGTGATGATCGGGTGGCTGTGGTGGTTCCCGGTGGCGGCGCTGCTGTTGCTTTCCGGGCTCGTCTGGTGGCAACGCCGGGATCGTGGGCCGCTCGCTGCGGCTCTGTTATTCGGCGGCACGCTGGTTCCGGTGCTCGGCTTCGTGAACGTGTATCCCTTTGTGTTCTCTTACGTGGCCGACCATTTCCAGTATCACGCGAGTATCGGGATGATCGTAGTTTTCTCCGCCGCTGCGACCCGTGCGTTTGCGCGACTGACGTGGCCACGATGGAGCGGACCGGTGCTGGCCGTTGGCGTCCTCGCGACGCTCGGCGGGCTCACGTGGCAGCAGAGCGCGATGTATCGCGACGTGTTCGTGCTCTATGAGACCACGCTCGCGCGCAATCCCTCGAGTTGGGTGGCGCGACTGAATCTCGGATCGGCTCTGGCCGATGTGGGTCGCCCAGCCGATGGCCTGCCGCACTTGCAGCGAGCGCTGGAGTTAAAGCCGGACCATCCGGAAACCCTCAACAGTCTCGCCGACGTGCTCAATCGTATCGGGCGTTCGAGTGAGGCACTGCCACTGCTCGATCGGGCGGTGCAACTGCAGCCCCGCTTCGCCGCCGCGCACAACACCCGCGGTGCGACGCTGATGGCGCTCCAACGCACCGACGAGGGGATCGCCGCGTTCAGTCGAGCCGTGGAGCTCAACCCGACGTTAGTCGCCGCGCGAGTGAACCTCGGGTGGTCGCATGCGAACGGGGGGCGCTTCGCCGAGGCAGTCGCCGAATATGCTCAGGTCCGGCGCGAGCGGCCCGACTACGCCGACGCCGAGTTAAAGTGGGGTCTCACGCTGGTGCTGAACGCTCGTTTCGCTGAGGCGGTGCCTCACCTTGAGCGCGCCGTGGCGCTAGAGCCCGAGAATGCGGATATGCGTCAGGTCTTGGGTCGCGCGTTGCTCAGCGTCGGGCGAAGGGCTGCGGCGGTCGAGCAATTCGAGGAAGCGCTGCGCCTCGCTCCGCACCATACCGGTGCACGGGAAGGACTCAAACTGAGTCTTCGGGCGGATTTGCCCGCGCCATAGAGGCCGGGAATTCCCTCGTGCAACGACGGCGGCACATGTGGAATTTCGTCCGTTGAATGTGTGAGCAGGAGCCTGTGCAACTGGGGCTGGTGCTGGTAGCCATTGCATTTACGGTTCTGCTTCCCCTGCCGCCCAACCCTTCTTCTTCCCGTGAGATTCCTGCTCCGCTGTCTTGCTCTCGCCGCGCTCTCCCTCGCGCCGCTCATCGGCGCTGCGCCGGCCAAGCCCAACATCCTCATCATCGTCGCCGACGATCTCGGTTTCGCCGATGTCGGTTTCAACGGAGGCAAAATCATCGCCACACCCAATCTCGACCGGCTCGCCGCCACCGGTGTGAACCTCACGGATTTTCGCTCGTGCCCCATGTGTTCGCCGACGCGCGCGGGCCTGATGACCGGTCGCTGGCCGGCGCGCTTTGGCCTGATGCGAGCGGTCATCCCGCCGTGGTCGCGCTACGGTTTGCCCGCAGCAGAAAATACGCTGCCCGAGAGGTTGGGCACCGCCGGCTACGGCGAACGCGTCATCATGGGCAAATGGCATCTCGGCCACGCGCAGCGCGAGTTTCTCCCGCTGGCCAACGGATTCACCCGCTTTTACGGCCACTACAATGGCGCGATCACCTATTTCACCCACGAGCGCGACGGTGAAACCGACTGGCACGACAACGACCGCACCGCGCGCGAAACCGGCTACTCCACCGATCTGCTGGGCAACGCCGCGACCCGTTTCGTGCGGGAGGCCGTGGTCGGCCAGCCGTGGTTGCTCTATGTTCCCTTCAACGCCCCGCATTCGCCCTACGAGGCGAAGGAGGAGGATCTCCAGAAATACCCGCAGCTCACCGGCACCCGCCGCGCCTACGCTGCGATGGTCGATTCGATGGATCAGGCCATCGGCCGCATCCTCGCCGCCGTCGAGTCGCGCCCCGATGCCGCCAACACCCTCGTGCTCTTCTTCAGCGACAATGGCGGGATTCTCAACGTGGGCTCGAGCAACGCTCCTTATCGCGGCGCGAAGCTCACGGTCTACGAAGGTGGCACGCGGGTCTGCGCCGCGATGCGTTGGCCCGCTGGCGGGGTAGGCGGCGGAAAACGTTTCGACCAACGCGTCGGCTACATCGATGTCTTGCCGACTGTGTTGGCTGCCGCCGGCGCTCCGGCTCCGAAAAACATCGACGGGGTAAACTTCCTCCCCGCTCTCCGCGACCATGCGAGGCTGCCCGACCGCCCCTGGTTTACTTACATGCATCAGAGCGCCGACGCCCACGCTTCCGTTCACCTCGGTAATCTGAAGCTGGTCGCCCACGGCGATTTCTTCTCGGCGCACCCCGCGACCAAACCGGAACTTGAACTCTACGACCTCGCCGTCGACCCCACCGAAAAATCCGACCTCGCCGCGCAACAGCCCGACGTCGTTGCTCGCCTCCACTCTCTCTTGCGCGAGTTCGGCACGTGGCAGCAAACCGGCGTCAGCGCCTACAATGAAGGGAGTGAGGGTTTCGTACCGCCGAAGGATTGGGTCGTGGGCGGGCCTCCCGCCGCGCCCCGTGAAGGCAGCGCGTCCCAGACCGGAAAAAAGAAAAAAACTTCCTCTCCCGACTGATCCTGTTCCTTTGGTTTCCCCTCTATGAAATCTCACCTGCCGCTTTTCGCCATGCTGGTTGCGGTGGCTTCACTGCTGAGCTCCGCTGGCTCTGTCGCCGCCGCCGCCGAACCCGCTCCCGCGCGCCGCCCCAACATCATCATGCTCCTCATCGACGACATGGGGTGGGGGGACTTTTCCTGCTTCGGCAACAAGGACGCCAAGACCCCCAACATCGATCGCCTCGCGGCCGAAGGCCTGCGCTTCGAACAATTCTACGTTGCGTCGCCGATCTGTTCACCGTCGCGCACCGGACTCTCCACCGGCCAATATCCCCAGCGCTGGCGCATCACGTCTTTCCTCAACAACCGCGCGGAAAACAACGCGCGCGGCATGGCGCAGTGGCTCGATCCCAAGGCTCCGATGCTCGCCCGCATGTTGCGCGATGCCGGTTACGCCACCGGCCATTTCGGCAAGTGGCACATGGGCGGCCAGCGCGATGTTGGCGAGGCCCCGCTCATCACCGAATATGGCTTCGACGAGTCGCTCACCAACTTCGAGGGCCTCGGTCCGCGTGTCCTCCCGCTCCTCGATGCCCACGACGGGAAAGCGCCCCGCCTCCACGCGCTTGGCTCCGACAAGCTGGGCCGCGGCGAAATCACGCAACAGGACCGCGCCGAAGTTACCGCTACCTTCACCGCCGCCGCGCTCGCCTTCATCAAAAAGTCGGCGTCCGCTAACAAACCGTTTTACGTCAACCTCTGGCCCGACGATGTCCACTCGCCGTTTTTTCCGAGGGCTGCCCTGCGCGGCGACGCCGCGAAACGCACGCTCTACCACGCTGTGCTGTCGACGATGGATGCGCAACTCGGCGTGCTTTTCGACGCCATCCGCGCGGACCCCGCGCTCCGTGACAATACCCTGATGCTCATCTGCTCGGACAACGGTCCCGAGGTTGGCGCCGGTTCCGCCGGCGTTTTTCGCGGCAGCAAAGGCATGCTTTACGAGGGTGGCATCCGTTCGCCGCTCATCGTCTGGGGTCCCGGTTTCACCGCTCCACCGCGCGCCGGCACCGTGAACCGCACCGCGCATTTCTCGGCCATCGACGTTGCGCCGACCGTGCTGGAAATCGTCGGCGTCCGCGCGCCAGCCGGTACCGCCTTCGACGGTGTTTCAATGCGCGAAACTCTGCTCGGACGCTCCGAGGCCTCCCGCGCACAACCGCTCTTTTTTCGTCGCCCGCCCGATCGCGCCTCGTTCGCAGGCATCGACAAACTTCCCGACCTCGCCGTGCGCGACGGCCGTTGGAAATTACTCTGCACTTACGATGGCGCCGAGCCGCAGCTCTACGATCTTGCCGCGGACCCTTCCGAGAAAAAAAACCTCGCCGCCGCTCAGCCCGCCGAGACCACCCGACTAACCGCGGCCGCCGTGGCGTGGCACCGTTCGGTGCCCCCCGACCACGGCGCGACCTATCGCGCGCCGGCTCGGCCCGGCGTGGCGTCGCCGTAGCGGCGATCCGCGCTTCGCGTTTCCTCACTCCCAGTCCGACCCCGCCCTACCTTGAAAACTTCCCGCTGTTTCCTCCCCGCAGTCGCGCTTTGTGCGCTGGTTCCGCTTTCGCTCCGCGCGGCGCAGACCGCCCCGATTCCCGCGACGCCGCCGGCGGGGTCCGGTGACGTGGTCGAACTGTCTCCCTTCGTCACCTCGGTTGGTTCGGAACAGGGCTACGTCGCCACGAGTTCGCTCGCGGGCAGCCGCGTCAACACCCCGCTCAAAGACATCGCCGCCCAGATCGACGTGATGACGCTTGAGTTCATCAATGACATTGGCGCGACGACCATCGAGGAGTCCGTGGCGTTCAGCACCAACAACAATAACATCACCGATCAGAACACGGGTCCGAATGGCGGCATCACGACGACGCGCGCGAGCGGCCGGGCCCGCGGCTTCGACGCCATCACGACGTCTGCCGACTTCTACTCCACGAATCTCCCCAGCGAACTCTACAACGTCGAGCGCATCACCCTCGCCAACGGCCCGCAGTCGATCCTGTTCGGCCTCGGCAACGCCGGTGGCGCCATCGACACCTCGACCAAGCGCGCGCTCATGCGCAGCACCAACGAGGTCAGCCTCCGCGGTGATAACAACGGATCGTTGCGCGCCACCCTCGACGTCAACCGCGTGCTGCTCCCGCAGAAACTCGCGTTCCGCTTCGTCGCCGTGCGCAATGAAGGCCAGGGCGCCGTCGAGGATGCCTTCAACCGCCAATCGCGGGCGTTTGGCGCCCTGACGTGGAAAATCGCGCCCCTGACGACGCTCCGTCTCAGCACTGAAAAAATCGACCAGCGCGCGTCCAACGCCAGCAACTATCTCGCGCAGGATTACGTGAGCCCGTGGGCCGCCGCCGGTCGCCCGCTCTACGACAATGCCGCGGGCAACACCTCGCTGACGGCCACCGCGTTCCCTTTGCTCAACCGGAACGCCAACGCCCTCCGCGTCTATTCCTACGGCGGCGGCGCCCCGTCGGTGCTCGTCTGGAATGGCTCGGGCCTCACCCGCGGTCCGCACCAACTCACGGGCGCGGTCGATACCCGCGATGCGGCGCTGATCGACAATGCGATTTTCCCGACCACCCGCGACGTCCGGGTCGGCGGCCGGGTGAATGACCTCCATGGAAAATTGCTGCGCGGTGCGCTCGAGCAAAAAATCACCGACGACCTTTTTGTGGAGCTCGGCTTCAACTATGAATCGGTTGCCGAACTGCTCGGCGGGCCGTTCGACAACGCCGAGTCGGTCAATATTTTTGCCGACCCGAACCGCTACCTCCCCGGCGGCACGGTCGCCGCGCCGCAGACCGCCCTCAACCCCAACTCTGGCCGGCTCTACATCGAGACGGCGCCCGGCGGTACCGAGGTGCGCAATCTCACCAAGGAGCTGCGCTTCACCACGTCCTACCAGTTCGATTTCCAAAAACACTTCGCCGGCATCGCGCGCCATTTCGGCCGTCACCGTCTGGCCGCGCTCGCCTCGCTCCGGACCGACGAAGACCGCACCCAGGTCTCGCGGGCGATGATCCTCGGCAATCCCTCGTTCGCCACCGGTGATCTGCTCAACAACAGCCGGTTCATCCGCTCCCGTTACTATCTCGATCCCGCGGCCGGTTCGTTCACCGCGCGCGCCTTGCCCGGTGGCGGTGGCGATACCCGGCTGTTCGGCCCGTGGACGTTTACGGATACGGCCCGCAACGAGACGTTTCAGGCCACGATGTTCGATCATCCTGGCGGCCGTTCCTCGGGGACGGGTGGCTCCCGCAAGGAAATCACCACCGGCATGCTCGCGGTGCAGAGCTTCTTCCTTAAAGATCGCCTTAACGTTTTCGCCGGCCGCCGGGTGGATCAGTTCAAGAGCTACCTGATCGATCCATCGGCGCTCGTCCGCGGCGACCGCCTGACACTCGGCGATCAGCAGGGGCTATACCTGCCGCTGTCCCGCGCGACTTTTGCTGCGACCCCGGCGCTCGACGACAGCACCACGACGTATTCCTACGGCACGGTGCTGCACGCGCTGCCATGGCTTTCGGTTTTCGGCAGCCGGTCCAACAACACGGCCCTGCCTCCGGGATTTCTCGATCCCGACAACCGCCTGGTCCCCGGCATCTCCAGCGACGGACACGACTTCGGCTTCAGCGTGGGACTCCGGCAAAACGCCCTTTCGCTGCGGGTAAATTTCTACGAGGAGAATCAGCATAATCTGATCGGCGACGGTCAGGGCGTGCGCACCGCTTCCGCCGTCGTCGAGCAACGGCTCCGCGGCACGGACCGGCCCGCCGGCATCGCCACCGTGCCCGCCGACGGCTACGACCCCGTCACGCGTGGCGACGTCTATCGCTCGGTGGAAGACAAGATCGGCAAAGGCATCGACGTGACGCTGGTGGCCCGCGTCACCGGCAATTGGGATCTTCGGCTCGCCGGCGGCCAGCAACGCACGCGCGTCTCCAACAAGGATCTCGATTTTGCGCTCTGGTCCGCGCGCCGCCTCCCGGTGTGGCAGCAATTCGGCGGTCTTGGTTGGGACAAAGTAGCCATCTCCACCACCGATACCCGCACCGTGCACCAATACTACGATCAGGCGATCGCGGCGGAAATTCTCCGCCAGCAACTGCGCAACAATCTCCCCCGTTTTCGTCAGCGCGAATGGCGCGGGAGTCTGTTCACCAACTATCGTTTCAGCGAAGGTGCGCTCAAAGGTCTGAACCTCGGCGGCGGCGTCCGCTGGCTCGACCAGACGATGCTCGGCTTTGAGCAGCGGGCCTTTCCGGGCGGCACCACGGGCGACGATGTCACCAAGCCGATCTTCGGACCCGCCCAATTCGCGCTCGATCTGTTGCTGGGCTATGGCGGAAAAACGACGATCCTCGGCGGCCGTAAGCTCGGTTGGCGCGTGCAGCTCAACGTCCGCAACGTCCTCGACAACGACGATCTGGAGCCCATTCGGACCAACCTCGGTGGCGGCGTCCTTGACTGGGCCCGCGGCACACCGCGTCAAATCGTGCTGAACACGACGTTCACCTTCTGAGTCACTCCGCCACCGCACTCCATGAAACGACTACCGCACCTGCTCCCGTTTTTCGTATTTCTCGCGAGCACGCTGGCGGCCGCCACGCCGCCGCATCCCGCCATCGTCGTCTTTCTCTCGGACGACCACGCCCAACTCGACGCCACGCCCTACGGCGCGACGGACGTCCGCACGCCGCACATGCAGCAGCTCGCGCGCGATGGCCTGGTGTTCACGCACGCCTTCATCGCCTCGCCCGCCTGCGCGCCGAGCCGCGCCGCCCTGCTCACGGGCCTGATGCCTGCCCGCAATGGTGCCGAAAACAACCACACCTATAAACGCGACGACCTTGCGTCGCTACCCGATACGCTTCGCGCGCTCGGCTACCAGACCGCGGCTTTTGGCAAAGTAGCCCACGGACCGAAAGATGCCGCGCGCCATGGCTTCGATGTCACTGATCCGAGCCACGCTGCCGCGGTCGTCGGGAAATTTTTGGCGGAGCGCGACCGCACCAAGCCCCTTTGTCTCTTCGTCGGCACGAACGATCCACATGTGCCATGGCCAGAAATCGACGGCTACGATCCGATGAAAATTAACCTGCCGCCAACGCACCTCGATACCCCTGAGACGCGTGCGTTTCGGGCGCGCTACTACACCGCCGTAACGAAGGCTGACGCGCAGCTCGGAGAGATCCGCGCCCTTGCGCGCACCCACCTCGACGCCGCACGGACACTTTTCATCTACACGAGCGACCACGGCGCGCAGTGGCCCTTTGGTAAATGGAACCTCTATGATGCCGGTATCCGCGTTCCGCTCCTCGTCGCGTGGCCCGGTGTGATTGCGCCCGGCACGCGCACCGCTGCGATGGTGCAGTGGATTGATTTGCTTCCCACGCTGATCGAGGCTGCCGCGGGAACGGTTCCCACGGGAATCGACGGACGCTCGTTTCTTTCCGTGCTGCGGGGCCACGCGACCGACCACCGCGAAACGATCTTCACCACCCACAGCGGTGACGGACGCATGAACGTTTACCCAATCCGCTCTGTCCGCACGGCCTCGTGGAAACTCATCGTCAACCTGCACCCCGAGTTCGCCCATACGACCCACATCGACAAGGCCCTCGCGCGCGACGGCGGCCGCTACTGGCTCTCCTGGTTCGAGAAAGCAAAAGCTGATTCCACCGCCGCGGCCACGGTTCGTCGCTATCACGAGCGCCCGGCGGTCGAACTCTACGACCTGCGCACCGATCCGTTTGAACAGCGCAACCTCGCCGCGCTCCCGGCGCACGTCAGCCGGGTGAGCGAGATGCGCGCCCAACTTACCGCGTGGATGAAAACACAAGGCGATCTGGAAACCGTCTTCAATGAACCGCGTCTCCTCGCCGATCCCGCGTCGACGCGCCCCGGTCCCAACGCCGGCACCGATCAACCCGCGACGAAGCATAAACAATAACACCACGATGACCTCGCGCCCCCTCCACCGATTCCTCGCATTCGCACTACCGGCAATATCTCTGCTCACGGCTTCACTGGCGAGCGCCGCAGTGCCTTCCATGCCGGCGAAGCCCAACATCGTCGTCATCCTCGTCGACGACATGGGTTGGTCCGACATCGGTTGCTACGGGAGCGAGATTCCCACGCCAAACCTTGATGCGCTGGCGAAAAACGGCGTGCGCTTCACGCAGTTCTACAACACCGGCCGTTGCTGCCCCACGCGCGCCTCGCTCCTCTCGGGCCTCTATCCGCATCAGGCCGGCATGGGTCACATGACTGCTCCGCGCCGCGATCCGGCGGGCGCCGTGCTCCCTGGCTACACCGGTCAGCTCAATGACCGCTGCGTGACGATGGCCGAAGTCCTCCGCCCTGCAGGTTACTTCACGGCGATGACAGGCAAGTGGCACGTCGGCCAAGCGCTCGGCACGACCCCGTGGAGTCGCGGTTTTGACCGCTCGCTGAATGCGGCTGCCGGTGGATTTTACTATCCCGGTAGCGACAAAGCTAACCTCTTCCTGAACGGCAAGGATGTCGGTTCGGGTGGGCAGGGTGGGGTACCGAAGGAATGGTATTCCACCGATCTCTGGACCGACTATGGACTCCGCTTCATCGACGAAGCGCGCGCCGAGAAAAAGCCGTTCTTCCTCTATCTCGCTCACAACGCCCCGCACTTTCCGCTCCAGGCTCCCGCCGACGAAATCGCCCGTTTCCGCGGCAAATTTAAGGACGGTTGGGACAAACTTCGCGCAGCCCGCTACGCTCGCCAAGTTGCCGCGGGTCTCATTGACCAATCCTGGCCGCTCGCCCCGCGTCCCGATGGTGTCCCCGCATGGTCGAGCCTTTCGGCGGATCAGCAAGATCGCTACGACCACATGATGGCCATTTTCGCCGCGGCCCTCGCTCACGTGGACACCGCCGTCGGCCGTCTCGTCGACGGCCTGCGCGAGCGCGGTGAACTCGATAACACGCTCATCCTTTTTCTCTCGGACAACGGCGGCAACGCCGAGGCCGGCGTCCCCGGTCGTTTTGTCGGCGCTAATCCGGGCGACGCGCAGTCCACCGTCTTCGTCGGCGAGTGCTGGGCGTTTCTCGAGAACACGCCCTTCCGTCGCTACAAGCACTACAACCATGAAGGCGGCGTCGCTACGCCACTTATCGCCCACTGGCCTGCCGCCATTCCTGCCGCTCGTCGAGGGGCGCTGGAGACCCAGCCCGGCCACCTCGTCGATCTGATGGCGACCTGCGTCGACCTCGCCGGCGCGGCGTATCCCGCCAGCTTCAAGGGCCATCGCATTCAGCCGATGGAAGGCGTGAGCCTGCGTCCCGCGATGATGGGTTTACCGCTCGGACGCTCGGCCCCGATCTACTTCGAACACGAAGGCAACGCCGCCATCCGTCGCGGCGACGACAAACTTGTCCGCCTCGGCGGTAAAGGCGCGTGGGAACTCTACAACCTAAAGATCGACCGCACTGAACAGCACAACCTCGCGGCCTCCCAGCCCGCACTTGTGACCGAACTCACCGCCCTGTGGGAAGCGTGGGCTCGTCGCGCGAACGTCTTTCCGGTGCTGGTCAGCGGCCAAAACAACGATGCATCCAGCGAACCCGCCGCCAACGCTGCGGCCAAGAAGGGTAAAAAGAAACAGCAAGCCGCCAGCGAAAAACTCTAACGCGTCTCTATGAAAACTCCGAAATTCCTCCTGCTCGCCGTTGCCCTGACGGTTTCCGTTTCACTGCGCGCCGCGACACCATTGCCGAATTTTCTGATCATCATCGCCGACGACTTTACGTTTAGCGATGTGGGTTGCTATGGTGGACAAGCCTACACGCCGACGATCGACACGCTCGCGCGCGACGGCCTGAAATTCACGCGCTGCTTTCAGGCCGCGCCGATGTGTTCGCCCACGCGCCACGCGCTCTACACGGGCATGTATCCGATTAAGACCGGCGCTTACCCAAATCATACTTTCGTCTCCCGTCCGAACACCCTCAGCATGGTCCAACGCCTGCGCGCCGGGGGCTATCGTGTCGCGCTCTCGGGCAAGACCCACATCGGCCCCGAGGAGGTTTTACCCTTCGAGCATCTCCCTGACCCGCTCAACGGCCAAGCTCACCGCGCCTTCCTCGCTTCGTCCGCCAAGGACAAAAAACCCTTTTGCCTCGTCGTCGCCTCCCACAATCCGCACTCGCCCTGGACCGAGGGTGATCGATCCCGTTACGCTGCCGCGAAGCTCCGGCTCCCGCCGGACTGGGCGGATACGCCTGAGACGCGCGATGATTTCCGCAACTATCTCGCCGAGTGCACGGCGCTGGATGCTGAGGTCGCCGACGTGCTGGCGATGCTCACGGAAACCGGTCGCGACAAGGACACGGTGGTGGTCTTTCTCAGCGAGCAGGGCACGTCGTTGCCCCGCGCCAAGTGGAATCTCTACGACCGTGGCATTCAGAGCGCCTGCCTCATCCGCTGGCCCGGCATCATCCGCCCGGGCACGATCACCCCCGCGATGATCGAATACGTCGATATTTTACCCACCTTCCTTGAAATCGCCGGCCAACCCCGCACGCCCGATCTCGATGGCCGCAGTTTTCTTCCCGTGCTGCGGGGCACGACGGACAGCCACAAGGAGTTCGTCTTCGCCCAATACACGAACCGCGGCGTGAACAACGGCTCCGACCACTATGGCATCCGCTCCGTGCGGTCGGGGCGTTATAAATACATCTGGAACTTCACGCCGGCCGACCCCTACGCCAACGCATCGATGAAAAACGCGACCTACGAGAGTTGGGAGAAAGCGGCCGCTGCCGGCGATCCGGGGGCCAAGATCGCTATCAACCGCCTGCTCCATCGGACTGAAATCGAGTTCTACGACGTCCTCGCCGATCCCGGTGAACTGAAAAATCTTTCCGCGGAGACTTCGCTCGCGCCCGAGCTGGCCCGACACCGCGCACAACTCGACGCGTGGATGAAAGCTCAGGGCGATCTCGGTCAGGCTACCGAAATGGAGGCGCTCAAGCACATGAAGCGTTACGTCGAAGATCCCGGCGCTACGAAGCAGAAAAAGAAGGCAGCCACCAAGAATCCATGAACCTCTCTTCCATCGCCTCGGTCGCGGCACTTGGTGTCGCGGTTTTGGGTCTCATGCCAAATTTATGCGTCGCGGCGACGCCCGCGAAACCCAACGTCGTCCTCATCCTCGCCGACGATCTTGGCTGGTCCGACCTCGGCTGCTACGGCAGCGAAATCAAGACGCCCACGCTCGATGCGCTGGCGGCCGGTGGAGTTAAATTCACTCAGTTTTATAACAGTGCCCGTTGTTGTCCTTCGCGTGCCTCGCTCATGACCGGGCTCTACCCGCATCAAGCTCACGTCGGCAACATGACGCAGGATCTGGGGCCGAACTCTCCCGGCTATCGCGGGACGTTGCAGGCCGACTCGGTCACACTTGCCGAGGTGCTCCGCGACGCCGGCTATCATACGTCGATGGTCGGCAAGTGGCACCTCCATCAACCCAAGACTGAGGTGAAGCCCACCGATCGCGGCTTTCAGGAATTCTACGGCATGTTGGGTGGCTATAATTCCTGTTGGGACGAATCGCCCTTCTACACGCGCTGGCCAAAGGACCGGACACCGCGCGCCTACATCTCTGCGCAAGACGGTGTGCCCGGCACGTTTTACGCGACGGATGCCTTTGCCGACTACTCGCTCGACTTCATCGCCGAGGCCCGGCGCGAAAAGAAACCCTTCTTCCTCTATCTTGCCTTCAACGCTCCCCATTTCCCTCTCCACGCACACGAGTCCGACATTGGGAAATACGAGGCAATGTATTTTGAAAAAGGGTGGGATGTCATTCGCGCGGAACGCCTCGGCCAACTGAAAAAACTCAACCTGGTCCCGGCCGATCTCGCGCTCACGCCGCGCAGTCCCGTGCCCGCAAAGTCGCACGCGAAGCCTTCCCCCTACGCTGGGCAGGAAAATCCCGAGTGGTCGTCGCTTCCCGCGGATCGCCGACGCGACTTGGCGCGCCGCATGGCGGTCTTCGCCGCGATGGTAGATCGCATGGACCAGGCCATCGGCCGCGTCGTGTCTGATCTGAAAGCTCACGGCCAATTCGAGAATACGCTGATCATGTTTCTCAGCGACAACGGCGCATGCTGGGAATGGGACCCACTCGGCTTCGACGGCTCGAGCAGCCCGAAGAATATTCTGCATACGGGCGCGGATCTCAAAAAGCTCGGCCAACCCGGCGACTATATGAGCTACGGCAGCGGCTGGGCCAACGCCGGAAATACGCCGTGGCGCCTCTATAAACACTTCAGTCACGAGGGCGGCATCCGGACACCGTTCATTGCCCACTGGCCGGCCGGGATCAAAGCCCGCGGCGAACTCCGCACGCAGACCGGTCACCTGATTGATCTCATGCCGACCTTGGTCGAGCTGGCCGGAGCCAGCTATCCTGCCCAACGCAATGGCTCAGCGATCCAGCCGATGGAGGGTTGCAGCCTGATTCCTGCGCTCACGGTGAATCGCCCCATCGCCCGCCCCGCCCCGCTCTTTTTTGAGCACGACGGCAGCCGCGCGGTGCGCGACGGTGGCTGGAAATTGGTCTCCGTGGTCGGTGAGGCGTGGGAGCTCTACGACCTCGCCGCCGATCCGACGGAGATGAAAAACCTTGCGGCCACCCAGCCGGAGCGCGTGCGCTCCATGTCCACCGCCTGGCTCTCCTGGGCGAAGCGGACGAACGTCGAAATCAACCGCGATCCGTTTGCGACCCCGGCCCCGGGTGCTACCGGCAAACAGAAAAAAAGGGGATGAGCGAATAGCCGGCTAGGAGCAGAAGGGATTGCCAACCGCGTGCCCAGAAGAAGGACGGCGCATTTTCTGCTCGGTGTGTCCGCGTAAATTGTCCGCTGGCCTTCGCTGCCGGCTGTCGCGGTTGGCGGAGGGTAGCGACCGGCAGCGACGGGATCAGAGTTTCGGCCGGGTCGCGAGAGCGTGGGCTAAAATAGCCCGCACGTTGGCGAGTTCGGCGCCCTCCAGTGGCAGGCGTGGGGGGCGGACGGTGGCGCTGCCGCACTTCATCTCGGCCTGAATCCACTTAATATATTGCACAAATTTTGGCACGGTATCGAGGCGCAGAAGCGGAAGAAACCATTCGTAGATCGCACGCGCTTTCGCGTGATCACCCGCGCTGGCAGCTTCGACCAGTACCACGGATTCCCGGGGGAAGGCGTTCACGAGTCCGGCGATCCAGCCCTGGGCACCGGCCGCGATGCCCTCGACGATCGCGTCATCCATGCCAACGAGCAGCGTCAGGCGGTCGCCGTTGAGTGCACGAATCGCCGTGACGCGACGCAGGTCGCCGCTGGATTCTTTGACGGCGTGCAAGGTCGGGAACTCCGCGGCGAGCTCGGCGATCTGCGCGGGCAGGTAGTCGGTTTTGTAGGCCGGCGGATTATTGTAGAGCATGCACGAGAGTTTCGTGGCGCTAAAAACCGCAGCGAGGTGGGCCTTCATTTCACGCCAGTCGGTCGTGTAGGTGTAGGGCGGCAGCACCATCAAGCCGGCGCAACCCGCTTTCGCGGCAGCCTTGGCCAGCGCGACGGCTTCGGCGGTTGAGAGAGCGGCAATTCCGAGGACGACCGGTGCGCGACCGCCAGCAGCTTTGACGGCGGTCGTGACGACGGAAATTTTCTCTTCGAAGGTGAGGGTGGCGGCCTCGCCGAGCGATCCGCAAACCACGATGCCGGTGCAACCGCTTTCGAGCATCCAGCGGCAATGGCGGAGCAGCGCCGGGTGATCGATGGACCCGTTGGCGCGCAGATTGGTCGTGAGGGCGGGAAGGACACCGGTCCAGGTCATTTTCATAGGAAGAACAGATTAGTTGAAGCGATCAGGTGAAAGCGCGGAGAGGTCGATGGACGGTTTCTCGCCAGAAAGTAGTTGGGCGATGAGTTGTCCGGTGATCGGGGCGAGGCTGAGCCCCATCATGGCGTGGCCGGTGGCGGCGGTGAGATTGGAGTAGCGCCCGAATCGGCCGACATAGGGCAGTCCGTCAGGCGCGCAAGGACGCAGGCCGCGCCAGACGGGGAGTTCGCGGAAGTCGGCGGCCGTGAATTCAGGGAAATAACGCGGCACGGACTCGGTGATGCCGGCGACGCGCTCGGTCTGGATCGACTCATCCAGACCGCTCAATTCCATCGTGCCGCCGATGCGCAACGTGTCGCCCATGGGCGTGACGGCAACCCGTGCTTCGGTGAAAATGGAGCAGAGCTGGGGTAACTGCCGGGGTTGGGTGAGCGTGACGCTGTAGCCTTTGCCTGCTTGCAGCGGGAGCTTGAGGCCGAGTCCGCGCACCATGGCGGGCGACCACGAGCCACCGGCGAGGACGAATTCGTCCGCGGCGATTTCGTCGCCCGTGGTTTGGACTGCGCTGAGGTTTTTTCCGGTCGAGCGCCAACCGGTGATTTCGGTGGACCACTGAAACTTTACTCCGCTAGAGCGGCAGAGACGGAGCAGGGTCGCCATCAGGCGCTGCGGCGAAAGATGACAATCGAGCGGAAAATAAATTGCACCGGCAACGGCCATGCGCACGTCGGGATCAAGTTCGGCGGCGCGCTCGGGGGAGACGACTTCGGCGGGCACCCCGAGCTCGCGGGCGCGCGTGGCGACGTAGGCTTCGTCGTCGAGGGTGTGCTGGGATTTGCACAGCATGAGTAGCCCGCGGCGGACGAGACCGAAGTCGTTCTTTGTTTGGTCGGCGAGTTGTTCGTAGAGGGCGCGGCTCGCGAGGCTGAGATCGCGGATCAGTGGCGCTGAGCGGATGACATGTTCGGCGTTGGCCGCGCGCATGAAGCGCAGGCCCCACGTGATCAATTCGACGCTAAGGCGGGGCCGGATGTAGAACGGGCTCTTCGAGTCGAACATCCACTGCAGGGCGAGCTTGGTCATGCCGGGCGCGGCGAGTGGAATAAAGTGGCTCGGCACGATCATGCCAGCGTTGCCGAAGGAACAGCCGTCACGTCCCTCGCATGAGCGTTCCACGACGGTCACTGCGTAGCCGCGTTGGCGCAGCGCGTAGGCGCAACTGAGTCCGATGATACCGGCGCCGCAGACCACGAGGTGTTTGTTTTCAATGGATTTCACGCGCGAATGCCCCAGCAAAAAAAATCGCGTTCGTCGAGCAAGAGCCTGGCTTCGGCCATGACGTGGGCCGTGCCGGTCACGGTCGGAGTGATCTGGCTGCGCGACTGATCAAGCCAACGGTAACTGCCGGTAAACCGACTGCCGATCACGCTCTCCTGCACCCAGTGGGCACCCTCGGCAATTTTTCCTTCGGCGGCCAGACAGGCGAGCTTGGCGCTCGTGCCAGTGCCGCACGGAGAGCGATCATAGGCTTTGCCGGGGCACAGGACGAAATTGCGACTGTCGACTCCCGGCGAAGGGGATGGACCGAAAACCTCAACGTGATCGACCTCCGGAAATCCCTGCGCGTTGACGGCCTGGCGGACGCGCCACGCAAAATCAGTGAGCGCGTCGAGCGAAGCGAGGTCGAGGTTGAGGCCGTGCGCTTCGACGAGGAAGAACCAGTTGCCGCCCCACGCGACGTCTCCGCGAATCACGCCGTAGCCGGGGACCTCGATGGGCACCTGATGGGCCGAGCGATAGGAGGGGACGTTTTCGACGGAGACCGAGCCGTCGGCGTGCAGCTCGGCACTTACCGCGCCCACCGGAGTGTCGATTTTCACGCCGCCCGGCTGGATGCGGCCGAGGTGGGCGAGCGATACGACGAGGCCGATCGTGCCGTGTCCGCACATACCGAGGAGGCCGACGTTGTTGAAAAAAATAACGCCAAGATCGCAGTTTGCGCGATGCGGCGGGACGAGCAGCGCGCCGACGACGGTATCGGAACCGCGGGGCTCGTTGACGATGGCGGAGCGGTAGGAGTCGAAATCGCGACGAAAGCGCGCGGCGCGTTCGTCGAGCGGGCCGATGCCGAGGTCGGGCCCTCCGTCGAGCACGAGGCGGGTGGGTTCACCACCGGTGTGAGAATCGAGGACGCGGATTGATTTCATGGCTGGTGCGGAAGAAACATGCGGACGAAGAAATCCTCCAGGCGTTTGCGGCCATAGGGGGTGCTAAAGACGCCGTGGCCGGCGCCGGGCATGACGAGGTATTCAAATGATTTGTCTGCTTTCACGAGGGCGTTGGCGACCTGGTAGGTGCTCGCGGGGTCGACATTGCGGTCGAGTTCGCCGACGACGAGGAAGAGTTTTCCGCGGAGTTTGGCCGCATGGGTGACGTTGGAGTTCGCCGCGTAGGGTGGGCCCACGGGCCAGCCCATCCACTGCTCATTCCACCAAATTTTATCCATCCGGTTGTCGTGGCAACCACAGTCGGCGGCGGCGGCGTGGTAGAAATCTCCGTGGAAAAGCAGGGCACCGAGCGCGCTCTGGCCGCCCGCGCTGCCACCGTAGATGCCAACCCGGGTGAGATCGAGTTCGGGGTATTTCGCGGCGGCGGCTTTGATCCACGCGATGCGGTCGGGGAATCCAGCGTCGGCGAGGTCGCGCCAAGCGACATCGTGAAATCTCTTCGAGCGACCGGCCGTCCCCATGCCGTCGGCCTGAATGACAATAAAGCCACGTTCGAGCAGGGCGTCGTGCGCGCCAAATGTCTTTGGCGTAAAGTAGCCGTGCGGGCCGGCGTAGATGCGCTCGATCACCGGATATTTCTTCGCCGGATCAAAATTTGCCGGACGTTGGATGATGCCGAAAATATCGGTGAGGCCGTCGCGGCCCTTGGCGACGAAGCGCTCGGGCCAGCGGCCACGGGTGGCGAGGAGGGCGGTGGCGTCGGCGGTTTCGAGCGGGAGGAGGTTGGTGCCGTCGTCGAGGCGGCGGAGGACGGAGACGGGCGGGGCGTCGACGCGCGACCAGGTGTCGACGAAGAATTTCTTGTCGGGCGAGAGCTTGATCGTGTGCATACCGGGCTCGGGGGTGAGCACGATGAAGCCGGTGCCATCGAGGTTCACGCGGCAGAGTTGCTCGTAGTAGGGATCGTCGAGACCGCCGGCGCCCGCGGCGCGGAACCAGACGAGGCGGCGGGTGGCGTCGAGGTGTTCGATCCCGCGCACGGTCCATTCGCCGCGGGTGAGTTGTTGTTTCACGCGGCCAGTGCGGGCGTCGAAGAGGTAGAGGTGATTCCAGCCGTCGCGTTCGCTGGCCCAAAGAACTTCGGAGGTCGTGTCAAGGTGTTCAAGGAAGCGGCCCGTGCGCGAGTAGTGGACAAACGTGTCGCTGCGCTCCTCGAAGATTGGGCGCAGGGCACCGGTGTTCGCCTCAACGGAGAGGAGTTGGAGGAGTTGATGGCCGCGTTGGTTGTGGAGGAGCGTAAAGTGGGTGGAATCGGGCGCCCAGCGCACGGAGTCGAGCGCCCATGGATTCGGAAATGCGCTTTGATCGAGAGGGATTTCACGCGTAGCGGTAACGTCGAAAAGATGCGGACGGCTGACGGGAAGCTCGTCGCCGGGTTTCAGGTAAGGATACGAGGACGTCTTCGGCTGGAGTTGATCAGCGGGACTCGACTCGACGAGGGTTACCCGGCGCTCGGGCACGACACGCGTTTGCAGTGCGACGAGCCTGCGGGAGTCGGGGGACCAATGCACGTCGGGCTCAGCGGCGGGATAGTCCGCGAGTTCATAGCGCATACTGACAAGACGGGCGCGGGAGGCATCGCGACGATAGGTGTTTCCAGGGTTGCCGCCGACGGAGAGCGGGAATTCGCGTTTCGTCGCGACGTCACGGAGCCAGAGAGCGTCGTCTCGCGCGAAGGCTTCCCACTTGCCGTCCGGTGAGCGGGTGCGACGGAGGCGAGCGGGTGATGCGGAATCGGCGTCGTTGGCGGCGGTCGGTTTTGCTTCGGCTGCTTTGGGCGCGGGCGCGATCGTGTAGGTGTCGAGGTTGAGCGTCCACGCACTGTCACGGGCGCGGAAGCGGAGGGTTCGGGCGTCGGGCGAGAGCGTGGATTGCGCGATGGTGCCGAGCTTCGCTGCGGTGATCGCGGCAGTCGCGCGGCCTTGATCGAAGGTGGGTGCGCGCGTGCCGTTTTCGCTGTCGACGAGGAAAAATTCTTCGCCGGTCGGCACGTCGGTCCGATACCAGAAACGCGAGCTCTGGCCGATCCAATGGGGATCGACGGGGCCGTGGTAGAGCTTGGGTTTTTCGGCGGCCGCGAGGGAAGCACTGCACGAAAGAGCCAAGGCGAGGAGGCAAAGGAGGGAGCGCATGGAGTCGGGGCGGGGGAGGCGGTAGAACGCGTTCAGCAGGGGGACGAGGACGGCAGCGTGCTCGCACGAAAGGCATAATACCATGGGCGTCTTGCACAATCTTGCGGCTTTTGGCGTGGGTTTCCGCCAAGTTTCCGCGCCATGCCCTCCGCTGTTCATCCCTTGGCCGCACTCGCCGATGCCGGTATCGCGGAGGCGTTGTTCGATTTGGTGCCGGATGTCGTTTTTTTCGTGAAGGATGACGCGGGGCGCTATGTGGCAGTGAATCACACGCTCGTCGCCCGCTGCGGGTGCAAGGCCAAGGCGGAGGTCATGGGCAAAACGGTTGGCGTATTTTTTCCGTCGGAGTGGGCGGAGGTTTATGCCGCACAAGACCGGCAGGTGCTCACCACGGGGCGGTCGATCTTGGCGAAACTCGAGTTGCATTTTTATGCCGACGGCAGCCCAGGCTGGTGTCTCACCAGCAAGATTCCACTGCGCACTGCCGCCGGACGCATCCACGGCCTCGCCGGACTTTCGCGTGATCTCGCCGCGCCTGATGAGCGTGGCGCGATTCCACCGGAGCTGGCGGACGCCATCCAGTTCTTGCAGGAAAATTTCGATCAGCCGATTTCCACGACTCAGCTCGCGACGAAAGCCGCCCTGTCCGCGGCACGATTCAGCCGACTCGTGAAACGAATTTTTCATCTCACGCCGGGCCAGTTGATCATCCAGACGAGGTTGCAGGAAGCGACGCGAAGACTGCGGGAGACCGATGCGCGCGTGGCCGTGATCGCGCTGGCCTGCGGCTTCTACGATCACAGCGCGTTTGCGCGGCAGTTTAAGGCGGCGACGGGCGTGACCGCGCTGGTCTATCGGCAAAGTGTGCGGTGAGCGAGGCGCACGCGGCGGAACAGCGGCCATCGGGAAAAATGAGTCGCCGACACAGCCTGACCAGAGCGCGACGAGCGGGCGGTATGATCTATGGCAGTGGTCAGACGGGACGGGTTTCTGCCGGATAGCGCAAACGCACATGGCGCAGCGCAAAAGCCAGGATCAATGTCGCGGCCCAGCCCGCAACGCCCAACTTTTCCGTCCCGCACGGACCGCGCTAAATCTTCCGCTTCCTCCGGTCATTCCACCGCCACCATCGGCTTCGAGGCCAGGTTCTGTCTCACCGCCGACAAGCTGCGGAACAACATGGACGCGGCGGAATACAAACACGTTGTCCTCGGCCTCATCTTCCTGAAATACATCTCCGGCACCTTCAAGGAACACCGCGCCAAGCTCCTCGCCGGCCAGGGCGACTACGCCGGAGCCAACGCCGAAGACCCCGACGACTACAAAGCCGAGAACGTCTTCTGAGGGCCCGCCGATGCCCGCTGGTCCCGCCTTCAGTCGTCGGCCAAGCAGCCCACCATCGGCAAGATCGTGGACGACGCCATGGTCGCCATCGAGCGCGACAACCCGCGCGTCAAAGGCGTTCTCCCGAAAGACTTCGCCCGCCCCAGCATCGACAAGCAGCGTCTCGGCGAACTCATCGACGTCATCGCCACCCGCTCACTCACCGCCGCCAGCGAGGGCGAGCAGACCCACCGCACCGGCGATCTGCTCGGCCGCGTGTACGGGTATATCCTCACCCGGGTTCGCCAGCGCCGAGGGCCAGAACGGCGGCCCGTGCTACACCCCGACCTGCGTCGTGCGCTGCCTCGCCGAGATGCCCGCCTCCTACAGAAGCCGCATCGACGACCCCGCCTGCGGCTCCGGTGGCATGTTCGTGCAGTCGGAAAAATTTGTCGAATCCCACGGCGGCAAGCTCGGCGACGTCAGCCTCTATCCGCGCCTACGTTCCGCAGCCGCGACGTAGGCGAACAACTCCTTGATGCGTGCCCATGGCTAGCGGAGCGGCGTGGGCGAAAACAGCATGCGGCGCATCGTGCGTTTACCGTTGTAAAAAAACTTCACGGGGAGTGAGCGATGGTGCGCGCCGTGAGCGGTTGTGCTCAACGGAGTTGCCAGGTGCACCGAGACTTTCCAACCTCGCAATTTCCCCATGCTGACCGACGAACGCCATCGCGCCATTCTCCGCCTCATTGCCGAGAACGGCCGTGTGACCATGGCGGAAATTGCTGAGCGGTTCGAGGTCTCGGTGGCCACGGCACGACGCGATGCGGTCGGATTGGCTGAGGCGGGTAAAGCCGCGCGCAGCCATGGCGGCCTACTGCCCGCCAAGTTTTTCCAACGTGAACCGCATTTCCGGGTGAAGGCCGCCCGGCACATGGGCCTCAAGGCGCGGCTGGCGCGCAAAGCCGTCACGCTCCTGCCGCACGAGGGCAATGTCTTCGTGGACGCCGGGACGACCTGCCTCGAAGTGGGCCGGCTGCTGCTCGACCGGTCCGGCCTGCACATTTTCACCAATTCAATCCCGCTCGTGCTCCAAGCGGCGGAGGCACGGGCGACGGTGTTCTCCATCGGGGGCGAGGTGAGGAAAGTTTCCCTCGCGCTTACCGGCGCGCTCGCGCAGGCGTGGTTGTCTCATCTGCGTTTTGAAGCTGCGGTCATCGGGGCCTCCGGGCTCGATGTCGCGACGGGCGCCTATACGACCGAATTGCACGAAGCCGCGGTTAAGGCGGAGGTCCTGCGGCGCGCGGTGGTGCGCGTCTTGGTCGCCGACGGTGAGAAATGGGATCAGCCCACCGCCGTGCATTTCGCGCCGTGGCGGGCGTTTTCTTCCCTCGTGACGACCGCGGATTTTCCCCGCGGCGCGCGCGTCGCCTTGGCCGCGGCCAATGTGAAGCTCTGCCTCGCCTGATCTCTGATGAAAATCGCCCGCTACCATCGCCTCTTCAATCCCGCGTCCGGCCGCTGTTTCGATGTCGCCCTCGACCACGGTTTTTTTAACGAACGCACGTTTCTCGCCGGCATCGAAAACATGCCGCGCACGATCGCGACGCTTGTGGCGGCGGGACCGGACGCGATCCAGCTGACCATCGGGCAGGCACCGCAGCTGCAAAAAATTCCGCTCCGACCGAAACCCGCGCTCGTGCTGCGCAGCGATGTGGCGAACGTCTACGGGGCCGAGCTGCCCCGCGCACTTTACTCCCGATTGATCGAGGAGCCCGTGCTCCAGGCGGTGCGGCTCGATGCCGCGTGCATTGTGGTGAACCTGTTTCGCATTCCCGATCAGCCTGAAGTGGCGGACCAGTGTATCCGCAATATCCTGCAATTAAAACCGCAGTGCGACCACTACGGTATGCCACTGATGATCGAGCCGCTGGTGTTTCAGTCCAATGCCCGCGCGGGCGGCTACATGGTCGACGGCGATCCGGAAAAAATCATCCCGCTCGTGAGACAGGCAGTCGAGTTGGGCGCCGACATTATCAAGGCCGATCCCACCGACGATGTTTCCCTCTATCATAAAGTGATCGAAACCGCCGGCGGCATTCCGGTGCTCGTGCGCGGCGGCGGCAAAGCGCCCGAGCAAGAACTCCTCGCGCGCACGGTGGCGCTGATCGCGCAGGGCGCTGCTGGAATCGTGTATGGGCGCAATATCATCCAGCACCCGAATCCCGCCGGGATCACCCGGGCGCTGATGGCGGTTGTCCACGACGGCGCGAGTGTCGAGGCGGCGATGACATTCCTAAAAACGACCTGAAACGACTGAACATGGAAACACCCTCTCATCACCCTGCGCCGGTTCGCATCGGCATCATCGGCGGCGGCCTCATGGGCCGCGAAGCCGCCTCGGCTTTTGCGCGGTGGTTTGCCTTGGTGGATTTTCCGGTGAAGGCGGAGTTGGTCGCCGTGTGTGACGTGCAACCCGAGGTGCTCGCGTGGTTTCGTCAGGTGCCGACCGTGCGTTGCCTCACGGCGGATCACCGCGAACTGCTCGCGCGGGCGGACGTCGATGTGGTTTACGTCGCCGTGCCGCATCATTTGCATGAAATTATTTACCTCGATGTGCTCCGCGCGGGCAAAGACCTGCTGGCGGAAAAACCCTTTGGCATCGATTTGGCGGCGGCGCGACGGATTCGGGATGAAGCGGTGAAACTGGGGCGGTTCGTGCGGGTGTCGTCGGAGTTTCCCTTTCTCCCCGGGGCGCAACGCCTCCATCGGCTCGCGGCGGCGGGAGCGTTCGGGCGAATTTTGGAGATCCGCGCGGGCTTTCTTCACTCGAGCGACCTCGATCCGACGAAGCCGGCGAATTGGAAGCGCCAGAATCGCTTCTGCGGCGAGATCGGCGTGATGGGCGATCTTGGGCTGCACGTGGCCCACCTCCCGCTGCGGCTGGGCTGGCGGCCGGCGACCGTTTACGCGCAGCTCCAAAAAGTCTACACCCGCCGGCCGGACGGTCGCGGCGGCGAGACGGAGTGCGACACTTGGGATAACGCGGCGCTCCACACCACCGTGACGCTCGGCGGTGATACCGTGCCGATGACGCTGGAAATGAAGCGCATGGCGCCCACGGAAACGAACACGTGGTATATCGAGATTTTGGGCACAGATCGCGGGGCGCGTTACTCGACGAAGGAGCCGAAGACGTTTTGGTCCTACCGACGCGACAAAGAGCAATGGTGGGAAAAAACAGACCTCGGGTTCGCGATGCCGTTCAAGACGATCACCGGGGGTATTTTTGAACCGGGATTTCCCGACCTCATGCAGCAGATGTGGGCCGCGTTTCTCGCCGAGCGCGCCGGGAAACTCGGCGATGCGTTCGGCTGCGCCACGCCCGACGAAGCTGTCGCCAGTCACGAGTGGTGGAGCGCCGCGTTGGAGTCGCACCGCCACCAGAGCGTCGTTGCTCCCGCCTAAACGTCGCCATGCGCTCCGGAATCATCGCAGGCGGAAACTGGATCGTAGATCACCTAAAGATCATCGATGCGTGGCCGACGCAGGATGCGTTGGCGTCCATCCTCGCCGAGTCGTCCGGCAACGGCGGCTCGGCGTATAACGTGCTCAAAGATCTCGCGCTGCTCGGCGCGCCGTTTCCGCTGACGGGAATCGGTCTGGTGGGAAACGACAAGACGGGTGACGCGATCTTGGCTGATTGCGCGGCCCACCGCATCGACGTCGCGCAACTCCAGCGCACGCCGATGGTCGCGACCAGTTACACCGATGTGATGACGGTGCGAACCACGGGCCGCCGGACATTTTTTCACCAACGGGGCGCCAACGCGCTGCTCGGGCCGGAGCACTTCGATTTCATGTGCACGACGGCGAAGATTTTTCATCTCGGCTATCTTCTGTTGCTCGACCGGCTCGATACGCTGTCGGCCGATGGGCAGACGGATGCGGCGGAAGTCTTGCGGCGGGCGAGTGCCGCGGGTTTGCGGACGTCGGCGGATTGCGTGAGCGACCAAAGCGGACGGTTTCGGGCGGTGGCCGCGCCCTCTTTGCCCCACGTCGACTATTTTTTTGCGAACGACTTCGAGGCCGAGAAACTCACCGGCGTTGTCCTGCGCAAGGAACAACGGCTCGATCCGCGCGCAGTCCGCGCCGCAGCCCGGGCGTTGCTGGAGGCGGGGGTTCGCTCGTGGGTGTTCATTCATTTTGAGGAAGGGGCCTTCGCCGCGAGCCGCGAGGCGGAAGTGTGGCAGCCGAGCTTGCGGGTGCCGGCGGGCGACATCCGAGGTGCCGCCGGGGCCGGCGATGCATTTGCGGCGGGCGTGCTCTACGGGCTGCACGAGGACTGGCCGATCGCCGAGAGCCTGCGCTTGGCGGTGTCGGCGGCGGCGGCCTCTCTCTACGATCCGCGTTGCTCCTTCAGTCTGGGTCCGGTTGAAGAGTGTCGACGGCTTGCCGAGCAGCTCGGGTTCAAGGCCTCGTTCTTAGATTGATCACTTTACTCCTATGAAAAAATTCAACGTTGGAATCATCGGTTACGGCTGGGTGAGCGGAGCACACATCGCGGCCATCAACGCGACTGCGCACGCGCAGGTCACGGCAGTTTACTCGTCGCGGCCTCAGGATGCGGCGGCCCTCAGCGCGCAACACGGTGGTAAAATCACCTGCTATACCGATCTGAACGCCATGCTCGCGGATCCCGATCTGCACGTGGTCTCCGTGTGCAGTTATCCGAATCAACACGCGGACCAAATCGTAGCTGCGGCCCAGGCGGGCAAGCACCTCATCATTGAAAAGCCCATCACGCTTTCATTGGTAGACGCCCATCGGGTGAGTGCGGCGGTAAAGGCTGCGGGGGTGAAGACGTGCGTCTGTTTCGAGTGCCGCTACTCGAGCCAGTTGGTGGCGACGAAAGCGGTCATCGAAAGCGGGTTGCTTGGAAAACTGCACTACGGCGAAGTGGATTACTACCATGGCATCGGTCCGTGGTATGGACAGTTCCGCTGGAACACCGCGAAAGAGTTTGGCGGCAGCAGTCTGCTCTCCGCAGGCTGCCATGCGCTCGACGCGCTGCTGCTGTGCATGGGCGGCGAAGTGGAAAGCGTCACCAGTCACTCGACGGGTTCGGCGAATACGGTGTTCGGGCAATACCACTATCCGACGACGAGTGTGAGCGTGTTACGTTTCACCAACGGCGCTTTGGGGAAAGTCGCGTCGGTGATTGACTGCATCCAGCCTTACTATTTCCACACCCATCTCGTCGGCAGCGAGGGCAGCTTGCTGGATAACAAGTTTCACTCGGCACGGCTCAGCTTGGACAAGGGCAAGTGGAGCGAACTATCGATGAAGTTGTTGGATTCAGGAGATGTGTCGGATCACCCCTACCAGGCGCAATTTCAGGCGTTCTTCGACGCCGTGGCCCGCGGCGAAGAAATGCCGCTGACGTCGCTGCCCGAGGCGATGAAGTCGCACTTCGCCGTCCTCGCCGCCGATCTCTCGGCCCGGGAAAACCGCACGGTGAAGCTCGCCGAGTTGCAATGACCAAGCCCGCCGCCATCGCCATCGCGGCCCATCCGGACGACATCGAATTCGTCATGGCGGGTACGCTGTGCCTGCTGCGCGCGGCCGGCTACGCGACGCACTATCTCAATGTGGCGAGCGGCTCGGGGGGCAGTCTCGTCCACGGAGCCGTGGCCCTGCGAAAGATTCGGCGAAACGAAGCGCGGCGCGCGGCGGCGCTGCTTGGGGCGCAGTATCATGAAAGCCATGTCGACGATTTGGAGGTGATGTATTCCGTACCGTTGCTGCGGGCGATCACGGCGGTGATGCGCGTGGTGCAGCCGACGATTGTGCTGACCCACTCGCCGCAGGATTACATGGAGGATCATACCAACGTGTCGCGACTCGCGGTGACCGCGGCGTTTGCGCGGGGCATCCCGAATTTTGGGTCACGCCCTCGGCGCGCGGCGCGGGGCGGAGCCTGCACGGTCTACCATGCTATGCCGCACGGTCTGATTGATCAACTGCGGCGGCGCGTCACGGCCGGGGCGTATGTGGATACAACCTCGGTGCAGCCGACAAAACTCGCGGCGCTCGCGTGCCATGAGAGCCAGCACGGTTGGCTCCAGTCCACGCAGGGCATGAACTCCTATCTGCGCGAGATGGAGAAAACGTCGCGAAAAGTCGGCCGCCTTTCGCGTCGCTTCGCCCACGCCGAAGGTTGGCGGCGGCATTCGCCTATGGGGTTTTGCGCGGAGGGCGCCGACCCGTTGCGCGACGCGCTGGGGAAGAAATATTTGATCAACTCCGCTTACGAGCGCGGTCTGGCTCGCGGTTAGCTTTTCAGCGATCGTTTTCATCGACCACCGTGACATCTCCCCTCCGTCAACTCCGGGTCGCCTCCGTGCAATTTGAAAGCGTGCCGGGCGACAAAGACGCAAATTTCCTAAAGATTGAGGCGTTCACGGCGGCGGCTGCGGCGCAAGGCGTGCGACTGGTGATTTTCCCGGAGGGTGGTGTCAGCGGCTATTGGTTCGTGCGCAATCTCACGTTGGCGCAACTTGCGGCGCTGGCGGAACCGATCCCTGCGGGACCGAGTACGCAGCGTTTGATGGCGCTGGCACGGCGGCACGGAATCTCGGTCGGGGCGGGTTGGTTCGAAGCGGACGCCGACGGCAAATTCTACAACAGCTACGTCGTGGCGCTGCCCGATGGCACCGTGCACCGGCATCGCAAGCTGCACGCCTTCGAGCACGCCGCGATGGCCAGTGGCAGCGAGTTCACGGTGTTTGATTTGCCGGACGGATTCCGCGTGGGCGTCCTGATTTGTTACGACTGTAATATCGGTGAAAATGTCCGGCTGACCGCGCTGCGCGGCGCGGAGATTCTGATCGCGCCGCACCAGACCGGGGCCGTGCGCAGCCGGAATCCGCACCTGATGGGTTTGATCGAGCCCCACGTGTGGGAGGACCGGCTTCGCGATCCGGCGGCGATTCAACGCGAATTTTTGGGCGACAAAGGGCGCGGTTGGCTCATGCGCTGGCTGCCGAGCCGCGCGCACGACAACGGAATGTTTCTCATTTTCAGTAACGGCGTCGGAATAGACGACGATGAAGTGCGCACGGGCAATGCGATGATTCTCGATCCGTATGGCCGCATCCTCGCCGAGACTTCCGCCGCCGCCGATGCCATGGTGATGGCAGACCTGGATGCCAGCCTGCTGGAGCATGCGACCGGTCGTCTTTGGATTCGCGCCCGCCGGCCCGAACTTTACGGTCCGCTTGCGCAACGCACCGGACAGGAGCGCGCCACGCGCGAAATCAAGTTTCAAGAATAGCCCAACAGTTCCGTTTCACCCGACCCCGCTCACGCCCATGCCCCGAAAACTCAGCACCATTGCCCCCGACTGGTGGGACTACACCACGCTTGACGATGCACTCATTGCCGAAGCTGCGCGCCTTACCCCCGAAGCAATGGCCGGATTGTCCCGCGATGGCTTCAAAGTGGTTTTCTACGATACACTGGAGGATTTCTATCTCGCTGAAGCCCTCGAATACATTACCGCGTGGCAGCAATCGACGTCCGACAACCCGGTAGGTATTTGCGGTCCCATCGGCCCCACCGAGCAACTCCCGCTCGTCGCACGGATTGTCAACGAGCTCGCCCTTTCGTTGAAGACGGCCCATTTCTGGGGCATGGACGAGTGGTATCTCGACGGCAAGGAGGCCCCGATCACTCATCCGCTTTCCTTCGAGCGCGCCGACCGGGAACTTTGCTTCAACCGCATCCGCCCGGAGCTGGCGATGCCGGATACCAACCTGCATTTTCCGAAGGCCGATCTGGTTCGCTACGTCGAGAGCTGGCGCGGTGTGCGTTGCGCGGTGATGCAGGGTGGGCAGGGCGACACGAAACATTGGGCCTTCAACGACCCGGTGCGACGCACCGGTGCGTATCGCGATGCGCCGCCGTCACCGTCCGAATATCGCCGGCTCGGCACCCGCGTGGTCGATCTCCATCCCGTCACGCTCGCGCAAAACGCCCGGACCTCGGGCGGCGGTAACATTGCGCTCGTGCCCACGCGCGCGCTCACGGTCGGTCCAGTCGAGACGTGGCAGGCGGAAAAAGTTTCGATCTGGCAGGCCGGCGCCCATGACAGTCCGTTCGGCCAGCGACTCACCACGCTGATGATTTCGAAGCGTTATACCGACAGCGCGGTGCCGATGTCACTGCTCGCCGACCATCCCAATGTGCAGTTTAATTTCTTCCGCGGTGGGATCGGGTCGTGTCAGGTCGAGATGCACTGAGCGCCCTGATCTCGGATTGTCAGCGCCGCGCAAATCACACCATTTTTCCACCATTAACCCTGTTATCTTAACCTCTCATGAAAATCCCTCTGATTCGTACTCTGCTTTGCCTGGTCGCTTTCGCGATGTCCGCCCGCGCGGCCGAAAACGCTCCGCCGAAAGGCTTCACGGCGCTCTTCAACGGCCAGGATCTTGCCGGCTGGTATGGCTGGGGCACGAAAAACCCGACCGAACTATGGGCGATGACACCCGCGCAGCTAGCCGACTACAAACGTAAGTCCATCGAAGGAGGCCTTCCGGTCGGAAAAGCCGGACCGGAGCACATCAACGGACACTGGAGCGTGGCGAACGGTGAACTGATCAATGACGGCAAAGGTCTGTATCTCACGAGTGCGAAAGACTACGGCGACTTCGAGCTGATGGTGGACTACAAGGCGCTGCCCGATGGTGACAGCGGCATTTATTTGCGCGGCATTCCGCAGGTGCAAATTTGGGACACGACGAAGGGCGATCCGCGCGGGCTCGGTCAGGACAAGGGCTCCGGCGGGCTCTGGAACAACAGCAAGGGGTCCCCGGGCAAAGATCCGTCAAAGAAAATGGATCGTCCGTTCGGCGAATGGAACCGGTTTCACATCCGGATGATTGGCGAACGGGTGACCGTAATCTTTAATGGCGAAAAAGTCGTGGACAACGCGGTGCTGGAAAATTTCTTCGCCAACCAAAAAGCCGGCTACGTCGCCTACGCCGCGCCGGGGGCAGCCAAAGAGGCTAAAAAGGAGCAAAAAATCGCGAACGGTTTTATGCGCGATCCGGCGTTTCCCAAAGGTCCGATCCAGCTGCAGACGCACGGGAGCGAGATTCGCTGGCGCAACGTTTTCATTCGGGAGATTGGTGCCGACGAAGCCAACCGAGAACTCGCCAGCCGCGGAGCGGACGCTGGTTTTGTGGAGCGAGTAAACGGCAAGGATTTGAGTGGTTGGACGGGGGCCGTGGATAATTACGAGGTGAAAAATGGCGCGATTGTGTGCAAACCGGGCAAAGGCGGGGACCTGTTGACCAAGGATGAATTTGAAAACGGCATTATCCGCGTCGAGTTTCGGCTGCCGGTTGCCGGCAACAATGGGATCGCACTCCGCACACCGCTCGATGGACATTCCTCGAAAGACGGTCTTGAGATTCAAGTGATCGACAGCGATGGCTACAACGCGAAGCAGGCCGCTGCCGGAAAAAAGGGCCTCGAGCCCGCTCAGTATCACGGCTCACTCTACCACTGCGTTGGGGCGAAGCACGGCTACCTGCGGCCGGTGGGCGAATGGAATTTCGAAGAGATCGAAGTGCAGGGACAGAAAATCAAGGTCACGCTCAACGGCACCAAGATTCTCGATGTCGATATCGCGACCTTCGACCGCACGCAAATAAAGACCCCGCCAAAGGGGCTCGATCACACGAAGGGCCACATCGGCTTTGCCGGCCACAATGACCCGGTTGAGTTCCGCAGCTTCAAAGTGAAGAAACTCTAGGTGTCGTGGCGCCTTGCGCTGACGTCACGGGCGGCGCGCGGCAACCGGGCTTTGCTTTTACGGCGGAGGCCCGGCGGGGTTTTCGGTCTTCCCGCCCGGTTCAACGCTATAGGCACCGCATACGATCTTCCATCCCTGATCCGTCTTGAGCAGCGTAAAGCAGTCCGTGCCATTGTGGGAGAAATTGCCGTTGCGGTGAAAATCGTAGCGCGTCCAGATCACGGCGATGCGGCCGCTGATGTGGACGGTGGGCGACCACATGCGCTCGAGCCAATTGTCCTTTAGTTTGGCTAAATCCGCTATGTCCGTTTCGACTGGACGCTGACGAACAGCGTAGTTCTCCGCGGCGGGGCGACCGGAAGTGAACTGAGCCCCAGGTTGGCAAATTCTGCGCAGTTGCTCGCCGTCCTTTTGGTGCAACGCATCGAAGAATTCCTGCACCACCGCGATGACGGCCGTGGTTTCAGGGGAGGCTTCGGTGCTTGCGGCGGAGGCCGGCAGGATGAGACCAAGGGCGAGCGCGACGCATGGAAATAGGCGATTCATGGGTCTAGTGATCCGACCGAATCCCTCGATCGACCGCAACACCCCAGGCCGGTTTTCTGCGAATATTCCCTCTGGTCATGGTGGGTCTGGCCCGCAATCGTCAGCCGTCCATGAGTCGCGCAATGTGTTACCGTTGTTATTGGCCGCAGCCCCATTGTTGGTGTGGCTCGATCACGCCGATGGAGACACGGACCAAATTTGTTTTTCTCATGCACCCCTATGAGCACAAGCGCGTGAAGGCGAATACGGGTCGCCTGACCCACCTTAGCTTACGTAACAGTGAACTCTACCTCGGCATCAGCTTTGACGACCACGATGCGGTGCAGGCATTGATCAACGATCCGCGGAATTTTCCCGTGCTACTCTATCCGGGGCACGGTGCACGCGACCTGTCGAAGGGCGAGCTGCCTGCGGTGGACTTCGCCGGGCGGCGACTCGTCGTTTTTCTGCTCGACGCCACGTGGCGGCTCGTCCGGCCGATGTTCCGCACGAGTCTCAGCCTGCAACGTTTGCCACGCATCATGTTTTCGAATGCGGCACCGAGTCGCTACATTATCAAGCGCCAGCCGGAGCCAGGTTGTCTCTCCACACTCGAGGCCACGCACGAACTCCTGCTCGCCCTGGATCGTTCGGGCCTCGATCACTACGCTCAGCCGGAACAATTGCTCGGCTTGTTTCAACGCATGCAGGACTTTCAAATCCGCTGCACGGCGGAAAACGTGCGTCGTGGTGACCGGCGGCAAAGCTCACGAGTGACGGAAGAACGGCCCTCCCTTGTGACGGAATCCGGGCCAAAACGCCGACGGATATTTCCGGCGGCCTTGCCGACTTAACGCCTGTTACAACGCGAAGCAGGATCGGCCTAAGCTTGAAGTCGGCAGTCACTGGCGCTCCAAATTCTCGATGCAAATTGGAATCGACAGCTTTGTCGCCACCTCACGACCGGGCCCACCCGGCGACGCTGTTCGGGTGCATGAGCTGCTCGAAGAAATCGTGCTCGCCGATGAGGTTGGTCTCGACGTTTTTGGCATCGGCGAACACCACCGTGCAGACTACGTCTCATCGTCGCCCGCGGTATTGCTCGCGGCGGCAGCGGCGCGCACCAAGCGGATCCGGCTTACCAGTGCAGTGACCGTGCTCAGTTCGGACGACCCGGTGCGCGTGTTTCAGCAATTTGCCACGCTCGATCTCATCTCTAACGGACGAGCGGAGCTGCTGATCGGTCGCGGCTCCTTCATCGAATCTTATCCGCTCTTCGGCCTTGATCTGGGCGATTACGACGAACTGGCCGCCGAGAAACTTGAACTATTGCTCAAGCTGCGGGAGCAGACTCACGTCACCTGGTCGGGCCACCATCGTGCAGCCTTGAGCGGGCAGGGGGTCTATCCGCGGCCACTGCAAAACCCGCTTCCGGTGCTCATCGGCGTCGGTGGCACGCCTGAGTCGGTGGTGCGCGCCGCCAAACTCGGTTTGCCGCTCGTGCTGGCCATTATTGGCGGTCAGTCGCGACAGTTTCGTCCGCTCGTCGACCTGTATCGCACGACGTGGAGTGAAGCGGGACATGCGGCGGACAAGCTCTTCGTGGGAATACATAACATCGGGTTCTTGGCTGAGACGGATGCCGAGGCGCGTGATACCTTTTGGCCCGCCTACCGCCATACCTTTGGAAAGATCGGTCAGGAGCGCGGATGGGCTCCACCCACGCGCACACAATTCGACGCGCAGTGCAGCCCACTTGGGGCACTCCTCGTGGGTGGGCCCGCTGCGGCCGTGGAGAAAATTCTGCAAGAGCACGCCGCGCTCGGTGGCATCTCTCGGCTGACGGTCCTCATCGACAACAGCCAACTGTCGCACACGCAGATCATGCGCGCGATCGAACTCCTCGGCACCAAGGTAGCACCGGCGGTGCGGCGCGAAACCATGAAATCACCGGGCTGACTCCGGCGGCTGGCGCGTGCCGCTTTAGATTTCCGGAGTTTTTGGCGAAATGATTTGTTAAGTTAAACGAAACGCCACGGCGCAGGTCGTTGGGCGAAGTTTGGGACCCGCCCGACCATTCTTTCGGCATCGGGCGCTCGGTGACCCCTTTGCTATTTTGTTTTCGGTACGAACGGACGCACGGCGGCGGCGAACAGCTTGTAGCCTTCCTCGTTGAAGTGCAGCATGTCATCGACAAAGAGTTCGGGCCGCACTTTGCCCGTTGCGTCGAGGGTGAGGTGGCGGGTGTCGATGTAGGTCAGGGCGCGCTCTGACTTACAATAGGCCGCGATGAGATCATTGAGTTGGTTTCCGGCGGCGACCTGTTCAAGGCGTTTGACCGAGGGCGAGAGACCAATGAAGACGATCGGGACGTTCGGCAATTTGCCACGCACTTTGGCGACGAACGCCTTGAAATCCGCGAACACGTCTTCGACGGGCCAGCCGGCGTTGAGATCATTGCCACCGGCGCGAAGAAAAATCGCACTGGGTGCGTAGGGGAAAATCGTTCGTTCGGCGTAGTAGGTACAGTCCTTGATTTGGTTACCGCCAAAGCCCCGGTTCAGGACGGTGGTTGCGGGAAAATCGGCGGCGAGCGACTTCCACCGGACGATGGACGAGGCGCCGACGAAGAGCACGGCGCCCTTCGGCGGTGGATTGGCTTTGTCCGCGGCCTCAAAGGCGGTGACGGCCTTCTCCCATTTGGCGAAATCGTTGGAGGTGGGTGTCGGCTTCGGCCACGTGGGGGCCGCGGCGTGTGCGACGAAAGAGAGCGGCAGCACGGCGAGCGCAACGAGTGAGAATAGAAGACGGTGGGGAATCATGGGGAGGTGGGGTGGAAGGATGCGATGAAGCATTCCAACGAGCAGCCATCGATTCCAGCACGAATCGCTGACGTTCGCGATTGGGGCGCGATTCAGTTTGAGCGACGTTCGCGCCCAGAAACTCCGGCGCTGGCGCGCGTCCGTGATTTTTTGGTCTACTAAGCTGCCCCGAAGCCTAGTTCAACCCGTGCGATTGCCGGATTGCGCTCTGAGAGGAGGGCTGTTGCCGTCGGGGATGATACCGACCAAGGAGGGAGCTTTTCGTTTGTTTCGTTTCAGGGAGATCGATGTCCACGTGCATTGGTCGTGGTTTATCGTCGCCATTTACTCGGTCTCGGGGCGCGTGCCCAATTACCAATCGCCGATTTGGGCCGTGCTCGAATACCTGACGTTATTTCTCGCGGTGCTGCTCCATGAATTTGGCCACGTGCTGGCCTGCCGACAAGTCGGTGGAATGTCCGATCAGATCGTGTTGTGGCCGCTCGGCGGAGTGGCCTACGTGGCGCCGCCGCCGCGACCTGGAGCGACCTTGTGGAGCATTGCGGCGGGGCCACTGGTGAACGTGGTGCTGCTCCCGATCTTCGTCGGTTTGTTCTATACCTGTCGGGCGGCAGGTGCACTCGATTCCAACCCCGACCTAGCCCATTTTCTTCGGGCGATTATCTTCATGGATGTCAGCCTGCTCGTGTTCAATTTGCTGCCGGTTTACCCACTCGACGGCGGGCAAATCTTGCGGTCGCTTCTCTGGTATCCCCTCGGGCGGGCGCGGAGCCTGAAAACCGCGGCGATCATCGGTTTGGTGGGCGGAGCCGGACTCGTGGCTCTGTCGGTTTGGTGGCAATCGCTCTGGACCGGGGTGATGTCGGTTTTTCTATTGTTTCAATGCTGGCGGAGCTACCAACAGTCCGGAGCGTTGCGGCAGCTTGAACAATTGCCACGTCGCCCAGACTTCACCTGCCGCGTGTGCCACGCTTCACCGCCGATCGGCGCCTACTGGGTTTGACCAGCGTGCAAGAGCACCTTCGATCCGTTCGCCACTGCTGCGGTTTGCCCCCATTGCCAGCATGCCCTCGCCCTCACTACGTGCGTGGATTGCGGTAGCGCCCGACCGCACCGTTCCTGGGATGCGTCGATCGTCGATGTTTAATAATGGAAAGGACGGGACGTCAGGTGCCTTCCCTCACTCAACCGCATTAATGCCGCCGAGTTTGGCGGCCTGTGTCACGATTTTCATCGCGGCGGCAACGTTTAGGTCTTCGAGTTTCTTGAAGGTAATACAGCTGCGGCCGGTCTTCACTTTGCCGAGTTTTGCGGCATTTTGCTCGACGAGGTAACCACCCTCGCCGCCGACACAGATGTGGAGGGCGTAGCCGCTTTTCGCCGCGATGAGTCCGATCGTAAACCAATCACCTTCGCGACCACTGGCCGACTTGTAATGGTATTTACCATAACCGAGGACGGGAGTCGGACCCATGCCCGACGTCAGGAACGGCGCGAGCTTCGGTGCAGCTTTGCGGATGGCCTTGTGCAGCGTCGTCATCGTGACGCGGCGATCGTCCGGTAGGGCGGAGAGGAACTCTGCGACGGAGGGCAGGGTAGGGGGCATGGGTCGAAGCTGTGCCGTCGTGGCGCTTCGAGCAATCATGCAAAACAGGTGCGAGCGGGCTGCATCGGGGGAAACCCGAATTTGTAGTTTGGCGTGATTTATCGGTGAGACTTCAAACGAAGCTGGGATATTGGATTTGATAAAAAAAGCGGGGCTCGGAGTGGCGGGTGGCTTACCAATTTGCATCAACCCATCACCACCGAGGCTTTCGGCTTGGACGCCGATTTCGTGCGCGGGGCAAATAGGTTGGTAGCGCCGGTCGTCGCTTGCACCCGACGGTGGAGAAGGGCACCGCGCTGGTTCGGGCCAGGAATGTGATCGCGTTGCCCTCGTGCTTCCGAGGGAGTTTTTAGACTGAGCGATTGATTCGTGCGGTCAGCTGGTGCGGGTTGCGGTTAACCGTCGGCACGATTTCTCTCTCGCCCGAAAATAGCTGAGGTTGTGGCGTTAGGCGTCGTCCTCGCGTTTTTCTGGCCGTGAGTGAGGCGATAGCCGCCTTCGATTTACATCGGTATTCTTAAACGACCTCGAAGCGCCGAACTTGCACGGGATTCTTGCCGCTTTTCTGGATTGGGCGTGGCTCGGGTTGGGCAAACCCGTTCAGATCTACGGCGCGAGCGCGCACTTCGTAGTGTCCCGGCACTAGGCTCGGCAGGCTCGTTGACCAATTCACCATGCTGTAACGCAGCGGCCATGACAGCGGCTTTCCGGTCGTGCGATCAAACCCCAGAACCTCCCGCGTCGAGACTCCGGATGGCATGACACTGCGCCAATCGCCGGGTGGCTGTTCCAGACTACACTCCTTCCACCGTGCGCTGGCCCACGCCGGATCCTGATCGGCAAGTTCGCTCTCAGGGCCGGAGACCGCCCGGAGCCAGTATTCCACGCGTGCGAGTCCCGACCAGCCGGAGATGGCGCGTCCGGATACGGTCACGGGCTGACCGGCGGAGAATTGTTTCGCCACGTTGCTGATGTAGGCAGCTGTTTTCAGGTGCGACTCGGGGTCGTTGTTTCGTTCGGCGTAGGTATCATTGGCCTTGTAGTCATTGGTGAGAACGATGCGCTGCAGCCATTTGATGGATTTGAAACCGTGCGCCCACGGAACGACCATGCGGACGGGCCCGCCGCGTGTGAGCGAAAGCGGTTCGCCGTTCAGTCGATAGGCGAGAAATACCGGCAACTCGCCCGGCGGCGTTTCCATCACCTGCGTGTAACTCAGCGACGACCGGAAGATCTGCTTGGGATCGTCATGGTGAAAGCCCCAGTAGAAAATCCGACGGACGTTGGTTATTTTTCCCGCCAGCCGGAGCACGTCGCGCAACGGCACCCCTTCCCACAGGCCCTGGCCGAGTGGGGCGGGAATATTCAGACACTGCATCGCTTTGACGTAGCGCACCGCGTGTTTCTCTCCGAGCGCAAGCAACGCGGGCAGATCAAGTGAAAGTGGCCGTTCGATACTCGGCGTCTCCTTCACGTAGCCGACAGTCGCGTCATCTGCGGTGACCTCGAGCCGCCAGGTTTCCGGGGTGAGCCGGGCGCGCACGAGCGCCTCGCCTTGCAGCGTCCCGGGATTGGGCGTGCCGCGGGAAACATCTTCGAAATCGCTGGCCGATGTCAGAAACGGCTGCTGTCCGGCGGGCGGCGGCGGGCGCTCGCCCTTGGGCGCGGTTACCACCGGGCTATCGGCAGCCGTGACGAGCCGAGCAGCGAATCCGGCTGCAGCCAGTCCTGCGGTGGCCGAAGTAATGAAATGGCGACGGGGGATGTTCATGTAACGGGGACGAGTGAAATAGTGTTGGGGGAAAGGATCTGATGGTGCGAAGCGCCGAAAAATCGCGGAGTGAATCCAAGTGGGGGCAGCGTGCGTCGCTGCGGGAAGCTGAATCATTCTCCGGGAAAGTCGATCATGACGATCTCCGGCAAATGAGCCGCCACCGCACTGATGCGGTAGGCCGGTGAAGCCAGCGAACGGCTTGACAGCGCCGATCGCGCGAGAGCGTGGACGATCACCGCACGGCTGATGCTTCAGCACCCGCGCAGCCGGAGCGCATTACTCTTTCGCTTCGAACGCGAACCGGACTGCTGCGGGAATCGGTTCGGCCTCCAGCCGACCGGTGGAGTCCTGGCGCACATGCACGGTCGTCATTTTCCCCCGAGCGACCTCCGTCCACCGGCCTGCACGGTCTTTCTCGAAAACGAATTCGAATCCCAGATTTGTTTGGCCGGTCTCCACGATTGACGCGGTAATTCGCACCACGTCATTGCAGCGCAAGGGACGCACGAAAACGCAGGAGGCCTCGCGTCGCGGCCAGCCGAGTCGCAGGCCGGCGGGTGTCGTGCTCATCATGGGCAGGCTCAACGCGCGAAACCACGCGTGTTCACACACCTCCATCCAGCGATAGAAATTGGAAAAATGCATGAGGCCGGCGGCGTCGGTCTCATGGAATTCAACGCGGCGAGTGATCGAGAAGGTTTGACTGACCATCGGGCAGGGTGGGGTTTCCGCGCGCGCTGTCAAAAGGCAGGGCATATTTGTGACAGGAGAAAATGGCCCGGGAGACATAGCTGAAATCTTCCCTCGGGGGCATGAGTTGCCCCGCGCGAGTGATGGATATCCAAGCGCGGACCTTGGTGCACGGGTCCGCGGGCTCGCGCCGAATCCGATGGGAGCAAGTCTGCCACAGCGATGGGGCGGAATGATGAAATTTCCGTGGCTGGCCAGCGGACAGTAAGAAGCTGACGATCTGCAGGTGCCCAGCGAACACCGGAGTCAGATCCCCATCGGGCGAAACGTCTCAGCACACCAAGGACTGAAAATCTGAAAAATCTGCCCGGAGGCCGTCTTTTACGCCTTTGCAAATCACACTGACCGCGTCGTGCGAATGGAGTGACTCTAGATGCGAACAGGCCGCTTGGAAGTCGAGGATGCGCTCATCGGCCGCGAGTTCGCGGTGCAGGAGCCGGGCGGCATCCTCGACGAATTTGAGGTAGGTGCCGTTGAGTTCAGCGAAAGCCTGCTCGTCTTCGCGCTTCACCATGACTTGCGTCTCGGTTTTGAGCGCGTTGGCGCAGTGCCGCTGTAAGTCTTCGATCGAGAGGGTGCGTTTATCCGCGAGCACGACCCGCACGCGCGCCTTCGAGCGCTGCGCGTGCGGGGTGGCGTAAGCCCCGCGCGTGCTCCGGGCATGTTCAGACAACTCGGCGCTGCAGGGACAGGTCGAAGAGTAGACGAAGTCAAACTCGACAATCCGGCGGAACTTTCCTGCGCGATCCAACGTCGCTTCGAAGGCGACCCGGTAATATTGCCATCCGGTGAGCCCGCTCCGCAGGCTGCGTTGCGGCATCGGAAAGGAGAACGATAAATTAATCCGCGCCTCAAAGGCGCCGATCTGGCGTTGGTATTTAGCCAGCAACCGCCGCAAAACCTCGAAAGAGAATACCTCGTCAGCGTGTTCGTAAAACGAGCGCATGATGCGACCCATGTTGATCCCTTTGAGCCCGGCTTCGAGCGAGACGGTGCCGGTCACGCGGGTCTCGAGGATGTGGATTTTTCCGCCGCGCGCGCGGAATTTCAGCGGCAGGCGAAAGTTGGCGCAGCCGACCTGTTGAATGGGCACGTGCGCACCCTCCGCCGCGTTTACCGCGTCCATCATGTCGGGCAAAGTGGCGCGATACGCCGCGTTGGATTTAAAGTGCGCGGCGAAAGAGCGATTTATTTGGGGCGCGAGGCCACCGGGTGCCTCGTGTAGATACATGGGTTTCTTTTTCATATCGTTTTTTGTGAGAATAAGCGGTCCAAGGGTTGGGACGATAACCGTGGCGCCGAACTTCCGGTGCGAGCCGGCCGGAATACTTTAATCGGCGAGCGGCCCGTGGTATTCCGCAAAGTTGCGCGGCGTTTCGAACAGCTTCACACAGTGGAGGCGGGCCGGCTTGAGGCGGGGGGCGATTTCGTGCCAAAAAGCGATCACGAGGTTTTCCGTCGTGGGAATGATTCCGCGCAAAAAAGCCACTTCTTCGTTCAAGTTCCGATGGTCGCAGTGGTCGACCACGGCCTCGTGCAAAAGAGACTTCAATTTGCCGAGGTCGATTAAGTAACCGGTCTCCGGATCTGGAGTGCCGCGGACCGAGACCTCTAAAATGTAATTGTGACCATGCCAGTGCGGGTTTGAGCACGGACCATATTGTTGAACGTTCCATCGATGGCTCTTGCTCGGATTATAAAGCCGATGAGCCGAATTGAAGTGCACCTGCCGTGTGACGGTCACCACGCCCGGCTGGACACGGGGCGCGAGGGGATGGCGTGGAGCGGATTTGTTGGGCACGGCTTTAAAAGGAGGAGGAACGGACTGGAGGTGGGAATGGCGCGGGTGGTCACTGGAAGACATCCACGCAGTGAATGAGCGGGATGCTACGAACGTCGATGCAGTGCGGATGCTGCGACCTACTTGGTTTTTCTGATCGGTGGCGCTCGGCGCGTTCCGCTAGAAATCGGGCAGCAGGCGGGTATTGGCTCCGCGAGGATCAGGCTCATGCAATCGGGAGCAGGGTCTGCCAAGCCGCGCATTTCCCGGCCATCGGCCCGCGCTCGGGGCGAGCCCGGCCCGGTTCGCGGGCTAAGTCGCCAGTTTAAGGATTGGCTGCTTGCGGTCACTGACGATGCGGCGTGTCCTGATCCCAGCTTGGCCGACCGGTCGAGCGTTTTTACCAAAGCGCCATGCACTATATCCTCATTGTTCTTCAGCTGACCGTAGCCCTCGGAATCCTGAACGTTTGGTTGCTTCGCGCCAGCAAGGCGACTCCGTTTCGCGGCGGTGACGCGAAGACCCTGCGCGAGGAATTCGCCGCCTACGGGCTGCCCTACTGGTTCATGTGCGTGGTCGGCGTGCTGAAGGTTGGATTGGCGCTTACCCTGCTCGTCGCCCTGTGGTTCCACCGCGTGGCGCCGCCGGCGTCTATCGCCCTCGGACTCCTGATGCTGGGAGCATTCGTCATGCACCTCAAAGTGAAAGACCCGGTCAGGAAAGCGCTTCCTTCCATCGGGGTGTTCGCGATGTGCGGAGCCATCGCGCTGCTGTCGGCAGCCGGCTGACTAGAACGCGAATAAACCCAAGTAAGCATTCAGCGCTAAATAGAGCACTGCTGGCGTCGTCCGAAGCAGCGGGTCTTTGATTTTAATGCGGACACCGACCGCGACCAGCATCATGAGGGCAAGCCCGCCCGATGCGGCGCGCCCGATCCATGGCTGATCCCAGCCGGCGACCAAACCGAGCGCCGCGCCCAGTTGCAGTGCCCCGACCAGCGGGCGCTGTGCGGCAAGGCCGTAGCGGTCGAATTCGCTTTTGAAGGAGGCGAGGAGAAAGCAGGCTGAGCCGTAGCCGAGAAACGAAATGGCGGAGAACAGGATCAGGGCGAGCTTCACAGCGGTGTAATTCGAGTATCGCGACGTCGGCGAAGATCTAATTTTAAGGGCAAAAATCTGGATGCCGAAAAGTTTTTGCGCTGGGCGCGGTTCACTCGCGACCGACCCGCCTTGGGCGGGAGCCGCGACCAAATCGTAGCCGTCAATCAGGGATCACCCGGGGAGCGGGATCGCGTTTAGTCGGACTGCGTTCGGCTGAACCTGAAACTCACTCGTCCAGATTTTTCATCACCTGGAGCGCTGCATAGAAAGCGACCCCGAAAAGAACCATGATGAGGGCCGCGAAATAAGGAACTAATTCATTCATGTTTGGTGCCCCCGATCAGCTTCAGATAGATGCCAAAACCCAAAATCGATGGAACCCAAAGTCCGACGAAAATGGCCTCCAGTTTATGTCCCTGAAAATAGGTGATCTCGGAAAAGAGTAGTGAAAGGAATGCGGCAACAAACAGTAATTTGTCAGTCAGCGAGAACTTTGTGAACATGGTAGGCCTGTTTCCAACGGGGGCTGGAGAATTTAGATGGTTTCTGAGTTATTCTTGGCTTCGGCGCAGCTTAGGACAGTCGCGCAGAAGGGGAGTCGAATTCTGCGCCTGTCAAATTACATTCGAGCATCGGTTAAATGCATCCGCTCGGAGCACCTGCTCGTTGATTATCGAGATCGGACCCGTCCCGGGTCCGGTTTCTCTCAAAACAAAAATCAACCATCGTTCCCATGAAGCTTCGTTCATTGTTTGCCACCCTCGCTCTCTGCACCGGTCTGGTCTCTGCGGTATCCGCCAAGACGGTCGTAGAAATCGCCATCGGCTCGCCCGATCACACCACGCTCGTCGCCGCCGTGAAGGCCGCGGGGCTCGTTGAAACGTTGAGCGGCGCGGGCCCTTTCACCATTTTCGCGCCGACCAACGCTGCTTTCGCCAAGCTACCCGCCGGCACCGTGGAATCGCTCTTGCTGCCCGAAAACAAAGCCAAGCTCGTTGCGATTCTCACCTATCATGTCGTTCCAGCCAAGGTCATGGCCGCAGATGTGAAGACCGGCGAAGCGCCGACCGTTAACGGCAAAATGCTGAAGCTGAAGGCCAATGCGGCCGGCGTGATGGTCAACAACGCCAAGGTTGTCGCCACGGATCTGGTCGGCACCAATGGAGTTGTCCACGTCGTCGATACCGTGATTCTTCCCTAACCTAAAGTCGCGTTGGTTCAGTTGCTCCTTGCCAACAATTAACCCGGGATGGTGCGGTGATTCGCCGGTTTAGCCGAAGAATTACTTTGCCGTCCCGGTTCCATTTTAGCGGAGCGCGCCTTTGCTCACACCCATTTCCAAGTGCGCCTCGAGCCAGCGGCAAAGCCCATAGCCGACGACGGGGTACTCGCGCTCCTCGCCCGCAAGTTTCACGATGCTCACTGACTGTTCCGCTCCCTTGAAATCACAGATCGTGCTGACCCCGACCGAGGTCCAGCGAACTGACTTCAGAGCGCGTCCAGACGGACCGTTGGTCGGCCGCCAGCGATGGAATCAATTGCTCTTTGCGCACTGGAAGATTGAACCGGCGACGGTGCAGGCCACCCTGCCACGTGGGCTCTACGTCGATACACATGGTGGAGCGGCGTATCTCGGGATCGTGCCCTTTGCCATGGAGCGCGTTCGCCCCGCTTGGCTTCCGCCCCTCCCGTGGGTGTCATGGTTTCTCGAACTCAACGTTCGCACTTATGTCCATGATGCGAAGGGACGGCCCGGCGTTTGGTTCTACTCGCTAGACTGCAACCGAGCTCTCGCGGTTGTGATCGCGCGCCGTTTTTTCCATCTGCCCTACTTCCGAGCTCGAATGGCGGCGTCTCTTCTCGGAGGAGAAATCCTCTACGAATGCCAACGCCGAGACGTCAACGCCGGGGCCGTTCGCTACGCTTGGACCCCCGGGGAAACGTCCGCACCTGCCGCTCCCGGCTCGCTGGAGTTTTTCCTCGTTGAGCGGTATCTGCTGTTTGCGGCCGACCCGGCGGGCCGACTTTATTCCGGACGCGTGCATCATGCACCGTATCGCGTATCGCAGCCGAGCCTTTCAGAGTTTTCGGTCGAGCCGGCGCGGCAGGCGGGATTCCATTTGGAGGGCGGGCCGACGTCCGTGCTGGCCGCGCTACCCGTCGATGTATCCGTCTTTCCACTTGTGCCCGCATCCTGATATTTTGCATGAACACACCCATCAACGATTCACCTGTCTGGCTCATTACCGGCTGCTCGAGCGGGCTCGGTCGCGCGCTCGCCAAGCGCGTGCTGGCCCGGGGGCATCGCCTCATCGCGACCGCGCGTCAGCCGGAAACGCTCGCCGAATTGGTCGCCGCCGCTCCGAACCGGTGTCGGGCGTTCGCGCTCGACGTCGCGGACACGGCCCACGTCGCGCCCGTGGTCGCGCAAGCGGCGGCGGTTTTTGGTCGGTTGGACGTGGTGGTGAACAACGCCGGCTACGGCTTGGTCGGCGCCGTCGAGGAATATGATGAAGCCCAAATCGAGCGCAATTTTGAGACTAATTTTTTCGGCGCACTGCGCGTAATTCGCGCCGCCCTGCCGATCTTGCGCGCCCAGCGCCGGGGGCATTTTGTGAACATCAGCGCAGCGGCCGTCATCGCCAACTATGCCGGCTTTTCGATCTACGGAGCAACCAAGTGGGCGCTTGAAGGGCTCTCGGAGTCGCTCGCTGCGGAAGTCCGCCCCTTGGGGTTGAAGGTGACGATTGTGCAACCCGGCCCCTTCCGCACAGATTTTATTTCACGATCGCTCGAACGCGCGAGCGGATCGATTCCCGACTACGAGCCGTCGAGTGGAAAGTTCCGGCGCTTCCTCGAAACGATGAACGGCCGGCAACCCGGCGATCCCGCCAAGGCAGCCGACGCGATCATCGCCGCCGTGGAATCGGATAATCCACCGCTGCGCCTCGTGCTCGGCAACTACGCGATCGACAAAACCCGCCGGAAACTCGGATCGGCCGCGCGAGAACTTGACGCGGCGAGCGCTGCCGGCCTGGCGACGGAGTTCACTGTGGACAGCCAAGCGGAGGCGGCGCGATGAGCGCGGCGAAGACGGTGCGTTCGCTCGTGCTCGTGCTTGGGGATCAGCTCGACGCCGAGTCGTCAGCGCTCGATGGGTTTGATCCGCACCGGGACGCGATCTGGATGGCGGAGGTGGCCGAGGAGTCGGAGCACGTCTGGACGAGCAAGCCGCGGATCGCGGTTTTTTTGGCGGCGATGCGCCACTTCCGTGACGCGCAGAGAAAACTGCAGCGGCGAGTGCACTACACCGAAGTCGATGCGCCCGGAAATACCCAGACCCTCGCGGGTGAACTGGCCCGTGCGGTGGCGGAGCTGTCGCCGGAGCGATTGATCATGACGGAAGCCGGCGAGTGGCGGGTGCAGGAGGCGATGGCGGCGGCGGCGAAAAGAGCGAAGTTGCCGCTGGAGGTGAGGGTCGACCGGCATTTTTTCCAGAGCCGGGCTGATTTCGCCGCGCACGCCGCAGGTCGGAAAATGCTGCGCATGGAATTTTTCTACCGCGAGGTGCGGCGCAAGCATCGGGTGCTGCTCGACAAAAATGGCGAGCCGGAGGGCGGGGAGTGGAATTACGACCACGATAATCGCGGGAGTTTCAAAAAGGGCGGACCGAAGGCGGAGAGATTGCGCGCGCCGGTTTTGACCAAGCCCGATGCGACCACGCGGGCGGTGCTGGCGCTCGTGGAAAAGCGGTTCGCGAGCCATCCGGGCGAACTGAAGGAGTTTGCGTGGCCGGTGACGCCGGAGGAGGCGAGGGTAACGTTGCGGGATTTTATCGAGCATCGGTTGCCCCACTTCGGGCAATTTCAAGATGCGATGTGGACGGAGGAGCCGTGGCTGTTTCACTCGAGGATTTCGGCGGCGATGAATCTGAAGTTGCTCAACCCGCGGGAAGTCGTGGCGGCGGCGGAGCGGGCGTATCGCGAAGGGCAGGTCCCCCTCGCCAGCGCGGAGGGCTTTATCCGCCAGATCCTCGGGTGGCGGGAATATGTCAGGGGAATTTACTGGCACCACATGCCGCGCTACCTCGGGCTCAACGCGCTGGGAGCGAAGGAGAAACTGCCCGGGTTTTATTGGACCGGAAAGTGCGAGATGAACTGTCTGCGCCAGAGCATCGGGCAGACGTTGGCGCACGGCTATGCGCATCATATCCAGCGGCTGATGGTGACGGGTCTCTATGGGCTGCTCCTCGGAGTGGAGCCGCAGCAAGTTCACGAATGGTATCTCGCGGTCTACGTGGATGCGGTTGAGTGGGTCGAGCTGCCGAACACACTCGGGATGTCGCAGTATGGCGACGGTGGGATCATGGCTTCGAAACCGTATGCCGCGACGGGGAAGTATATCGACCGGATGAGTAATTATTGTGCGGGGTGTCGGTTTGATCCGGCGAAGTCGGTCGGCGAAGCGGCCTGCCCGTTTACGACGTTGTATTGGGATTTCCTGATCCGGCATGAAGCGCTGCTCGCTAAAAACCAGCGGATGGCGTTGCAGGTGAAAAATATTGCGCGGCTTAAGCCGACGGAGCGCACGGCGATTCAAGCGCGCGCCCAGGAAATCAGGGGCAATGGCGGAGCACCCGCGTCGGCGGTTGGACTTTTGACGCTTGAGGGGTGAGGAGTTTAACGATGCCGAAGATGCGCAAAAAATCTGATCTCCCGACGAAACTGTGCGCGGTGTGCGGGCGGCCTTTTGCGTGGCGGAAGAAATGGGAGAAAGTTTGGGATGAGGTGAAGTTTTGCTCTGATGCGTGCCGGATGCGGAAACCCAAGGACCCGCGTGGCTGAGGCGACCTTTGGAATCGAGTTTGCGCGGAGCACGACTGCGGGAAGGATGACGCGCTATGAATGAAACAATCGCCATCGTCGGTGCGGGCATTGCCGGGTTGCTCCTTGCGCGGGCGCTGAAGGAGAGAGGCGCCTACGTGGTCGTGTTGGAAAAGAGCCGTGGGCTCGGTGGGCGGTTGGCGACCAAGCGAGTGGGGGCGGCGGTGTTCGACACGGGCGCGCAGTATTTCACGGGGAAGTCGGAGCGGTTTGCAGCGATGGTGGCCGAGTGGGCGGCGGCCGGCGTGGTGGCACCGTGGCCGGGCGCGTCGGCGCACCGCTGGATCGCCCGGCCGAGTATGAATGCGCTGGGTAAATTTTTGGCGGACGGCGTCGACGTGCGGCGCGAAGCGAAGGTCCTCACGGTGCAGCGCGAACATGGCGGGTGGGAGCTGACGATTGAGAATCAGCCGCCGACCCGAGCAGAGCGCTTGGTGCTGACGGCACCACTACCGCAATCGCTGGCCTTGCTCCAGGGAGGTGGGGTGGAGTTGCCGCGTGAGTTGGCCAAAGAGTTGGCGGCGCTGTCGTATCATCCGTGCTTGGCGTTGCTGCTGACGCTCGGGGGTGCGAGTGCGGTGCCGGTCGAGGGCGTGGCGTTAACGAACGGGCCGGTGCGGTGGATCGCCGACAATACCCAAAAAGGAATTTCACCGGGGGCGGCGGGAGCGGTGACGGTGCATTTGAGTCCGGCATTTGCGGCGGAGCATTTCGCGAAGACGGAGACGGAGCTGGCGGCGATGGTGTTGCCGGGCATCGCGGACTGGTTGGGTGCGCCCGTGGTCAACGTGGCGTTGCAACGCTGGAAGTTCAGCGAGCCCGTGGCGTCGTTCGCGCAACGGTGTGTATGGCTACCGGAGCTGGGCTTGGGTTTGGCGGGTGATAGTCTGGGCGGTCCGCGCGTGGAAGGCGCGGCGCTCTCAGGATTGGAATTGGCCGATCGAATGGCGGTGGACGCGAACGCATGAACGACGTGGTGATCATCGGAGCGGGGCTGGCGGGCTTGACCTGTGCGCGGCGGCTGCAAGCGGGAGGCGTGGACTGCGTGGTGCTCGAAGCCAGTGACGCGGTGGGTGGACGCGTGCGAACGGATGTCGTGGACGGATTCCGGTTGGATCGTGGGTTTCAAGTGCTGCTGACGGCGTATCCCGCGGCGAAAAAATGGTTGGATTACGAGCGGCTGGCGTTGAGGAAATTTTCGACGGGCGCGCGGGTGTGGTGTGACGGACGGATGCACCGGGTGAGCGACCCGTGGCGGGAGCCGGGAGCGCTGTGGGACACGTTGCGTGCGCCGGTGGGTTCGCTGGCGGACAAGGTGCGGATCGCGACGTTGCGCGCGGCGGCCCGGCGGGGGACGATGACGGAGCTTTTTGCCCGGCCGGAGACGTCGGTGCTGAGTGCGTTGCGCGCGCACGGGTTTAGCGACCGGATGATCGAGCGTTTTATGCGGCCGTGGCTCGGAGGTGTTTTCTTGGATGAGCAACTGGAGACCTCGAGCCGGATGCTGGAATTTGTTTTTCGCATGTTTGCGGAGGGCTCCACGGCCGTGCCGGCGGCCGGAATGCAGGCGATCCCCGAGCAGCTGGCGGCGGGCCTGAAGCAGGGAACGGTGCGGCTCAACGCGCGGGTAGCGGCGGTGGAAACGGGCGCGGTGCGGCTGGTGAGTGGCGAGCGCATCGCGGGGCGGCAGATCGTCGTGGCAACGGAGGGTGCGGGCACGGGGGCGTTGTTGCCCGAGGTGGCGGCGCCGAGCTGGCGCACGGTGACGACGGTGTATTTCGCGGCGCAGGCGAGCCCGCTGCGTGAGCCAACGCTGATGCTAAATGGCACGGGACGCGGACAGGTTAACAATGGCGCGGTGATGAGCGACGTCGCACCGAGCTATGCGCCGGCGGGCGAGGCGTTGGTGTCGGTTTCGATCTTGCGCGATCCGGTGCGCGATGACGCCGCGTTGACGGCGCAGGTGCGGACAGAGTTGGCGGAGTGGTTTGGCGCGGTGGTGACGCAGTGGAGGGCACTGCGAGTCGATCGAGTGAGGCGAGCGTTGCCGGTGCGGTGGCCTTTGAATCGGAGGACGCCGTCGGCGGTGCGGCCGGGGGTCTGGATGGCGGGAGATTTTCTGAACTCGGCGTCAATCCAGGGCGCGATGGAAAGCGGTGAAGGCGTGGCTGAAACGATTTTGGGTGAAGTGCGCGGGTGACACGAACGGAGAAAATCCGGCGATCGACGTAAAGTCGGACTATATTTTTTCGGAGCCTACTTGCGTCCCGCTGGTACACCTGCGGGGATGGCGGTAAATCTATGAAACGAATCGCCCCGCTCGTGTTGGCCGCTCTGCTCGTTGTTTCACTGAGACTGAACGCCGCCGAGCGCCCGAATGTTCTCATGATCGTCGTCGACGATCTCAACGATTGGATTGGCTGCTTGAAGGGCCAGCCGAGCGCGCTGACGCCGCACATCGATCGGCTCGCGAAACGGGGCACGCTTTTTTCGAACGCGCACACGCAGGCGCCGCTCTGCAATCCGTCGCGCACGAGTGTGCTCAGCGGGTTGCGTCCCTCGACGACGGGCGTCTATGGGCTGGCACCGGGGCCGCGCGCAGTGGCGATGTTGAAGGATTGGGTAATGTTGCCGCAGCACTTTGAGCGAAACGGATATTTCACAGCGTCGTTTGGAAAAGTTTACCACGACGGCGCGATCACCGGCGCGGCGCAGCGCGCAAAGGAATGGACCGTCTGGGGGCCGTCGCCGGGCGAGCCGTTGCCGCCCAAAAAAATCGTCAACACGCCGTCCGAGATGAAAGTCGTCGACTGGGGTGTGCACAATGTGAGTGAGAAGGAGTATGCGGATTGGAAGACGGCGGACAATGCGGTGGCGCAGATCGCGGCGGCGCCGAAGGATCAGCCGTTTTTCATCGCGGCGGGTTTCCGCATGCCGCACTTGCCGTGTTTCGCGACGCAGAAGTGGTTCGATCTCTACCCGGAAGATAAACTGGAGCTTCCGCCGGTGCTGCTCGACGACCGGAAGGATGTGCCGGATTTCGCGTGGTATCTGCACTGGAAGTTGCCGGAGCCGCGCCTCTCGTGGCTGGAGCAGAACAACCAGTGGCGCCCGCTCGTGCGGGCCTATCTGGCGAGCACGAGCTTCATGGATAGCCAGGTAGGACGCTTGCTCGACGGCCTCAAGGCGTCCGGGCGCGACAAGCATACAATCATCGTGTTGTGGTCGGACCACGGCTGGCACATCGGAGAAAAAGGCATTTCAGGGAAGAACACGCTCTGGGAACGTTCGACCCATGTGCCGCTGATTTTCGCCGGACCGGGCGTGACGGCCGGGGCCGTGTGCACGCAGCCGGCGGAGTTGCTGGATATTTATCCGACGCTCGTGGCGACGACGGGGTTGCCTGCACGCGAGGGGCTCGAGGGCCACAGCCTCGTGCCGCAATTGCGCGACGCAGCGGCAAAGCGGGCGTGGCCGGCGATCACAACACACAACGCCGACAACCACACCGTGCGCACCGAGCGCTGGCGCTACATCCGCTACGCGGACGCCTCCGAGGAACTTTACGACATGGCGAACGACCGCAACGAGTGGACGAACCTGGCGGGCGACGTGCACTACGCGGCGGCGAAGGCGGAGTTGGCGAAATTAGTGCCCGCGAAAAGTGCGGACCCTGCGCCCGGCAGCGCCCACCGCACATTGGTGCGCGACGGCACCGGATGGCGTTGGGAAGGTGAGCCGATCAAGTGGGAAGAGCGGGTGCAGTGAGCCTTCGCCGCGAGCGGACGAAGCGCTCACTCCCGGCTGAAGCCTTGGGCGCGGTGGAGGCGAAGGGTCTCGGCGAGACGTTTGACGATGTCAGGGTGGGCGGCGGAGACGTCGTTCGTTTCGGTGGGATCGTCCGTGAGATTGATTAGGCGGGGGCGAAATTGGTCGGCTTTCGGACCAGTGACGGCGGGGGCTTTTTTTCCTTTGGGCGCGAGCGGGACGCCGTCGATCCACTTCCACGGGCCGCTGCGGATCGCGTAGACGCCGCTCGCGCTTTGGAGAATGAGATCGCGGCGGAGCGGTTGGGTGGAGGGCTGGCCGAGGAAGGCGGCGAGGACGTTGACGCTGTCGGGCGCGGTGGTCGTGCGGTCGAGTTTGGCTTCGCCGACGACGGCGGCGACAGTGGCGAAAATGTCGACGAGTCCGATCAGCTCGTTGCTCGTGGTGCCGGCGGGAACGCGACCGGGCCAGCGGACGAGGAAGGGAACCTTGAAGCCGCCCTCCCAGATGTCGTGTTTCCCGCCGCGCAGCGTGCCGTTGATTTTCAGGCCCGCCTCCATCGCGATCTTGCTCGGACCGGTTGGGCCCCCGGAAATCACGCCGCCGTTGTCGCTCGTGAAAATGATGAGGGTGTTTTCGAGCGCATTTTGTTTTTCGAGGGCGGCGAGAATACGGCCGACGCTGCGGTCGAGGTCGTGGATGAAGTCGCCGTAGGGGCCGGCTTTGCTCGTGCCTTGGGACTCCGCGGATGGCGTGACGAGTTCGTGCACGGCGACAGGAGCAAAATAGAGGAAGAACGGCGCAGGTTGACCGGCTTGTTTCGCCAGCCAACCGACGGCGCGCTCGGTGAGGTCGCCCATCGTTTTCGGGTCGTCGCGCTCGGGTGCGTCGAGGCCGAGTGACTTTTCGGAGGGCGTGAGTTTGGCGGAGCGCAGACCGTAGACATGGTGGTCCTCAACGAAGACGCGGGACTTGTCGTTATGATTTTGCGGCACGGCGAACTGGTAGTCGAAACCGAGTTCGAGCGGGCCGGGCTTCAGCTCCTTGGTGAAGTCGACACGCGGCTCGGTGCCGTAGCCGAGGTGCCACTTGCCGACAAAACCCGTGGCGTAGCCGTGCTTCTTCAGCAGCGACGCGATGGTGGGACGCGTGGTCTCAATGAGGAGCGGGTCGAGGGTGTTGGCGACGCCGCCGTGGTTGAGCGAGGTGCGCCAGCAATAGCGGCCGGTGATGAGCGCGTAGCGCGTCGGGGTGCAGACGGAGGACGGCGTGTAGGCGTCGGTGAACCGCCGGCCCTCGCGCGCGAGGCGATCAAGATTCGGCGTGCGCACCAGCGCGGGATCGGCGCCATAGGCGCCGACGCTCCCGTAGCCGTAGTCGTCGCTGAGGATAACGACGATGTTGGGCGTGGCTGCGGTCGTGGCGGCGAGGGACGCGCCAGTAGCGGAGTGCGCGATGAGAAGAGGGAGGAGCAGGGAACGGACAAAAAAATTCATGGCGAAATGGATTAGAAACGGAAGGTGGAGCTCAGAGAAATTCCGAGGGCGCTGGGGAGCAAGCGTTGTTCGACGAAGCGGCCGCCAGTGCCGTCGTCAAGGGCGGTCCACGGGGCGACGCTGCGGTTATTGAAAATATTTTGGACGCGAAGTTGGGATTCCCAGCGGATGCGTTTTTGTAGGAGCATGCGGCTGTATTCGAGCCACGCGTCGACGTTGAAGGTCTTCGCGCCGAAGAACGGTTGGGTGATGTCGAAGAGGGGAGTGCCGGGACGGACTTTGTAGCCGATCACGGGTTCGTCGCGCCACGTGAAGGCGTTGCCAAGGGCGAAGCCTTTGAAGCGCGAGGTCGGATCGAAGCGGTAGCGCGCCACGCCGCTGAATTGCCATTCGCTGGAGCGCGTTTGGCGGATGCCGATGGTGAGTTTGTCGTTGGCGGCTTCGTTGGAGACGAGCGTCGCGAGGTCACCGACGGTTTTGCCAAGCGTGGAGTTGACGGGCAGGGCGGACTTGGCCTGCCACTCGGGGAGATTGCGGGCGATGTAGGCGAAGAGGCGGGCGCCGCGGTCGTCGATCACGGTGATATTTTTGCTCCCGGTGAGCATGAGCCGAAGATTCGAGGTCGGATTGCCGACGAGTTGGAATTCGTAGCCCTCGGTCTGCGTGGACTTGAACTCGCCCCACTGCGGATTCGGGACGCGGTTCAAATCGATGGCACCCCAGATGGCGTCGATCGCGGCGCGTTTTTGACCGGAGAGCGTGTTGTCGGTGACGTTTTTTTGCGTCGTCGAAAATTTGTCGACCGAACCCTGCAGTTTGCCGCCGAGCAGCGTGAACTTGAGGCCGACATCGTAGCCCTCGCCCTCGATCGGTGCGGCGGGCACGCCGTCGATGTTCACGGTGGATTGATTGGACGGGACGAAGTTATTGGCCCGATTCGCGAAGAGGCTGACGACCTTCGTGGCGTTGAGCACGAGACCGGCGGAATACGTGCGGCCCCGGTCGTTGGTGGCCAAAGTGCCACTCGATCCGGAGATGGGTGGAAACACGCCGTTGGCATCGCGGACGTAGACGCCTTGCTCCTGGAGCACGCGGTCGCGTCGCACGCCGAAGGTGCCCACGAGCAGATTGTCGAGGATGTCGGCCTGACTGGAGAAGACCATCGCGCGGGTTTCACTGATGTTGTCGCGCGGCGTGGCGCGCACCCGTTCGAAGCTGGAGCGAATGCCGCCGGCATTGATCGGTGCGAAATCACTCGTCAGGTAGTTGTTGTTGCCCGGCACGAGGTAGGTGCGCCGGTGGATATTGTTCACGGCGTTGTCGGGACGGCCGAACGTGCCGGTGGTGAGGAGCGGCGTGATGTTGACCTCGCGGGCGTTGTCGAGGAGTTGGTGCAGACGCTCGTAGTTGAAGAGCGCGCCAAACGTGAGCGTGCCGAGGCGGCGGTTGAACACGCGGTGTTGGTTGAAATCGATTTCGTAGGACGCGGTGACGCGGCCCTGGGAATTGTCACTGGGTCGGACGACCCAGAATGCGGCGCTCGTTTCGACGTAGGGTTTTCCGGCCATCGGGTTGGGCTGGCCGTTGGGGAGCTGGCTGTTGGCGTCGACGCGGACCGTGTTGTCGGTGCCGCTCATACCCTCGAAGCTGCGGAGGAACTGGTGTTCGAATTTTCCCGCGACCTCGACGAAGAGTTTGCGGCCGACGGCCTGTTGGACGAACAGCGAGGCGTTGCTCGCATCGAGCTTGGTGGAATCGCCGCCGCCGCCGAGATTGACGTTGAGCGGGACGACCGCATCGCGGGCGAAGCTGACGCGGTTGTTGAGCGCGCCGTTGACGCGGTAACGCGTGCCGAGTGCCGCGGAGCGCCAGTTCAGCGGGGCGATCGTGGGTTGGCCTTCGACCACGACGACGAAACCGTTGGCGTTGTTGAATTCGAGTCCGGGCGTCGCGGTGATGTTACCGTAGACCGGCTTCAGCGGTGAACCGGCGGCAACCCACGGGGTGTATTGATCGTAGCTGACGACGGAGCGGCCGATCTGGGAGCGGACGCGGGTGGTCTCGCCGTTGAGCGTGACGGTCGTGGCCGCGAACGGTCGGTAAGTGGTGGCGAGAAAAATCGAACCGCGTTCGCTCTTGGTCGGCGTGATGTAGCGGCGGCGGTCTTCCTGGAGGAGATCGACGCGCAGCCCGAGTTTCTTGGGCACCAGCACGACGCTCGAATCGATCGCGACGCGGTAACTGTCGAAGCTGTCGATGCGGAGGCTGAGCGAGTGGGCGTTTTTGGTGAGGTCGGGGCGATTGGTCACGATGTCGAGACCGCCGCCGGGATTGCCGACGCCGAAGAGGATCGAGTTGGGACCGCGCGTGAACGTGAGCCGGCTCGTATTGTAAGAGTCGATGGGCGTCAGGGCCGTGAAGAAATTCGTCGTGAGACTGTCGGAGCGAAAACCGCGCACCGTGAAGGGCGTGCCGGTGCGCTGGCCGTTGTTGTCGAGGTCGCCCTCGTTGCTCTGGTATCGGGCCGTGCTCGGGAGGAAATCGAGCACGTCGTTGAAATTGAGCGCACCCAAATCCGCCAACATGTCGGCGGAGATAATCGAGATGGCGGAGGGAATATCTTTGACCTGCGCCTTGAGCCGCGTGCCCGAGAGTGTTTCGGTGGGAGCGTAGCCGTCGTCGGCGCCGACGGAAATGACGAAGGGATTGAGTTCGACCGGTGCAGGTGAGACTGCGAGCGGTGCGGACGGCGGGACGGATTGGGCGAGCGCCATGCTGGCAAGGAGCGACAGCGTCAGAACGAGGCGGGGCGAGTTCATGGCGTGGGTAGGGGTAGGAGTTGAAGTTGCCGCGTTCACGCGGCACGCAGGGCGCTGTGCGATGGCCCGAATGAATGCGAGCACCGGGATGTGCCCGCCCACCCTTTGCGAGGGTTGGCGGGCGAACGAGGTGAACAACCTCGCCGGTTTCTTACAACGAAAATGTCGAGCTCAGGATGAACTGGCGCTCGCCGACGGTCTTCCGTTGTTGGTAAAAAACGGTGCCGTTGTCGTTCACGTCGGCGGACCACGGTTGGGCGGTGCGATCGTTCCAGACGTTCTGGATGCGGAATTGGCCCGACCAACGCACCTTCTTGTTCGCGACGGTAAACGTGCGGCCATAGTCGAGCCACGCATCGAGGTTCGTCGAGGCGCGGCCGTTGATCGGGCGCGAGGGGTCGAGCACACCGAGCGGCGTGGTGACAGTCGGCTTGCGGTAGTAGCCGATGATCGGAGCGGCCCGCCAGCGGAAGGCCGTGCCGACGGCGAAGCCTTTCAGGGCTGCTACTTGGTTGAACTGGTAGCGGGTGATGAGGTTGGTCTGCCACTCGTAGACGCGGGTTTGTTTTTGACCGATGACGAGGAGGTCGTCGCTGGCCTCGGCCTGAATCTTCGGGATGAGGTCAGCGACGGTCCGGCCGTCCGAGAGGCTGGTGAGCAGCGGGGTGGAACCCTTCGCCTGCCAACCGGCGTAGTTCTGGTTGAGATAGGCGAACACGATCGCGCCGTGGTCGACGAGGGCATTCACGTTGCGGCTCGCCGTGAAATACATGCGGAGATCTTTGGTCGGATTGGCGACGAGTTCAAATTCGGTGCCGCGAGTTTTTTGGTCCTTCAGGTCCGTCCAGTTGGCGAGCAGATCCGGTCGCTTGCTGGGATCGACCACTTCCCAAATCGAAGTGATCCACGCCGCTTTTTTTCCGCGCAAAGTGCCGTCCAAACTATTCGTCTGGGACGTTTCGAAATAGGTGACTGAGCCGGAGAGCATTTCCCCGAGATTGAATTTGAGGCCCGTGTCGACGCCTTGACCGGCCTGGGTCGGGATCAGCTCCTGGTTGATGGTGCGATTCGACTGATTGAACCCGCGGTAGTTGGTCGCCCGGTTGTAGAACAAGCCAAAATTTTTGTGCACGTTCAGCACGGCGCCGAAGAGATACGGACGCCCGACATCGCGCAGGAACGGAGCGGCGCTGCCACCGTGGGCGTCGGGCCAGACGCCGCGCGCATCTTTGACGTAGTTGACTGATGTGATGAGGAGCTCGTCGCGGCGTAGTCCGCCCGTGAGAGAAAGGAGATCGTCGAACAACAGGGCCTGCGCGGCGAGGGCGTAGGAATTGGTGCGGGTGACGTTGTTGCGTGGGGTGGCGGAGACGAGTTCCCAGCTGGAGTTGATGCCGTTGCCGTTCACGGGTTCAAAATTGCCGGCATAGAAATTCTCCTTGCCCGGAAGAAAATACCACCGGCGCTGGATCAGATTTACGCCGTTGCTGAGGTCCCGCTGGGCGCTGAGTGGGGTGGTGTTGGTCTCGGCATATTGCTCCAGGAACTGGTGGACAGCCTCATTGTTCCAGAGCCCGCCCAGCGAAAACCGGCCCAGGCCGCGATTGAAAACTTTGAGCTGACTCAGGGATTTTTCATAGCTGAGCGTCGCCCGCAGTTGGTTCACGTCGGTCGCGATGTGCTGCTCGCTCGGTCGGACATCGACGAAGGCTTTGCCCACGTTGGGATTCGGCGTGCCGTCGGGCAACTGGGCGTTCGGGTCCACCTTGATGGCGACGCGATTGCCGTCGGTTTCCCGGTTGAACCGATAGTTGTGGTCGTGCTTGCCGGCGAGTTCCAGGTAGAGGTTGTTTGCAAGGCGTTGTTGAAAGAAGACCGCATAGTTCTCGTTGTGTAACTCCATCAAATCACCGTTGCCCACGATGTTGGTATCGAGCGGCACGATCAGATTGGGTGAGCCGACGCCGTAGCTGATCGTGCTGACCCGGGCGGTCCGCACGAGCGGGCGTCCGCCATAGGCCATCGCGCCCCAATTCGTCACGCCCTGTCCGGGAATATACACGTTGTAGCCGCCGGTGGTTTCGAATTCCCAGCCGGAGCCGGCGGCGGTGTTTTTGGCAATAGCCTTGATCGGACTGCCGGCTGTCACCCAACCGTTATACCAGTCGTAGAATTCAAAGGGCCGCGCGATCTGCGCGCGCTGGTGGTTCGATTCGGCGGTCACATAAAGCAGGGAATTCTTCGCGGGCTGAAACGTGAGCGTGCCGAAGACGGAATTTCGTTTGTTGTAAGACGGCTCGATATTGTTCCGGCGGTCGTCGTGGAGGACATCGAGGCGAAGGCCGATTTTTTGCGGCACGATGACGGTGTTGGCGTCGAACGCCGTGCGAAAACTGCCGAAGGAATCGACCTTGAGATCCAGCTTTTGGAAATTTCGGCGCAGGTCGGCCTTGTTATTCGTGATGTCGACCGTGCCGCCCGGGTTGCCGATGCCGAAGAGGATCGCGTTGGGGCCGCGCGTGAAGGTCATGCGGTCGGTGTTGTAGGAATCGACCGGAAAGTTGGCCGTGAAAAAATTCGTGGAGAGCGAATCAGAACGGTAGCCGCGCACGACGAACGGGCTGCCGGTGCGGAGTCCGTTGGCGTTGCCGTCGCCCTCGTTGCTGCCGTAGGAGAACGTGCTCGGGAGGAAGTCCACGACGTCGTAGAAACTGGTGGCGCCCATGTCGCGCATCATTTCGGACGTGATGACGGACATCGATGAGGCGACGTTCTTGATGTCGGTGCGCAAGCGCGTACCGGACAAGGTGTCTTTCGCGGCGTAGCTGTTGTCGACCTCGGCGGTGATCACGAACGGGTTCAACTCGATCGGGGTTTCTTGCGACGCGGCGGCGGGCGCGGGCGCGGGCGGGGCGACGGATTGGGCGAGTGCGGTGCCGGCGAAGAGCGACAGAGTTAGGGCGAGGCGAGGGTTTTTCATGGTTGGGAAGGTGAACAGGGTCAGAGTCGGGTGAGGGCCACGTGATAAGCGCCCTCGTGGGTTGCACCGTGACGGAGCACGACAGAGAAATCAACGTCGCCGGCGGGAAGCGTGAAGTGATCGATCAAGACGCGGTCAGTGGCGGCGCCCACTTCGACCGTGCGCGTGACCGAGCCGGCGGTGAGTTCGAGCGTGCCGGGTGCGATGGGCTTGAGCCAGCGAAGCTCGACTGAGTAGGGGGCCTGGTGCTCGGCGTGCAGCAGCCAAGTGCCCTCGCGGCCGTTGTTGCCGGTCGTGGGCACGCGCCACTCTTGTGGTGAGAGAAACGTAGTTGGTGCTTTATCCGAATCGATGACGATGCGGGGCGGTGCAAAATTGTTGGGGCGCGTGGAGGACACGTCTGCGAACCAAGCAGAGTAAGTGTCGCGTAGTCTTTGCAACGTGACTGCCTCGGGGATGGCGAGGTTGGTGCGCTCCATCGGATCGGCGATAACATCGTAGAGTTCGAACGGAGCGTCGGGCGGAGGAGCCTCCCGATTAAAGCCGGTCGGATGAATCAATTTCCAGCGCTGGGTGCGGACGGCCATGTTGTGGGCCGCGACGGGTTGGTCGCCGCGGTGGGTTTGCAGCACGAGCGCACGATCGGGCCAGTCGGTTTTTCCGCCGCCGAGCAGCGGGAGCAAACTGCGGCCGTCGAGTTTGAGCCCGGCGGGAATCGGAACGGCCGCGGCCGCGAGCAACGTGGGCATCACGTCGATGTGAGCGGCGATACGATCGCTTGTGGTGCCGGCCTTCACGCGCGCGGGCCAATGCACGAAGAACGGAGAGCGAATGCCACCGTCAAGCACCTCGGTTTTTTTGCCGCGCATCGGACCCACGAAGCGGGCGCCGTCGGGGCCATTGTCGCTCATGAAGATGACGATGGTGTTGGCGAGAAGCTGGCGCTCTTTGAGACGGGCCATCAGGCGACCGACATTTTGATCGATGTTTTCCTCCATCGCGTAAATCCGCGCGAGCGAGTCGGCGTCGTTGCCCGGTTTCATCAGGACGGTAGAAAAATCCTTGGTTTTGTATTTCGCATAAAGCTCCGGCGGCACGTCGTGGAGCGGGGCGTGAGGCGCGTTGGGCGTGATGTAAGCGAAGAATGGGCGCCCGGTGCGGCGGGCTTCGTCGATGAAGCCTAGCGCGCCGTCGAAAAAAACATCGGTGCAATAGCCCTTCGCCTGAATCTGCCGATTGTTGTGGAATACGATGGGGTTCGTGTAGCGGCGATTGTTCTCAATCGGATCGGAGGGCTGGGCCAGTCCGCCACCGCGCAGGGTGAGTGCTTCCTCGAAACCTTGGTCGGAGGCCCGCATCGGGTAGTTGTCGCCGAGGTGCCACTTGCCGAAAATTCCGGTGGCGTAGCCGGCCGAGCGCAGGACTTCTGCGATAGTGGTTTCGTCCGGATCCATCATCGAGCGGCCCTTAAACGTGTCGACGACCCGGGTGCGATAATTGTAGCGGCCCGTCATCAGGCTCGCGCGCGTGGGCGCACAGACCGGGCTCACGTAGAAGTTTTTCAGTGTCGCGCCGCCGCGGGCGAGGGCGTCGATGTGCGGCGTCTCGAGCACGGGGTTGCCGTTGATGCCAAGATCGCCGTAGCCCTGATCGTCGGTCATGATGAGGACGATGTTGGGGCGGCTGTCGGCAGCGCGGCCGATCGAGACGAGGGCGACGGCGAGGGCGATGGCACAGAGCGGGCTGAGGCCCAGGGTGACGAGCCTGAAGGATGAGCGCAGCGACTTCATGATTTTTTATTGGCCTTCCCGTTCTTTTTCGCGCCGGCCGGAGGGGCGTCGCCGCCGGTCGCTTCGGGGTCGCCGCCCTCGCCCTGATCGGCGAGGTTGGCGGGATCGTAGCGTTTGGCTTTCGGATCGGCGTTGGGGTTGGGCTTCGGGAAGTAGCCACCAACGGCTTTCAGGCGAGCCATCATGTCCAGCTGCATCTTGGCGGCGACCTCAGGCTTGGTTTTGGCCAGATTGCTGCGTTCGCCCAGATCGCTCGTCAGATTGTAGAGGAAAGAGTCGTTCGGCCATTCATAGAAGTGCAGCAGTTTCATATCTCCCATCACAATGGCTGAGCAGGGCGGCGACACGCGGTAATGCGGGTAGTGGAAGTAGAGGGCGCGGTTCTTCAAGCTCTCCGGCATGAGCTGGTGTAGAAGCAATGGCTTGAGACTGATGCCGTCCACCTCCTTCGACACATGGCTCGTGGCTCCGGCGAAGTCGGCGAAGGTCGGCAGGAAATCGTAGCCGACGACGTTGATCGTGCTGCGCGCAGCGGCAGGAATGCCCGGCCCGCGAACAATCATCGGCACCCGCACGCCGTCTTCCCAGAGCCACCATTTGGCACCGCGCAGCGGGTCATGCGCTTCATTCCAACTGCGGTAACCATTGTCGGCCGTGAAGACGACAAGTGTGTTCTGGGCGATGCCGAGCTCATCCAGCTTCGCGAGCACCGTGCCGATGGAGGTGTCGAGGTCTTCCGCCATCGCCGCGCAAAGGACGGCAGTCGCCCGCTCGCGCTTGCTCTCGATCTGCGCGAATACCGGGTTCCGCTCGTTCTTCTCCCGGGTGGCCTGGCGGGATTGATAGGTCGCGTGCGTGGCATAGTGCGAAAGTTGCACATAGAAGGATTTGCCCGCCTTGGCCTGCCGCTCGATGAAATCCACGCTGCGCTTCGTGATGCTGAACATGAACTTTGGATCTTCGGAAATATCGGTCCTATTTCCGGTCTCCGGATCCATCGGGCGAAACGTTTTGTTGTCGGTCTCACCATCACTTTCGTCGAAACCGTGTTTCGCGGGACCGCCGCCGTAGAGATGCCATTTACCGAAGTGAGCCGTGGCGTAGCCCGAGGCTTTCAACACATCGCCAATGGACGGAAAACGAATGTTGCCCTGTGGTTCAGGATGGAGCACCCGCCGCGCCGCGTCTTGTTGGCGGCTCATGTATTGGACGGTGCCGTTGGTTTTTTCGCCAAAACCACCGTTGCCGCTGTAAAGGTGGCGGGCGGTCATCATGCCCGTCTGGATCGAGCAGCGCGAAGGTCCGCACATGCCGGCCGCCGCGTAGGCGTTGCGGAAGGTCATGCCCTGCGCCGCGAGTTTCTCGACATTCGGCATGTTCCCGAAAGCCATGGCCGAGGCCGGCATGGTCGCATCCATCCGCACCGACGTGCCGAACCACGGCATGTCATCAACGAGGATGAAAACGATATTGGGCGGTTTCGATCCCGCTGTATCAGCCGGGTGCAGTGAGGTAAGCGGTGCGAGGAGCATCGCGGTGAGCAAAGCGAGTCCAAGTTTCATGAGGATGTTGGTTTTTCGCTGGGGATACGGACGGGCGCGCGCACCGCAGCAATGCAGACGGAAGCGAAAGCAGGGGGCGACGTGCAGCTGATCGGGGGGAATACGGCGAGGTTGCTCAAATCGGACATTTATTTGGAACGTCCTCCTCGTTGAATACTCCGCTCACCGAGCGGTCGGGCGGTTTGAATTGCGCAAGTCGTGCGGCGCCAATCGCGCCAGAGGTCTCGGGGTTCTCATCGCTGCGAGCGGATCGGCCCGAGCAGCGCGGCGAGGTCCTTCACCGTCGCGGTGTGGGCGGGATTGGTGGCGAGGTTCTTGGTTTCGCGCGGATCGGCGATTTCGTCGAAGAGCTGGGCGGCGGTGAGTTTGCCGGCGGCATCGGTCCACTCCGTGTAGCGCCACTGACCAGAGCGGACGGAGTAGCCGTCGCCGTTAGCCCCGCGACGTACCTGGCTGAACGCGGCTTTTTTCACGCTGGCGCTGGGATCTTGGAGGAGGGGTTGGAGGCTGGTGCCGTCGAGGTAGTCAGGCGCCGGCAGGCCGGTGAGCGCGGCGAGCGTCGGGTAGAGATCGACCATTTCGGCGAGGGCGGTGGTGGTGCGGCCGTTGCCCCTGGCGCCGGGCACGGAGATAATGAGCGGCACGCGCGTGCTGCGTTCGAAGAGGCTTTGTTTCTGCCACAGGCCGTGGTCGCCGAGGTGGTAGCCGTGGTCGCTGGTGAAGATGATGATGGTGTCCTTCGCGAGGCCTAGGTGGTCGAGGCGATCGACCACCCGGCCGAGTTGTGCGTCCATAAACGACGTCGCAGCATGGTAGGCTTGGATGGCCTGGCGGCGAACCTCGTCGGTGAGTTTGTCCTGCGCGGGTTGCGAACTGGCCCACGCGGGTGCGATCGGGCGGGCGTGATCGTCGTCGCTCAGGGGAGGGAGCGTGATCTTGTTTGTCGGGTAAAGATCGAAGAAGTGCTTCGGCGAAACGTAGGGCGTGTGCGGGCGATAGAAGCCGACCGCGAGAAAGAATGGGCGCGACTCGCGCTGGAAACGTTCGAGGAGCTTGATCGCCTCAGTCGCGCCGACGCCGTCGGTGTGATCGATGTCCTCGCCCTCGTCGTCGGCGAGCCAGCTCAGCGTACCGCCGAACTGGCTGCTCGCGCCGGGCGCGGTGACATTGGGCTGGATCGAAAAGATTTTTTCGTGCTCCTCGCGGTCGCGTCCGCGGGGATTAACGACCTGGTCCCAGGAGTAGTAGTCGTCGAGCGAGGAGGTGCCGATGTCGGCGGGCACGCCGTAGTGGTAGAGCTTGCCGACGCGCGCGGTGAAAATACCGTGGCGCTTGAAGTTTTGCGGCAGCGTGATGGTGTCCGGAATTTTTTCGCGGAAGTGGGGCGAGACCGGCGTGTTGCCGGCCGAGGGGTTGAGGAGGACGCCGGTGACGTTGGGCCGGCGGCCGGTGAGGAACGACGAGCGGCTCGGCGAGCAAAGCGGAAACTGGCAATACGCGCTTTCAAATTTCACGCCGCGGGCCGCGAGCTGGTCGATGTTGGGCGTGATCATCTCCTTCGCACCGTAACAGCCGAGGTCGCAGTTGAGATCGTCGGCGATGAGGAAGAGGACGTTGAACTTCGGCTTGATCGGCGCGACCGGCAGGGTGGCCCAAACCGGAGTTTGCGCGGAGGCGGCGAGCGGCAGGAGGAGCGCCGCAAGCACGAGCGTGAGGGAAACTCGGAAAAATTGCGGAGAGGATCGGGATGGGGTGGAGCGCATGGGATGACTGATAACTGATATTAACATAAAAAATAGACCTTCTTTTTTCGACCTCGGTTTCCGACTTGGCTCCGCCTATTTTACGCGTACCCACACCGGCGAACTCCACGCCATGTTACCGTCGCCTTGCTCGACGCGGAGGTAGTAGCGGTTCTCGCCCGCCGCCGGAGTTTCGTCGGTGAATGATTGCGTGAACGTTTTCGCCCCGGGTTCCCATTGCCGGTAATTTTGTTCGTTGCGCACGAGGGTAACCCGCGTGATCGCGGCGGTGCCGTCGACTTTGATCGACATGCTGGGCGTGCCGCTGACCTCGATCACGCTGCCGAGGAGGTATCCGTTGCACTGGAATTCGACAAAAATTTTGTCCGTGGCGGCAATGGTGCGCCGGGCGTTGAGGCCCTCGATTATGCCTTCGCGGGTGAATTCCTTCACGTACACCCCGCCGTAGCTGGTGTGAGTGGAGATGTGGTCGCTGTCGGCCCAGACGCCAAGTTTGTGACCGAGCGAGAGAGCGTTTTGATAAAGGCCGTTGTTTCTCACGGTGAAGTCGCTGATCGGTTGCCCCACCACGGGAGTGCTGGCCACGGACGAGGCGTGATTATACGCCTCGCCCACGCGCAGGCCGACGGTGGGCTGGGGCGCATTCAGGCCTTCGTAGCTGACGCGCGCGCCCTGAAAGATCTCGATCAAGTTCTCGACGCGGTGGTCGACGCGCGGGAAAATGTTCCAATCGGTGCCCATCCCGGTGGCGCCGGTGTGGCTGATGACGGCGACACTTTTCCCGTAGCGATGCAGCACGTCCCACAGCTCCTCGGGCGCGATTTGAGTTTCGCCGTCGGTCTGGAGGGGAAAGATCTTCTGCCAGGGCGAGGCGGCGTAGTTGGCGCGCTGAATGTAGATGATGGGCCCGCCGCGCTGGGCGAAGATCATGTTGCGATGTCCATACGGCCACACCTGCTCGCGCTCGTAGGCATACATGCTGAGGAAAAACCCGGGGGAGTGGAACACCTCGACCATCTTTTGGTTCAGCCACCACTCGTAAGGGTCGTAGATCTTCGCGACGTCGGTATGGTCGCTGGTGCCGAGGGTGTCGAGTTTGCCCATGTCCAGGGCGTAGCGGAACTGCTCGAGCACGCAGCCGTCGTTGGCCGTAACGCAATTCGAGATGTCGGTGTGGCGATGATAGTCGCCCCAATAGAGATGATACGTGACGCCGTTGTTGGTCATGGTATAGCGGTCGGCGCGGTCGCGTTCGGGCGTTTCGGGGTTGATATAGGCAGGTGGTGGTCGGAAGGGTTTGGCGGGAGGCGCCTGCACGAGGGCCGGAATGGCCCGCTGGTCCAGTTTGGCCAGATACACCTCGCTCGTCTGGTGTTCCTTGCTGGTGCGTCGATCACTGGACCACGCCATCCAGAGTGCGCCGTCCTTGCCCAACGCCCAACGGCTCTGCCGATCCTCGGAATACACGCTGTGGGGAAGTGCCCACGGCTTGGTCCACTGCTGCGTGGCCCGATCGTAGCGCGCGAGGGCGATCCGCCACGTGTAGTCCCGGTAATAGCGCACGGCAATCCACGGGCGCCCGGCGGCATCGAGGCAGACCTGCGGCAAGTTGGTCGCGCGATCCATCGCCTGCATGGCGGCCGCCGTCTTCTGGGCCACCTTGGCTCTCGGGTCGGACTTCACCTGGTCGGCGGGTGTTTTCTTGGCTGTGGTCTTCGGCGCTTGATTCACGTTCGACCGCCGCGCGAGTGGCGGCGGTCCGGGCAGGTCCTCCAATAGCATTTCAATGTCCGGTGCCTCCTCCACCTGCCCGGAAGCGATGTCCCAATACGCAAGCACCATGTTCTTCTGTGCGTTCAGCCCGTCCGCATGGCCGTGGTCGCGAATGTCGAGCCCCCACTTCATCCGCCCTCGCTCGCAGGCGATCCAGATGCCTTTTCCGTCGACCGTGCCGATGGCGCTGACGCGACCTTCGTAGCGGGGGGTGCTAATGAGCGGCTTGGTTACGCCCACCGCTCCGTCAAGTGCGATGCGCGTCGCGTAGACGTTAAACTCGTTGCCGCGTGAACTGTCATAGCAGATCCACGCGCCGGGCTGGTCATCAAAGGCAATACAGGGTTCCCAGTCCCCGGCAGGATCGCTCGTCACCTGGATCTCATTCGACCACGTGTTATTCGCCGGATCGAAGTAACGGCAAAACACGTCGCTCAACCTGCCTCGCATGCCCTGCCAGGCGACCCACACGCGGCCCGCGCGATCCGTCGCTGCTCGGGCGAAGGCATTGCCGCCATGGTCCGAGGTCGCGAGTGTGATGACCGCCCCATCCGGCCTGCCATCGCGTATGCGTTGCGCCTTCAGGTCCATCAGATCCTGCCCATTCACTTGCGACCAGACGACGAGCAGCGCGCCGGTGCCGTCGGTGGCGATCGCCGGCTGATGGATGATCCCCGGTGGTCCGATCGTCAGCGCTTGGGACAACGTGGAGCCGGATGCCTTGGCGAGCCGCAGGGTGTCCTGTTTTCCATCCCAGGCGATATAGGCCACCCAGGGAGTGCCGGCGGCATCGAGGGCCAGCGCGGGAAAATCCGACTGAACACCGTCTTCGCGCAGGACGACCGGTTTGGGAGTGAGATCTTGCGCCAACGCGACGGCGCAGAGCGCGACGAGGATCGCGAGGGATCGGATCATATAAGGGGTGAAATCATACATTGCCTTCACCTTGGAGATGTAGTGTCGGCTCATGGAGGGTTGCTATTTGACGCCTACGGCTGACAGCGGGACGGAGCGCACTTGCACGCCGGTGAACAGTTCGGAGTCATCGATCTTGCGAAAGCGAGTGTCTTTTCCGTTGGTCCAGATCGGCGAGGTGCTGCCATCGGCGCGGCGGATGCGGAGGTTGTCGAGGTAGACCGTGTAGGTGCCAGGCTTGCCTCCGGAAAAGATGAGGCCGTGGCGACCGAGTGGGCCGGGTGCGGTGCTGCTCATTCCCACGACGCGATGCTCCCAGACCCCGGTGCCGCCGCGAATTTCCGGGCCGTTAGCCTGCACGCGGCCGAACTGGTCGATCCCGTCACCACGCTTGAAGAAGACTTGCATTGCTTTGCTCTCGTTGCCTTGGAACGGCGAGTAGAAGAAGCCCCGCGGTAGGCTGCCGGGGGCGCTGGCGAGATCGAACTCGACCCAGTCGGTGGCCTGCTGAAAACCGTCCCACGACGCGATGGGCACAATCAGCCGGTCCTTGGGCTTCGCTGCGGCGGTGACCGTGACGGTGACTTCGAGGACGTCGCCCTCGGGGGCGGGCTTCGCATCGAGCGCCATGGGTGCAGCCACGTGCGAGACCGCGGTGCCAATTGAGCTGGTCCAGGCGTTAAGTTTCGCGACGAGTGATTGCACGACGGCGGGATTCGCGTCAGCGACGTTGGTGGTTTCACTCTCATCCTTCCGGATGTCGTAGAGCTCAAAGCGATCGAAGAAGCGGTGCAGCTTCCACTGCGCGGTGCGAATCGCGTCCTGCCCGTGCCACGACCAATAGTAACTCTCGACGGGGCTCTCCGTCCGGGATCGGAGGGCGGGCCAGATGTTTCGGCCGTCGAGTGGCCGGGTGGCGGGCATTTTCGAATCGGTCATCGCGATCAGCGTGGGGAACATGTCGAGCCCACCGCAGAGGCCGTCCCATTTGGTGCCGCCGGTGAGGCCGCCGTTGGGCCAGTGCACGACGGTGGGTAGGCGCACACCACCGTCGTAAATCGTGTGCTTGGCACCGCGGAGCGGGAGACTGCTGCCGGCTTCCATGGCGCCGTTGTCGCTCGTGAAAACGAGAATCGTGTTTTCGCTCAGCCCGAGGCGATCGAGTTCGGCAACGAACATCGCGACGTTTTTGTCGAGCGCGCGCAGCATGGCGGCGTGGGTGCCCTTTTCCTCCGCCGTCGCTTTCGAACTCGCGGAGGGCAGCGACGCACCGATGGTCGGTTCGACCTCGGCGAGATCCTCGTCCTTGGCCTGCAAGGGCGCGTGCACGAGGTGAAACGGCACGTAACAGAAAAACGGCGCGTCCCTGTTCTCGCGAATGAACTCGAGGGCGCGGCGCGTGATGAGGTCCTCGGTGTAGCCTGCGTCTTGCGGGCGGAACTCGCGGTTGTGCCACCAGCTCACGGGGCCGCGGCCCTGCACGGTGCGGCGCGTGAAATAGTCCGCGCCGCCGCCGTAGTAAACCCACGCCTCGTCGAAGCCGTGCGCATTGGCGCCGAGGCCGCCCTGGAGTTTTTTGTTGGGCATGGACTTCCAGGCCTCGGCAAAGGCCGCGCGATACTGGGGTGTGTCAGGATCGCCGCCGTTGTGCCATTTGCCGAAAACACCCGTGCGGTAGCCGTTGGCTTTGAAGCCCTCGGCGATGGTGGTTTCCTCGGTCGCAAGTTCGCCGCCGACTTCCGGACCGGTGCCGACGCGAAACGGGTGACGCGCGGTGAGGAGCATGGCGCGCGTCGGCGAGCAGACGCACCAGCCCATGAAGTGGTTCAGTTCGACGCCGCGCGTGAAGAGCTTGTCGATGGCGGGCGTGGGAATCTTGCCGCCATTGCGGCTGAGATCGCCCCAACCGAGATCGTCGGCGAGCAGGTAGACGATGTTGGGCTTTCGCACCTCGGCGGCGGTAAGCGTTTCGGCGAAAAGTGGTAGCAAACACACGAGGGAGAGGAAGGAGAGCGGCTTCATGGGGAAAAACGGACGGCTCTCATTCAGCGCGGGATGAAACCGGCCACATTCGCCCGCTGCACCCCGTCGGATGCGCGATGGTCGTCGCACCAGCATCCGGTAATGGTCTTGCCGAGCGAGGGCGTCAGGAAGCGAAAAGGGAAGCGCATAGGGGTATCATTGGGATATGTGTTCAGTGGACGCAAAATGGAGATTTTTCTGAATGAAAATCCGGTTAACGCCCATCACCAACACGAGCTTTGGCTGAAATAACGTCCAATTCTTCCCCCGCGAAAACGAGATCTTGGATCTTCTCGTGGAGGGTCGCGTGCTGAAGGAAGTCGCGGAGCGGCGCGGCATCGGTTTGGAAACCGTGCGGACGAACGTGAACCATATTTATCAAAAATTGCGCGTGCGCAGCCGGACTGAGGCGCTGGTGAAATAACTACGGAAAGGACGGTAGGGGGAGTGACAGAAGGCGAACGGAACACCGAGACGAGACCGGGGCGGACTATTTCTGCTTCTTCGCCTTGCCGTTCTTTTTCACACCGGCCGAAGGCGCGGCGCCGTCGGTGGCCTCGGGGTCGCCGCCTTCGCCTTGGTCGGCGAGGTTGGCGGGGTCGTAACGTTTGGCTTTGGGATCGGCGTTTGGATTGGGTTTTGGAAAATAGGCACTGACGGATTTCAAAACATCCATGAGTTGCCGCTCCAACTGGGCGGTGCGGGTCGGGTCGGAGGTCGCGATGTTATTTTTCTCCCCAAGGTCGCCAGCGAGGTCGTAGACGAAGCGTTGGTCCGGCCATTCATACCAGTGCATCAATTTCGTATCGCCCACGATGAGCGCGGATGCCGGCGGCGCGACGCGGTAGTGCGGATAGTGAAAATAGAGCGGGCGATTGATCTCTGCTTCGGTCGGTGAGCCGCCGAAGAGAAGGCGTTTGAAACTCACTCCATCGATGTTCGGGCCGAGCCGGGCCGTGGCGCCGGCGAGATCCGCAAAGGTCGGGAGGAAATCGTAACCGACGACGTTGACCGTGCTGCGCGAGGCGGCAGGGACGGCCGGTCCGCGCACGATCAGCGGCACGCGGATGCCACATTCCCAGAGCCACCACTTTGCGCCGCGCAGGGGCTCGAACGATTGGTTCCAGTTGCGGTAGCCGTTGTCCGTGGTGAAGACGACGTAGGTGTTTTGGGCGAGACCGAGCGCGTCAAGTTTCTGGAGCAGCTGGCCAATCGCGGTATCAAGATCCTCGACCATGGCAGCGCCGAGCATCGTGTGAGTGCGGTCGCGGCGGTTCTCGATTTTTGAGAAAACGGGATCGTTCTCGTATTTCTCCAGGGTCTTCTTCGTGGCCTGCCAGCGGGCATGGGTGGCGTAGTGGGAGACTTGTAAATAGAACGGCCGGCCGGCCTTCGCCTGACGCTCCACGAAATCGATACTGCGGCGCGTGAGGCTGAACATCTGCTTGGGATCGTCGGAGGTGTCGGTCATTTGCCCCGTCGCCGCGTCGATCGGACGACCGCTGGTGTTGTCGGTATCGCCATCGCTTTCGTCATAGCCGTGTTTCGCCGGGCCGCCGCCGTAGAGGTGCCACTTGCCGAAGTGCGCGGTCGCGTAGCCGGCGGATTTGAAGAGATCGCCGATGGACGGAAAGCGGAGGTTGCCCTGCGGCTCGGGCTGGAGCAGTGGCCGCGTGGCGTCCTGCCCGCGGCTCATGTATTGGACGGTGCCGTTGGTCTTTTCGCCGAAACCGCCGTTGCCGCTGTAGAGGTGGCGGGCGGTCATCATGCCGGTTTGGATGGAGCAGCGGGACGGGCCGCACATGCCGGCGGCGGCGTAGGCATTGCGGAACGTCATGCCCTGCGCGGCGAGTTTTTCCACGTTGGGCATGTGGCGAAAGGCCATGGCCGATTCCGGGAGATCGGGGCTCATGCGCACCGGCGTGCCGAACCAGGGCATGTCGTCGACGAGGATAAAGACGAAGTTGGGTGCCGGCGCGGAGCGCTCGGCCGCGTGCGTGGGCGCGCACAACGCACTGACGAACAGGAAGAGAAACTTAAAATGGCGGAGCTTGTTCATGGGGAGGGTTCGCAAGGGCTGCATGTTTTTTTCTTTTGTAGGCCCGGCCGGAGGCCGGGCGCCCGGTCAGGGACCGGGCCTACAATCAACCCCCGCCGGGGACCGAGGAGAAGCGTAGCCGAAGGTTGTCCGCAGAGTGCTATTCCTGCTTCGCCTTGGACTTTTTCTTCGCGGATTTGGCGGAGTTATCGCCGGGTTGATCCGTGCCGGTGGGGACCACGTAGCCGGTGGCTTTGATTTGGGCGTCGAGTTCGGCGGTGAGTTGGGCGCGGCGGGCGGGATCGGCGGCGAGATTTTTCATTTCGTAGGAGTCGATCGCGAGGTCGAAGACTTCGGTCCACTCGGGGTGGCCGGGATACTGGATAATTTTTGAATTGGCGGTGCGGACGCCGAGCATCGTCGGCGTCTCGAAATTATTTTCGTAAAAATATTCCGCGAGAAACGACTGGCGCCACGCGGGATTTTTGCCGGTGAGGAGCGGCACCCAGCTCATGCCTTGCATCGTGCGCGGTACGGGCACGCCGCCGAGTTCGAGCAGCGTCGGGGCGAGATCGATGTTGAGCACCATTTCGTCCATGGATTTTCCTTTGGCCACGAGGCGCGGGTAGCGCACGAGCAATGGGACGCGCAGGGACTCTTCGTAGAGGGAGCGCTTGTCGCCGAGGCCGTGTTCGCCGAGGTAATAGCCATTGTCGCTGGAATAAATCACGACGGTGTCGTCGGTCAGGCCGAGGTCATCGAGGGTCTTGAGCAGACGGCCGAGATTTTCGTCGACGCCGGCGATGTGACGAAAATAGTCCAAGTGAGCTTCGACCACTTGCGGGCCCGTCGCGGCCTTGCCGGCGGTGGCAGCGCCCGGCCGGTAGATGGCGGGACTCGTGAGATTTGGCACGGGGCGGGTGGTTTCGCCGGCGAATTTAGTGCGCAGGCGCTCGGGGAGATTCGCGCCGCCGCGCGGGCCGTGGGGAGATTTGAAGCCGAGGACCATCGAGAACGGGCGGGCTTGGTTTTGTTTGATGAATTCGATGGCGAAGTCGGTGTCGACGTCGTCGATCCAACCTTTCGTGGGCGTGGACACGCCGTTGATCTCGACGGGGCAATCGAAATATTTGCCTTGGCCGACGAAGCTCGCGGAGTAGTCGAAACCGGGACGCTGGCCGCTCTGGCTGCCGTGGTGCCATTTGCCGATGTAGGCCGTCTTGTAGCCGGCGGTGCGCAGGAGGCTCGCGTGGGTGACGCTGTCGAGCGGGAAGGGCGTGTGGTTGTTGACGACGCCGTTGGCGTGATTGTAACGACCGGTCAGGTAGGCGGCGCGGCTGGGGGCGCAGAGCGAGAGGGTGACGAAGGCGTTGCGGAAGCGGACGCCCTCCGCGGCGAGCCGGTCCATGTGCGGCGACTGAAACCACGGCCAGCGCGCGCGGTCGCCCTGCTCGCGTTGGACGACGCCCATCGCGTCCCAGCGCTGGTCGTCAGCGTAAATGAAAAGAAAATTGGGTTGGCGGGCCGTGCTGGCCGCGGCGTCGAGCCGGGCGACGAGCGCGAGGAGTGTGAGAACGAGCAGGGGGAGAACGGGGAGACTGCGGGAGGATTTCATGGAGGGAATATTAGCGGTTTGAAACGGAAGGGCGCGCGAGGGCGGCGGTGAGTTGGCCACTCAAATCGCGGACGATGTCGGGTTGGGTGGCAGCGATGTTGCGATCCTCTTCTGAATCCGTCGCGTGATCGTAGAGTTCGACGGCGCCGTCGCTCCACTGCGTGAAGCGCCAGCGATCCGTGCGAATCGAGTCGCCGCGGGAGGTGCCACGGGTGACGAGCGTAAAGGCGGCGGGTTTGCCGGGCGACGAAGGGTCGCGCAGGAGCGGACGAAGGCTTTGGCCGGCGAGGTGGGGCGGTGGGGTGAGTCCGCAGAGATCGGCGATGGTGGGGTAGAGATCGACGAATTCGACGAGTCCGCGGGCGACGCCGGGTTTCATGCCGGGCGCGGCGATGAGGAAGGGCGCGCGGCAGCTGCGTTCGAAGAGGGTGTTCTTGTTCCACCATGCCCGCTCGCCGAGGTGGTAGCCGTGGTCGCCGAGTAAGATCACGATCGTGCTTTCCCAGAGTTGGAGCCGGTCGAGAGTGGCGAGCACGCGGCCGACCTGCGCGTCCATGTAAGACGTGCAGGCGTAGTAGGCGCGGAGAAATTCGGAGCGCTCGCGGTCGGTGAATTTGCCGAACGCTACGCCGAGTTCGCTGAAGCCGACCGCGAGGGGTGGAGCGGGCGTTTGGTCGCCGGGAGGACGGTGCAGAGCGAGCGAGCCGTCGGGATAGAGATCGAAATATTTTTTTGGAGCGAGGAAGGGATCGTGCGGCTTCATGAAACCGGCACCGATGATCCACGGTCGGTCGCCGTGCTTTTCGATTTCCGCGCTGACAGAGGCTGCGATCTGGCCGTCGGGTTGATCATCGTCGCCGCCGTCCATCGCGCCCCAATTGCACCAGGCCAGTTTTCCCTGGGTGAGATCTCGGCCGGCGAGTTTTTTGCGACCGAGCGGAGTCGCTTCGAAGGATTGCGCGGTGTGCCAGGAGCGCGGGAGATCCATCCATTTCTCGCGCAGGGCGACATCGCGGCCGCCGCCGAGGTGAAAGATTTTCCCGAAGGCGGCCGCGTGGCGCCCGTCCTCTTTGAGGAGTTGGGGCAACGTGACGACATCGGGCAGACGATCCCGGAGCATGGTGCGGTTGTCGGTGACGCCGGTCTGATCGGGGCGCAGTCCGGTGAGGAACGAACTGCGGCTGGGATTGCAGACGGTGTATTGCACGTAGGCGCGGTCGAAGCGGACGGCGCGGGCGGCGAGGCGATCGATGTGGGGCGTCTTGACGGCGCTGTTGCCGTAACAGCCGAGCGTGTCGCGTAGATCGTCGACGGCGATGAGGAGGACGTTGAGTTTCTTCGGCGGAGTGGCGGCGTAAGCGCTGCCGAGCAGCGCGCTGCACCCGACGAAAAAAGCGCAGATCAGGAAAGAGTGGGAATGTTTCACGGATTGGTCGGGGCGGGGAGGGGAAAGGGCGGTTCTTCGGTGGTGGGATGTTCGCCGCGGATGACTTGGCCGGCGAGGCCGGTGAGACGGAGGTAGTGATCGCTCGGCAGGCCCTCGTAGGTGGCGAACTGGACGCCCTCGCCGGGACCAACGGGTGGCGAGTTGGTCACTTTGAAAATCGCGGTGCCTTCATCGACTTCGTCAAACATGGCGACGTAGAGCATGTCGGCGCCGGCGCGTTTCGCGGCGGTGATCTGCGACCAAAAGAACCGGCCCTGGAGACGAGGGATCGCGTTGAGTGGGTCGCTTGGTTTCATGTTGTGCCAGCTGAACCCCGGGAAGGCGACGGGCAGGAAGTCGATTTTGCGCTCTTGGCACCAGGCGATGTCCGGTTGCCAGACGGTGTCGGCGTGTTTGGCGGCCGCTTCGGGAGTGCGGTAGCGGCCGGGCGTCCACGGCGAGATCACGTCGGCGAGTTGCGCGAGCTCGAGAAGGGTGGGATCGGGAATCGTGTCACGGGTTTGGGTGCGCCAAAAACTCGGCACACCAAGCATGATCGCCAGGCCGCCGCTTTCTTTGTCGTCCTTGAGAAACGTGAGGATCTTGCGCCAGTCGGCGAGCGTCGGGCGGGGCTTTTCTTCGTCTTTGAACCCGCAGCCCCAGAGCGCGAGGAGCGGTTTTCCGTGGTGGCGCAGGTAGGCGGGGTCGCTCGTGAGCTTGGTTTCGCGGACGAGCTTTTTCCAGTCGTCGATCAAGAGGTCAGCTTTGCCGGGGGTGAGACCACTGAGATCATACATGAGCGCGTAGACGCGGCCGTGTTGGCGGGCGCCGGCGCGGACGTTTTCGAGCACGGCGTTGTTCACTGCGAGTGAGGTGCCGCGTGAGAGCGAACTGATGAAGCGCTGGACGAAGACGCCGTCGATGCCGTGTTCCTTCATCCAGGAAAAATGGCGCACGACAGTCGGGCGAACATAGGAGCTGAAAACTTCCGCGCGGGTGCCGTCAGCATGGACGAGATCGGTGGGGAAGCGTTCGGCCGCGGGGAATTCGGTGAGATCGGGCCACAGGTCGATGCGGACTTTATCGGGAGCCGGCTTCACGTTGCCGCGCGTCCAATGGTTGTAGCCCCGCTTGGCCCCGTCGCCCTCGGCGTTGAACCAGCCTTGGTAGCCGACCATCACTTTGCCGGTGAGGGTCGAAGCATCGACGCGCGGGGCGTCGGCAGCGAAGGCAGGGGCGAGCAGCGCGGCGAAGAGAAAAAAGAGCCGCGGAGGTGTGAGCATGGTGAAGGCGAGACGGTTGAAGGTGAGAATCGGTCCGGGTGTGAAGTGTTGCGTCACGACTTTGTCTTGCCGGTTTTGGTCGGTGGGGTGCGGCGAGTCGGTGCATCTTTGGTGAGCTCGTCGTAAAGTTGGCGGAGGCGCGCAACGGTTTCGGGATGGGCGGCGGCGACGTCGTGTTGTTCTCCCGGGTCGGCTGCGAGGTCGAAAAGTTGCATCGGCGCGGGAGCGTCGCCGGTGGTGAGACCGGGATAATCGCTCGGCCGATATTGTTCAAACGGAGCGAGGATGGTCACCCCGTCAGGGGCGCGCGGGTCAACCCAGCTTGCGCCGGAATCGCGCAATTTTCCACGGGGATCATGGCCGGGGAGAACGTGCAGCTTCCAACGCGCATCGCGGATCGTGAGGAGGTTTGAGCCGAGTTGACCGAGAATGGCGTTGTGCGGGCTGGCGGCGGCGGACGTGAACAGCGGCATGATGTCGCGGCCGTCGATCACGCGGTCCAAGGGTGGCACGATGTGGGCGGCTTTCAGCGTGGTCGAAAAAAGATCCATCATGACGGCGGGCGAGTGGTTGACGTGACCGGCAGGGATTTTTCCCGGCCAGCGCGCGATGCACGGCACGCGGAAGCCTCCCTCGTAGGAGCTGGCCTTCATGCCACGCAGGCCGCCGGTGCTGCCGCCGAAGTAGGCGCCGTTGTCGCTCGTGAAAATGATCAACGTCTTCTCGTCGAGGCCGAGTTCGGTCAGCGTCGCGAGGACTTGGCCCACGCTCCAATCGAGCTCGGCCATGACGTCGGCATAGAGACCGTCGCCGGACTTTTTGTAGAATTTTTCGGAGGCCGCGAGCGGCTTGTGGGGCATCGCGTGCGCGAGGTAGAGGAAGAAGCCGTGCGCGTGGTTGCGCTTGATGAAATCGATCGCGCGGTCGGTATAGCGCTGCGTGACGTTGGCCTGCACGAGTGGATATTCGACGCGCTGATCGCCTTCGATCAACTGCACGGGACGCATGTCGTTCGAATAAAGAATGCCGAGGTATTCGTCGAAGCCGCGATGGGTCGGGAGCCACTCGGGTTTGGCGTGACCGAGGTGCCATTTGCCGACCATGCCGGTTGCGTAGCCGGCACCTTTGAAGAGCTGGGCGAGCGTGATTTCGCTTTCGGGCAGGTGGAGCTCGTTTTCGGAGCCGCGCTGGCCGTCGGGGGCCGGATTTTCCGGCATGCCGCAGCGGAAGGGATAGCGGCCCGTCATCAGCGAGGCGCGCGTGGGTGCGCAGTACGGAGCGGGACAATTGAACTGCATGAGCCGCGCACCGGCTGTGGCGAGACGGTCGATATTCGGCGTCTTAAATTTCGGGTGGCCGTAACAGCCGAGATCGCCGTAGCCGAGATCGTCCGCGAGGATGATGACGACGTTGGGACGATCAGCGGCGGTCTCAGCCGCTGTCAGAACAGCAGACAGGAGCAGCAGCAGCAGGAGGCCGGGGAGCGGGTGATTCATCACAGAGGAAACGTGGGGCGAAATTACTTCTTCGAGGAGGCATCTCTCGACGGGCCACCTTTTGCACTCGGGGTGCGCGGGAGGGGCTCGATGGAGACGGGGTTGAACGTGCTGAGATCGGGCAAGGTGGTCTGCACGCCGGTGGCGGGCACCTCGAGTTTGGCGCTCCACACGATACCGTTAAGGACGTAGCGGCGCAGATCTTCGAGTTTCCAGTTGCGATAGAAATGCGGCAGCACGACGGCGAATCCGCGACCGGTGTCCGGGCGCTCGATACACCAGGAGACGGCCTCGGGTTTGGGCGCGTCGGGGGGCAGGAGCGAGGTGGCCAGCACGGTGGCGCGGGCGGAGCGTGGGGCGTTTGCCGGGCCGAGGTAGTTGTTCGTGTAGGGTTCGTCGTTGAGCGTGAACTCACCGCAGCCGCGCCACACGGGATGTTGCGGTGCCGTCGGCGTGATCGTCGCCGCAGGGAAAATCTTGGCGAGCGAGACGTGATGCTGGCAGCTCTTGTGGGCGAAGTAGCCCCCCATCCATTGCAGCAGCGGATGATCGCCGTTGGGCTTGACGTCGGTGCCAAGCAGGCCGGTCGCGTAGTGCACGCAGACGATGCCGCATCCCCGGTCCATCATGGTGCCGAGTTCGGCGAGGTTTTGCGCGGCGTTCGGCAGACGGTTCGGCGGGAAGGTGTCGCCGATGAAAACGACCGTGGACGCGGCGGCACGGACGGCCGCGTCTTTCGGCCATTCGTAGAAGAGGTCGACTTTAACGCCCGGGACGTTGGCCATGTCTTCCAAGCAGTGCTTGAGCAGACGTCCGCCGGCGGCGACTTCGTGGGTGCCGGGCGGGTGGTCGGTCGGGCCGACGATGACGAGAATGCGGGTCGGTGCGGCGGCGAAGGCCGACAGGACGGTGGACGAAAAAAACAGAATGATCAGAATAGCGTCTCTCATGGGATTAAAGTGGGCGTGGTCGGTGGCTTACTTGTCGGGGTCGTCCGTCTTGATGTAGGTTTTCGGCAAGGTGGCGACCCAAGCTTCCAATTTCGCGCCGAGTTTTTGCGCGATGGCGGGTTGCTGTGCGGCGAGGTTCTTCGACTCCGCAGGATCGGCCACGAGGTCGTAGAGTTCGAGCTGGCCATCGTTTTTGCGGGTGGGGCGGCGCAGTTTCCACGGGCCTTCGCGAATGAATGAATCGCTGCCGGGTGCGCTCGTTTTCCAGAGCAAGGGTTTGGTGCGCACGTGCGGGGCCTGACCGAGCCACGCCGCAGAAGCGTCTTCGCCTGCGAAGTCACTGGCGTTGATTTTCACGCCCGTGATCGCGCAGAGCGTCGGCAGCCAGTCCACGCCGCTGATGACCGACTGCTCGTCGGTGCGGCGGGCGGGCACGTGACCGGGCCAGCGCACGATCCACGGCACATTCATGCCGCCTTCCCAGTGCGTGTGTTTGCCGCCGCGCTGGGCGCCATTGCTGCCCATCTGATTGAAACGGAGTCCGCCGTTGCCGGCCTTCGTCATATCCGCGCCTTGGTCGCTGTTGAAAACGACGATCGTGTTGTCACGCAGACCGAGTTGATCGAGCCGCTGCAAAATGCGGCCCACGCTGTCGTCGAGTGACTCGATATCGGCCAGGTAGCGCCGCATCCCGTCGTCGACGTTGCCGCCGCCTTTGCGCACGTCGTCAAACTTGGCGCGCATTTGCGGGGGGAAATCGGTGTCGGTGACCTTCAGGTCGGCCCAACGTTTCACCAAGGCCTCACCGGGATTGACCGGATTGTGCGGAATGTGCCCCCACACGTTGACGTAGAACGGACCGCGCTGGTTTTTCTCGATGAACTTGATGGCGGCGTCGTAGATGTGTGCATCGCGTCCGCGTTCATCCGCCGGTTTCTTTTTCTTTCCGCCGGGTGCTTCCTCCTCGTCGCCGCCGATGACATCGATGCCGTAGGTGCCGGGTTTCTGGTTCGGGCCGATGTGCCATTTGCCAAAATGGCCCGTGGCGTAACCCTGTTTTTTCAGCAGTTCGGTGATCGTCACGCGATCAGCGAAGCCGCCGTTGGCGGGGTAAGTCGGATAGGTGGCGGGGAACTTGGATGTCATCAAGCCCGTGCGCGCGGGGCAGCAGGTGGCGCCAGTGGCGTGGTACTGCATGAAGCGCGTGCCGTCGCGGGCGAGCGAATCTATGTTGGGTGTGCGCGCATACGGATGCCCATAGCAACCCAGGTCTCCGCGACCGAGATCGTCGGCGAGGAGGAAGACGATGTTGGGTTTGGCCGTCGGTGCGGCGGCGCGGAGTGCGGCCGGAAATGCGAGTAGGGCGAAGGCGAGGGTAAAGCAGGAAGCGAGTTTTATCACGGAATCAGGTCGGATTGATTTCTCTGAGGCTTTTGGCGAAGACGGCTGAGTTCACAGCGGGCGCTGGCGCACCGCTTCAAGCAGGGGGGATTTCACCCGCGCGAGCCAGTCGACGAGGAGGCCTTTCATGCGGGTGGCTTCGGCGCGCGATTTTTCGCGGTCGGGGTTTCGGCCGATGAGGTTGTTCATCTCGTGCGGATCGGATTGGAGATCGTAGAGGGCGTCGAGGGATTTGTTGGTGGCGTTGCGGCCGAAGAGAAGTTTCCAGCGACCGTCGGTCACCATGAAGCCGGGGAGATTTGCCGCGGGCCATTCGGAGATCGCGATGCGGTTGGTGCCGCTTTCTTTGCCTTCGATGAGTGTGCGCAGACTGCGGCCTTCGGCAGGGCGGGCGGGTTGGCCCAAGTAGTCGAGGATCGTTGGGAAAAGATCGTGGTGGGAGGCGGGGGCGTTGATCACGGTTTTCGCGGGGATAACGCCGGGGAGGCGCATGAGCAGCGGGATGTGCACCGAGCCTTCATAGAAGACAAATTTTCCATGCAGGCCGTGGTCGCCGAGTTCTTCGCCGTGATCGGCGGTGAAAATGACCAGCGTGTTTTGCGCGAGGCCGAGTTCGTCGAGACGGTGGAGGATTTTCCCGACCCAGTCGTCAATCTCGGCAACCATCCCGTAGTAGATCGAAGTCATCTGGCGGATGTTTTGCGGGTCGCGATAGCGGGCGTCGTCGGCGGATTTGGTGCGATCAGCATAGGGTGAGTTGGTGCGCGGGTCGGTGAGGCTCGCGGGCAGGGGAATTTTTTCCGGCGGGTACAGGCTGTAATACGGCTCGGATACCATCATCGGCGGATGCGGCGGATCGAGGGAGAGGGTGAGGGTGAAGGGACCGTCCTTGAGGCGTTCGAGTGCCTCGATGCCTTCCTTCGCGGTATAGGCGGTGCTGCTGTGTTCGGGAGGAATTTCGAGGCGGCCGTAGGCTTCGGCCTGCGAGGCTTTGCCGGCGTCGGCCTTGCCATAGTTTTCATCGAGCGGGATGGGAGTGTAGGGCCAGACGCCGCCTTTCTGGAGGAGCTGGCCGGGCTGCGCGCCGAGCGACGGGACGTTTTTTCGGACGTAGGCGCGATAGGCGTCGGAGTCGGACAGGTCGGCTTTGCTTAACGGCGGCTTGTTCTTGCCGTTGAGCCAGCGGACCGGGCGTGTGTAGTCGAGGGCGAGGCGATAGGGCGCGTGCCACTTGCCGTAGTATTCTCCCTTGTAGCCGTGGCGCAGGAGGAGCTGATCGAAGGAGAGGAATGCGGCGGGGAAATCGGACGTGTCAACGTTGGCGTTGCTCCACACGTGGTTCGATTCGAGCGCGTGGCCCGTGAGGATGACGGTGCGGGCGGGCACGCACACGGGACAGGCCGAGTAGAATTTCGAGAAACGTACACCGTCCGCGGCGAGGCGGTCGAGGTGGGGTGTTTTGAGAACCGTGTTGCCGGCGCAACTCATGGCGTCCCAGCGCTGCTGGTCGGTCATGATGAAGAGGAGATTGATTGGCTTCGGCGCGGGTGTGGTGGCGGCGAGCGTGCCGCCGACGAAAATGGAGGAGAATATACTAAGGCCGAGGGCGGAGGAAAATTTCATGGGTTCGGTGGGTTTTTCTTTTTGCGATCGGACTTGGCTTTTTTTGGCGCTTTGTCGGCCGAGGATTCCATGCCGAAGCGTTTGCCCTCGCCCTTGACGGGCATGGCCATCTCGGCGAGCCACGCGTCGTGGAGCTTGGTCAACTCGGCGACTTTTTCCGGCATGGCCTTCGAGAGATCGTTTTGCTCGGAGATGTCTTTGCTCAGATCGAAGACGCCGATTTTTCCTTTTTCGCCGACGAGCTTCCAGTCGCCGGAGCGCACGGCCCACCAGCCTTCGTCACTGCCGGCGGACCAGAAGAGCGTGCGCGGCTGCGGTGAGATTTCACCTCGGAGGACGGGCAGAATATTGGTGCCATCGAGCGGCTTCTCGGTCGGCCCGGAGAGGCCGGCGGCGGCGAGCGCGGTGGGTAAAATATCGAGTGAGCTGACGACGGCCTGGCTCTCGCCGGCTTTGAGTTTCGCGGGCCAGCACACGAGAAACGGCACCCGGATGCCACCTTCGTAGTCGCTGTGTTTCCCGGCGCGCAGCGGGGTGTTGTTGGCGGATTGCGGGAGCGGGCCACCGTTGTCGCTAATGAAAAATAGGAGGGTGTTTTCCCAGATGTTTTCGCGTTTCAGTTTCGCGACGACGTTGCCGATGGCGTCATCCATGCGCTTGCCCATCGCGAGGAGGGTGTCGCGGTCTTTGTTACCGGTGTTGAATTTCGCGATCTCCTCGGGCGGCGCCTGCAGCGGTGCGTGGACGGCGTTGAAGGCGAGGTAGAGGAAGAACGGTTTGGCTTTCTGGCGGTCGATGAAGGCGACGGCTTCCTTGCCCCAGTGATCGGTGAGATAACCGTCGAGTTTGACGGGCGTGGTGCCGCGGTAGATCGGGTCCTCGGGGTCATCGAGTTTGTAGTAATCGTGCGCGCCGCGACCGAGAAAACCGAAGACCTCGTCGAAGCCGCGCAGGGCCGGGCTCCACTCGGGCGTCGGCCCGAGATGCCACTTGCCGATCTGGATCGAGGTGTAGCCGGCGGGCTGGAGGAATTGCGGAAAGATTTGCTCCTTCATCGGCACGCCCGATCCCGCTTCACCCGCCGTGTAGAGGCCGAGACGCTGTTGATAGCGGCCGGTCATGAGGCCGGTGCGCGTCGGCGAGCAGACGTGGCCGGTCACGTAGCCTTGGCGGCAAATCACGCTCTCCTGCGCGAGCCGCTCGAGATTCGGCGTGGTGACTTCCTTCGGGTGCTGCGGATTGAAGAGCACATCGGCGTAGCCGAGGTCGTCAGCGACGATGAGGATGATGTTCGGTGGGCGGGTCGGGCTCTCAGCGTGTGACGTGACCACGGTAGTGCCGACGAGCAGAATAGAGACGAATGTGAGCAGCGGATTTCGGGCGCAGAAGAGGATTTGCATGGGATGGGCAGGAAGAGACATTGGGGCAGGCGGAGGTTATACCGCTAAGCGTGCGGGATTGGACAAGAAACTTACCTCAGCGATGATCGGCCGGATGGGTGGTTGCTACGAGAGCACCGCCAAGGAGTGGATTAGGATAACGGAGGATTTAAGAGCGGTGTTGACCGCGCCAGCTCGATCAGTCGACGTGCTCCGGTCTCTCCCTCTGCGATTAAGTCCATCCATCCGGCAACCCGATGCGGCTCCACCGCTCGCGCCAACCCGCATCTGCGGTAAGTTCAGCTTCCGATCGGTCGCTAGCGAGTCTAAGAAAACAGTGGCCAAATGAACCGCCGCAAACTCCCCACCCATGACACGATTCCTCTCTCTGTTGGCACTCCTCAGTGTTCTTTGTCGTCCGGCTCACGCCGCCGACAAACCCAACGTCATCGTCATCCTCGCCGATGATCTCGGCTACGAATGTATCGGGGCCAATGGCGGCAAGTCCTACCAGACACCGCACCTGGACCGCATGGCGCGCGCGGGTGTCCGCTTCGAGCAATGCTATGCCCAGCCGAACTGCACACCGACGCGCGTGCAGTTGCTGACCGGCATGTCGAACGTCCGGAACTATGTGGACTTCGGCTCGTTGGAAAAATCGCAGACGACCTTCGGTCATTTGTTCCGCGCGGCCGGCTACGCCACCTGCATTGCCGGCAAGTGGCAGCTCGGCTCCAAAGATGCTACGCTGCCCAAGCACTTCGGCTTTGATGAGCACTGCCTGTGGTCGCTGCTCGGCCGGGGCGAGCGCTACGCCGATCCCAGCCTCGCGGTGAATGGCGAGTTCAAAACCTTCCGCGGAAAATACGGACCGGACGTATGCCAGGAGTTCGTCGTCGACTTCATCCGCCGAAATCGCAGCCAGCCGTTTCTCGTCTATTACCCGATGATCCTCACGCACGGTCACTACGAGGCGACGCCGGACAGCAAGGACTACGGCCAGCCGAGCGCGAAGGCGAAGGCGGCCAATCAGCAGCACTTCGCCGACATGGTGGCTTACATGGACAAACAGATCGGCCACTTGACGCAGGAACTCGCAGCCCTCGGCCTGCGCGACAACACGCTCATCCTGTTCACCGGCGACAATGGCACCGGTCGCGGCGCGACCTCGCTGCTGGAAGACGGACGTGAGCAGGACGGGGAAAAAGGCAGCACCACCCGCGGAGGCATGCATGTGCCGCTCATCGCGAGCTGGCCCGGCAAAATGAAGCCTGGCACCGTCTGCCCCGATCTCGTGGACATGACCGATTTCCTGCCCACGATCTGCGAAGCGGCGGGCGTGGCCGTGCCGCAGACGCTGACGATGGATGGTCGCAGCTTTCTTCCTCAAGTGCGCGGCGAGCAAGGACGGCCGCGCGATTGGATTTACAGCTATTGGGTGCCGCTGCGCGCGTCGCAGACCAAAAATGTCGGCACCCGCGGCGCGGTGGAGCAGGCGTTTGATCGGCGCTTCAAACTTTACAGCACCGGCAAGTTTTTCGACCTCGACGCCGACGTGGAGGAGAATACGGCGCTGCGTCTGGCGGACTTGCGCGGCGAAGCCGCACTCGCGGCCCGCAAACTCCAAGGGGCGCTGGACCAGTTCAAAGACGCCCGGCCCGCCAGCCTGAATCCGCCGCGAGTGCCCCCCGAAAAGAAAAAGAAGAACAAGTGATCGCACTCTCGCCCGATAGTACTCCTGAAGCTCCGCCGCTCTCTCACGCCTCGCCAAGCCTTGTTTATGTCGATCATGCCTACTCACGTCTGGTTCCGCGTCGGAATCGTGCTCGCTGCGGTGATGGCTCCCGTGGGCTTGATAACCACTGACGTTTCTGCGGCGGATTGGCCTGCCTGGCGTGGTCCCATGGGCACGGGTATTTCCGCGGAAAAGGATCTCCCGCTTGACTGGCGCACGCCGCAAGCGGTCCGGTGGCGCACCCCGCTGCCTGAACCCGGAAACTCCACGCCCATCGTGTCGAGAGGACGCATCTTCCTGACTCAATCCGAAGGCACGCGACGCAATCTGCTCTGCTTCGATCGCAAGGAAGGCAAACTTCTGTGGAAAACGGGCGTTGGCGTTGCGTTGGAGGAACGCACGCACAAGACCAACCCCTATGCCTCCGCCTCGCCCGTGACTGATGGCGAACGGATCATTGTCTGGTTCGGCTCGGCGGGCTTGGCCGCCTATGACTTTGACGGGAAGGAAATCTGGCGGACCGATTTGGGCCGTCACGATCATCGCTTTGGTTATGGGGGCTCGCCGGTGATTCAGGGTGAGCTCTGCTTCCTGAATTTCGGACCCGGGGTGCGCGAGTTTTTGGTGGCGGTGGATAAGAAAACGGGGCGAGAAGTTTGGCGCCACTCGTCGCCGGTGCCGGGGGCCGAGGATGTTCTCGGAACGTGGAGCACTCCGTTGATCGTTGAACACCAAGGGCGGATGGAACTGATTTCAGCCTTGCGCGGGGAACTGGCCGCGCTGGATCCGAAAACGGGCAAAGTCTTCTGGAGTGTCAACGACTGGGGACTCCAGGCTAAGTCCTCTCCGGTCGCGGGAGATGGGGTGGTGGTCCTGACCGGCGATTTTGAGCCGAAAACATCCGAGGTCGCCGTGCGCCTCGGTGGCGCGGGCGATGTGGCCAAAACTCATGTGTTGTGGCGCAAAACGCCCTCCCGCGTGCGGGTCGGCACCGGTGTGATTCAAAACGGTTATTTCTATGGATCACGCACGGGAGGCTTTGCCGATTGCATCGAACTCGAAACCGGAAAAATCGTCTGGGACGAACGTCTGCCGGTCAAAGGAGGCAACAGCGCGATCTGGACCTCGCCGGTGCTGGCTGGCGGAAAACTCTATTTCGTGAATCAGGGTGGAGATATTTTTGTGGTTCGAGCTGGGCCACACTATGAGCTCGTGGCCTCTCACCCGCTCGGGGAAACGTGCAACGCTTCCCCGGCGATTTCGGATGGGGAGATTTTCTTCCGCACCCATCAGGCGCTCTGGTGTTTTGGCGGAAAACAGTGATGCACGTTCAATGCGGCGGCGGCGATCATCCAAGGTCGTGTTAACCGGCGGTGCGTAACAGTGGGAGCAAGTCGCCGCGCTAATTCCTCCGGCGGATGCAGTGCGCCGCAGCGGGCGAAACGATGCGGGTCGGAAGGACGGTAGCGCGAGGCTTGAGCCCGCGCGGGGTGGTTTTCGCGGGCGCCGGACGCGGGCTGAAGCCTCGCGCTACCTAAGACGCGATGTCACTTGGCGGCTTTGGCTTTTTTCGATGAGCCGGCGGGTTTCGACTCCCAATGGAAACGCTCGCCTTCGGTGACGAGGCGAAGGGCACTCGACTCCGGGCCGGGCGGGGCGAATTGTTTCGGAGCGCTCTGGCGCAGTTCGGCCATCACGGTCCGATAGCTCTCCTGCGGGGCGAGGTTGTCCCATTCGTTCGGGTCTTTGACGACGTCGTAGAGCTCCTCGGTGGCGTCGGCGTAGTGGATGTAGCGCCACTGGTTGTTCACGATCGCGTAGCCGCCGGCGTTGACCTCGCAGAGGAGAACGTTGCGGTCCTTGGCGAGCGCGGGTTGGCGCAGCGTGGTGGCGAGCGACTGGCCTTCGAGGCCGGAATCGGGAGCGAGGCTGCAGAAGTCTACGAGCGTGGGGAAGAGATCGATGGCGCTGACCGTGGCGTTGACGCTGGCGCCGCTGGCGATGCCGGGGCCGGCCCAGATGAAGGGGATGTTGGCGGTGCGTTCCCAGAGCGAGTGCTTGCCCCAGTGGCCCTTCTCGCCGTGGTGATAACCTTGGTCGCTCCAGAAAATGACGATCGTGTTGTCGCGGGCGACGCTGGCGTCGAGGGCATCGAGCACGCGGCCGAGCATGGCGTCGGCATAGGAGATCGAGGCGAGATAGGCGCGCAGGACGTCTTTCATGATGCCCATCTTGTTGAGCGGATCGTGAATGGTGGCTTTGCGGCGGTCGTTGAATTTCTTGATGGCAGGCGGGAGATCGTCGGTGTCGTCGTCCTTGATCGGCGGCAGTTTGATTTCGTCGAGCGGGTAGAGGTCGAAATATTTTTGCGGCGCGTAGTTGGGGAAGTGCGGCGCATAGAGACCCAGCGCGAGGAAGAACGGCCGGGTGTGCGCGCGCCGGAGCACGCTGACGGCCCACTCGGTTTGCTGGGTGTCGGCCATGTCTTTTTCGACCTCATTCGGCAACGGAGCATACTCCATGAAGGTTTTGTCGCCGTCGGCGCGCATCTCCCGGGTAAACTGGCTGTAGGGCACCGGCGTGGGCAGCGGCGCGCCGCTCCGCCAGCTGTCGACGGGCCAGCCGGTTTGGCGTTGGGCCGGAGTGCGCGGATGAAACTCGGTCCAGCCGCGCAGATCGACGTAGCCTGCCGGATGATGGAAAAGTTTTCCGGTGCCGAAAGTCGAGTAGCCGCCTTGTTGGAGCGCGACCTGGAGCGGGCGCAGTTCGGGGTGATCGTGAAAATACACCTGCGTCGTGTAGGCGCCCGTGGTGGAGGGATGCCGCCCCGTGAATACAGCAGTGCGCGCCGGCGCGCAAAACGTGCCGCTGGCCTGCGCGTTTTGAAAGGTCACGCCGCGCGCCGCGAGGCGATCCAGGTTCGGTGTCTTGGCGCGGATGCCGGAATTCAGCGGGCCGACCCAATCGTTGAGATCGTCGGTGGCGAAGAGAATCACGTTGGGCGGCGCGGACTTCGCCGGGGCGGCGTAGGTGAGCCGGGCGGGGACGAATAGCAACGCGAAGAGCAGGCTAGCGTTGAAGCTGTGAAAGAGGGGGATTCGTTTCATGAAAAAGTAAAAATTACGAGGGGACTTAGGCCTGCTGCCGTGCGACTTCGAGGCGGCGACGAAACGCGACCCGGCGTTCGAACTCGGGGCGTTGGTGGCCGGCTCCGGAGGCGAAGGAGGCGGGCGATTTCACGGTGCGGTAAGATGCCGCAGGAAAAAAGCGACGGTGCGGCGGTTGATTTCGGCGATGGTGGGGCTGATATCTCCGCCGCTGAAGCCGTGGCCCGCTCCGTGCGCAATGACGCACTCGATGGGCACGCCGCGTTTTTCCGCGACGTCGCGCAATTGCAAAGAGTGTCGATAGGAGAGCACGGTGTCGTTGTCGCCGTGCGCGAGAAAGATCGGCGGGCTCCCGGACCGAACGAGTTCAACGGGGCTGAGCTTGGCGGCGATGGCGCGCTTTTCCTCGACTGGGCCGCCGAGAATCGGGATGAGCCGCTGCGGTCGTTCGAAGTTACTTCCTTTCATCGTCTCGGGATGGAGAAACGTCGTGGCAGGATAGTAGGCCGCGACGCAAAGAATCTTGGCGCCAGAGTCGTTCAACGTCGGATCGCAGGGGTAGTCGGCGTCGTCCCCGAGCGCCGTGACGAGCGTGAGATTGCCGCCGGCCGATCCGCCGAAGGTGCCGATCCGCGTGGGATCGAGGCCGAAGCGGGCGGCGTTTTTCGCGAGGAAGCGGACCGCGTCCTTGCAATCCGCCGCGCTGTCATAGGCCGTGGCGGCGCCACCGTTGGCGAGACGATATTCGATGGTCGCGCAGGCGATGCCCTGCCGGTTCAGTTCCCGGATGACCTCGATGGTGTCGGGCCGAAAGACGCGGAGTTTGTCGCCGTTACCCCAGCCGCCGCCGTGGATGTAGACCACGAGCGGCGCGCGGGAATATTTCTGCACGAGCGGTTCGAAGAGCCAGAGGTCGAGCACTTCGCTGCTGCCGGGCGGCGTGGCCTTGAAGACGATGTCCTTGCTGATGCGCAGATCGGCCGGGATGCGCGGCCCGGCGGTGTCGCCTTTTTTCGCGGCGGCCTTGCGCGCGGCGGGCTCGGCGGCGAACGCGGCGCAACCGGCGAGCAAAGCGAGCAGGGAGCGCGAGAGGGCGGGGAGAAACCGAGGGCGCATGGAAGGATTCCTCAGAACGAAAACGTTGTCGTGAAGCGGATCGAGCGTGGGTCGACGAAATCGACCCGGCTGTAGGCGATGCCGCGGCCGGGAATGATGAAGTCGGGTGTTGAGGAAAAACGCTGCGGGACAATGCCGTGCTGATTGAGGACGTTGGTGACGTTCAGCTGGTAACTCAGCGTGCCGCGGAAACGGCCCTGAGAAATCTTGTGGGCGTAGCGCGTCATCAGGTCGACGCCGGTGAGGGCGCGGCCTTCGATTTCCGAGCCGTTGGCGTAACGGCCGATGACATTGGGACTGCGCCAGCGATAGCCGGCACCGGAGGTGAGTCCTTTCAGGCGACCGGTGGTGAAATCGTAAGCGGTGAAGAAACTGACCTTGTGCGGGCGCAGGCCCCAGCGCTGTTCGTTTTGTTGAATGTCGTCGTTGATGTCGCGGATCATGTTGAGGATTTCCTGCGCGGCGGTGATCGAGCTGGCGGTAACGAGTTTGGTGAGATCGGCGGCGGGGGATTTCGCGGCGAGCCCGAGCCATTTGGCCACGGTGCCGGTCGTCGTGAAGGCCGAGGGCGTGATCGTGTAGCTGGCGTCGGTGTTTTGTTTCACGCCCTCCTTGAGCAATTTTCCATCGAACGTGTAGCCATACCACGGGATCGCGTCGGCGCCCCCGGAGTTTTTGCGGATGCGATCCGTGTAGGAGTAGGTGGCGGTCACGCGCCAGTTCTTCGTGGGGTTGGCGACGGTGCTGAATTCGTAGCCGCTGGTCGTTTGGTCGAACATCTGGGCGGAGACCGGCACGGTGATGTCCGCGCGAATGGGCGCCCACTGCGCGGCGGTGTAGGGGAGGCCGGGGCCGGCGAGCGGGCCCTGGAGCGCATCGGCGATGCGGATGTTACGCTGGTTGTAGCGGGCATCGATGCCGCCACTGCCGGTGTTGCCGCGGGAGTCGGTTTGGAACCGGACGGCCTTCATTGAGAGCCGGTTTTCGAGGAGGTCGAGCGAGATGCCGTAGTCGGAACCCTCGCCCTTCGACGGGTCGGGGATGAGGCCCGTGGGCAGCACCTTGTTGGTGAACGTCGGTATGCCAATGTTGGTGGACCAATTCGCGATGAGCGAAGCCCACGAGGTGGCGTGGAGGACGGCGCCTTGGGTGCGCGTGATGCCGCGCACGGAGTTTATGGTGGCCTTGGACACATCGTAGTCCACGACGGATGATTTCAGGACGGGGTCGGTGCCGAAGGCGTAGCTGGTGATGTCGGCCGAATCGACGCGATAGCCAAACGTCGCAACAAGGCGGCGGTTGAAAAAATGACTTTGCACCACGCCGAGCCGGGCGTCGGAATCTTGGGTGGCGTAGGAATTATTGGTGCCGGCGGCACCGTTGATCCAGCCAGCGTCGTAGGTCGTGGTGCCGACTTTGGCCGTCTTGGGCAGCGTGCGCCAATCGGGGGCCTGGAACGAAGCTGGGTTCTTTTCGTCGAGGTAAATGCGCTGGGAGATGCGGTTACTCTGGTTGTCCGCGGCGGCGTTGAACGGCGCGCCGAGGAAGCCCCACTGCTGGCTGTTGTAGCTGTCCACGTCGCGGCTGCGGGAAGCCATCGCGGCGAGGCGATGGGTGCCGAGCCATTTCCATTTCGGCTCGAGATCGTAGGCGAGTGAGACGCGCGACTCGCGGTAATGTGCGCGGTGATCGCCATTGATCCACGTGGCGTCAATGTAGAGGCGGCCGACGTAGGGATTGGCGGGACCGCCGACGCCTTGGAGTGTGTTGGCGTCGCCGGACAGCAGCGGACTGGTTCCGGTGATGACGGGGCTCTGCAGATCGGTGTGCTGGTAGTTGTGGGAAAAATTGACGTTGAGACGTTTCGTGATCCGCCAGTCGAGGGAGACGGTGAAGTTGTTTAGATTCTGGGTGCGATACATGCCCGGCCCGCCGGAGTTCAACTCGTGCGGCACGTAGGACGGATCGTTGATCGCGAGCGTGACGCCGCTCTGGCCCGGCTGGCCGCTCGGGGAGCGCACGGCGGGATTTTCGTAGGAGCCCGTCAGCAGCGTGCCGGTGGAATTGAACAAGGTGCCGTCGTTCTCGATGTAGACGAAGCGGCGGATGCCGGGGACGGCGGTCGTGAGCGCTTGGTTGCGCGCGACGACGCCGACGGCGAGCTGCGCCGGCGTGGCGGTGGCGGCGTTGGTCGGTGCAAACGAGACGGCGGCGACTCCTTTGGCGTTGCGGTTGTCGAGCCAAGCGAGCGACCCGTCGAAGAGCGGGTAAGGCGCGACGCGCGAGCCGAATTCATTGCCGCGTTCGCCCGCGACGCGGAGGGTGACGCGGTCGTTGGGAGTGAATGTAAGCGTGCCGAAGAGCCGGCGCTTGTCCTGATAGTCGGGTTTGCGCCAGCCGGTGTTCTGTTGGTCAACGGCGGACACGGCGACCGCGAGTTTTTTGGGGATGACGACTTGGTTGGCGCGGAATTCCCAACGCTTGGCGGTGACGGCGCCGGTGCCGAACTCGTGGCTGACCTTGCCGCTGTCGCGGCTGGTGGTGGCCAGAATCGAGCTTTGGTTGATGAGACCGCCGGCGGAGCTGATACCGAAGAGGATGCCATTGGGCCCGCGGCTCTCGTCGTAACGGCCGATGCGATACCCATCGTTGGGCGTGATGCTCTTGAAGTAGTCGAGGCCGAGGGACGATCCGATGCCACGGATGTCGACGCCCCGGACGAGGCCCTGACCATTGATGGCGGCGTTGGCGTTGGGCGCCGCGTTGGTGTCCTGGACGGCGAGAGTCGAGCCCACGGTGTAGCCGACGAAGTCCTCAATTTGGTTGATGCCCAGATCTTCGAGAAACTTCTCCGTGAAGACACTGACCGACGACGGGGTATCGCGGAGGCTCGAATTCAGACGGCTGCCGGCGAGGGTGTTTTCGGCGCGGTAGCCTTGGTCGGCGGTGGCGTTGACCGTGAAGGGGCTGAGTTCGACGACTTCGACGGCGACCTCGGGTGGGGCGGATGCAATCGGCCGCGCCGCTTGACCGAAGAGCGTGCAGCCCGAAAGCAGCGGCAGGAGGATGCGGAGCGTGATGGGTGCCGGCTGGCGGTACGCAGGGGGATTTTTCATGGTTGGGTGCGGGTTGGGGGGTTACGGAGGCGTCGCCTGAAAAAGTGTCCGGATTTGATCGGGTGAGAGGGCGCGGTGGAACACCGCGATTTCGTCGAGCGTGCCATCCCAAAAACCGGGAGTATTGGTCTCGGGTTCGCGACCGCTGGAGTCGAGTTTGACGCCGAGGGCGAGTGCGGCGGGTCCGAAAGGACTGATCCCGACGCAAGGCGCGGACGCAATTTCCCGGCCATGGCGAAAGAGGCGCAGGGTCGATCCATCGAGGGTGAAGGCGACAAATTGCCATTCGGCGAGCGGGAGCGGAGCGGTGTCGCGCACGCCAATTTCTGCGCCCGTGCGGTCGTGGACATGCACTTCGAGTGAGCCGTCGTCATGCCAGAGACCAAAATGAAACTGGCCGCGCTCACTCCGGGCTGGGTTCTTGGCCCAATTTTTTGCAATGCTGGCCCAGCGGGGGCGGCTTTCCGCCTTCACCCAAGCGCAAACCGTGAGTGCCGTCGGGGCCAATGGAAAATCCGGGACGACAGCGAAGCTGCGGGTGGCGGGGCCGCCGAGGCGCAGACCGGCGCCAATTCTACCCGGGGCAGACGTGCGTGCGCTGGAGCCGCGGACGATCTGACCGTGGAGGTGTTGCGCGGAAACGTCGATGAGCTGGGTCGCGTCGGGCGTGATACGCATCCGGTAGTAAGCGATCGGCTCATACTGGCGAATGAGATCGCGATAACTGCTGCCTGGCTCGTCGAGTGAGCGCATGAAGCGTTCGGGTTGGTAGTCGATGCCGGTGGGCGTGCGGGTTTGGGTGTCGATGCGTGAAGCGCGGTTTTCGGTGAGATGAAGCGAGTCGGGCTCGTTCTTGTTTTTGATCATGACCTCGCCCTTGAAAACGTGCACCTCGCTGCTCTTCGCGCCGGCGCTGACGCCAAACTCGGTGCCGAGGTCGACGATGCTGGCGCTGGGAGTCTCAATGGTGAAACCAAGGGCGGACGTCGGCACGCTGGCGCTCGCGTTGCCCTCGGCCAGCCAGAGCGTGGTGGCGCTGCGCAGCTCGAAGCGCGCGGGCGACTCGAGCACGATTACGACGCCGCTGGGGTAGGTCAGTTCGAGCAAGCCGCTGCGTAGGTGCAGGGCGCCGCCGCGCAAGGTCGAGCCGACGGTGGTGGGTGTGACGCGTTCGTCGGCGAGGAGCTCGGCGCCACTGGCATTGGAAATAGTCACGATCGGATCGCCATGTGCGGTGGAGCGGGACGGAGCGTAACGCCAGATGAAGAGTGCGCCCAAGGTGAGGCAGGCGGCGATGCCCAGAGGCAGCCAACGACGGAGAAACCAAGTGTGCGCGCCGGCGCGTTGAGCTGCGGCCGGGACTGGGAGCGTGAAGCGTCCGTGGGCGTGACTCAACTCGGCGGTAAGCATCGCGAGGCCCGCGAAGGCGTCGCGGGCGGCGACGGATTCGGCGAGGAGTACATCGAGTTCGGCGACCTCGGCGTCCGCGAGAGCATGGTCGCGAAGTCTTTCGGCGAGTTCGGCGAGCCGGTTGAGTTCGGCGGACGCTAGCGAGGCAGGGAGGTCACTCATGGTTGGGCCGAGTGCAGCTTGGCGTTGACGCACGCGTGCAGGCGCACGTGGAGGCGGGCGAGGGCCTTGTAGACGGCGTGGATCGTGCTACCAAGATGGCCGGCGATTTCGTCGACATCCTCGCCGCCATGGTAGCGCCGCTGGACGAGATCGAATTCGCGCTCCTTGAGCTGGCCGACGCACGTGCGAAGCGCTTCCGCACGATCGGAGGATTCCCAGCGCACGTCGGCGAGGGTGTCGGCGATGGCCTCGATCGTCTCGTCGCTGAGGCGAGCCTGCGCGCGTTTTTGGCGCGCGTAGTAGCTCATGACCTGAAACCGCGCGATGCGCAGCGCCCAAGCGCCGAAATCGGTGCCCGGCTGAAACTCGCCGAACTTCCGCCACATCACGGCGCAGGTTTCCTGCATGACGTCGTCGGCGTCGGTGCCGCGGGGCACGAGGGAAAAGATCAACCCCGCAAGGCGTTTTTGGTTTTGCAGCAACAAGCGCGTGAAGACTTCACCGTCGGCGGATTGGCTGGGAGGTTGCATGGGGCGAGGGCAGGGCGGGCGCTGCAAGGTAATGCCAGGAACAACGCGAAATTGGACATTAATATTTTCCGTCCCAAGACGGCAGCAACGGATCTGGTCGAGTTTTTTGCCCTGCCGGATAAAATGGGGAAGTCAGCTTCCGCGTGGCTTTCGCCAAACGATGCGGAGTCGTGCGCGGAAATCGTGGTTATGATGCAACCATGGCTCGCGATGATACCGATCGAAGTGTTGCCGCCGGAACCGGCTTATGACGAGGGGATGATTTTCACCTGATCTGCCTCGCCATCGTAGCCCAACCGCTCACCGTCGTGCCTTCCTCGTAATACCCTCAGGGTCGCGTTTCCCCAGTGGGCTGACTCAACCTCATTAACTCAAAATCCGCTCGTTCTATGAATGCTCTGTCCTCATCGGTGTTGTCGCGTCGGGAATTTCTCAAACATTCAGGTCAGGTCGCCGCAGTGTCGGCACTGGCCGGCGTGGCACTTCCGCACGTGCATGCGGCGGGCAGCGATCTGATCAAGGTGGCGCTGGTCGGGTGCGGCGGACGCGGCACCGGGGCGGCGGGTCAGGCGATTTCGACGACGAGCGGCCCGATCAAACTCGTCGCCATGGCCGACGTGTTTCCGGCCAAGCTGAAATCATCGTTGGATCGGCTCACGAAACAGTATGCGCAACAGGCGGATAAAATCGAGGTGCCGGCGGAGCGGCAGTTCATTGGGTTCGATGGCTACAAAGCAGCGATGGACTGCCTCAAGCCGGGAGATGTCGTCATTCTCGCGACGCCGCCCGCATTTCGTTGGGTAATGTTTCAGCACGCGATCGCGAAGGGGCTCCATGTGTTTATGGAAAAGCCGCTCTCGGTGGACGGGCCGACGACGCGCCGGATGATTGCCCTCGGCGATAAGGCAAAGGAGCAGAACCTTAAGGTCGGCGTTGGTTTGATGGTCCGACACTGCGAGGGTCGCAAGGAGCTGTATCAACGCATTCGCCATGGGGAGATCGGTGATATTGTTTCAATGCGGGCCTACCGGATGGGGTCAGGCGGCGGCACCGCGCCGCCCAAGCCGGAAGGGATCTCGGAGCTGATGTATCAGATTTCCAAGTTTCACGCCTTTCTGTGGCTAAGTGGCGGTGTTTTCTCCGACTACTATATTCACCAGATCGACGAGTGCTCGTGGATGAAAGATGCCTGGCCGGTGGAGGCGATGGCGACGGGCGGGCGGCACTATCGGGGAGATTCGCTCGATCAGAATTTCGACACTTATTCCGTCCAATATACCTATCCCGACGGGGCCAAACTTTTCTACGAAGGGCGCAATATGCCCGGGGTGCACAATGAATTCGCCAGCTACGCGCACGGTACCAAGGGCTCGGCGGTCATCACTACGCGATCGCATTCACCCGGGCAGGTCCGCATCTACGACGGGCAAAAGATCCCGCGCATTTTGACGGCGAAGGACCAAATCGACCTGGCGGACAAGAACCTGCGCTGGGCGTTTCCGCAGCCGGAGAAAAACCCGCAGCAGCTCGAATGGGACAATCTCGTCGCAGCGATCCGCCAAGACCGGCCTTACAACGAGGTGAAGCGCGGCGCCGAGGCCAGTTTGGTCGCCTCGATGGGGCGGATGGCTGCGCACACGGGTCAGGTCATCACGTTCGAGCAAATGCTGAATTGCGAACATGAGTTCGCCCCCGGGGTCGACACGCTGACGATGGACGGCCCGTCACCGCTGCCACTAGGCCCCGATGGGAAATACCCGGTGCCGCGTCCGGGGATCGAAACGAAGCGCGAGTATTGAGCGACGAGTGAAGCGATCCAACTCAGTGCGGCGTTGATACGTCGTGACGGGATTTCAGACGATACTTCGTTCGTCGCGTGAGCTCCACTCGGGCGACGGGCGGGAAATTGCGAAAGTGTTCGCGATCAGGCTTGGCTCAACTTCGCGGGACCTGTTACCGCTTTCGTTCATGAAACCATTCCCCTGGGTGAAATCGGCGACGTTGTTGGTAATTTGGTGCAGTGCAGTCGGCGCGTGGGCGGCCGATGCGGTGCCCGTGTATTTTGGCACGGGTGGCCCGGGCGCGAAGGGGATCTACCGCGCGACGTTTGACGCGAAGACCGGCAAGCTCTCGGCGGCGGAGCTCGCCGCCGAAGTGGGAGGGCCCGGTTTTCTCGCGCTGCATCCGGATCGCACCAAGCTCTACGCGGTTGCAAATTTTCCCGGAGGTCCGGGGGCGATCGGCTATACGATTGAGCCCGGTGGTTCGTTGAAAATGATCAACTCCGCGTCCACGGGCGACGGTGGTGGCGCCCATATCGCGGTGCATCCGAGCGGGAAATTTCTCATGACTGCACAATACGGCGGGGGATCGACTGCGCTTTTCCCGCTCGATGCCGCGGGCAACCTCGGGAAGGCGCAACTCGTGAAGCATGCCGGTGGGTCCGGCGTCGTGAAACCCGTGCAAGAAAAACCGCACGCCCATATGGTCGCGTTTTCTCCGGACGGGCGCTTCGCCCTTGTGCCGGATCTCGGGCTGGATGCCATCGTGATTTACCGGATCAACCTTGCTGCGCCCTCCATCGAACGCCACGGCCTGGCCGCCTCGGTGCCGGGTGGTGGTCCGCGGCATATGAAGTTTTCGCCCGATGGGAAATTTATCTACCTGCTCAACGAACTTTCTCTTTCGGTCACAACCTTTGCCTGGGACGCTGCTGCGGGGGCCGCGAAGCAACTGGCCAACGTCCCGGCGTTGAGTATCGAGGTGAAGGCCAAGGAGGCATCCAACTCAGCCGCGGAAATTCTCGTGCACGCCAGCGGACGCTTCGTCTATTCCTCGAATCGTGGCCACGACACCGTGACCGTTTACCGGGCGGACCCGGCCACGTCGGCGCTCAACGTGATCCAAGTGCAACCGGTGCGCGGGGCGTTTCCTCGTAATATTGCTCTCTCGCCCGACGGCAGCTGGCTGCTCGCCGCCGGAGCCGACTCCAACACCGTCGCCGTGCACAAGATCGATCAGACGTCGGGAGAGCTTACTTACCAGACCAAGAGCATTATCAACGTGCCGGCGCCGATCTGTATTCTGTTCGTGCAGCCCTGAAGGCCTCGCCGGCATACTTCACACTCAGAGGAGAACTGGCACCACGCTGCGGCTCGCACGAACCGCGCCGGTCATTGCGAGCAGCGCAGCGACGCAGCAATCCACCGAGCTGGATCGCCACGCCCTCGTTCCTCGGGCTCGCGCTGACAAACCAAAGTGTGAAATATGCGGGCTGGGGGCTGTTCCCCTCACTCGGCTGTTGGGTCGCAAAGGTCGTTCAGGTGACAGAGTTCTTCGAAGCGCGAGGCGTGATCAAACCGAGGCGACTGCCGCTTCTACGCTGAGATTTTTCGCGCAGGTTTTAGCTTAAAGTTGGAGTGCGGGCTTTAAGGATGTTGACCGCCCAAAGCGTTCCAAATGACCATTTGCCATGAGAACCCCCTCACTCGTTCGTGCAGCCGCTGCTTGTTTTTTCATCGCACTTGCGGTGGTCACCTCCGCCCAGGCGCCCGCCACCGGCACGATCGAAGGACGCGTTTTCAATCCGGCCAACCGCGAATTCATCGAGCGAGCCCGCGTGACCGTCGAGGGCACCACGCTAGAGGCCTTTACCGACTCCAGCGGCGCCTACCGCCTGACGAATGTTCCCGTCGGCACGGCGCGTGTCAGAATATTCTATACCGGCCTCGAAGTGCAATCCATCGCGGTGCCTGTAACGGCCGGCGCGATCGCTCAGCGTGACTTCGATTTGGCAGCAACGCCGGGCCGCTCTTCTACCGAAAAACCGGGAGAGGTGCTGAAGCTCGACCGATTCGTCGTTGCGACGACGAAGGAAATGGATGCGGCCGCCATCGCCATCAATGAGCAGCGGTTTGCGGCGAACATCGTCAATGTCGTCTCGGCCGACGAATTTGGCTCGGTCGTCGAGGGCAACGCCGGAGATTTCCTGAAGTTTCTGCCCGGGATCACGGTCGACACCGGTGGTGGCGACATGCGCACGATTTCCATGAACGGCGTGCCGGCGAACAACGTGCCGATCACGGTCGGAGGATTCAGCCTCGCGAGTGCCGCGTCGTCCGGGACTTCCCGCCAGGTCGAGCTCGAGCAGACCTCGGTCAACAACATCGCCAGGTTCGAGGTGCATCACTCGCCGACCCCGGAGTCACCAGGCTCGGCGCTCGCAGGCTCGATCAACATGGTGCCGCGGAGCGCGTTTGAGCGCTCGCGGCCGGTGCTCACCGCAAGCGTGTTCCTGATGATGAAGGACAACTACAAGGATTGGAACAAGACCCCGGGCCCGCGCGTGACGCCCACCCGCAAGATCAAGCCGGGCTTCGATTTTTCGTGGGTCGTGCCGGTGAACAAACGTTTCGGTTTCACCGTCTCGGGGGCGCACAGCAACCAATATACGAGCGAGGATTTTTCGCAGAACAATTGGCGCGGCGTCGGCGCGACGACTAACGGTCTCACTGCGGCCGGCACCGGCACTCCGCCGGCGAGTCAGTTCCCTGACACGACCTTGGACAAACCCTACCTGACGGATTACGCCGTCCAGGACGCGAACAAGTTCAGCAAGCGCACTTCGTTCGGGCTCACCGCTGACTACCGGCTTTCACGCAACGACCGACTGTCGTTTTCGTTCCAGTGGGCGTTCTTCGATGCAGAGCTGAGCAACCGTATGCTGACGTTTGTCGTGAACCGCGTGGCGCCGGGCGACTTCGACCCGACGTTCACGCACGGCCAGCCGGGGGCGGGTACCATTCGGCTCAATAACAGCGGCATGCGGCAAAAGTCCGGTACAACCTATACGCCGACGCTCACCTATCGCCACGACGGCCCGATCTGGAAGGCCGAGGCGGGCTATGGAAACTCGCACGCGAGCAACCACTATCGCGACGACTATCGCGGCTTCTTCAATAACTCGGTCGCGACGCGCACCGGCGTCACGGTCAACTTCGATGATATCTTTTACCTGCGTCCGAACCGGATCACCGTCAGCGATGCGGCCGGACGCCCGGTCGATCCCTACGATCTCGCGAATTATTCGCTGACCTCCGCGAGCCTGGGGTATCAGGAATCGATGGATCTGCAGCGCACTGCTTTTGCCAATTTACGCCGCGATCTGGATGTGCGCGGAGTCCCACTGGCGCTGAAGGGCGGAATTGAAATGAAACAATCCGTCCGCGATATCCGGAAGTATTCGCCCTCGTGGAATTTCGCCGGCGCCGACGGGCGCACGAGTTCCACCCCGATCGGGAACGACGACAGCGCGGCCGTCGTCCTCGACCGCACGTTTTCCGAGCGCGCCGCACCGTTTGGCTTCGGAAAAATCCAGTGGGTGCAGCAGGAGGCACTCTACGATCTCTTCAAGGCCAAACCGGAGTATTTCCAAGGCAACGCCAACAACGCCTACCGCTCGCTGATCGATCAGTCGAAGTATCTCGAGGAAATCATCTCCTCGGCGTACTTGCGCGCGGATGTCGCGTTCTTTGAACGCCGGCTGAAATTCGTCGGCGGAGTCCGGGCGGAGCAGACGAATGTCAGGGCCCAGGGTCCGTTCACCAACCCGACGTTAAATTTCCAGCGTGACGCGAGTGGCCGCGTCATCGACGGCAACCCGAATTTGCCTGGCGTGCAAACGGTGCCCATCGTCGCGACGGCGGACGCGCTGGGCGTCTCACGGATCACCTACCTTGACCGCGGCTTCCAGGCTAAGAAGGAATACCTCCGCTTTTTTCCGAACATCAACGCGAGCTACAACGTGCGTGAAAACCTTATCGCCCGCGCGTCGTGGTATACGTCGATCGGCCGGCCCGACACGAACCAATACACCGGCGGCGTCACGCTGCCCAACACCGAAGCTCTGCCCTCGACCACCAACCGCATCCAAGTCAGCAACGTCGCAATCAAGCCCTGGAGCGCACGCACCACGAAGGTCCGGCTTGAGTATTATTTCCAGCGGGTGGGCGCTTTTTCGATCGGGGCGTTTCGACGCGATTTCGAGAATTTCTTTGGCAACACCTCCTTTGCGGCGACACCGGAATTCCTTGAACTCTACAATCTCGAACCGGGCGAGTATGGTGCCTACGACGTCCAGACGAGCTACAATCTCACCTCGCGCGTGCGCATGACCGGCGGCGAGGCGGACTATCGACAGGCACTGACCTTTCTCCCGTCCTGGGCGCGCGGGGTGCAGGTGTTCGCCAATGTCAGCGCGCAACGGGCCACCGGGGAGGCGGCGAGCAATTTTCAAGGCTTCGTGCCGCGCAGCGGGAGCTGGGGCATCAGCCTCTCGCGCCCAAAGTTCAACCTGAAGGCGAACTGGAACTATCGCAGTCCGGCGCGGCTCGGTGTAATCACCGGTCGCGGCATCGAGCCCGGCACCTACGAATGGAGGTCGAAGAAAATGTTGTTGGATCTCTACGGCGACTACCTGATCACGAGGCGGATCAGCCTGTTCGCCAGTCTCCGCAATGTCGGCAGCACGCCCGAAGATGTGAAACGCTTTGGTCCGAACACGCCGTCGATTGCGCGCTTCCGCCAGCGGCAGGACTACGGCTCAGCGTGGATTTTCGGCGCGAAGGGAACGTTCTAGGCTGGGAACCGATCGCGGCACGAGAGCATGCTGAGACCATCGAGGGTCGCGGCGAAACCGAGTTCCGCCCTTCCGGCCCGTGGTGCGACTACTCGCACAATCTTGCCTCGCCGCAAGTGCCCTCCAGTCATTTCGCCCCCTGCGGCTTTGCATCCCCTGGCGCCAGTCCGAGTGACCACAGCATCCCGCCCACCAGGTGCTGTTGATACTGTTTCGACAACTCCGGGCTGTTCTGGCGCTTGCCGCCTTCGGGCGCCGCCGGGTCCCACACGTCTTCGCGGTGACCGAGCGAAGTATAAAACACCCGGCCCTGCCCAAACGTTTTGCACCACGCCACCGGATAGTCACCCGGCGTCGCCTTCTGCGCCTTGCTGTCGTCCGCCGTGAGCATGAGTTTCTCGAGCGACAACAAGCCGTGGACCGTCGCGCGGTCGAAATTCTTCATCTGGTAAATCTCGTCGAACACCGTCCACCGCGCCGGCAGGTGCTTCGTCGCCGTATGCGCGTGATCGTGATTGATACACTCTACCTGCACCTGCGGGCCGTGTGTTTTGAACTCCCCGCCGAGCATCGCGATAAACGGCGGAAATTTGTGAAACGTATCCGTCGCCGCGTGCACGCCCACAAACGCATGCCCCGCCGCGATCCAGTCGAGGAACCCCTGCTTGTCCGGCAACGGCAGATCGCCCGTCGTGCTCGCGAACAGCACCGCGTCGTAGTTTTTGAGATTGGCCGGATTGAGCGGCTTCAACGCGTCCACCACCTGCGGCATCCACTGCTCCAGCGCCGCTTCGTAGACCTTCAGGTCGGCCTTGTATTTTTCGAGCGCCGCGAGATGGCCCGGCGCCTTGTCGCCTGCTTTGCCCGGCCGCGGTTGCCCGGGCTTCTTCGGCTCACCCACCGGTTGCCGCACAAAATCCACCGTAAACGTCCCACCGCTTTCCGCCGCGAGTTGCGACAGAATCTTTTCCGCCGTCGGAATCGACGCGTGCCGGAATCCCGTGGTGACCGTCACCACGAGGATTTTTTTGGGCGCCGCCGCCGCCGGCAGCAACGCCGCGAAACCAAGCAGAGCGACTTTGAGGAACGTGAGTTTCATAGGAGTAGAGTGGGAAAACCGGAATGCTAACGCCATGCCAGATGAGACGGGGCTGCCGCCAGCCTATTGGCTCGCCCGCCACCGAACAGTAAAAACCGTTCCAATCCGAAGTTCGCCCGTGACTACCTGCACCTGCACCCGACCCGCCGCCAAATGCTCGGCCGGCTAGGCTTACTTGGCCTCCTGCTTCGCGGAAACCGCCTGCCGGGAGCGTAGCCTGAGAGGTTACACTCGGGTCGAAGTCGGAGCGTGAATCCGGGCACAAGGTAGCAAAGCAATGACGGGCAAACGTCCGCATCCTCGACCACGACCATGATTTCTCCCCAGGGTCCGGGTCGGTAAGGAAAGGTAGATTTTTCAGCGGTAAAATGGGCGCGCGCAGATTCTAACAGATTGGGAAAATGAGTGGGTTTCGTCGGTCAGTTTTGCAGTTGTAGAGAGTCAAGACCTGACGTCTTTCGACTGCCTCCAGGGGTAAAAGGGGCGCGCGCAGATTCGAACAGGTTGGGAAAATGAGTGGGTTTCGTCGGTCGGTTTTGCGGTTGTAGAGAGTCAAGACCTGGCGTCTTCCGACTCTTTAGGCATCTGTAACCCTCCAACGGATCGTGCGAGGTGAGTTAGAAAGCGACTGTCGATTGCCCCGGACGAAATTGCGTTTCCGAGATGGCCTGCACTTTCGATCTGAGGAAATCGAACCCAGTCCTTGCCCTTCGAGACGTTAGTCGCGTGCCAGTTTACTACGGACGCAGGACAATCCAGAATTTTGATCTTAGCGATTGCGTAGTGTAATGATGCCCTCGCCAGCGCACAATACAGCGCCATGTCGCTAACCGCATCTGGCGCGTCCTTCTCGGGGATAAGATACTTATTAGGAGTCGTGCGTTCGAGTGACTGCACCCAAGAAATACACTGTTTTTTGGTGAGGTCATTCAGGTCCATCCGACGGCGCCAGTATACGGCGCTGTTAGCCTCAACGACAGCGAAAGGATCCGCTCCCTTGTTGACCCGAACTCCATATTTGTTCGTTCCGTCAGGTGCTCTTTTTACCCAAGCATCAGCTAAAACAAGCACCGAATTAGGATCAACTCTCCTGCCGCGTGGGGGTAGTTCCAAAACGACATGAAACACTGATTCCCGAGGTTCTTCGCCGTTACTAATGGCCGCGTCTGGTTTCACTGCTAGGAAACCGGAAAACAATTTCTTCCAGAGTGATGTTCCTTTCCTTTTATTATCAGGAGTAGCGCGCTGGGCTGCAATCTTGCCAACTAACTCGTCGAGATTTTTTTGGATCACTGCATTCTTGTCGGCTATTTTCTTGCTCGGAAATATGTGCGACTCTGGATGCTTAACACCATGGTCATACAATTTGACTATCGTCTGAAGCTCGTTTGTGGAGTGCGCAATGTGGAGGCGTGTGCCATTCATCTTTAGAATGCTTAGCGACTCAATAAATTCTCGCTCCGCATGCATTTGATCTTCGTCGAGCAGATAGACGAAGAAATTGTTCTTCTTGGAGTCAAAATACTGTAGATTGGGAATAACATACTGCGGCCTGTTACAATGCGGGCAGGCGACATGGAAAAGGTCTCCGCTCAAAATTTTTGCCTTAAGGCCAGGACTATCGTCGCAAGAAACCTGAGTCCAGTGCTCGTAGGGAAAATTCTGCGAACAACTGCGACAGCAAATCTGAACTGTTTTTGATTTACTAATCATGTTTCTCCCTTCGCGGTTGAAACCGCCCCAGCAACACCGGCAGTGGTGAGGAAGTCTTCATTTGCCAATCACAAAGTTCCCTAAGACTTCGGAACAGGGCCTCGTGGCGGCTCAATACAACCTCGGATTAGCCTATCTGAAGGTGCCTCGAATTAGTGGACACAGACAACCGGGTTGACGGGTAGCTGTTTGGTCGCTTCCGAGGACAGGAGCCGAAGAGCTTGGCGGGAGGCAGACGGGGTCATGTGTGAACTCTTGACAGCGAAGGTGGGTCACGCGGCGTGGCCAAGACTTTGCGCGGAGCGGATTTTGGCAGTGAGCTGCTTTTGCTTTTTGCCTAACGCACGAAAATCACACTCGACCTGCAGGCCGTGCCAGAACTCGGGAGTCTGGCCGAAGAAGGCTCCGAAGCGGATGGACATGACGGGGGTGATCGCGCGGTGGCCCAGCACGATCTCGTTGATCGCGCGAGGCGCAACGCCGATGGCGCGGGCCATGGCGTTTTGAGAAATCCCCATCGGAGTCAGGTATTCCTCGAGGAGGATTTCGCCGGGTGTGATAGGCGGGTTCATGGCTATGACGTGTAGCGTTATGGCCGGGCGCTTCAATGGTAATCTACGATGGCGACCTCGGCTGGCCCCTTTTCTGTCCAGCGGAAAACGATGCGCCACTGATCGTTAATCCGGATGGAGTGAAATCCGGCATGGTCGCCCTTGAGGGCTTCTAGCCGGTTGCCCGGCGGCACGGCGAGGTCTTGGAGCACTCCGGCCCGGTTCATCTGGAAAAGCTTTCGCAAAGCGACTCGAGCAATCGCCGCGAAACGCCGGTTCTTTTCCTCGTGGAAAAGCTGCTCGGTGTCGCGGTCGGCGAAGGACTGGATCATGAGCGGGGCGGAACGCCAAAAAAGAAGGCGGGCGTCGTCAAGCGACGCCCCTACAACATCAGACTGTCGCGAGGATGTCGTTCAGGGTTTTGCTCGGGCGCAGGGCGGCGGAGGCTTTGGCGTCGTCGGGCTGGTAGTAGCCGCCGATGTCGGCGGGGTTGCCTTGGACGGCGATCATTTCGGCGACGATTTGTTTTTCGGCGGCGGTCAGTTTCTCGGCGATGGGTGTGAAGCGCGACTTGAGGTCGGCGTCGTTGCTCTGCGCGGCGAGGGCTTGGGCCCAGTAGAGGCAGAGGTAGAAATGGCTGCCGCGGTTGTCGATGCCGGCGCCGACTTTACGGGCGGGGCTCTTGTCGTATTCGAGGAACTTGCCGTTGGCTTCGTCGAGCGTCTCGGCGAGCACTTTTGCCTTAGCGTGGTTTTGCGTGATGCCCAAGTGTTCGAAGCTCGCGGCGAGGGCGAAGAACTCGCCCAAGGAGTCCCAGCGGAGGAAATTTTCCTCGGTGAATTGTTGCACGTGTTTCGGCGCGGAGCCGCCGGCGCCGGTCTCGAAGAGGCCGCCGCCGTTCATCAACGGCACGATCGAGAGCATCTTCGCGCTGGTGCCGACTTCGAGGATTGGGAAAAGATCGGTGAGGTAGTCGCGGAGGACGTTACCGGTGACGCTAATCGTGTCCTGCCCGGCCTGGAGGCGCTCGAGCGTGGCGAGGCACGCGGCGGCAGGGGCAAGGATCTTGATGTCGAGACCGGCGGTGTCGTGCTGCGCGAGATAGGTTTTTACCTTCGCGAGGACCTGGGCGTCGTGCGCGCGCTGGGCGTCGAGCCAGAAGATGGCGGGCATGCCGGAGAGGCGGGCGCGGTTGACGGCGAGTTTAACCCAGTCCTGCACGGGGGCGTCCTTGGTCTGGCAGGCGCGCCAGATATCGCCGGACTCGACGACATGCTCGAGGAGGACTTTGCCGGTGTCATCGACGACGAGGATGGTGCCGTTAGCGGGGGCTTGGAAGGTCTTGTTGTGCGAGCCGTATTCCTCGGCGGCCTGCGCCATGAGGCCGACGTTGGGGACGGTGCCCATGGTCTTCGGATCGAAGGCGCCGTGCTTTTTGCAGAAGTCGATCGTAGTGGCGTAGACGCCCGCGTAGCAGCTGTCGGGAATGACGCAGAGGGTGTCCTGGCCCTTGCCCTGCGCGTTCCACATTTGGCCGGAGGTGCGGATCATCGCGGGCATGGAGGCGTCGATGATGACGTCGGAGGGGACGTGGAGATTGGTGATTCCCTTGTCGGAGTTGACCATCGCGACGGCGGGGCGCGCGGCGAAGACGGCGGCGATGTCGGCCTCGATGGCGGTTTTCTGCTCGGCGGGGAGCGTGGCGATCTTACCGACGAGGTCCCCGAAGCCGTTGTTCAAATCGACACCGAGGGCGGTGAGCGTGGCGCTGTGTTTCGTGAAGAGATCTTTGAAGAAGACGCGGACGGCGAGGCCGAACATGATGGGGTCGGAGACCTTCATCATCGTGGCCTTGAGGTGGAGCGAGAAGAGGACCTCGTCCTTCTTCGCCTTCATGATCTGCTGGGCGTAGAAGGCGCCGAGGGCCTTCCGGTTCATGAACGTGGCGTCGAAGATTTCGCCGGTCTTGAGCGTGGTCTTTTCCTTGAGGACGACGGTGGGCTCCTGTTTGCCGTCGGCGGCCGGCTTCGGCACGAACTCGATGCGGACGGTGGTCGCGGCGGGGACGGTGACGGACTTCTCGTTGGAGAAGAAATCATCGTGGCCCATCGTGCTGACGCTCGTCTTCGAGGTGGGCGACCAGGCTCCCATGGAGTGTGGGTGGGCGCGGGCGTAGTCCTTCACGGCCTTCGGGGCGCGGCGGTCGGAGTTGCCCTCGCGGAGGACGGGATTCACGGCGGAGCCGAGGACTCTGCCGTAGCGGGCCTTGGCGTCCTGCTCGGCGTCGGTGGTGGCGACCTCGGGGAAATTCGGGAGCGCGTAGCCCTTGGCCTGGAGCTCGGCGATGGCGGCTTTCAGCTGCGGGACGGAGGCGGAGATGTTGGGGAGCTTGATGATGTTGGCCTCGGGCTTGAGCGTGAGGGCGCCGAGTTCGGCGAGGGCGTCGGGGACGCGCTGGGCGGCGGGGAGGAGATCAGAGAACGCGGCCAGAATGCGGCCGGCGACGGAGATGTCGCGCGAGACGACGTCGATACCCGCGTGCTTCGTGAAGGCCTGCACGATCGGCAGGAACGAATACGTGGCGAGGGCAGGGGCCTCGTCGGTTTGGGTGTAGATGATGGTCGGATTCGCGGCGGACATGTTGAGTCGGAGTTCGGAGATGGAAGATCGCAGTTCGAGGGAAGGATGAGGCAAAGGCGGGGAGGGGGGACGGTCAAAGGCTTTTGCAGCGCAATTCTTGGCTTCCTCCGAGGTTGAATTGGTTGGATGCAGTTTTACATGGCGAAACGCTGACGGAACGCCAACGTCGGTCGCGCTTCGGCTTACCTTATGAAAAAAATCTTCGCACTCTTCCTGCTGAGCGTCGTCGGGATCTTTGCCCAGGCGGAAACGGTGAAACTCGGCGAGCGCGGCTCGTTGACGGTCTACCTCGCCGACAACTGGTCGTTTGACACCTCTGACTTCGGCGACCGGCGCATCATCAAGATCACGCCGAAGGCATCCAACGTGAATGCGCATTGTGAACTCACGATCACGTTTCCGGAGCAAGACCGTTTCGACACGAAGGCGCGTCTCAAGCTGCGCGTGGAGATCGACGCCATGAAATTTGCCGAACAATCCATCGAAGGGAAGGCGCGCGCGAAAGAGTTTTCGCTGGGGAGTGGCTACGGCTACTATTGTGCCTTCACCGATCCGGACTTGGTGGGAAAGCCGCCGCAACCCGGTAATTTTAAGACGATCAGCGTGGGCTTGATTCGCCTCGCGGCGGATGTGGTGGTGGAAGTTTCGATCAGTGCGGATGGCTTCACGAGCGCGCCTTATAACGAGTTGCTCGGCGCGATTGAGGGGATGGAATTCAAGGCCGGCCGCTGACACTGAGCGGTGGAGCGCGGAGGGCCGACGAATCGGGAATTGCGTCCGGCCGAGTTGTCGAAAGATCTAGCAGCATGTCTACCCCAAGCCCCTGGTTGCGATCGGTGTCTCGCTGCGTCCGTTTAGGCATTTTCGGGTGGGCCCTAACTGGAGCCGTGGGCATGGCTGCGACGCGGACGATGACGAAAGAAGGCATCGACGTCGCGGGCTTTGACGATTCGCGGCACCACTGGCGCCACATCATCCAACCGGAGCGCTTCATGCAGGCGACCGGGCCGGATCAGCCGGAATACTCCCCGGCGCAGGTGAGGGAAATCGCGGCGAACATCTTGCTCTTCCAACGGGACAACGGTGGTTGGCCGAAGGACTACGACATGCGCGCGGTGCTGACGGACGCGCAGAAGAAACGGGTGCGCGACACCCACGCGAAGACGGATACGAGTTACGACAATCACAACACCCACACGCAGGTCGCCTATCTCGCGCAGGCCTTCGTGGTGACGGGAGATCCGGCGCTGCGCGATGCGTGTGTCGGCGGGGTCGATTTCATCCTGTCATCCCAATACGCGAACGGCGGCTTTCCCCAATGGTGGCCGAATCCCGGATCCATCGCGAAACGCATCACGCTCAACGACGGCGTGATGATGGGTATCATGAATGTGCTCAAGGACTCGGCGGACCGTGTACCGGCTTTTGCCTGGATCGACGAAACGCGGCGAGCGCGTTGTGCCGAAGCCGAAGCGCGGGGGCTGGCGTGCCTATTGAAGATGCAGGTGACGGTGAACGGCATCCGCACTGGCTGGGGCCAGCAGCACGACGAGAAGACCTTCGAGACGGTGGGAGCGCGGACGTTTGAACTGCCGTGCATTGCGCCGGGCGACACCGTGGAGGTGGTGGAGTTCTTGATGCGCTACGAGCGGCCGTCCGCGGAAATCGTGGCGGCGGTAGAGTCCGCGGTGACGTGGTTGAAGAAAACGCAAATTAACGGGTTCACCACGAAACGGGTGCCGGCGCCCCCCGCGGAGTTTGTGCGGCACAAGACCGACTTCGACGTGGTGCTGGTGGCCGACGAACAAGCCCAACCGATGTGGGCCCGGATGGTCGAGCCCGGCAGCGACCGGCCGATTTTCGCAAGTCGCGACGGAATCAAAGTCTATTCGTTGGACGAGGTGGACCGGGAGCGTCGCACGGGTTCAGGCTGGTATGCGGTCGCGCCGCGAAAACTGCTGGCGAAAGAATATCCCGTGTGGCGGGCAAAGCTCGCAGGGAAGTAACCGGCGGCGGGCGGCACTAGCTCCCGCTGGCCTGCGGGGTGGCAGCAGTAACGATGCGAATCACGTGATAGCTCGCCGTCGTGCCGCCGACGTTTTTCATGCCGTGCTCGTCGTTTGAGGCGTAAAAGAAAATCGAACCTGGGCCGCCGCGTTGAGTGACGCCGTTGATCGTCACTTCCATCACCCCTTCTTTTACGACGACCAGTTCCTCATCAGGATGGCGGTGCGAGGCGTGGGGGGCTTCGCTGGGGTTGAGCGTGGTGACATGGCACTCGAAGTTGGCGCACGTAACGGTCGGCGAGTTTACGATGTCGCGGCGTGCCCCCACCTTTGTCGGCTTCACGACGAGCTGGTCCCAGTTGAAAACGGTGGAGGCGAGTTTGCCGGGAATTTTTGCCGCGGCGGCGCCTTCGGGCGGGGCACTGCTCGTGGCGAGAGTCTCGAAATTGAAGACCAAATAAGTGGCGGGGGTGGAACCCGCGTTGCGGATGGCGTGGAGGTCATTCGACGCGTAGAAGAGCAACGAGCCGGGGCCGGCGAGCTGCGTCTGCCCGTTGAGGTGGATTTCGACGGTGCCGTCTTTGACAATAATGAATTCCTCGCGCGAGTGCCGGTGAGGCGCATGGGAGGCCTGGCCGACGTTGAGCGTCGTGATGTGCGACTCGAATTTCTCGAAGGTGGCAGACGGAAGATTGACGACATCGCGGACTTGGCCGACGGCGGTCGCCCGGACCTTGAGTTCATCCCAATTGAAAACGCGGGAGCCAAGACGGGCAGCCGAGGGGAGCGGAGAAGGGGCGGCGGCCATAAGGATCGACGGGGAAAGGAGGGACACGCCGAAAACGGCGGCACTCAGGAGGCGGGAAAACTTCATGGGATACGAAGGGAGGGGCGGACTTGCCCTCCTGGATAAGACGGCGGTCGCCGTGTTTCGATCCGTGCAGAAACACAGACGGGACTTTCGAGGTGACATCAGGAAAGCCATCGCGCACGTTCCGCAGCCACGCCGTGCCCCTCATCGCTTTCTACGCCATTGTTGTCACCTTGGGAATCCTTAGCATGGGATTTCAAATGCTCGGTTCGCGCCTGCTCAGTCCACACTTTGGCTCGGCGATTGATGTTTGGGCGTGCTTGATTTCGACGTTTTTGGCCGCCTTTAGCCTTGGCTCAATGCTTGGTGGGGCGATCAGTAATTTCGATCCGATCGTGCGCCGGTGGAGCCAATACGCCTGCGCCTTCGCGGCCTTCGGCTCACTGCTGGTTACGGCGGTTTGGGGCCGGGCGCTCCTTGGGCACATCGAGGTCGGCTTTAGTTCGGTGCTCCTCGGGGTATTGGTCGCGTGCCTCGCGCTTTTCTTCGTTCCGGTGGCGGCGCTTTCCACCTTTTCGCCGCAGTGCGTGCACTATCTCGCCCAAGCGGGTGTAGCGCCCGGCAAAGGCTCGGGACTGGTTTATGGTGTGAGCACACTCGGCAATATCGCGGGTGTCATGCTGACGACCTTCGTGCTGATTCCCAATTTCCGGGTCTCCACCTTGCTCTACGTCTGGCTGGCAGTCGCCGTGCTCAACCTCGCGGCGTTGCTCCGGTTGCTGCGCACTCCTGATTTACCATGAAGATGCTCCAGTGTGTTTTGGGTTTATCCGTCGCCACGGCGGTGTTGGCCGGCGCCGATGCGGGTAACTACGTCGAAAGCTACGACACGATCTACAACAGCCTGACCATCGAACGAAATGGTTCGGTCGTGGAATTGCGGGCGCGTTCGCGCCGAGGCGAGGCCTTGGAGTCGGCGGTCGATTTGAATGATCCGCTCAAGCTGATGGTCGCCTACACCCGTTCGCTCTACGCTGGGGTGTTTTTCCAGCCAAAGCCGGCGCGGGTGCTCATGATCGGACTCGGCGGCGCGGGGTTTCACCGGTTGTTTTCGGCCGCCTATCCGGATGCATTGCTTCAGTCAGTGGAGCTGGATCCCAAAGTGCTCGAATTGTGCGAGACCCGGTTAGCCTTCAAGCCGACGGCGAAGACGCCCGTGGCGCTGACGGATGGGCGAATGTTCGTAAAACGGGACAAGACCCAGTGGGATTGGATCATTCTCGATGCGTTTCGGGGCGGCTTTGTGCCGCCGCACCTGAAAACGGAGGAATATTATCGCGAGTGTGCAGCACGACTGAGTGACCGGGGCGTGTTTATCAGCAATCTGCACTCCGGGACCGAACTTTTTCACTCGGATATTAAAACGATCAAGACGGTTTTCCCGCAAGTCGTGCTCTTTGAAACGGCCGGCCGTGGAAATGTGATCGCGTGTGCGGTAAAATATCGCACGCCCGATATGACGAAACCGGAAAACTGGGGCTCGGTGGAAAACTCGGTCGCACAAGTATTGGCCGGTCGGCTGGATTTGGTGGCGATCAAGGAAGAGCTGATGGAGATTCCGGCCAAGCAGGTGGCGAAAGCCCGGCTGCTGACGGATGATTTTTCGCCGGTCGAGTTTCTCGACGCGATGAAGACCAACAACACCGGCCCGAAGTAAGCCGCTCGGTTTGAGCGCTGGTCAGCTCTGCGCCCATCATGACGAAGTGCAGTCTTTTCACTGCCGCAGATTTTCTTTTTTCTTCCTTTTATGTCCCTCTACATCGGCATTGATTCCGGCACACAGAGCGTCAAAGCGGTCGTCCTCGACCTCGGCACCCGCCAGGTCATCGCCGAAGCGCGGGCTCCGCATAAACTGATCGAAGGGCTGCCCGTCGGCCACATGGAACAGCACCCGCATGACTGGACGGCGGCGCTTGATTTCGTGCTGACCGAGGTCGCCGCCAAGATTGACGGCTCTGAAGTGCGTGGCATCGGTGTTTCAGGCCAGCAGCACGGTTTTGTGCCCCTGGATGCAGCGGGTAACGTGATCCGCCCGGCCAAGCTTTGGTGTGATACGAGCACGACGGCCGAGTGCGAAATCATCACGAAAAAATTAGGCGGCCCGAAGGCGGCCATTCGCAAAACCGGAAATTTGATTCTCCCTGGATTTACGGCGCCGAAGATTCTCTGGCTGAAACGCCATGAGCCGGCGAATTACGCGAAGCTTCGCCATGTGCTCCTCCCGCACGATTACCTGAACTTTTTTCTCACCGGCAATTACTTCATGGAGTTCGGTGATGCCTCGGGCTCTGCGCTGATGGATGTCCGCAAGCGCTGTTGGTCACGCGACGCGATCAACGCGATCGATCCGAAGCTTGCCGGTTGGCTGCCGCCGCTGTCGGGTTCGCACGAAGCGGCCGGCACGCTGCGCAGGGAGTTGGCGACGCGTTACGGATTTTCGGTAGACGTCGTGGTGAGCGCAGGCGGCGGTGACAATATGATGGGGGCGATTGGCACCGGTAACGTGGTCCCAGGAGTTGTTACGGCGAGCTTTGGTACGAGTGGGACGATTTATGCCTACGCGGGGAAGCCGGTCATCGATCCCAAGGGTGAAATCGCCGCTTTCTGCTCGTCCACCGGCGGGTGGCTCCCGCTGCTCTGCACGATGAACGTAACAACGGTGACCGAGCAGGTGAGGGCCCTCTTTGGCCAAGACCACGCCGCACTGAACACGGCGGTGGCCGCGGCTCCGGTCGGTGCAGGCGGGCTGGTGCTCTTGCCCTATTTCGCCGGCGAACGCACCCCTAACGTCCCGGCTGGTTCGGGCGTGCTGCTTGGTTTGAACACCCAGAACTTTTCCGCCGGCCACGTGGCGCGCGCGTCGATGGAAGGCGTGACGATGGGTATGAATTATGGCCTACGCCGCCTCGCGGAGCTGGGCGTGAAGGCGAAGGAAATTCGCGTCACCGGCGGTGGGGCAAAATCAGCCGTGTGGCGCCAGCTCATGGCGGACATCTTCGGAGTGCCGGTCGTCGCGATGATGGAAGACGAAGGCGCAGCGCTCGGCGGCGCCTTGCAGGCGGCGTGGTGTGTAGCGGTGCGGAATGGCCACAAGCAGGCCAAGCTTTCCGACTTCACGACCGGCACGGTCGCGCTTGACGAGGCAACGCGGTGTTTGCCGAACAAGGCGAATGCGGCGCACTACCGCAAAATCCAAGCGGTGCAGGACAAGTTGAGCGTTGCGCTCCGGGACGTGTTTGTGGCCCAACGCGCCCTCGCGGCCGGCTAAGCTGGCGAACTCCCCGGAACCCCGGACGGCCGGCGCGACTTCAGCGTCGACCGTGCCCGGCGACCTTGGCTGCTTCCCGGCGTGGAAAGAATTTCGTCGCGGGTAGTTCGGTGAGGAACACAAGGGCTTCGACGACCAAAAATGCGCCGGTAATCAGGATCCAAACGACGTTGCGTCCAGCCTGTGCTGCGAACAAAGATACCAAGGTCGTGCGCGGCCGCCCGCTGATCGGAGGCGCCGAATTTTTGACGAAAATGGCGAGGTTTGACATGGCGCCGGGATTGGCAATTCCCATGCCAAGCGGGTGATTCCGTGGGTTTCGGGGCATTGCGAGGGGCTGAGACCATCTCACGATTGAAACCCGCGATCCGCAGTTGGGAGGGTTTCCCCAACGAGGAACTATCCTTTACGGACGTTTCCCCATTTATCACGCCCAACATCGAACCATTCTGCGGGCATGTCGGCCACAATGGGAGAAACTTGAGCGATCGAGCAGAGGAAATTTTCCGGGCTGGTTTTTCCAGCTCGGCATGTATTTCTTCATTCCTACGTCGATTAGTAAACGAATCATGCCCGACCGCCTCCGACAGCACCCAGACACAGCCAACGACGGCACTCCAATGGTACGGATGCGCCTAGCTTTTAGTCGTCTTTGGTCGGGCATGAAAATGAGCGGTTTTGGAGGAATGCTCAGCTGCATTTCGAGTCATGGCGTATAAGATCCGTCTATCGCCAATCAAGCGTCCGGACGCGCCCAAGGTTGTTCCGTTGGTAAACGCGGCGGAGGTTCCAATCGCGCCGCCCATCGCGGCCGGTTCGGTAGCTGTTCCGGTTCCAACCCAGCGGCCGTCGGTGTTTGGGGTGCCGTCTTCGCCGAAGCTAGCTGCGCTGGCGCAGCCGATGCCCGCACGTCCGTCGATGCCCACACCGATGGCGGCGCCAATCGCCGTGCCGGTTCCAACTCAGCGGCCTGCTGTGTTTGGTATCAAATCCGCGCCCCCGCCGTCTACGATGGCCTCGCCGGCTGCGTCCGAGGCCGCCAATGAGGCGCAAGGTCCGGGCCCAACGCCGATTGCGGACGCTCCGGCGCCGACGGCAGATTTCGTTTTGCCCACCGCACCGGTGCGCGCGTCCAAGCCAATGGGCGAAGCGCCGGTTTCGACGGCTACGTCGAACCACTCGGCGGCCCCGGCTCGGGTGCGCGCGATCGCGGTCATCGTAAAGTGGACGTTGCTTACGGCGCTGGCGTTGGCCGGTGCTTACGGCGCGATCACCTATCTCAAGCCAATCATCATTGAGCTCCAGCGGCCCAAGGGCTCCGCTCCGGTGGCCATCGACAAAGAGGCATCGACTGTCGTCAAGGCACTCCAGCAAACGAAAATGGTGACGGCCAAAAAGGAGGAGCAGGCGGCCTACCTTAACTCAATTATTGCCGAGCTTGAACCGAAGGCGCCCGAGGTAAAGCCGCCTCCGCCTGTGGTGGTGCGCCCGCCTGAGCCAATGGTCGTGCCGAGAGCGCCTGATCGGACCATGTATGAGCAGGCATTGATTCAAATGAAGGTCGATGGAGTTACGGGTGGCCCGACACCTCGGGCTTACATTGACGGACGACTTTTCAAGTTTGGCGACATTGTCGATCGTCAGCTTGGACTACGATTCGTCGGCGTGGATTTGGATGAACACGTGGTTTTGTTCACCAACGCCGACAACGAGACGTTTCGAAAACGCTACTAAGGCGGTCGGCGGATATTTGCAGGAGGCAGGAGCGAACGATCACTTGATCGACGGGTCTGGGGAACTCACACGTATCGCCACCACACCAGCGTTCCCGCGATTGTCAGATCCGCGACCAGTCCGAAATCCTGCCGTTTTTCAGGGCGAGCTTGGCGTCCTTTCCTGCTACGGGCGGGCTGAGGTCGTTATCTTTGGAGGCGGTGGGCTGACGGGGCGAGCGGCCGGTTTTCGCGGGATCTTTTCGTCGCGCATCGCTGCCTCGTAGACGAAAGATGCCATGATTACGGCGGCCTGTTTCAGATCTTCGGCAATCACCCGATCATAGAGGTCCATGTTCCCGTGGTGGGTCCGGCTCATGTATTCGATTTCGTCTTGGATAAACTGAAAGGCGGGCAGACCCACTTGATCGAAAGGCAAGTGATCCGTTCCGCTCGTGTTCCCGAATGAAATCGTTTCGGCGCCGAGATCTTTGAACGGTCTGAGCCATTGGCGGAAGATGGGCCGGGCGGCTTCATTGTTTTGGAGATAAATGCCGCGGATTTTCCCGCCACCATTGTCCAAATTGAAATAGACGGAGAGTTTTTCATGCCCCGGCTTTTTATCGATTTCACCCACGGAAGCCCCTGGGCGAAGGGCGAACGGATCGGGTTCCTCCCTGGGCGCTGCGCCGGTGGTGGAGGGCAACTGAGGCGCGCCGAAATGCGCAGCGACGTAGGCCTTCGAACCGAGCAGTCCTTGTTCTTCGCCAGTCCAAAGCGCGACCCGGATGGTTCGGCGTGGTTTGAGATCGAGTGCCCGCAAGATGCGAACGACCTCCATCACGACGGCTGAGCCAGCGGCGTTGTCCGTGGCGCCGGTGCCGCTTTGCCATGAATCGAGATGAGCGCCGAGCATCACCAATTCGTCGGCCAGATCGGAACCGGAAATTTCCGCGACGACGTTGGCCTCCATGAGATTCTTGGCGTGAAACTCAGTCTGCAGATCAACCGTGGCCCGCAATTTCTCGCCCTGGGCAACCATACGGACGAGTCGGTTGAAATGCTCGGCGGCGACGGTGATTTGCGGGATGATCGCTGGCGCGTCCGTTTTCCACGGCGAATGGCTGCGGATCGGCGCAGTGGCACCCCCCTTTTTCGCCGGGGTAGATTTTTCGGAGTCGGACGCCGTTGCTTTTGGGCTCTTCGCCACGGACTGAGGCGTTTTGGGCGCAATCGAGGAACGCGGAGGGTAGACGGTGGCTGCGGCGGTAAATAGATTTCCGGCATCGCCCAGTCGGCTGGGTTGGAGCAAAACTGCGACGCCCTCTTCCGTGAAAAATTGGTAGCGACGCGGCAGTAGAGCGAGAGCGGCGCGTTGCTCCGGTGTGGCGAGAGCAGAGGTCGTGCTAGGACGATTCGTGCTGCCCACGCCGTCGGAGTTGGCCAAGGCGAGGAGACCGGCATCGCTACGGCGCGTCGCGAGCGGCTCGAATTTTACCTTCATATCCTGGAGGGGGCCATCGAGGACGATCTTGCCCTTCAGTTTGCCGCGGAAGCGCTCGAAATCCTCGCTCTTCTTGATGTCGACGTGCACGACTTCGGCTTCGAGTGCCTTTTTCCCGAGGCTGGGGGACCACGCTTTGGGATAGGCAATGAGTGGAATCGCCTGCGGAGAAGTGATCTGCGCGGAGAAGCGGCGCAAGGTCCAGCCACGGCCGAAGGGCCCCCACGGCTCAAGCGTGGCGTTCGTCAGGCCCCAGGACACGAAGCGATCGCGCGACCATTCGCTCGCGCGACGCAATTCGGGTGATCCGGTAAGGCGAGGACCGATGATATCCGTCAAATGACTTAGCGTCGCCATAACCTCCGAGCGATTGAGTCCTTCGTCGCGGATGCGGGCGATCGGGTCTGTCGAGACGGGATGGGCGACCGGCGCATCGGATTTTTTGTCGGACGCAGGTTCGGTGGGTTGAGCCTGAAGCACGAGACCGAGCGATAGCCAGGCGGTGAAAATGCCGGCACGAAAGCAGAGAGGGGCGAGCATGATCGAAATTCACCGGTCATGGTGAGGCAGCAAGCCGATTTGTCGGAGGGGATCGGTCCGGGTGTAACTGGAAGAGGAGGCTGAACTGGAAGCGAAGTCAGTGATTGAAGTGGCATGGGCTTTCCCATCCATGGGTATGCCAGCGAGCGAGCAGACCGCTCGGGGCCACGCCCAGAAAGAGTCGGTGACTTCGCTTCCAAGCTGCGTGGCGCGATCCGGCGCGAAAGGGCTCGGGTCGTGCGTTGCGTGAGGCTAGCCGACAACGGTCAAAACGATACCGACGAGGACGCCGAGGACGGCGGGGAGTTTTTGTCGGCCGTTGACCTCGCCGAATAGTAGTATGCCGCCAGCAAACGCGACAAGCGTGCTGCCCCGACGGAGGCTGGACACGAGAGAAATCAACGCCTCGGGATCACGGAGCGCATTGAAGTAGACGAAGTCTGCGATCAGCAAGGCGGCTGAGACGCCCAGGACGCTCCCCCGCCAATGAAATTCGTGGCGCGTCCACCAGCGAAGTTTCCAGCCGATGGCGAGCGGGAGGAAGATGAGCGCGAGGTAAATGGAGAACCACGCTTGCACCGTTGACGCGGCAAAACCGATCCGCCCGAGGAGGAATTTGTCGTAGAGGCCGCTGGCTGCACCGAGGAGCGTGCCGGCGAAAAGCCAGCCGATCCACTTGTTGCGACTGAAGTGAATGCCCTCGCGTGCACCGATCACGGAGAGACTAACGAACGATGCGAGCGTGATCGCGACTCCCAGCATTTCCAGCCACGACGGCCTCTCACCGAGCACGAGCAGTGCCCCGAACAGCGTCCAAACCGGGCCGGTCGCGCGAATCGGCGAGGCGAGGGAGACAGGCAGGTGTTTGACGGCAAAGTAGCCGCAGAGCCACGAGCACGCGACGAGGAGGGATTTTGCTGCGAGGAGGGCGTGGTCAGTAATGGAAAGTGGTGCGACGGCGAGAGCGGCGGGAAAAGCGAACGAGGCCGGCGCGAAGACAGGCAGCGCCATGAGCGTGAGCCAGACCGTGGCGCTGCACAGGTTCGCAAAGAAAAGCACGGGCAGCACGGCGTTGTCGCGCACGGCGTGCTTGGTGCAGAGATCATAGCACCCCAGGAAGAAGGCAGAGACGAGACTGGCGGCGATCCACGGCATGGAGCGCAGGAATCAGCGGGATGACAGAGGGTAGGGCAAGGATGATGGGGCGGTTCGATCCCGCCAGCTTTGCAACGGAGGAACGGCACTCTCGGAAGGCGCCGCGTCGGGAGGTTTTCAGGAAGATAAGCCCACTCGATTCGCTCGATTACACTCAGCCGCACTTCGCGGACGGCGTGATCGGACCAGTAAGAAACGAGCCAGTCACCGACGATTTTGACTTCGTATATTCGGCCATCCTCGGCCGGCGCTTCAAAGTCACCGGTCAGCGAAGGCAGGCGATTTAGACGGTGGAGCAACTCTTCGACTCGTCGACGTTCTGCCCGAGGCAGCGACCGCAACACCTCGTAAACCGTCAGGGGTGCGACGATTTCGTAGGGACGAGGCAGGTTCATTCAGGCGGCCACTCGCACCAAACTGCGTCGCGTCGCGCGAAGGCGCACGCTGCGGCGAGTATCCATCTCGTGATCGGCGGCGGTAAGCTTCCGGCGATATTCCGGATCTTTCGTGCGTAGGTAGGCGATGAGATACCGCTGGTCGGCGCGCGTGCAGCGATTAACGAGAGACTTCAGCTCGGTGCGGGACATCGGGGAACTTTTGCCACCAAAGAGTCCGAGTCAAGTGACCGTGTCAGCGGTCGGTAGCCGCGAAACTACCGTAACCTCATGGAGCACGCACTGCCAATAATTTGCCCAAGACCCCTGCCTTGCAGCCGACCCAAGTGACCTGACGCACCCGGAAGCATTCTAAATTTTCCGCCGCTCGATCCCGGAGGGAAAAATCCGTCAAGAATTCACACCTGTCCTCTTTTTTCGGACCCCGGGAAAATGGTCGGGGCGGGCGGATTAAACAGCGAACGTTAGTGGTGTTAATATGTGAGCCGGATCTGAACTTCCGAGCGAAAACTGGCTGATGCCTCGATTCGCGGCGGAGGCTCGCTGGTGCGAAATCACATCACTCCGGAATCGTTTGCGAACTGTCGGTCCCCACGATTAACCGCATTTGCACCGCGGACGCTTTGCGGAGGCATCTTGCCGCTGGCCGGCTATGCTGCTCGAAGCAATCGATGCTCTTCCTAGCGTCGCCTACAGGCGTGCGATTGCCGGTCAGGGCGCAAACCCCATGCACATCGTGCCAGTCTTTTCGCACATTTGGTAGGCCGCGGATGCGTTAGAAGGCCGCTGGTTCGTGGTTTGCCTAGGTCGGCGCACACACGGTCCAGAGTGATACTAATGGACCACACTATAGCCCATGACAAGGGCGGATGATGGCCTTACTTTGAAGCCATGTTCCGTTTGTCCCGTATGCTTGCGTCGATCTGCCTCGTGGAAAATGGGATGCTCGTTCAAGTAGACTCCATCGTAGATGTCTCCGGCGGCAACGGCGAGGCCAACCGCTTGCCGGAATTCCCTGTCGCCCGTGGAATGGGCGATGAGGCCCAGCGTGCATTATGATGAAAGAATCAACAATTCATGAGACAAACACCGTTTTCACGACGCACATTTATCACCGCCTCCGGGTTTGCCGCGGCGGCGGTGGCCCTGCCTGGCGGCTTTGCCGCCCAAGGCGTGTTTCGCGCCAAGCGGCAGCCTATCAAAATCGGACAGATCGGCACGGGCAATCAGCACGCCAACAAAATCGGGACGCTGCGCAGACTGACGGATCTTTTCGAGGTGGTCGGTGTCGCGGAGGATGATGCCGCGCAGCGCGCGAAAGCGTTGAAGAGCGACTGCTACAGGGGGCTGACTTGGATGACCCCGGGCGAGTTGCTGGCGGTGCCCGGTCTTCAGGCCGTGGCGGTGGAGACGGAGGAGCACGCGCCCATCCCGACCGCGCTGCACTGCATCCGGGCGGGGAAGCACATTCATCTGGACAAGCCGTGTGGCGAGTCGTTGCCGCAGCTCAGGCAGTTGCTGGACGAGGCGAAAGCCAGGAGCCTGACGGTCCAGGTGGGCTACATGTATCGGAACAACCCGGCCGTGCAGTTCTGCATCAAGGCTGTGAAAGACGGCCTGATCGGAAACGTGTTCGATCTCGACGCGGCCATGGGACGGTATGACGGGGCCAGCTACCGGGAGCTCATCAAAACCTACAAGGGTGGGATTCATTACATTCTTGCCTGCCATCTGATTGACCTCGTCGTGACGCTCATGGGCGAGCCTGCGAAAATCCGCCCCTTCCTCCGCCGCACCCGCGCCGACGGCGTGCTCGACAACGGGCTGGCCGTTTTGGAGTTTTCCCGCGACCGGCTGGCCACGATCCGGACCTGCATCACCGAGGCGCAGGGTTTTCAGCGCCGGCATCTCACGGTGATGGGCGACAAGGGGACGATCATCATCCAGCCGCTGGAATCCAAAGGCAACATGTCCGGGGGCGTTCTCAAGCTGGCGTTGGAGGAAGACCGCGGCAGTTTCAAGAAAGGTGTGCAGACCGTCGAAATGCCGCCCCTGAAGGATCGCTATGAAGATCAGTGGCGGGAGTTCGCCGCCGTGGTGAACAGGGAGATAGTCACCCCCTACACTTACGAGCACGACTACATCGTTCACAAGTGTCATCTGGAGGCCTGCGGAATGCCGCTCAACGTGTAAGGGAGGAACCAAAAATGAAGAGACGTGAATTTATCAAAACGGTGGCGGCTGGCGTCGGCAGCCTGTCGGTCTTGGACGCGCGCGGTCAAAGCGCGGCACCGGTGAAGAAACCTCTGCGCGTCGCGCTCATCGGCTGCGGCCACCAAGGCGTCGAAACGTTGTTGCCCCAAGCCTGCACTGAACGCGTGATGGCGCTTGCGGATCCGGACCCACGTCGCATCGAGGCGGCTCTGGCGCAAGTCCGCAAAACGACCCCGTCGGCGGACACTGCCGCGATCAAGACGTTCTCCGACTATCGCAAGCTGTTCGACGTGATGGGCAAGGAATTGGACGCGGTGGTCATCGCCACGCCCAACCACCAGCACGCGCCGCCGGCGTTGATGGCCATTCGCCAGGGCATCCACGTCTATGTCGAGAAGCCCCTGACGCATACGATCCATGAGGCGCGACTGCTCAGGGATGAGGCGAAGCGTTGCGGTGTCGCCACGCAGATGGGGCAGCACGGCCACTCGAACGAAGGCTGCCGCCGCCTGTGCGAATACATCTGGGCCGGCGCCATTGGGCAGGTCCGCGAAGTGCATTGCTGGGCGGCAGTGTGTGACGGTTTGCTTGACGGCAATCACTCACCCACCCTGCCACTGCCGGAAGGCATGGACTGGGACGCGTGGATTGGCCCCGCGCCGTTCCGCAAGTTCCACTCCGATCTGCATCCGCATGGCTGGCATCTCTGGCACGATTTCGGCAATGGTTCGGTTGGCAACTGGGGCTGCCACCTTATCGATCCTTCCTATTGGGCGCTCAAACTCAAGTCACCGGAAGCGGTGGAGGTGGAGGACATGCACGGCGGCATCGGCGGCGTCTGGCCCATCCGCACCCGCATCCGCTGGGATTTCCCCGCCCGCGAAGGCATGGATCCCGTCAAAATCTATTTCTACGACGGGCTTGCGGCGGACCAGCAATACAGCGAACAGACCGTGGAGAAGCGCTGGAGAAACGTCACCAAGCGCGCGTATCAAAATGTTCCGCCGCTGCTGCTCGAACTGGAGAAGAAATACAGCCGCGACTTTGGGCGCAACGGCTCGCTGCTCGTGGGCGACAAGGGCATCATGACCATCGGCGCGTTCGGCGACGGCTGCCGAATCGTGCCGGAGGAGGCCCACCGCGCCTTCCCGATGCCTGACAAACTGTTGCCGCGCATCAAAGGCTCGCACCAGTCCGACTTCTTCCGTGCGTGCCGCGGCGGCGCGCCCGCCTGCGCGAACTTCGACTATTCAGCGCCGCTGGCGGAAATCGCCCTGCTCGGCAACATCGCGATGCTCGCGGGTCTCAAGCGTCGCGTCGAATGGGATGGCACCGCGATGCGTTGCACCAATCGGCCGGAACTCAACCACTTCCTGAAGCCGACATATCGTGACGGATGGAAAATGTAATGGCACTAATGCAAACGAGCGGAGAGTTCTGCTGAATGCGCATTGGGGTACGCCGGGTGTGACTAATTCCGTACCAGATTGAGAGCGGGCCAGTAGGCAGACCCGCCGCCGTTGGTGCGGACGGTGCGTGTGTGGGCGATGGCTGCGGCGTTGGTGCGCAGCCAGGCGGCTGCCGGGGATCTTCAAACGTTTTTACACGACGTGATAGTGGCCGCTATCGATGAGCCGAGCTTTGAACCGAGTGGCGACTGCCGGGCCGGTGCGGTGGGAAAGTCGAGCTGGTCGCGTCGATGACCAAGATAGCGGTGTGCGGCGCGCCGACCGGTGCGCACCGGAGCGACGTCTGTCTGAGGCCGTGGCGGCGGGTTCGCCGGCGGGGTGCCCAGTGCGGCGGTGACTGCGGAGGCTTGGCGGGCTTGGTCCGCGCAGAGGGCGGCTTTGGCCTGGTGCAGATACGGCGAGCGTCCCCTAGCCGCAATGCCACGCCGTTTTTTTGGAACCTGCACACGCGCACCGGGGTCGCTCGCCTGCAGGTGTTTGTCCGCCGCGCCCCGCGCACAGCCGCCAAGCACCTCGAGCCCAAGCGCCCGCAAACCAATCAGAAACACGCAGTCGGAAACAGACCGTCGTTGATCAGCGCGCATCGTGCTAAGTGATACTAATGGACCACACTGCGGCCCATGACAATTACGAGGCATGTGGTCAGATTGAAGACATGTTTCGTTTGCCCCTCATACTTGTTGCGGTCTTGGCCCCTGCCGCACCACTAGTGGCCGCGCCGTCGAGCAATGCGGTTATTGTGGAGATTTGCGATGGGAGTGTTTCCAAGGATAATTCGTGGCCGACGCACCCTGTTGCTACCGAGAAATATACTGAAGATGCCTTCGGTTTTTTCGAGTTGCCACAAAAGTACGTTGGGACCGGCGTGCGCGGCGATCGCTCCTTTCCGACGTTTGTTCGGGCCACTGCGAGTGTAGTCCTTCCGGCCGGGAAGCATCGCGTGCTACTTCGCTCACGCGGCCAAGCCCGCGTGACGATCGGAGGCACGGTCGTGCTGGAAACGCCTTTTGGGCAACTGCTGGAGTACCCGCTTTCGAGTCTGAGTTTGGTTCCGCTGGAGGAGCAAGAGCGGCGATTTGCGCTGGGGCCAGAATGTCGGGCCGCGCCTCCGGGAAATCGGGATGCCGTCGGTGAGATCGTCTTTACGGGACAGCCGACTAAGGTCGTTTTGGAGACCCTGATCGGCGGGATCGAGCCGAAGTCCAAGCTGCCATTTCGACCCGAGCTTGGAGAAACAGTGGTGGCCGTAGCGCTCGAAGGGACGAACGACTGGCGGTTGCTTTCGCCCGGAGTCGAAGGGATTTGCTACACTGATGCTGGCTGGAATGCGTATGAAGCCGAGCGCCGCCAGCGGCTCGATGCGATCAATCGGGCGGCGCGTGCCGCCCGCCGGGCTGAAAAGTCGGACTATTGGAGCCAGCGCCGCGCAGCAGCAGCGTCTTACCGGCGGGACACTCCGGACGTGCCCGTACCTGCACTTCCCGCCGGCTTTCCGGCCTACAATGCCATCGATTATTTCATTGCAGATCGTATCCATCGTTTGACCGAGTCAGGCAAGTTGGCGAGCGGGCCAAATACCGTGGATTTCTATCGCGACGTCAGGCCCATACTTGAAGCCAAGTGCTACGACTGTCATCAGGGAGATAAGGCGAAGGCCGGACTCAGGCTCGATTCGTTAGCCTCGGCTTTGAAGGGTGGTGAAGGGGATGGCCCGGGAATTGTCCCCTACAAACCAAGCAAAAGTTCAATGATCGAGCGCATTACGAGTGTCGATCCAGACGAAATTATGCCTGCGAAGGGTGGGCCATTGTCGGCGAAGGAAATCGAAGTTCTAAAGCGATGGATCGAAGAGGGCGCGGATTGGCCGGAATTTGCCGCCGCAGGCCGCCAGATTACCCCTTTGGCGGAGGATCTGGTCTTCCTTCGTCGTGTCTATATGGACACAATTGGCATCCCGCCGAGTGAGGATGAAGTGCGTGCATTTCTTGATGAACGAGCGGTTGACCGTCGCACTCGCCTAATAGACCGCCTGCTGGCCGACAATCGTTGGGCCGACAATCAGATGGGGTACTGGCTCGATATTCTTGCGGAGAATCCAAACCTGATCAACGCCACGCTTAACAATACTGGACCGTTCCGATGGTGGCTTTATGAGAGTATGGAGGACAATAAACCGTTGGATCTGTTGGTTACCGAGCTCATTCGGATGGAGGGGAGCAAGCAGTTTGGTGGACCGGCCGGCTTCGGTCTAGCATCGGAAAACGACGCTCCGTTGGCGGCGAAGGCCGTGATCATCAGTTCCGCATTTCTCGGTGTAGAGATGAAGTGCGCTCGCTGCCATGATTCCCCCACGCGTTCATCGAAACAAAAGGACGTCTTCGAGTTGGCTGCCATGCTCAACCGGACTCCAGTTGTGTTGCCGGCTACCAGCAGCGTGTCGCTCGACCATTTGCAGCATGGCGGACGGAAGCCTCTCATCGAGGTTACACTCAAGCCTGGTTCGTCCGTCGATCCCGCCTGGCCGTTTGAACGCTTCGTCGCGGGTAAGGAGGCAGCCGGTCTCGCCGAACGTCCGAACGATCCCCGCGATCGGCTCGCTGCGCTGATTACGGCGCCGCAGAACGAGCGCTTCGCCGAGGTGATGGTCAACCGAATCTGGCAGCGCTTGATGGGCCGCGGTCTGGTGCCAGAAGTCGGCGATTGGGAAAAGTCATCCCCTTCGCATCCGGAGTTGTTACGCTGGCTTGCGCGCGAACTCGTCCGCTCGGGGTACGATCAAAAAGCCATCATGCGGCTCATCCTGTCTTCTCATGCGTATCAACGGGCGGTCGACTCCAGCCTAACGGAACCAAGTCCGCTTTTTGCGGCACCAGCCATCCGGCGCATTCAAGGGGAGCAGTTGGTGGACTCGTTATTTGCCGTCACCGGCAAGCCTTTCGCCCTAGAGCCGGTGAGCTTGGATATCGACGGCTCGCGGACCGTTGGGTTAGCGCTCGACCTCGGCCGCGCCCGCCGCGCTTGGATGCTTGCCAGCCTTTCCACTGAGCGTGACCGCCCCAGCTTGATTCTTCCTCGAATACAGGCCGTGGACGAAGTATTGGAGGCTTTCGGCTGGAGCGCGGAGCGCGCCGTCGCGGGCAGCGGCATTCGAGAGGTCGAACCCAATGCTTTGCAACCCGGTCTGCTTGCGAACGGTACGATGATGATATGGCTCACCCGCTTGAGCGAAGACCATGGCCTCACCGACCTAGCGCTTCATGAACAATCGATTGAGGCGTTGGTAGACCGACTTTTCCTCAGGATACTGACGAGGTATCCGTCGGCCGAGGAGAAGGAGGCTTACGTTTCGTTCCTTCGTGAAGGTTATGCAACGCGGAGGACTGGCGCAGAAATTGGAGCGAAACCGTCGGTGGTTCGCCAGAAATTCGTATCGTGGTCCAATCATGCTATACCCGAAGCCAACACGCTTCGGCTGGAAGATACCGCCGCCGTCCGGCGGGGCGATCCTCCGACAACCCGGCTCGAGGCCCGTTGGAGATCGCGTCTTGAAGACGTAATTTGGGCTCTCCTAAACACGCCGGAGTGGGTCCGACTGATGTAGCCGGTTGCCACGTCCCAGCCATGAATTCCTTATCCCCATGAAAACCCCCACTACCCCAACCATTAGTCGCAGGACTTTTCTCGCGGGCGTTGCCGCAGCCTCGCTTCCGCTACCTTTTTGGGCGACGCTAGCATCCGGCGGCACGCCCCGTCCTTCGCTTCGCGGCCGAGCCGAAAATTGCATCTTCATTTGGCTTGGTGGAGGGATGTCGCAGATTGATACCTTTGATCCCAAGAAGAGGGGTAGTTCCAAGACGCGTACTCAGGGCACGGATTACGGTGTCATCTCAACCGCGGTTCCTGGCGTCTCCTTCACGGAGCACTTGGCTCGTAGTGCGCGGCTCGCGGACCGGATGACCGTGGTGCGCACCGTCAATCACCTGTTGGGCACCGAGCATGCATTGGCCACCAATTTTATCCACACCGGACGAGCGATCAGCGGCGCCATAACGTATCCGTCGATGGGCTCGGTGGTGTCGCACGAGTTGGGTGCGGTTGATGAAAAGGTCCCCGCCTACATGGTGATCGGCTATCCGAGCGCAAGTCGAGGGCCCGGCTTCCTTGGCGCAAAACATGGCTACCTATATCTCGTCGATACGGAATCCGGGCCGGCGGGTCTGTCGTCCCCGGAGGGTATCGACGGAGACCGCCTCGCAGTCAGGCAGAGGTTGCTGGAACCACTGCAACATCGGCTACCGTCTGCCGGTCTGGTAGAGGAGTATAAGGACGCGCAGAAAGAAGCTCTTCGCCTAGCCGGAGCGGGATTCAAGCGGCACTTCAAGCTGGGAGAGGAACCAGCCCCGTTGCGAGAGCGCTACGGCGGGGAATTTGGGCAACGCTGCCTGCTGGCGCGCCGCCTGGTTCAGGCCGGAGTGCGCTTCGTGGAAGTATCGCATAATATGAACTTCGTAAATGGAGTCGGCTGGGACACGCACCAGCAAGCACAGGTGCAGCAGTATATTTTGATACGTCAATTGGATGACGCCCTGTCGGCTTTGATCGAGGACCTTGAATCCAAAAAACTACTCGAGAAGACCCTCATCGTAGTCGGCACGGAATTTGGCAGACCGGCCGAATTTGACGGAGGGGGAGGACGAGGGCATCAGTCGAGCGCGTTCTCTCTTGTTCTCGCCGGCGGCGGGCTAAATCACCGTGGTACCTACGGGGCGACCGATGAATGGGCGAAACGGCCCGTGGAAAATCCGGTCTCGGTGCCCGATTTCCATGCAACCATCTATGCGGCGCTGGGAATGGATCCTGCCAAGGAACTGACGAGCGGGTCTCGCCCGGTACCAATGACCGATGGTGGAAAGCCGATCCGCGCGTTGTTTGGCTAACCACCGTCGATGTGGTTTCTCGTCCGCTTCGGCTACGCGGCGAGGTAGGCTTTGCAAACGGCAGTTGCTCGTGCACAATCGGAACATGTCAACTCGCTCGCCTAAGAGTGCAGTCACCCCGGACTTGCCACGCCAGTCGGCGTCGATTTCTTGCTGGCACCTTTACATGTTGTGCAGGACACCTTTGGTTATGGTACGCTGTATCAGCAGGCGCGTACTCCTTGTTCTGGCCGTCGCGATAGCACCATCGGTTGGAGTGTGCAGTCAGCGAATGCTTACAAGAGCGATTGATGTGCGTTCGCTTTCGCCTGCAGAGGCTGATTTGAATATTGAGACTCGGCTAACGGGAATCGTGATATATGTATCGCAACCGCATGTCATAATGCAGGATAACACCGGGAGCACATTCTTTCAGACTCCTCATGAGATGAAGCTCGGTGATGAAGTGGAAGTGAATGGTAAGACGCGGATGGGACTATATATGCCGGGGATTGGTAAGGCCGACGTACGAGTGATCCGGCATGGAATGCCGCTTCCGACAACTCCGGCTGGGTATGAGGACATCGTATCCGCCCGCTACTATTACCAGCGCGTCGCCGTCGAAGGTATAGTCCGATCGATCGAGCAGAAGAAGGACTGGCGTTTGCTCCGACTCGCCATGGGATCAAAAATTTTGGACGTTCGGATCGACCAAATGCCTCCGGCTGGTGATGGGCTCATCGACTCTCGCGTGCGCATCGAGGGGATCAGTGCGGGCTCGATCAACGACCGTCGACAGGTGGTAGATATTTTCATTCGGATGTCGTCCGCGGATGACATTTTAGTCCTCGACCCTCCGCTTCCGTCGACCTCGGTTCCTCGCGTTTCAGCGAGCGAATTACTTGCGTTTCATCCGTCGGGGCGCGGTGAGCGCCGAATTGGTGTTGCCGGCATCGTGACGGCGGTTTTCCAGGATAGAGTGATCTATCTTCAAGATGGGGAGGTGGCCTTTGTGGCTGCACTAAGCCGGCCTACGGCATTATCCTTAGGGGACCGGGTCGAGCTTCTAGGATTTGCCGAGATAACACAGTTTACGGCATCGGTGATAGACGCCGAAGTCTATCGCCGTGAATCCGGAGAGCCCCTCCAGCCAGTCGCGTGCGCTCTCGATTCCTTGGACAGCTCCTACAATGCTCGTTTCGTCTCGCTCGAAGCATCGGTGTTGAAGGCGATCCAAGCGCCGACCAGTTACACTTTGGTGTTGGTTGATCAGACGCGGACGATACAGGTTCATGTGCAGGATGGGAAAAACCCGCCGGAAGCCGGTGCGTTGGTGCGTGTTAAGGGTATATGCCATGTTGAACCCGCGCCGACACCGAAATTTAGTCAGCGACCTGGTGCTGTTTATATGAGGGTTTCCTCACCGGGCGACGTGCAGATATTGAAAATGCCACTTTTATGGACGGTGCGAAAACTAGTCGGCGTGCTGGGAATTTTGTCCGGAATAACTGTGCTAGTCATTGTTTGGAATCTGGCCCTTCATCGGCGGGCTAGGCAGAAAGCCGAGGAATTGCGGGAAAGCATTGAATCCGAGGCTGCGTTACAGGAGCGCCAGCGGATCGCCCATGAGTTTCACGATTCGCTTCAGCAGGATCTCACTGGCCTGGGCCTGCGCCTCGATGCCGTGGCGACGCTGGCTTTTGATGAGGAGGGCCGTCAGATAATTCATGCATCACGGAATCTACTGGCGCGCATCGAAGCGGAGACGAAAAACATCGTTTCTGACCTGCGGGATTCGGCTTCATTTGATACCGATCTCGCCACTGCTTTGGAGGAGATTGCGGATCGTTGCGCGATGGAAGCGGGCGTGGAAGTGAAGCTGGAACTGGCGACTCGGCCCTCCATGCTTCCGAGCGAAGAGTTACACCACTTGCGCATGATTGCGCGCGAATCCATTAACAATGTGCTCCGGCACGCCAACGCTACGCGGATCGAAATTTATCTGGCAGTCCTAGAGAATCGGCTGGTGATGAGCATTTCTGACGATGGCCTTGGCTTTGATTCCGATACCGATACACGAGGCAAACCCGGGCACTTCGGCTGCGTTGGCATGCGCGAACGAGCGCGGAAAATCGGGGCTACGATAACTTGGCGCAGCGTCAGGGGCCGGGGCACTACCGTCGACGTCAAGATGGCGTTGAAAGCGTCGGCGAAATCCTCCGCAGAGACTCGTGTCGGCGCATTTGCCGGCGATAGCAGAGAGTCTTCCTGCCAAGAGTCCAAATTGAGAGCCGATTGACTTCACGTTCGCATATGAACCACGAAGTCATCACTGTCTTGATCGTCGACGACCATTTCGTAGTCCGCAGTGGACTTATCACCACGTTGAAACTTGATGGCGGAATCAAAGTAGTGGCGGAAGCCGAGTCGGGCGAGGAGGCTCTCGCTGCTTATCGTGAGAATCGTCCATCCGTTGTCATGATGGACCTACAGCTGCCCGGGGTGAATGGCATTTCGGCGATAGCGGCGTTGCGTGAATTCGATGCGACGGTGCGAATTCTCGTTTTCTCGAATTTTTGCCGCGTTGCCGAGATCCAGGCGGCACTCGCGGCGGGCGCCTTGGGTTATCTCTCGAAGTCGGCACGGCGTGAAAGCTTGCTCACCGCACTTCGCAGTGTCGCTCAAGGCAATCGTTATCTGCCTGACGATGTGGCGCGGCAGCTGAATGTGGCGCGCGTGGGGCCAACAATAACAGCCCGGGAACGTGAAGTTCTGAACGGGATTGCGGCAGGGCTGCCGAACAAGCAGATCGCCTCTGCGCTCGATATCTCCGAATTCACAGTGAAGCGTCATGTGAGCCAGATTCTGTACAAAATGTCGGTAAATGATCGTGCACAAGCGGTCGTTGAAGCAATCCGGCGTGGTTTGGTGCAATCTCCGTAAGCGTCTCGATCGGCTCTCGACGGCCCACATCTTGAGACCGAGGCGAGCAGCCGATTTCATCTAGGTGAGCCGGGGGCTGGCGGTGGTTTACGATGTTGACACCCCGGACAGAAGGGTGGTGTGGGCATTTGCAGGCTCGAAACGAGCGTCACAAATCTCCGAACCCGGTTGAGCCAGAACCAACCCTCTCCGCGGATGGTGCGGGGAGTCGCGGATAACGGCAGGGTTCTTTTCCCGTCCATCCGCGTTATCCGTGGGAAAAACAGGGGGACGCCCGCAGCGGCGCCCGGCGAAACATCGTCGCCAAACTGCACGTTGTTTTGCGAGTGAGGGACCAAGTAGATGGGACGGTGGATTAGGTATGGTCCTAAAGGACCATGCTCGGAGTCGTGACTGCCGCGCCCGGTTTGTCACTGTCCAGTGCAGGTTGAGCCCTCCATGGCTATGAGTGGCTAAACCCATTACCTCGACCGCCCTGCCCCGACCCAAACTGCCCCCATGTCCACACAACTTGTCCATAGAGAATCGAGGCGCTTCGCCGCCCTGCCCCACATCCTCGCCATCTGCCTCGTCGCCCTTTCTCTGGGCGGCGCTCCTGACGCTAGAGCCGCGGACGAGGGTGCGATCACGGGCCGGGTTCTAAACCCGTCCACCGGAGACTACCTTCGCAACGCCTCCGTGCGCCTCCAGGAGACTGGCCTGTCGGTAACGACCGAAGATGGAGGTGTCTATCGGTTTTCTCCGGTCAGCCCTGGAGCATATACTGTCGAAGTCAGCTACACTGGCTTCCACTCCGCCATTGCGACGGTGCAGGTGGCGCCGGGGCAGACTGTCCAGAAGAACTTCGAGTTGATTAGTTCTTTGCAGAAGAGCACCAGCAATGACGGAACGCCTATAAAACTAGAGCAGTTTGTTGTGATATCGGACGTTCGCGAAGGCAGCGCCAAGGCGATCATGGACCAGCGTAGCTCGATGAATATAACGAACACAGTGGCATCGGATACCTTTGGAGATGTGGCGGAGGGAAACGTTGGCGAGTTCCTCAAGCACATGCCTGGAGTTGCGCTCAACCTGGTTAGTGGTGAGGTGCGCACTGTTTCGCTGCGTGGTTTAGGAGCAGAATATACAGCAGTAACGTTGAATGGACTCTCATTGGCCAGCGCTGATGCTAATACCGGTGCGGCGGGAGATGCGCGCGCATTTGGATTCGAACAAGTTTCTCTGAGCAGCATGGAGTCTATTGAGGTGTCGAAGACGATCAGTGCCGACGTCGACGCCAACGCGCCGGCCGGCACGATAAATCTGCGTACGAAGCGCGCCTTTGATCGCGAGGGTCGGCGTATCACCGTTCAGGCAAACGCCACTGCCTTCGGACGTGAATTCTCCCTCAATCGCACTTACGGGCTCGACGAGGGACTGTCCCGGAAGATCCTTGGCGGAGGTATCTTCGAGTATTCCGATGTTTTCTTAGGCAAGCGGCTTGGTGTGGTATTGAACGTAAGTGAATCCAATCTCTACACTGTGCTGACACAGGGTAATGTCAATTACAATACAACGACCAGCGCCGCAGACGCACGTTCGATTGTTCCGACTAGCTTCAGTTTCCAGCGAGGGCCACATACAAACCGTCGCTCAGCAATTTCCATATCAACAGACTACAGGATGACTCCAAATCTGACGATTTCACTTGGGTATCTGCACAGTGACTTCGGTATCTGGTTCCGTCCGCGCACCGCAACATTTACGGCTAACAACCGCGCCTCCGTCTTGGGTAATAATCCGATGCTCGGCTTTTCCACTAGCACCGGTGGTGCCAGTGCTTCTACTACAACGACTGCGATCAATAAGATTGGAAAGGGAACGACCTATAGTCCTCGATTCGAGTATAAACGCGGCGACCTCACCATCGACGGACGTTTCACCGCTTCTGATTCGCTCAGTGTTTATGCTCCAAATGATCGGGGCAGCATTTTCGGGGACGGAGGTCCGAGGGCTAATGCGATCACCTTCTCGGCTTCGCGATCAAGTCCGCTAAACGTGGACTGGAAGATCGTGCAAACCGCTGGACCGGATGTGGCAAATGGTTCAAGCTATACAACGCCGACACTAACGATGGATGATGGACGTATGAATCGAGTGAATATCCTTGTTGGTGATGTCAGCACCAGTCTGAAAACGAGAATATTGGGTGTTCCGGTAATCTGGAAGGCTGGGGTAAAGAAAGCTCGAGACAGTCGCGAATTCGAACTGCGGCGAGAAGCATCGATGTATGATTACACTGGGCCTGGGGCGGGAATAGGTGGGTGGGCAACCTATCGTTCTGCGTATAATAATGACATAGGTGTGCTCAATACAAGTATTCAGACGCCCTCTGGTGGCGCAGTGCCGTTTGTTAATCCAGAGGCACTGTATGCGCTATTCCGCGAGCATCCGGAGTTCTTCGCTCAGTCCATGTCGACGACAAATTATTTCAATGCCTTCATTTCAAACAAGAAGAAATATGTTGAGGACATTGACGCAGCGTTCGCCATGGGCACTGTCGGCATTGGAAAAACGCTCACCATGCGTGGCGGCTTGCGCTGGGAGAAAACCAGTGGTGATTCACTGGAGTTTGATCCGCTTCCGCCGGCGGAGGTCCGGAGGGCAGGGTTTTCCGTGGCTTCTGGACGCGCCACCACGATTCCGGGCATCGAATATCAGTATTTTAGTCGGCCGCGAGTCCATCGCCTTGGGGGCTACGATAATTTCTTCCCGAGCGCCTCGCTAAAATACCGGCCAACGCGCAATTTGGATCTCCAGTTAGGCTATAGCAGCACGATTAGGCGGCCCACTTTCGCGAATATCGCAGGTGTTTGGATTATCAATGACGAGAACCTGACCGTCACCGCGCCGAATGCGCAACTACAGCCGGAGAAATCAAATAATTTATCGTTGCGAGCTGCGACCTACTTTGAGCCTGTAGGTATGTTTGCAATCAGCCTCTTTCAGAACAATGTGCGGCGACGCATCCGCACAAATACACTTACCGCGGAAGAATTCGGGTACAGCGGAGAACAAGACCTTTCTGCCTATCGTTTTATTACAACGTTTAACAGCCAGAACGAGGTCAGGGTGCGCGGCATGGAACTAGAGTTCAGTCAAAACCTATCATTTCTGCCAGCCCCATTCAATGGCTTGGATGCCCGTGCAAGCTATACCCGCAATTATGCGGATGTGTTGCTGACTGGCACGGCAGGACATGCACTCGGCGGTGGCGTAGGCTTCTCGTTTCGTCGCGTTAAGCTCAATGCAAGCGCGAATTGGCACGGTAATCGGCCAACTAATATCACTAATACTACGTACATTCGGCACCGAGTGAATGTTGATGTTGGCGGTAGCCTAAAAATTAGTGCTCGTTACAGTTTCTTTATCAGCGTTCGCAACATCTTGGATGAGCCTCAGCGCACCATGCAGGTGTTTCCGCAGGGGCTCAGTGCGGTGACCCAATACGAGGTTTTCGGGACCAACTACACGTTTGGTATAAAGGGCGTATTCTAGCGGCTGATGAGCGGGAAGTCCGATCCGGCTGTGGGCCGGATCGGGCTTCCGCATCGTCTGCGTGGAATAGACTTCGATTGTTGGAACATTGCGAGTCCCTCGAATATTATGTCGTATCCGCCATTGCGGCGTGTCGTGCAGGCCGCGTCGCGAATTCGCGGTGTTTGGATGGATTTTTTATCCCGCTAATTTATGTCTCTTGATTCAATTAATGTGGCGATTCTTGGCACCGGTAACATCGGTTCGGACCTTATGTTCAAACTGCTTCGGCAGCCGGGGAACCTACGACTTGCGCTGTTTGCCGGAATCGACGCCAAGTCGGAAGGTCTGGCCAGGGCCCGCACGTTGGGCGTGACCGTCAGCGACAGCGGCATCGACGCAATTTTGGAGGCCAAGGACATCCACATCGTCTTCGATGCCACAAGCGCGAAGGCGCATATTCACAATGCACCAAGATTGTCCGCCGCTGAGCGGATTGCCATCGATCTTACGCCCGCCGCATGCGGCCCCTATGTTGTCCCGTCGGCCAACCTCAGGACCTGTCTCAATGAGCCGAACGTGAACCTCATTACCTGTGGAGGACAAGCTACCATTCCGCTGGTCCACGCGATCAGCCAGGTCACCTCGATCGCCTATGCCGAGATAGTGAGCACGGTGGCCAGTGTATCCGCGGGTCCGGGAACCCGTCAGAACATCGATGAATTCACCCATACAACGGCTCGCGGACTGGAGCAGATAGGCGGAGCTCGGCTGGCCAAGGCGATCATCATTCTGAACCCGGCTGTCCCGCCGATTTTTATGCGGAACACTATTTATGCGATAGTGCCGGAGGAATTCGACGAGCGAGCGCTGACACGCGCCATTCTAGATCGTGTCACGGAGATCCAGGCATATGTGCCTGGCTACCGTCTAAAGGGAGCGCCGGTGTTCGATCAGGCGGACACCCCGCATGGTCGGCGCCGCACGGTGACGATGTTGTTGGAGGTCGCCGGCGCGGGGGACTACCTGCCGCCGTATGCCGGAAATCTCGACATCATGACCGCCTCGGCCTGTCGCGTGGCACAAGTCTTCGCGGAGAAACTCATCGCGGACTCGCAATGAACACACCACGGATCACCGACAGCTGCATGCGCGATGGGTCGCACCCAATGCGCCATCGCTTTTCTCCGGCCGAGGTCGCGGCGATCGCTCACGCACTCGATGAGGCGGGCGTGCCCGTGATCGAGGTGTCGCATGGCGACGGTTTGGGTGGCTCGTCGTTGCAGTATGGGTTCTCGGCGACCTCCGAAATGGATCTGATTGAGGTGGCGCACGCGACCTGTAAGCGCGCCCAGATCGCAGTGCTTTTGATCCCCGGCGTCGGTACGAAGCACGAGTTGCGCGAGGCGGCAAAACGAGGGGCGAGCATCGTGCGTATTGCCACCCAGTGTACCGAAGCGGACGTTTCACAGCAGCACTTCGGTTTGGCTAAGGACCTTGGTCTGGAGGCTGTGGGATTCCTTATGATGGCGCATATGCGCCCGCCGACCGTGGTGGCCGAACAGGCGCTTTTGATGCAGGGCTACGGAGCTGACGCAGTCTATGTAGTGGATTCGGCGGGGGCGATGCTTCCGTCCGATGTTGTGGCCTACGTCCGTGCTCTTAAGGGCGCTCTGCGGGTCGAGGTCGGATTTCACGCGCACAACAACCTCGGGTTGGCCATCGGCAACAGCGTGGCAGCAATCGAAGCTGGCGCTGAGCAGATTGACGGGTGTCTGCGCGGGCTGGGAGCTGGGTCGGGTAATGCCCCCACTGAGCTGCTTTCTGCGATGCTCGACAAGTTGAACCTACCGTCGGGCCTTGATACCTTCAAGCTATGCGATGCGGCTGAGTATGTGCTCGCGCCTATGATGCCCTTTCAGCCGATCCCGAACCGCGACGCGATTGCGATCGGTTACGCCGGGGTGTATTCAACGTTTCTCCTGCACGCAAAACGAGCGGGCGAAAAATTCGGTTTGGATTCGCGTGAAATCCTCGTGGAGCTTGGCCGACGAAAGGCGATGGCCGGTCAGGAGGACTGGATTCTCGACGTCGCACAGGACTTGGCCCGCGCAAAATGCGGCCCAGCGGTATGACCGGGTCCGATCGAAGTCCGTGTCACGGCATTTGGCGGGTCGCGCCTTCGCCGATGCTGACCGAAATTCTGGCTCGCAGCGGATTTGAGGCCCAGATCTTCGACTGCGAGCACGGAGCATACGACTACGGAACGCTCATGGCCGATGTTGGTGCCTGCGAGCGAGGTGGAGGCGTCCCCTTCGTGCGGGTAAGCGGGCGGGACAAGATTGAGGTTCAGCGCTGTCTCGACCTAGGCGCGCGCGGATTGCTTTTTCCTCAACTCGCGTCAGCGGACGAAGTCCGCGCGGCGGCACTCATGATGGACTATGCGCCGACGGGAACGCGCGGATTCAATCCGTTTGTCCGCGCTGCCGGTTATGGCGCGCCGAAAGACGCTGACCGTTTGCGCCCGCCTGCGTGGTTCGTCCCCATTATTGAGACCGTGACTGCTGTCGCGGAAATTGATCAGATCGTCATTCATCCGCGGGTGGATCTCGTTTATATCGGGGTTTACGATCTGTCGGCTCAACTGGGTGTGCCAGGGGACATGGGCTCGCCAGCCTTAGCGCGGTTGATCGACCTCGTGATCGATGCCTGCCGTGCAGCTGGAAAACCGGTCGGCATGATGGCGCTTAGCGCGGAGTCGGCGGCCGCCCTGATTGCTCGCGGAGTGCAGGTGCTCGTGCATGGAGTCGAGGCGCACCGTCTGCTGCAAGCCGGTCAGGCCATCCTCGAACCGTTGCGGTCGCTGTCCCTGGGCAATGAATTCGTGAAGCCCCGTTGATTAATTCGGAAAAACGAGGATCGAACCTCTTTCGTAGAGTCTGAATCGAAAAAGTGCAGCAACAGGATGGTATGAACCGGCGGCATGGCTTGCCCTGACGCCACGTCCAAAATCTCATTTTATAGAGTATAATTCGTATGCGATTAGTCCGCTACATGACGCCAAGAGGCCCCGCCTACGCGGCCCTACAGCCTGATGGCTCCGCTCGGGAAATCATTGGTGATAAAAACCTATCGCGTTGGTTATCTATACCAACTTGGTCCGCGATTTCCCTCGCTGGAGCATTTGCACTCGCAGCTGTTGCGTGGTCGCGGGGTGAACCGGTGAATGCCCTCTGGCTGGTCATCGCATCGGTCGCCGTCTTCGCGATCTCCTGCCGCTTTCACTCCGCGTGGCTGATGGCCAAGGTGCTTACACTCGATGAGCTTCGTGCTACTCCGGCCGTGGCGCTCGAAGACAGAAAGGATATCGGGAAGACGAACCGATTGGTTGTATTCGGACATCATTTTGCCGCCATCGCCGGTCCTGGTCCGCTCGTTGGTCCCGTCCTCGCTGCGCAGTTTGGGTTCCTGCCGGGACTGCTATGGATCTCGATTGGCGCTACCTTGGGCAGGGCCGTTCACGACTCGCTCATTCTGTTTTGTTCGGTTCGTCGCGGGGGGAAATCCCTTGGTCAGACCCCACGGGGGCACGTCGCGACTTTCGACAAAGCAGGCGAATTTACGTGGCGCGAAGGGAATTCTCACAAAACCGTCGCGGTAGCTCTCTTCCTGTTCATCCGATGTGGCCTCTGCGATGAAGCGATTGCTGTTGATGGCGCTTCCACGTGCTACCGGCCGCGTGACGTTGATGGGCGACCAGTTGGGTTGAGACAGGAGATGTAACGCGTCTGCCACAGCAACCGGTCCCGGCGCGGAAACCCCAAAAGTTGGAGCGCCGATGGCCGGAGTCGGAGCGATGTTCACCGGTCTGAGAGTCGCCGGCGCGGAAGACGATGGCTTCCGCGCGCGCTCGACCTCGGCTGTGCCTCGACCGGGCACTTTCCAGCAGTAGGGGATGCAGAGTGCGAACGACTGTGAGCCGCCTCTGGTCGTCGCTGTCGATTGAAGAAATTCAGTTTTCTTATGGGCCGGGTTCCACGCGTAGTGGTGGAATAGTGGTGATGTAGTGGTGGAATAGTGGCGGGATTCCTTGCGGGGCCTAACGGACGTTAGGGGTGGCGTGTCGAGTATTCCATAGATGATAGGTTCAAGGCGGATGCTTCGGCGGTCATTCGTGTCGTGAGTGGAATCGCTCGGAAAATCGTTAGGAAAATCTTCGGCGGATGCGTGTGGAAAGGGCGTTCCTATGGGTTTGGTCTGGCGGATTTCTTGGGTCTGGGATTGAATGAACGTGTGGTTCAATTCTTCAGAAATTTCGTCGTGTGGGTGCTGCCGTGAGTGTTTTCCGGGAGCAGTTTCACGTTGGGACTCCGTTGTCGGATGAAGTCCGCGTGAGGATAATGGGGAGGATCTCAGCGCTGCAGGGAGGGCGGTCGTGACGATGGACTGGTTGACCAAATACGCAGAGATTCCGGATCGGGAACGCATTCGCCGGATTGCGGAAATTTTGGCCGTCGGGATTGAGCGGTATGCGCGGCAAAAGGGTGCCGCATCGCCGGCTGTCGTGGAGTGGGAGGAGCCATCGACGGCGAAACCGTTGAGCGTTGCCCAACTGGTGACCGACGCGACCGAACGCCAGGTGCTCGCCTACCTGGAGCGAACCGGCGCCGCGACTCCGCGGGATTTTCAACAGGCGCTCGGGCTCTCGCCCATGACCGTGACGCGACGACTCGCCCGGCTGCGGTCAGCCGGGTTGGTTGCGGTCGAGGGGCATACGCGGTCCGCCCGCTATCGGATTCGCACGGACTTTGCCGGCAACTGAGCCGCGGAGCCGTCGTCGGCCCGCATTTTGGAAAACTGGTCCCGCTGGGCCGTCACGTTCAGGTCGGCCAGTGATTTCATGCGGCGGAGGCTGTAGCGCCGCAGGTCCGCCGGCTCCGAGAGACGCTTCAGAAATGCCTGAATCTCCGGAGCGAGTTTCAGCAGTTTCAGGTGGTAGGTCAGCGTCACGGCCGTGACGCCTTCCTGCCGCGCGAGGGCCGCTTGGGTGAGGCTGGCATCGCCCCGGAGCCGGCGGGCCCAACCGAGGGCGCGAAGCACGGGGTGCTTGCCGGCCGCATTGGCCGGCGACGGCTCGATCTTCGCCGTCGGCAGACTGTCCTGAAACTCCTCGTTGAACGGCGCCACGAGGATGGCCTTGGGCGTTCGTCCCATCGACTGGAAGATGAGCCGCGATTCCAACGTCAGCGGTGCAGTTGCCGGTGATGAGCCCGGACCGGCCGAGCGGTCGACGACGACTTGTTCCTCCATGCCTTCGGCCAGACGATCAAGATGGAGTTTGAACCGCACTCGGAAACGCCGCCGGCCGGGACGATCATCGCGGGCGGGGTCGCTGCGCAATTCGATTCGCGCCACGCAGAGGGCGACGAGATCCTTTTGCTCGGTTTGGGACAGCGTCGGAAAAATCTCCGCGAAGCGGGCGATGGCCGCGAGCAGCCGGGCGGCATCGAGCTTGGGTTGGTTGCGGGTCAGAAGATCCTGCCGCAATTGTTCCCGCTCGACCAACAGCGCCTGCTTTCGCGCCTTCACCGTGCCGGCACGCGCCCGCAATTCCTCGCCCAGCACGTCGGCATCGGGGGCGGCGATGACGTCGATGATCCGCTGCAGGGCTGCATCGATTTCACCGAGGGCGTGGTCGATCTCCTTTACGCGGGCGCCGGTCTGCTTCCGGTCACCACTGCGCCGGCCATTGGCCAGGGCCAGGGTTTCGGTGACAATCTCAGGGTGCCGCAGCAGCGCCCCGATAAACCGCACCGTGGCCAATTCGAGAAGGTCGGCGGACACATGCCGCACGGGGCAGGGACTGCCTTCCTGATGAGCCTGGCCGCAGGTGTAGTAGCGGTAGAGCTTGCCGGCGGCATCACGCTTGCCACTGGCGTTGGGAATCATCGCGCGCCCGCAATGCGCGCAAACGACGAGTCCCTTCAGAAGGTGGCAGTTCTTGTCACGTGCCTGCACGCGGCAACGGGCCGGGCGCAGCGCGTTGGCCACGGCGGCGTTGGCCTGCTCCCATGTTTCAGTCGAGACGATGGCTTCGTGCTGGCCGGAATACGCGTGGCCCTTGAGACGCACGCGCCCGGAGTAGATGGGGTTTTTGATCAAATGGCGCAGCCAGTCGCTCTTGATGGCTTTCCCTCCGACCGTCACGCGGCGGCCATCGCGGCGCTTGAAGATGCGCTCGCGCGTGCGGACGCCTTCCTCGGTGAGACGGTTGGCGATGTCGGTGAGCGAGCGGAGTCGGGCCGCTTCTGCATAGATACGCTTCACGATGGCTGCTTCCTGCGAGTTCGGTGAAAGCAACTTCTCCGCGGGGTCGTAGTCGTAGCCGAAGGGCACGAGACCGCAGTTCCAGATTCCGCGCTTCGCCAACTCCGCGAGTTTCGCCCGGACTTTTTCCGCGGTGTTGAGCCGCTCGTATTCCGCGACGCTCACGAGCATATTGTTTTTCAGCCGACCCGACGGGGTCTCCTCCGAAAGGTCCTCGGTCGTGCTGACCAGGCGGCAGCCGTGCCGCGCGAGGAATGAGCGAAACGGCGCCCATTCGTCCGTGTTGCGCAGCATCCGCTCGAATTTGAAAATCAAGACCACCTTCACCTCGCCGGCTTCGATCTGGCGCATGAGG